>Ga0187769_10002576_pt1 | contig 10649 bp, 8 predicted proteins | sample 0116_SJ02_MP02_1_FD_133140 | JGI IMG/M metagenome (GOLD analysis project Ga0187769, IMG submission 133140) | Tropical peat soil microbial communities from peatlands in Department of Meta, Colombia - 0116_SJ02_MP02_10_MG | ecosystem: Environmental > Terrestrial > Soil > Wetlands > Peat | place... | reverse complement strand
GATAAATCCGCTGAATCCCAAATTCACTCAGGAAGTCCTGGATCGGTACCGGAAGGAATTCCATCTGGACCAGCCCCTGCAAATCCAGTACCTCTATTTCTACCGGGACCTATTCAGCGGGAAGAGCGTTTCTTGGGTAGATAATCGGCCCGTCCTGGAAAAAATTTTGGAACGAACGCTCAACAGCCTTCCCCTTTTCATCTTGGGAACCTTGATCACCTGGACCCTCTCCTTTCCCATCGGGATCCGGGCCGCCATCCAGCGAGGGGGCCTTTATGATCGGACGACCACCTTCTTTGCCTACCTCCTTATTTCCATCCCAGGGTTCTTCTTCGCCTATATCCTGATCATCCTGGTCGTACGGGAATTCCACGTATCGGTCATCGGCATGGACACTTTTGGCCTTTCGGCCGAGGGATGGGCTCCCCCGCTGATGGACCGGCTGTGGCATATGTTACTCCCCTCGGTTTTGGGCGCAGCGGGGGGGATTGCGGTGCTCTCCCGGTACGTGCGCAACCAAATGCTCGAGGTGGAGAATCAGGACTATGTTCGAACCGCAAAGGCCAAGGGCCTTTCGGCTGACAAGGTTCATTACAAGCACGCCCTGAGGAATGCCCTGCTCCCTTTTGTGACCATGTTCGGCCTGATCCTGCCAGGTCTCATCGGTGGGTCGGTCATTATCGAATCAATTTTCTCCTGGCCAGGAATGGGGCGGTTGGCTTACGAAGCTATTCTGGCCCGGGATTATCCGGTCATCCTCGCGGATAATTTTATTTCGGCCATATTGGTACTGGTGGGTACGTTTATATCCGACCTCCTTTACATGGTCGTTGATCCTAGGATCCGGTTATGACCGACCCGGAAATAAATAGGACCCCAGCCCTGGCGGATGGAACGGCCCCCGAGGGCGGGATGATTGAGGCCCCGAAGAGGACCATCCTCCAAGAATCATGGGCTCTTTTCCGCAAGAACCGCCTGGCAATGGCAGGGATGGTGATCTTTATCGTCTTTTTCATCATCGCGGTCATTGGCGTTCTCCTGACCACGGGGAGAAGTCCCTACTTCGACGCAGCCCAGGTGAGGCTCCAGGAGAAACTCCTCCCCCCGCTCGCAAAGGCCAGCCTGAAAAATCTCCATTCTGATGAGGTTCCCCGGCTCGGTGTCTACCTGTTGGGGACCGACGAGCTGGGGAGGGATGTCTTTTCCCGCATGCTTCAGGGGTCCTGGGTTTCTCTGACCGTGGGCTTTGTCGCGGTGGGCATAGCCATCCTCATCGGGGTGTTTCTGGGAGGGATGGCGGGATTCTACGGAAATTATCGGATCAGAACCGGCCACCTCCTTATGCTGGCTCTCCTGGGGGGAGGGATCTATGCCTTGGGGTCGGGGAAAATCGTCGTGGGTGCCGCTCTGACCGTTCTGGGTACCGCTTTGGTTGGCTTACTGACGATGAACCGGAGGGTCTCCATCGGGTTGCCCTTCCTGCTTCATAACCTTTTTTCCGTGGACGTTTTGATCGTAGGCTTGGTCGACATCATGCTCTGTTTTCCCAGCTTTTTTCTGATCCTTACCGTAGTGGCATTGCTTCCCCCCAGTATCTACAACATTATGGCTATCATCGGGCTGACCAGTTGGATGGGAGCGACCCGATTTGTGCGCGCCGAATTTCTCTCCCTTCGAGAACGGGATTTTGTCACCGCGGCGAGGGCTTTGGGGATTTCCGACTGGAGGATTATTTTCCGACACATGGTCCCCAATGCGATGGCGCCGGTATTTGTCTCGGCAACGATTGGAATTGCCACTGCAATTCTGACGGAAGCCGGCCTGAGTTTCCTTGGCTTTGGGGTACCCCCTCCCCACGCGACTTGGGGAAATATCCTGTCCGATGGCAAAGATTACATCTTCGATGCTCCCTGGTTGACCTTCGTGCCGGGCTTCGCCATTCTCGTTGTGGTTCTGGCCTTCAACCTCTTTGGCGAGGGGCTGCGGGATGCCCTCAATCCCAGGTTGAGGGAACGCCGGTAGGCTATTGCGGTAATTAAGGAGTCCATCATAAACCAGACCGGTTCTCTCAAAATCTTCGCTAACCCCTCTTTTCCCAAGAGGGGAATTTGTCCCTTTTGTAAAGGGAGGGGAAGAAGGATTTCGTCTCTTGGGTCTGGACTAATAACTATGTAAGGAATGTGGGTGCACTTGCCGGGGTGGCGGAAGCTCCCCTCCCGGCCGCAAAAAAGACTCATGCCTGAAAACAACCATTCGCTCCTCTTAGTCCAAGACCTGAAGGTCTATTTCCATGGAGAGGGTGGAGTCATATCCAAAGCTGTCGATGGGGTGAGTTATGCCGTAGACAAGGGGGAGACCGTCTGCTTGGTCGGTGAGTCCGGATGCGGCAAAACCGTTTCGGCTCTCGCCATTCTCGGCCTGATTCCCCAGCCGCCCGGGAAAATTGAGGGAGGGAAGGTCCTTTTCAAGGGACGGAATCTTCTCGACCTCGATGAAGGGGCTCTCGAGGACATTCGGGGCAAGGAAATCTCCATGATTTTCCAGGAACCCATGACCTCTCTCAATCCCGTCTTCGCGATCGGGGAACAGATTGAAGAGGCCATCCTGGAACATGAGCCCGTGGAGAGACCTGTTGCTCGCCAGAGGGCTCTCCTGCTTCTCACGGATGTCGGCCTGCCTTCTCCCGGGGAGAGCTTGAAGGCTTATCCCCACAACCTCAGCGGGGGGCAACGCCAGCGCGTAATGATTGCCATGGCTTTGGCGTGCGGGCCGGAACTGGTAATTGCCGATGAACCCACCACAGCTCTGGATGTAACGGTCCAGGCCCAGATCCTACATCTTTTCAGGGAACTGCAGAACCGCAGACACATGGGCATTCTCCATATCACCCACAATCTAGGTGTGGTAGCAGAGGTAGCGGACCGCATCTATGTCATGTATGCCGGCATCATGGCAGAGGTGGGCACTGCCGAACAGATTTTTCACGAACCTTACCATCCCTACACCATGGGGCTGCTGGCCTCGATTCCGAGCCGTTCCCGCAAAGGTCAACCTCTTTACACCATACCCGGAGCTGTCCCGGACCCGGTCCATAAACCACGGGGATGTCCCTTCAACCCTCGCTGCCCGTATGTCCAGGAAAGCTGCCGGCGGGAATACCCGGAGATGTGTGATTTTGGAGGTCACCATCTTGCCCGATGCCCGATTATTTATAGAAAGAAAAGCCCGATCGCAGGTGCGCGTTCGTAATCCGGTCTTGGCCGGATCCCTGAATGGAAAACCATGCCCGACCCCAAAGCTGATTCTATCATTCTTGCGGCAACAGGCCTGAAAAAGTATTTCCCTGTTCGGAGGGGGTTTTTTCAGAAGATCATCGGTTGGGTCAAGGCGGTTGATGGGGTAGACCTGGAAATTCACCGCGGAAGAACCCTGGGACTGGTGGGAGAGAGCGGCTGCGGAAAAACGACTGTGGCCCACCTGATCCTGAAACTCATCGAATCTGATGCCGGGACGATCACCTTTCGAGGTCAGGACATCACCGCTCTTTCTTCCAAGGAAATGAAGCCCCTCCGGAAAGAGATGCAGCTCATCTTCCAAGACCCTTATGGCTCTCTCAATCCCTTGATGACCGTCGGTCAGTCCATTGAAGAGGGGCTGCGGAACCGGGGAAATAAGGTCTGGAGGAGGGAAAGAGTCGAGGAACTTCTGGAGATGGTTGGAATGCCCGGCAACGTTGGTGACCGCTATCCCCACGAATTCAGCGGCGGCCAGCGTCAGCGGATTGGAATCGCCCGGGCGCTGAGTGTTGAGCCAGGCCTGATCATTTGTGATGAGCCGGTTTCAGCCCTTGATGTCTCCATACAGGCCCAGATCATCAACCTCCTCAAAAGTCTTCAAGCCAAACTCGGTCTGAGCTACCTTTTCATCGCCCACGATCTCAACGTTGTGGAGTACATTAGCGACACCCTGGGGATCATGTATCTCGGTCACATGATGGAGTACGGACCTGCCGTGCTGGTGTACGATCAACCTCTTCATCCCTATTCCCTTGGTTTGCTGGCATCGGTCCCTGTACCGGAACCAGGGGCCAAGAGACAGTGCCATCCTCTAAGAGGAGAGGTGCCGACTCCCTTTAACCCGCCATCGGGATGCAAGTTCCAGGGTCGATGCCCACTGGTTGAAGAACGCTGCAGGAAAGCAGAGATTGAGTTTTATCTGGTCGGCGACGGGCGAAAGGTTCGGTGCTGGAGGGTACTCGGGAAATAGACAACCTATCCTCCTAATCGGGACCGCCCTTATCCAGAGATCCCAGAGGGCGCCCGGCATTGCCGATCGAAGAGTGAAAGCTGGAAAGCTATGTTTGACTGGACAGATTATGCCAAGTTCTTGGTCGCCTTGCTTTCCATTGTCAGTCCAATTGGATCGATCCCCATTTTTATCAACCTTACCGAAAATCAATCCAATCCTGAACGCCACCGAACCGGGGTTCAGGCCGCTTTATCCGTAGTAATGGTGTTGGGGGCGGTATTGATAACCGGGGAAGCCCTACTGCGCTTCTTCGGGATCACTATCCCTTCCTTTCGAGTCGGAGGAGGCATTCTTATCCTCTTGATGTCGATTTCCATGATGCATGCCCGGCTCAGTCAGATCAAACAGACCGAAGAAGAGGCGAAGGTTGCTGCTGAAAAAGATTCCGTAGCTGTTGTTCCGCTCGGGATCCCCCTATTGGCAGGCCCTGGCGCCATTAGTACGGTCATCGTATATGCCCACTACGACTCTTCTCTAACCCACTATTTTATTCTGGGCGCTGGAATTCTAACGGTTGGCGCGGCGGTATGGATTTCCTTTCGTTTGGCCCCTCATATTGCTTCGGCACTGGGAAAGACCGGAATCAACATCATAACTCGAATTATGGGACTGGTCATGTCCGCTATAGGGATCGAGTTTATCGCCAGCGGCTTAAAACAACTTTTCCCCGGGCTGTCTTAACCGAAATGCGGTGGAAATATTCACGGCGAACAGCCAAGCCACGGGCCGGGGAACTAGATGTAAAAACGATCTGCGAGAGCTGTTCGCGGCTTCCCTTTTTCTTCTATCCGTCTTGACGGATCTAGGAAGAGTTGCAAGATCCTTGACCTGCAAGGTCTGCCCTTTTCTTATTTTATTCGCTTCGAATGGTACCCTCCGAGAAAATAGCGGGAAACTCATTCTTTCGAATTGCCCTATCAGGATTCTGCCTTTGCGCAACACCCGAGCCGAAGATTCTTCTTGACAATTATTTTCAGGTTTAGTAATTACTGCGACTGAGCGCTCACTCAAGAATTAGCAAGAGCGATAAGATAACGACAGCTGGCTGAATCATGGCTAAACTGAGAGAACGTCTAATTCAATCTCCTATCAAAAACCATGATCTTGTAAAGCAGCGAAGAGAGAAAATTATTCGCGCGGCGAGCAAGCTTTTTATTGAGAAAGGGTACCATTCGGCAACCATCCGAGATATCTGTAAGGCTTCCGGTCTCGGCCCGGGAACTCTCTATAATTATATCCGGAAGAAAGAGGATATTCTTTACCTGATTTACAGCAAATTGACGACGATGATCAGAGGGTGCTTAATCGAGGCGGCCCAGGACAAGAGCGTGAAAGGCCCGGATGATAGACTGAAGAAAGCTCTAGGTAAAATGTTTGATGTGATTTGGGATCATCAGGACCTAACCTCGTTGATGTACCGGGAAACGGCATCTTTGGACAGAGAATCGATGCATAATATTCTCAGAAGAGAAAGCGATTTTGTCGCTCTTTTCCAAAAGATTCTTACAAGAAAGGAAAAGGCGGCGGCCTTAACCCGGAGATATGAATTGGATGCCGATATAATAACTTTCCTCTTCGGTTTTATTCCCCTGAGAAGGTGGAATCTCAAGAAAAGGTTTAGTGCGGGAGAAATTAAGTCCGGGCTCATTGATTTTATTTTGAGGGCCCTGGAGGGGCGTGATGTCAAAATCAAGCGGGGTAGATGTTAGGGGATCGATGCAGGTCCCAATATAACCAGTCCCAAAGGTCCAGCCCAGGGGAATTACCCCCATGCCGAAGTTGCAAATTATCAAGAAGATAACTTTTTCCGGACAGAGGTCCGAGTATTCCTATTTTTGAAAAAAGAATCCTTTTCTGAGGCAGCATTGAAAAATATGTCGGAAATTCAAGGCGGCCATTTATCTCTTTCCCTTTTCAGCAATTCAACTCTTTTTAGCCACGGCTTGAGCTTATCTGCTATTGCCCAAGATTCATCAACGATCCTGGGCCTGGTTCTTTCACGGGTCTACCCATCGGCCGGTCGCCGGAAGCATCCCACCTACGCTTCTTCTTAAGGGAATCACCAATGTTCACGGATATGCTTCAATTAGTAGTGAATGGCCTCCTGTTAGGCGGAATATATGCATTGATTAGCATTGGCCTCACGTTGATTTTCGGCGTCTTGGAGATCATCAATTTCGCTCATGGTGAGTTCCTCATGCTTAGCATGTATGCGGCCTTCTGGTTATTTCAGCTTTATGGCGTCGATCCCTATTTGAGCATTTTGGTTATTCTCCCGGCATTCTTTGTGATTGGATTGGCCATTCAGAGAATCACCATTCAACCGGTTCTGAATTCCCCTCCTTTGAACCAGATTTTTACGACGATTGGTCTGTCAATCATCCTGCAAAATGTCGCCCTTTTCTTCTTCAAAGCAGATTATCGGACGGTAAAAACCTCTTACTCCGACCTGGGTTTGAATTTGGTGGGCCTAATCATCAGCTTTCCGCGCCTGATCGCTTTTATTCTAGCGATGGGAATCATCGCCGCCCTCTTAATTTACTTAAAGAGCACGTATACCGGTATGGCCATCAGGGCACTGGCGCAGGAGAGAAGGGCCTCCATGCTGATGGGTATCGATGTCTACAAAACTTACCGAATCGCTTTTGGCATAGGCATTGCCTGCGTGGGAGCTGCCGGTTCGATTTTAATGCCCATTTATTTCGTTTTTCCCACGGTTGGCTCGCTCTTCGTCTTGATTGCTTTTGTGGTGGTGATTCTGGGAGGCTATAACAGTTTGATAGGTTCCCTCATTGGAGGCCTGATTATCGGAGTGATAGAAGGTTTCAGCGGGTTTTTCATTTCTCCTCATCTTAAGGAAGCGGTGTATTTCGTTATATTTATATTTATATTACTATTTAAGCCTACGGGCCTTTTCGGACGTAGGTGACCGGAAGGCGAACTGAGTACCTTAAGCAAAGGGAAGCGGTTCGGAAATGACTGGTACCGGAAAAGAATTTCATCCTAAGTCGAATGGCCTGTATGGGATAGGGGTTTTGGCGATTTTGGCCCTGGCTGCATTGCCCCTGCTGGTGAGAAATGAGTTTTATCTGGATCTCCTGGTTATGATCTTTTTTTGGGCCACGCTGGCGGGTGCGTGGAATTTATTGGGAGGATTTGCCGGACAAATATCTTTGGGTCATACTGCCTATTTTGGAATCGGGGCCTATGCCTCCACCCTCTTGTATTTGAATTTTTCCCTTTCCCCCTGGATTGGCCTGCTTGCCGGGGCGGCTCTTTCCGTTTTAGTGGCCGTCTTCGTGGGATACCCATGCTTCCGTCTAAGCAGCCATTTTTTTGCCTTGGCGACAATCGCTTTTGCCGAGGTTTTACGCCTGCTCGCCGCTTATTGGCGGGGATTGACCAAGGGAGGTTTGGGTTTACTGACTCCTTTTAAGACGGGAATCGGTTATTTCATGTTTGATAACAAACAGGCCTATGCTTATATCGCTCTGGCATTTATGCTGCTCATGATATTTGTTTCCCGGGCCATTAAGAGGTCGCGTTTTGGGTTTTATCTGATCAGCCTTAGAGAAGACCAGGACGGCGCCGAGAGTTTGGGCGTCGATACCCATCGTTGTAAGATGGTTGCTCTGATCATAAGTGTTTCTTTTACTTCTGCCATGGGGACATTTTATTCTCAATATTTTCAATTTATCGATCCGGAAATTTGTTTTTCGATCTCTTTGTCCATCCAATTACCCCTCTTATCCATTATTGGCGGCTTGGGAACGGTGCTGGGACCGGTGGTGGGTGCATTTCTGCTGACGCCCATAGATGTCCTGCTCCGGGGATGGCTGGGCGGGATTTTTGCGGGCCTGAATTTGATCGTATACGGAACCATCCTGATCGTGGCGGTTATGTATTTTCCGATCGGAGTAGGCGGCTGGTTTAAAATAAAATGGGAACGATGGTTGAAGGATTGGATGGGTAGCCCGGCAATCTCTTTGAAAATGGATAATGCGGTAACCTCTCTTCCGCCCTTGAGAGGCCCCGAAGAGAGTAAGACAAATGGACAGGTCCTCTTTGAGGTACGTTCTTTAGAGAAGCATTTTGGGGGGCTACAGGCAGTCCACAATTTGTCCTTTCAGATAAAACGGGGAGAAATTGTCGGTTTAATAGGACCGAACGGGGCGGGAAAAACTACCATTTTTAATCTTATCAGTGGCTTTTATTCTGCAGATGGTGGAGAAATGGAATTTCATGGGCAGCGGATCACGGGGCTGGCGCCTCCCCATAAGTTGTGCCGGAAGGGTATTGGAAGGACCTTTCAAATTGTGAAACCTTTTAATAACATGTCGGTTCTGGAAAACATAATGGTGGGCGTTTTTTGCCTTCTGAAGGATCCCCGGAAAAGTCGGATAGAAGCCTTGAGAATTATAAACTTTGCCGGCCTGTCGAAGCATCAATTTTCCCCCGCATCTAGTCTCACCATCGCCGACAGAAAACGGCTCGAATTGGCCAGGGCGCTGGCGACCAAACCTGACTTGCTGCTATTGGACGAAGTGGTAGCCGGATTGACTCCGAGAGAAACGAAGGAATTGATGTCGATTATTCAGTCCATTTCTGCTCAGGGGATCACCATTTTAATGATCGAACATGTCATGAAAGCAGTCATGGCCCTTTCCGGGCGAATTATTGTGATTCATCATGGGGAGAAAATTGCCGAGGGAACTCCGGCAGAGGTGGGCGAGAATAAGGCGGTGATTGATGCCTATCTGGGCAAGGGATTTCGAAGAGGGAAATGAAGTGCTCAAATTGGAGAAGGTGATAACGCATTATGGTGATGTTCAAGCCCTTCAGAAGGTTTCCTTTAAAGTGGAAGAAGGGCAGATCGTCTCCATCATTGGGTCAAATGGCTCAGGGAAGAGCACAACGCTGAATACGATATCCGGGGTACTTCGTTGTTCCTCCGGAACCATCATTTTTGATGATATAAGAATAGACCAAATCGCCCCACATCAAATTGTGGAAGCAGGCATTGTCCAGGTTCCGGAGGGAAGAAGGCTCTTTCCTTACATGACCGTCTACGAAAATTTGAAATTGGGATCCTTCAATTCCCGCGGGAGAACAGCCTTAAAGGAATCGATCCAGGAGGCCTTCCATTATTTTCCCATTTTGGCCGAACGGAAAAATCAGATGGCCGGAACTTTAAGTGGAGGGGAGCAGCAGATGCTGGCCATTGGGCGAGGGTTGATGGCCAAACCCAGACTCCTAATGTTGGATGAGCCGTCTCTAGGCTTAGCTCCTTTAGTAGTGGAACAAGTATTCGAAACTGTAAAGAGGATAAATTTGCAGAAAATAACCGTCCTTTTAGTTGAACAAGATGTCTTTCAAGCGCTTGCTCTGGCGGACAGGGCATATGTTCTGGAAAATGGCGCCATCACCATGGAGGGGAGAGCGGAAGAACTCCTGAACAATCCCCAGGTTAAGGAAGCATATATTGGAATATGATTCCTTCTGAACATCCGGAATAGTCAGAATAGCCATGAAATAAGCAACCGGCTTCAAAACCCTGAATATCCTCGAAAGCCTAACGAACCCTGTATTTCGACCCGCGCCAGGAAGGGAAGGGACGGAAGATTTGGTGGAAATGGCCTGAACGCCCTTGAGGGAGCTTCAAATCTATATTCAAAAGGAGGAATCGAAATGAGGACGGGGAAATGCAAATTATTCGCTTGCCTGGTACTGGGTTTTGCTTTCATCGCCGTTTCTAATGCGGCATTTGCCCAGGAAGTCATTAAAATAGGAGCCCTGTACCCGTTTAGCGGGGCGATGGCCCTACTGGGAACCCATAATTTCAACGGAGTCGAGTTGGCAACTGCGTTCATCAATGAAAAAGGTGGTATTCAGGGCAAAAAAATAGCTTTTGTCAAGGGGGACGTACCCACGGCGGAGGCAGCCCGGAGCGAAACCGAAAGGCTGATAAGTGTCGAAAAACTGAAAGTGCTTATGGGCACCTATTCCAGCAGCCTGTCCTATGTGGCCAGCGCGGTTGCTGCAAAACACAACATAACATATTGGGAAACGGAGGCCATTTCCGATCCCATCACTCAGAGAGGGTTTAAATATCTATTTAGGACTTCACCTACGGGAAGTGAATTCGGAAATACTGCCGCCAATTTCTGCAATGAGGTTCTCTCCCCGAAACTGGGGATAAAGCCTGCCGATATGCGTGTCGTAATCATGTTTGAAGACTCCTTATTTGGAACCACAGTGGGTGAAACCGAGCAAAAACGCCTTAAGGAACTCGGGTTTAACCTCCTGGCGGTGGACAGCTATAGCAGCCGGGTCACAGACCT
>Ga0187769_10002575_pt1 | contig 10650 bp, 10 predicted proteins | sample 0116_SJ02_MP02_1_FD_133140 | JGI IMG/M metagenome (GOLD analysis project Ga0187769, IMG submission 133140) | Tropical peat soil microbial communities from peatlands in Department of Meta, Colombia - 0116_SJ02_MP02_10_MG | ecosystem: Environmental > Terrestrial > Soil > Wetlands > Peat | place... | reverse complement strand
CCGGCTGAGAACGGGGAACCGGGAACCGGCGTGAGGGTGCCGTCTGGGCTGTTGGGATTGGCACAGGTGGTCACGACTTTATCGCAGATGGCGAAAGCGGACACGTTGTTGGAGCCAGTATTGGCGACGTAAAGAAACCCGCCACTGGGGGGAATTTCGAGCCCGGAGGGGGCAAGGCCCACGGTGTAAGGTGAAAACCCCTTTTGCGTGAGCGCACCAGTAGAGCCGATGCTGAAAACTCCGACCGTATCGGTGAAATTGTTGGCGACGTACAAGAAGTTCCCCGAGGAGCTGACTACGACCGCAGTAGGCAAAGTCGCGACTGTGGTGCCCGCGGGAATAGTCGTGAATGGCGAGCCGGCGATCTCCATCAAAGAAGTCCCGTTAATTGAATAAACCGAGATGTTGCTCGATCCCTCATTGGCCACGAACAGGAATTTCCCCGCCGGATCGATCGCCATGCCCACCGGCATGCTTCCAGTTTTGGTGGGAGCGGCGCTGACAGCCGAGAGCGAACTATCCGAATTGATGGTGTAGGCGGAAACGGTGTCCGATGCGTTGTTGTCCAGGAACAATGTATTCAACGAAGGCGTGAGCGCGATGGCAAAAGGCATGTTGCCCGTGGCAACGGCGTTTCCGACAGGGTTGACAACACCAGAGCTTAGCGTCGCCGCGTAGCCCTGGATGGACGAGTTGCCCTGTGTGGCGAGATAGATAGCCGCCGAGCTTATGACGGTGGGGGCGGTAGTGCTACGGGTGGTGCACGCTAGTAGTCCACAAAGCGAGATCACAAACAAACACGATAAGAAACGAAGCCGCATTCCGACGCTTTCTCCTGGTTTGTGCAGGACCCGGCCTGAGCGGCTGGGCGTACCTACCTTGACGTTGATTTGCAGAGCTACTTCAATTGTTTATCAGGAATAGCGGGGAAAGAGCAAACCGCGCAAGCCCGTAACGGGGAAGGACAAAAGGGTTGCGGGAGGGTTCCGCCTACTAAATTCTCTCCGAAGTCCACAGAAATCAGCGAGGACGCCCGTGCTCCATTACCTCTCAGCTACGGAAATGGTTGCAGTTTTGCCGTTATCGGCCACTTCCACCGAAGCTAGCGGCAGGCGGATCTCAACCATCAATCCGCCCTCTGGCCGATTGGTAGCCTGGACGGTGCCGCCATGCAAAGACACAGCTCTGGCAGTAATCGCGAGGCCTAGCCCGACCCCTCCGGTTTGACGGCCGCGGGCGTCGTCGATCCGGTAGAAAGGCCGAAACAATTTGTCGAGCGCATCTTCGGGCACGCCCGGCCCAGAATCGATGACCGTGACAACAGCTTGCGCTCCACTCGGCCCTTGACCCGGCTCCAAGCGGATTTGAACGCTGGTGCCTTCCTCGGTATAGCGAATGGCATTGCGCACGACATTTTCGATGGCGCTATGCAACAGGCTCGCGCTGCCGATAACGACGCAATCCGCAGCGATCTCCACCTCGACCTCGCAATGGCGGTTTTGGGCTTCGAAGGCTGCATCCTTGGCAATCTCCTGAATGAGTTGTTGCAGGTGCACCGGAGATTTTTCTAGGGAGTCGTCGCCGCCCTCGAGGCGGACCAGTGTCAGCAGCCTTTGGATCATTTCGTTCAGGCGGCCGGTTTCACGGTCGATGCGGTCCAGGGCGCTGTTGGCATCCGTACCGCTCCGCTGCCGCGCCAGCTCCAGAGCCACGTTTAAGCGAGCCAGCGGAGACCGCAGCTCGTGGGAGATATCAGTCAGCAGCCGTCGTTGCGCAGTGACCAGGGTTTGCAGGCGTTCCGCCATGCGGTCAAAGTCTCGCACCAACTCGGCGGTTTCGTCGTGACGTCTTGATCCCGGCATCCCAGCTCGTGCGGTCAAGTCTCCAGACGCCAATTTCTGCGTAGCGGCCCGCAGACGCACAATGGGAGACGTCAGATACCACGCCAGGATGTAACAAACCAGGCCGGAAGAAATAATCCCGATGAGGATGCCCAATCCCGGCACGCCGTGAGGGCCGAAGAGCGGATGCGGTTCCGGCGGAAGCTCGGTTATGACGGTATAGCGATGTCCATCCGCTGTAGTCATAGAGGCGCGCAGGAACTGTATGGGCCGGAACCTACCCAAGAAAGTGTCCGCAGTACTCATCTCGCCGCGCTGGGCACGTTGCACCCATTCCGGCGGTTTGCGTCCCAGCAGGTCTCTCCCTTGCTCGTCGAGAACGTAAAGCCGCACGTGGTGGGCATCATGCACGCCTCTCAGGTACCTCCACGCGGCTTGTTCTCCGCCGGTTTGATAGGCTTGGAGCGCTTCACTCAGAAACTTCGATTGCTGGGCTTGCAAATCAGAAATCTCGCGCGAAGGTCGCAGCGCGGAGGCGACCAGGATTGCCAGCACGAAGAACAGCGCCTGCGCAATCCAGTAGGAGACGAAGATTTTGACGAATAGACTCTTCATTCTCCGCCCCCGGCGTGTTCGCGGGGATGAGCAAAGATATACCCCACTCCGCGCACGGTCTTGATGTGATCGGCTCCGTTGTCGGTGTCGCCCAGCTTTTTGCGCACTTTGCTGACGTGCATATCGATACTGCGGTCAAAGGGAGAAAATTTGCGGCTCAGCACTTCGTCCACCAGCTGTTCACGGCTGACGACGCGACCGGCTTCGCGCAGCAAAACGTGCAGCAGATTGAACTCCACAGAGGTCAGGTCGACCGGTTGACCGTGATGCCGCACCGTTCGGGTTGCAGGATCCAGTTCAATATCCCCGACACGCAGAACATCGGGAATGGCTGCGCCTGTTGCTTTTTCTCCCGCCTGACTTCGGCGCAAAACAGCGCGAATGCGGGCGACGAGCTCCCTCGGGTTGAAGGGTTTAGGGAGGTAATCGTCGGCGCCGATTTCCAGGCCAACGATGCGATCCACATCCTCGCCTCGCGCAGTGAGCAACAGGACCGGAATTTTCGAGGTGTTGCGAATTTTACGCAGGACATCGAAGCCGTTCATGCCGGGCAGCATCACGTCCAGCACGACCAGCCGGTGATCGCCGCTCAGGGCACGCTCAAGACCACGATTGCCGTCGTAGACGGCCTCGACCTGGAAACCCTCCGGCTCAAGGTACTCGGCTACCAGAGCGCAAAGCTCCATGTCGTCGTCAATGACCAAAATGCGATCCATCTTACTCATAGTCTGTTCTATAACAGCTGTCATGGGCGAGGGGTAAAGAATTGTCAAAGCGGTCCTCAGCCCCTTTTACAAAACTTTACTCCGGTTGACTGACACTTTACTACCAGACGCCTTGAAAAGTGTTCATATCTATTGACACACGGCATGTTCAGAAGATTCAGCGAAGGAGCAGACACATGAAGTTCGGTCGTATGACGGCAATTGTTGCAGCGGTGGTAATCACGCTGCTCACGGGTGCCGCGATGGCACAAGGCCCACACCACCACGGTGGGGATTTCTTCGGACCCAGGATGGCGGAGATGCTCGATCTCACGGACGCGCAACGCGCCCAGATCAAGCAGCTTCATGAGAATGCAGAACCTATCCTGAAGCCCTTATGGCAGCAGGAACACGAGAATCATCGCGCGATGATGGATCTCATTACCAGCGGGAATTTTGATCAGGCAAAGGCTCAGGCGATTGCGAACCAGGAAGCGCAAATTCATGCCCAACTGGAGGTGCAGCACGCTCAGTTGGCGGCGCAGGCTTACCAGGTGCTGACGCCGGAGCAGAAAACAAAACTCAGCGAGCTTCTGGCCAAGTGGCAACAGCGCATGGAAGAACACCTGCCCGAGCACTCGGCGGCTCCAGAACAGTAATCAAAGGCGGGAGGGGGAACGGCAGGGGAAGGCGCAAGGAGCTACGCTGACCTTTCCCTGCCAGCGCGCTTCAAACTTGAAAGGAAAGGTAGTCAGATCATGGCCAGTGCAGCAATACCAACAGACATTGTGAACGTGATCGCCAGCGAAATGGCGTCGGGAGTGGACCGGGCTGTGGAGTGCTGGATGGCGCAGATCGAACACGCTCTGACCGACATACAGCTGACGTCGCTGGGCCGACTGCAAGCCGTGCGCGAGATCGTGGAAAGGTACAAGGATTTGACCGGCAAGGCCCAGTTGCACGGCCGGGGCGGACAGCCGTGAGCTTCGATGTGGTGTACTCCTACTTGATCGATCTGACTTGGTTCTTTCTAGGGAGCTGGGTTGTTCTGCTGGCAACTGCTTCCGTTTTGGCGTTCACGGGCGGTCGGATCCATGGCACTGCGAAGGACGCCAACTAGCACCTCTGCGCCCGCCGAATATCCCTTATGGTTCGTCTTCCCAACAGCCTTTGGTAGGTCCGCCGAAACTGAAGCTGCTGCTGGTAGAATCTCATCTACTAGCACATGCTGCCCAAGAGCCTGCGCCCTCTCGTTCCTTATCTGAAGAAATACCGCCGCAGCTACGCGGTGGGGACATTGTGCGTTTTCCTTAACAACGGAATCTGGATTCTATTTCCGCTGGTGATCCGCCGGGCGATCGACGATCTGCATCTGGGCGTTAGCCGCCAGAAGTTGCTTATTTACGCCCTTCTCCTGCTCGCCGTGGCTGGCGCCAAGGGCATTTTCCAGTTTCTGACGCGTTGGATTCTGATTGGAATTTCGCGCGAGATTGAATTTGACTTGCGCAACGACCTTTTCCGGCACCTGGAAAAGCTCTCCTACTCCTACTACCAGCGCACTCGGACGGGCGACATTATGGCGCGGGCGACGAACGATCTGAATGCAGTGCGCATGCTGCTTGGCCCGGCAATCATGTATTCGGCGAACACGATCGTGTTTACAGCGGGCGCGCTGGCGTTCATGCTGTCGATTAGCCCGCGGCTGACGATGTATGCTTTCCTGCCGCTGCCGATTGTCAGCATCACGATCCAGTACTTTGGGCGGCAGATTCACGAGCGCTTCGAAAAAATTCAGGAGATGTTCTCCAACATTTCCGCCCGTGCCCAGGAAAACTTTTCCGGCGCCCGGGTGATTCGCGCTTATGTGCAGGAGGAGGCGGAAATCGCAGCTTTTGAGGATGCCAATCGGGAGTACATTGGGCGCAGCCTCAAATTGGTGCGCTTGATGGGGATGCTCTGGCCCACCCTGGAAATCATGCTGGGCTTTGCCATCGTGCTGGTGTTGTGGCTGGGCGGGCGCGAGGTATTGCAAGGACAGTCCACAGTCAGCTTGATTTCATTATTACGAACAACAACAACTTTGCACCTGGAGGGCTCGATGACGCTCGGCGACTTTGTCGCCTTCAATACCTACATGGTGCAGCTCACTTGGCCGGTGATCGCGTTGGGCTGGGTGATCAATATTTTCCAGCGTGGAACAGCGTCGATGGGGCGGATCAACGAGATTTTGGTGGAGAAGCCGGAAATCGCGGACAGCGTGGAAGTCCGCATGGGCGAGACCTCCGCGCCTAGGGAGATCGAAGGTGAAATCGAGTTTCGCGGTGTGAACTTCGCTTACAACGGTACAACGGTGTTGCACGACGTTAACCTGCGAGTCCCAGCGGGTAGTAGCCTGGCGATCGTCGGCCCGACGGGTTCAGGCAAAACCACTCTGGTCAGCCTGATTCCCAGAATCTATGATGCAGCCCCGGGCACCGTGCTCATCGACGGCAAGCCGATTCGTGAATACCCAATCGAGTTCCTGCGGAAGAATATCGGGTTTGTGCCGCAGGAGACTTTCTTGTTCAGCGAGAGCGTGCGCGAGAATATCGCGTTCGGTGTGCAACGGGCGCCGGATTCCGAAGTGCGGGCAGCCGCGCAAGGAGCCAGTATCGCTGAAGATATCGAAAATTTCCCTGAGCAATATCAGACATTGGTCGGGGAACGCGGCATCACACTTTCCGGCGGGCAAAAGCAGCGGACAGCGATTGCCCGAGCTTTGATTCGCAATCCCAGTATTCTGATTCTGGACGATGCGCTGTCCAGCGTGGATACCCACACCGAGGACAAGATTTTGAATCACCTGCGGGAAATCATGACGGGCAGGACGACGATTTTTATTTCTCATCGGGTCTCGACGGTGCGCAACGCCGACGTCATCGCCGTGCTGCACAGCGGCCGAATTGTTGAGTTGGGCACACATGAGGAACTGCTCGCGAGAAACGGCTACTACACCGACCTGTATAACAAGCAATTGCTGGAAGAGGAGCTGGCCGAGGTTTAGTATTAATCACGGGGGGACACGGGTACAGAAGGTCGAACAACGGCACTGGTCACCGGCGTTGATAATTCAGAGCCGCCAAACCGACATAATCCACCATGCATTCCCGTCATGAAGCGCGTTGTGATTCCCGAGCTTCTGGACAGCGATTCGGGCACACCCGCGGAGATCGCCGCTGCCCTTGCCGATCTGCGTCGCATCAATCGATGGTTTGGTGGCGTCGCCACGACGCAGAGCATGGTGGAGTATGTCGCGCGCAGGTCTGGAACCAAGTCACTTTCGCTCCTGGAAGTCGCTGGGGGCGCAGGGGATGTGCCCAGAGCTGTAAAAGAACGGCTGCAGCAGCGGGCAATCCAGATAGAGGTCAGTTTGCTGGATCGCGCCAGCTCTCATCTCAAACATCGCAATAACGGCACGTTTGCGGTCAGTGGAAATGCGCTAGCGCTTCCCTTTTCCGACAATAGCTTTGACCTCGTCTCTTGCTGCCTGTTCGCCCATCATCTTAGCGCTCAAGATCTGGTGCGATTTGTGAACGAAGCCTTGCGGGTGTGCCGAGTTGCAGTTCTGATCAACGACCTAACCCGGCATCCTTTGCACTTGGCCCTGGTGTATGCCGGATGGCCTCTGTATCGCAGCCGGTTAACCCAGCATGATGCGCCCGCGTCAGTGAGGGCGGCGTATACGACAAAGGAAATGCACGAGACGCTGAAACAAACATCCGCGAGAGGGGTTGTGGTGCGGCGGCATTATCTGTTTCGAATGGGAGTGGTGCTGTGGAAGTGAATCTCAAACGCCAAGCGCTAATTGCCAAGTGCTGAGTGCTTGCTATGTACGACCTTATCGTCATTGGTGGTGGACCGGCGGGAACCTCGGCCGCGATTTCAGCCGCGCGCTACGGTGCACGCGTTTTGCTGCTGGAGCGTGGACGCTTTCCCCGCCACAAAGTCTGCGGCGAATTTGTTTCCCCCGAGTCTTTCGAGATACTGGCTCAACTGCTGGATTCGCGCGATGACGGCGTTCTGCAAGCGGCCGTACGGATTCCCGAGGCTCGCATCTTCATCGATGATCGTGTCTTGCAAACCTCAATCGAACCTCCTGCCGCGAGCGTGGCGCGATTCGAGTTAGACAAAGCGCTTTGGGACTCCGCGGAACGGTGCGGAGTTGAAGCGAAGCAGCAGGTCGCCGTGCAGAAGGTTGCTGGCTCGGGACCGTTTCTTGTCAGCACCTCGATGGGAGATTTCGAAGCACGTGCCGTGGTAAACGCGTCAGGGCGCTGGTCGAATCTGAGCGCGTCAGCGCCGGCCAATGGTCAGGTCGGAGCGAAGTGGATCGGCCTCAAGGCGCACTTTGTCGAGCCTTCTCCGCGAGCTTCCGTGGATCTTTATTTTCTTGAAGGCGGATATTGCGGCGTGCAACCTGTCAGTCTGGCGAGCGATTCTGGCCAGCCCCGGGTGAACGCCTGTGCTATGGTGCGCGCGGATATCGCCAGTACCCTGCTGGGGGTCTTCACGCTGAACCCTGCGTTGCTCGAGCGAAGCCGTCACTGGCAGCCGCTGACCGATCCGGTCACCGTGGCGCCACTCTTCTTTGGCAAACCTCAGCCGGCACGGGACAGGATCTTCATGGTGGGGGACGCGGCAGGTTTTGTGGATCCATTCATCGGGGATGGCATTTCCCTCGCCTTGCGCAGTGGCGCGCTGGCAGCGGAATGCTTGACTCCGTTCTTCCGTGGCGCCGTCTCGCTAGAACATGCGGCGGGCCGCTATGTGGAAGGATATGAGCGGCAGCTTGCGCCTGTATTCCGGTCGTCTTGGAGAATTCGGCGGATGCTGCTTTTGCCGCGTGCCGTGCGCGGTCCGATTGCGTCCCTTCTGGCCAACACTCCGGCGGTCACGCGCTACTTAGTGAAGAAGACGAGATGAGGGTGTCGTAAAGCCGTTTGACCATCCCTCTTTCGCCGCTCCGCGACTGGCGCCTTTCTCACTTGTCCCACGGCTCGTGGGTTTCATTCTTGCGCCGCTTTTGCGGCTAAGTTCCGAACTGGACGAGTCAGCGGACGACGAGCACTTCGCGCACGTTGTCGCGGGTTAGGAAGAACTTGATGGAGGAAAAGTCTCGAAACAGATTTTCGATGTGGCGATTGTTGAAAACGCGCTGCAGCCGAAAACTTCTCTCAATAGCAGTATGAACCGCACCGGTGGGGCCTTTGCGCAGGTCCCGACGCGCTTCGATGTGCTGCATCTCCAGCGTGTCATTTCCCACGATATGGTAGCGGTAGCAAGGGGCGTCGGGTCCGGCTTCGTGCGTATGAAAGAAGGCCAGGAGCATGCCTCCGGCCTTCGTCATCGCCCACAGGCGCGCGACCACCGGTTTGACCAAGCTTTCATCGAGATAATCGGCTAGATTCCAGCACAGCACTACGTCGAACTGAGCGGCCGAGTAAAGCAGATTCTCAGTCAGAAACTTCTTGTGATCCAGAATGCGCTGTCCCTGCTCGTCCTTTGTGACCAACGAGGGATCAGTCGAGGCGTCGAGCAGATCTTCGCTATAGATCTTGTGCCCACGCTCGGTCAGATAACGAATGTTAGCAGCGGAAGTCGAACCAATATCCAGAATGCACAGCGGCTCTTCAGACTTGAACAAGCGCGAAAGTTCCGCCAGTCCGCTGGAGCGACGCGTAAGGCGCTGCGGCACCTGGGCGGGCTTGACGCCCGGAACGGGGTTAGTGGAGCCACGAAACAGCTTCATGAAGCTATGCGTTACCGACGACATTGCTGCTTCCCCACAGCCAGTTTACGGATTTCCTCACAATAAATATAGCGCGTGAAGCAGAAAGGGGTGAAAAACTCTAGTACTTGGTTACTGTAGTGCCCGAAGTCACCGGCGCCGTTCCTGCTGTGCTCGCCGCGCTCGCAGAAGCGGCCCCTGCCGCCGAAGCTGTCGTATTCTTCCCCTCGGTCTGGAGATCAGCCTTACTGACTCCTGGCGAGCTCGGCTTGGCCGTCTCTCTCTGGATGTCCACCTTGCCCTTAAAGTACGCGCCATCCTCAACTGCTATCCTTTGGGTATAAATATCGCCCACCACGACTGCCGATTTCCGCAGGTCCGCCCGCTCACTGGCCCGGATGTTGCCGTTCAGCTTGCCTTGCACGACAACTCCCTTGGCGTTGATGTTGGCGCGAACCTGGCCGTTCGGCCCAATTACCAGATTATTTCCCTGTAATTCGATGGTGCCTTCGACCACGCCGTCAACGTAGAGATCCTCACTTCCAGAGAGTTCTCCTTTGATAACGACTGACTTGCCGATGTGTGCGAACTCTGCCGTTCTTGGCGCGTTCATAAACCGGGTCTCCTTAAAGCGTGTTACCGCAGAATGTGAGCGGGACAATGGATTCTAACCCATTTGACCGATCGATGGCAGGCGGAAAGCGGAAATATACGAGAACTGGCTTAGAATCTAAATGGGTTGGCTTGGAGGGTGAGAAGTATCGAGGCGGAGCAGTGACGACAAGCATGTCGACGATCTCGCCTAGAGGCTGCCAAGGTTCCATAAAGTTGACGGTGATGCGATCAAAACTGGTCGGTTTGGCCGCCTGGCTTGCAATTGCAACTGGGGTCATGCTTTATGGCCAAGAGCCCCCTTCCGAGTCGCCGACCGAACTGGTTATACAAACCGTCGGCAACGAGATTCGATCCAATAACGGCGAAGCCAAATTCATCTTCAAAGACCACAAGGAAACACCTCATGGGTCCCAAACTAAGCTGATCGCAGAAACCACTGACGGCACCGCCGGTCTCCTAGTGGCAGTGAATGGAAAGCCCCTCACCCCGGTACAGCGCGAAGCGGAAGAAGCGAGGTTAGATGGTTTGATGCGCAATGCGGCAGAGCTTAAGAAGAAGCAACGAGCCGAGCGGGAAGACGCCGAACGAACTACCAGGATCATGAAGGCGTTGCCCGACGCCTTTGTCTATGAGCGGAACGGAACGGAAATTGGAAGCGAGGGGATCGGTAATGCGGGGGATGAGTTGGTGCGGCTCACGTTTCGACCCAACCCCAAATACGATCCGCCCTCCCGAACCGAACTGGTGTTGACCGGTATGCGTGGCTACATCCTAGTCGACGAAAACCGGCATCGGATCGCGAAGATCGACGGCACGCTTTTCAAGGAAGTAGGCTTTGGCTGGGGGATCCTAGGCCACCTGGATAAGGGCGGCCGGTTCGTGGTCCAGCAAGGGGCTGTTGGCAACGGAGACTGGGAAATCACACGCATGGATCTGTCGTTTACAGGAAGGGAGCTTCTCTTCAAAAAGTTGGTGATTAAGTCGAAGGAATCTTTCAGTGATTTTAGGCCCGCTCCTCCCAACCTGACGTTTGCGCAAGCCGTTGAGCTGCTGATAAAGCAGGAAGCGGAGTTGGCGGAGAATCATTAGCAGAGCGGCGGCCAAAGGT
>Ga0187769_10002573_pt1 | contig 10652 bp, 9 predicted proteins | sample 0116_SJ02_MP02_1_FD_133140 | JGI IMG/M metagenome (GOLD analysis project Ga0187769, IMG submission 133140) | Tropical peat soil microbial communities from peatlands in Department of Meta, Colombia - 0116_SJ02_MP02_10_MG | ecosystem: Environmental > Terrestrial > Soil > Wetlands > Peat | place... | reverse complement strand
TCCTTGGTGATCAGACTCGATCAGGTTTAGAACAAAGCGTTGCAGGTGTCGCGCCTGCGAATCCAGACAGTGTGTTGCGTCAGGAAAATTGAACGTGACGGTCCTGGAATCGAGCGGGAGCGTTCCAACCGCGTGCGGCTCGGTCCTGGTGGTGCAAGAGCGATAGAGAACCAGTAGCGCGCGGGTTTCCGAGATTTTGTCGCTCCAGGATGTTGGTAAGACCTTGATTTTTTGCAGGAGGCCGGTGCCTTGTGATGCGAGAACCATGGCGGCAACCAGAATGAATAGAGCGGAAAGTCCAAGGCGTGAGTTCATGTCAGCCTCCATAGTGTTATAGTTAACTAGAACACTATGAAACCTGTCAAGGACTTTCTTAAGCGGCCTGTGGAAAACTAAGAGATGTTCGCGAACAAGCACCTGGAATCAACTATCTACAGGAATTGTCTCGAATGCGGTCAGTGGTGGAATAGACGCTCTTGGGCTCCGCGGTCGCACCACAAGAGGTGCGCTTTCACGTAATTCGAACTTCACCAATCACCAGCCCCGAGCACTGATTTCATCGTGCCGAGCTGACCAGAACCAGCACGATGAGCGCCGACAGGATAAGGCTGGCTATCAGCGAAAACACCGAATGAAGCGGATGGCTGTGGAAGTAGCCGCTATCGTGCGTCCTGAAATGCAGCAAGGTTCTCATACACCCTCCTCGCTTGCGACATATTAGAAACCCTTTCTCGCCGCGTTTGCAGTGATGTGCGACTCACCGAATTCAGCCCTAAGATGTACGTCCAAAGTCAGTACAGCCGGAAACTCACCTCAATATTGACCTGCACCGCGACTGGAATGCCGTCTTTGCGCGCGGGCTCAAACTTCCAGGTGCGGATCGCCTCGATGGCCTTTTCGTCGAGCCCCATTCCCAATGAACGATAGATGCGAATATCGTGCGGCCGGCCGTCTGGTCCAACGATCACCCACAACACTACCACTCCTTGATATTTGGCCTTGCGAGCCTCTTCGGAATAATCGGGATCAGGAGAGTAAATCGGACGCGGCGCAGATACTCCGCCGCCCACGTGATAAACGCCGCCTCCGATACCGCCGCCTCTCCCGGGACCAACACCCGGACCAGTTCCCGAGCCCACACCGCCGCCACTGCCCGAGCCAATTCCCCCGCCGAAACCGGGACCATTCGAAGGCGGTCCAAGCACAGCAGAGAGCGGATCTCCAAGCACGCCCGTATGCGGCAGCTGAATCTGCGGAGGCACTACGACCGTCGGTTCCACTGCCAGCTTGGGATTGTCGTTTCGAATGACGACCGCAGGCGGAGTGATTTGCTCGCGAGCCAGCTTGGGCAAGGCGCCTTTGGAAGCCAGGAGCTTGTCGCGATCGCCGCCACCCCCGTCTCCGCCAGCCTTAGATTTCGAAGCGGGCAGAATATAGGGGCTGACGTCGGTGACGACATTCATTACCTGCTGGCGAATCTCCTGCCGATGCGTCACGACATAATGACCCGAAGCCACCAGCAGCGCGACCGCAATCACATGGCCGATGAAGGAGCAAACAAAGGTAGCCCCACGGGTCTTGTAAATCCCATAACCCTCGCCGAAAAGGGTAGGGAGAATCGTCGGCTCCGGCCTCGCCGACGGCAGCGCCGGAACTGGCTCTAAACCGCGCTGGGATGCAATCGTCCCCATTCGCCTCACCTGCCAAGCTGGCCAGAGAACACTACCCCCAGACTATGGTAGGAAAGTTCCCGCTTTTGTACAGTGATCTCCCTCACACCTGCCGCAATTTTCCGGCCGGACCTAGCGCCATTTGCGGCAATCAATCGCACACTTGGCGCGCATCCTTATTTAGCCAGACTTAGTGCCGGTCTAACTCTTCTTGCCGGTCACTGCGAAAAACGCAGCTACTTCTTGCTCCACATTCTTGCTGCCGCAATGCGGGCAGCGAATATTTTCCTTATCGTGTTCCTGCAGGGTGAGAACAGTCTCAAACGACTTGTTGCAGTCGTGACAGATGTAGTCGTATACGGGCATGGAGAGCACCTCGCATGTGGACTCTTCCAGAATTGTACCGCTACTGAGAGATAGTGGATGCGACGAAACTGGCACTCATGACGACGGCCACCTCTCGGGGTCGCTGACTTGCACTCCGTTCCCGCAGTAGAATGCCTCTGCAGGAGTCATGGCAGGAGGCTTTCATGAAGGCCAAAACCAGAAAGCGCACTTTGCGGAAATCTACGCGATCCAGCCGGAAACCGTCACGCGCAGCAAGCGCAGCCGCCACCATACGGGAGATCGGCAACGAGTGGGCGCAGAATTGGAATGCCGGAGATCTCGACAAAGTGGTTGCGGTTTACGCTCCAGACGCCGTCTATCTTCCTCCCCACCACGAAGCAGTCCATGGCCGCGATGCCATTCGCGAGTACTTGAAGGGACCGCGCAGTCATGGCGTGTCGGGCCTCGCCTTCGAGGTCACCTACATAAAGCAGAGTGGTGATGTGGCCTGGGATGTCGGCGTCTATCGCATGAGCGTACCGCAGAGTGACGGCACCAGGCAGGAAGATCACGGGAAATATCTCACCGTTTGGAAGCGCGGGGGAACAAAATGGCTGATCACGGCGGATGCCTGGTCGAGCGATCTGCCGTCGGGAAGGCCCATTTCCTAAGGTACTCAAAAGGCTGTTAGTGTTCGGGTCGGATCATGAAGCTCCTTCGTATAGCGCTTGTAATCTTTGGTCTCGCGTTTTCGACGTCTCTGTTGTGCGCCGCGCAAAGCTCGAGCGCCGCACCGGGCACGCAGCAGCCGGCTCCGCCAACTGGTCCCAGCGTCTCGATTGAGTCACGAACCGTGACCGCGTATACGCTCCCGCCCGATCTTTACCGCAAAGCACATAATCTGAGCAAAATTCGCTTCCGCTTAGCCCTGATCGGCTTCGTCTACGGGCTGATCGTCCTGTGGTTGATTCTGCGCTGGAAACTTGCGCCCAGATATCGAGATTGGGCGGAAGCATTCTCCCGGCGGCGATTTCTGCAAAGCGTAGTCTTCGCGCCGCTGCTTCTGCTGACCATCGCGGTCCTCACGGTTCCTTTGGACATATACAGCGAGTGGGTTGAAAAACAATATGGCCTCTCGGTGCAGGGCTGGGGTTCGTGGAGTTGGGACTGGGTAAAAGCGGAATTTCTCTCCCTGGTAATCGGAACCGTCCTGATTTGGCTGCTTTATATCGTGATCCGCCGGAGCTCGCGCCGCTGGTGGTTTTACTTCTGGCTCATTTCATTGCCGATTGGAATTTTCTTGTTTTTCATCGGACCGTGGGTGATCGATCCAATGTTCCACAAGTTCGAGCCGCTGCAGCAGAAGAATCCCGAACTGACGGCGAGCCTGGAACAAATGGTGCAGCGAGCCGGACAAGACATTCCTCCGTCGCGCATGTTCTGGATGGGCGCAGGTGAAAAAACTACCGGCCTAAACGCCTATGTGACTGGCTTTGGCGCCTCCAAACGCATCGTCGTCTGGGATACCACAATCGCCAAGATGAACACGCCGCAAATCGTCTTCGCGGCCGGGCATGAAACGGGACATTACGTCTTGCAACACATCCCTAAAGGTCTTACTTTTTTCGCCGTCCTGTTGCTGATCTTCTTCTATTCAGGCTATCGATCCATTGGATGGGTGCTCACCCGCTGGGGTGGCGGCTGGACAATTCGAGGTCTGGATGATTGGGCATCCTTGCCCGTACTTCTGCTTCTGTTATCCGTTTTCTCTTTTGTAGCCAGCCCGGTCGCGAGTGCGGTCAGCCGCTACCTGGAGCACCAGGCGGATCAGTATGGACTTGAAGTTACTCACGGCCTAACCCCGGATTCGGGCCAGGCGGCGGCTCAGGCATTTCAGGTCTTGGGTGAGGTCGACCTCGTCGACCCGGATCCCAACCCGATGAATGTATTTTTGTTCTACGACCATCCCCCTATCTCTGACCGCGTTCGTTTCTGCCTGACGTACGACCCATGGGCAAAAGGCGGACACGGTGAATTTGTTAAGTAATTCACTGTTATGGGATCCCTGATACAGTGGCCCGGATTTTCAGCCGCTGCAAATCAAGTAGAGGAAAAACACGATGACTCGTACCCGATTCTTCCCGCTCTTCCTGCTGTTGTCATTCTCGCTTGCGGCACTGGCTCAAGCGCCACAAACCTCGAAGAGTCCTGCTGCGAAAACTCAAATGACGAGCAGTGAAGCCGAGATTCGCGCACTGTACGACCGCTGGGCAAAGGCCTTTAAGGCGCACGATCTGGATGGCATTATGTCGATCTATGCGCCGGATGTGACGGTGGTGCCGTACGACGTGGGCCCACCCCTGCAATATGTCGGAAAGGAAGCTTATCGAAAAGACTATCAGGAGTTCCTCAATCAGTACGAAGGCCCAGTCGATGTCGAATATAAAGACATGCGAATCGTGGCCGGCCAGGGCGTCGCTTTCATCCATGCTCTGGAACGGCTGAGCGGGACCACGAAAAACGGCCAGAAGTCTGACGTATGGGTCCGCGCCACGAGCGGCTTACAGAAAATCCATGGCAAGTGGTTCATCGTGCATGACCACGTCTCTGTTCCAGTAGACTTCGAAACTGGTAAGGCTGTGCTCGACCTCAAGCCGTGAACTTGAGCGGTCGATCCTCGGGCACCATCTCGAGTTCGAGAAACCTCCCGGCGGACAAGGATAGCTTTGCGGCTAGTCAACAGAATACTGGCGGATATGGAAGCGGTCGATTTAGAGCATGTCATCCCGACGCGCCCTGTTGGCGCGAAGGAACCTACGAAACCCTTGGAAGCATCCCAGACGCATGCGGGAGTGATACGCCTGTTTACGGCACCCGCAGTTTCAGGCTGACGTAATATCCCTCATCGGCTGAAGCCGAATTCGGGATGACATAGCAAAAGGCAGTTATCGGCTAACGCCGCGTTTCCAAGTTAGATCACCGATTTCTTAAATGTGCTCGGTCTTGCCGTCGTACTTGACCACACCGTTGTTCTGGTTCTGGCGCTGCACGTCCTGATTGGTAAACGTCCGCGCGGCTTTTCTTGCCGCTCCAGCGCCTGCCATCAGCTCAGCTACGCCTTCGCGCGGCTGCGAGATGAAATCGAATGCTTGTTCCTGCTGCGCCTCCCGGCGGCCATGCATCAGGTGCGGTCCGGCCGGTGGTCCATAAAACGGAGGCGATGCCAGCTCAGCCTGGGTCTGGCCATACCAGACCGGCTCGGTGTAAACGCCCGCCGGCGGTTCTCCTACAAACTCGCTCGACAAAGTTGAGTTGCAGGCGCCAGCCACCAAACCGAACGCGGAACTACTCGCGCCCGCGGCCCACGGTGAAACGGTTGACAAACTCACTTCCGGCGTTGTGACCAGGGGCACGTACGGTCCGACATACACTCCATAAGACGGCGCCCAGTTACTGGCATATCCGCCAATGACGGTTGCCTGACCAGCGGCCAAACCGCAAAGCAGTAAAAGCGTACAGCACATCGAAACCAAACGCATGGGACCCTCCACAGAACCCTCAGTTAGTCAGATTCCAAAAGCCGCCAATCAGGATGTCTTTTTTTATTAAACCGATACTTCAAGGTGCAAAACTTTTCCTATTGAGCAGGCACGAAATCGGCTGGTCGATAATACACCCGAAATGTCCCTTGGCAAGCGGCTTTTGTCAGGCCCCTACGTAGCGGGCATAAAGGCTTCGAGCGATCGCCGTGTCGGTGGTACCTTTGATGATCGCCCTGCCGTCGGGAAACAGCGTGATCTCATACGGATCGCGCCAAAACTTGAGCACGAAATCGTTGTGCTTCACGCTTCCGTGCGGCTTGAGCAATTCACTCATTTGGGCCAGATCGATGGGCCGGTGACGCTCGTGAATCTGCACCGAGTTTCTCCCGCAGAGCGTAATATGCGGCCGTCCTTCGCCCGCAAGGTGAGGGAATTCGCGGCGATCGCAGGCGCGGCAACCGGGGCGAGGCTTATCCGCGGCGATCTCGCCGCGCTCGTTGCTCCACACGTCGAACGATAAAAGAGTGCGCCGGAGTTGCGCTTCCGCTCCCACCAGAAACTTAATCGCTTCCGTGGCTGCAATCGATGCTCCCAGATTCACAGCCGAATTCAGGATCCCCGCAGTGTCGCAGGTCTCGAGCATTCCCTGCGGTACCTCAGGAAACATGCACGCCAGACATGCGGTTCGTCCCGGCAGGATGTTCATGGTCACACCGTAGCTGCCTACGGCACCCGTGTAAATCCAGGGCAGGGAATTCTTCACGGCGAAATCGTTAATGAGGTAGCGAGTTTCGAAATTATCGGTGCCATCGAGAATGAGCCCCATGCCCTCGAGCAGGGAACCGATGTTTGCCGGAGTAAGATCCGCGACCTGCGGCTCGACCACGATCTGGGAATTGAAATCGGCAATCTTGCGGGCGGCGGCGACGGCCTTAGGCAACGATTCCGCGGCATCCTTTTCATCAAACAAAGATTGCCGCTGCAGATTGCTGGGTTCGATGTAATCGCGATCGATGATGCAGATCGTGCCCACGCCCGCACGCGCCAACAGGGAAGCCAGAGCTGATCCCGTTGCGCCGCAGCCAACAATCGCCACACGGCCTAAACCCAGCTTTTGCTGGCCGGCCGCTCCGATTCCGCGGAACAGTACCTGCCGCGAGTACCTGTCGTCCAGTTCCAAAGAGATCACCGTTTCCTGAGCTACAACCCATTATTATAGGTGCGGGTTTGCTGCGGTATCCAAGCGGGAGCGGTTCAAGGCTTTTCTTTGCAAACTTGGCGAGTTCTTGGCGTCCTTCGCGGTAAGAGGATTTAACCGCCAAGAGCGCAAAGGACCGCAAAGCTTGCATTGCGGACTTGACGCCGTACGGAAAAGCCGCTGACCGAGCACTGAATACAACATGCGCTCTTACGGTCTCATCGAACTTAGAAAACCATCCTCGTTCGGGGAACTTGTTTGCGACTAAGGGGAGTTCTGGCCACAAGCTTGGCTGTGCTGGCGCTGGCGGTGATGTGTGCAGCCGCCGCTGAGGACGCGTCACAAGGCGCAACCCAGCCGCCGCAGGACACCATGTCTAAGTACGATGGTCTCATTGTCAGCCAGATACGCTGGTCGAACATCTCCTCCGAAGCCGATCAGCAGCGGCTGCGGCAGATGATTCCGCAGAAAGAAGGCCAGCCTTTGGATCGCGATTTGATCCGCGAAATCATCCATGTGCTGTACGGTACCGGCCGCTTTTCCGATATTCGGGTCGAGGCCGAAGCGGCTCCCGACGACAAGGTGATTCTTACGATCTTCACTTCTCCGAATTACTTTGTGGGCGAAGTGCGGGCAAAAGGCGCACCGCGCCGCCGCCCCACCGCCGGACAGATCGTGAATGCCTCGAAGTTGACCTTGGGCGAAACGTTTACCGAAGACCGGCTGGAGCGTGCGTTAAGCAATGTCAAATTATTCATGGAGACCAGCGGGTACTATCGCTCGTCGACCACAGCCGAGGAACACCGCGACGATCAGGAACAGCAGATTGCTATCACTTTTCATGTGAATGCCGGGCCCGAGGCTCGTGTCGGCAATGTCACAGTGCAGTGCGACGGGTGTTCGACGGCAGAGATTCAGAAGGTCGCCAGCCTGAAAACCGGCAATCTGATTACCGCGCAGACCACGGGCAATGCCCTCGAGAAATTGCGCAAACGATATCAGAAGCAGGACCGCTTGTTGGCACAAGTGGGGATTGCGGAAAAGTCTTACAAACCGGAAACCAACACCGTCGATTACACTTTCGAAATTAATCCGGGGCCCAAGGTGGCGATCATCGCCGATGGTTTAAAGCTTTCCCATCGCGTGCTGCGGCGGAATGTTCCCATCTTCGAAGAGAACGCAGTCGACCCTGATCTACTGAATGAGGGCCGCGCCAACCTGCTCAACTATCTGCAGGGCCGGGGCTACTTCGATGCCAAGGTCGAGCTCAAAGGACCGCCCATCACCACCGGCAGCCACTTGCAGATCGTTTATGTGATCAACGCCGGCGCCCGTCACAAGTTGGCGATCCTGGAGATCGCGGGCAACCACTATTTCCCGACCGAGGATCTTCTGAAGCGCTTTCAGGTGCAGCCGGCCAGCCGTTTCTTTACTTTTGGCCGGTACAGCCAGCGGTTGCTCAGCGCCGACCTTCGCGGTCTGGAGAATCTTTATGGTGCGAATGGTTTCCAAGCAAAAATCACTTCTGATGTGATCGATGACTACCAGGGTCACGAAAATGAAGTCGCCATTAAGATCAATATTGACGAGGGCCCGCAAACCCTGGTGGGCGAGTTTCGCATTGCGGGAAATGAAACTTTTTCGGCTGCCCAGCTGAGTGCGGAGATTCTCACTGCGCCAGGCCAGCCTTTTTCCGATTCCCGCATCGCGCAGGATCGCGACAATCTTCTGAACTACTACTTCAACCACGGATTTCCGCGAGCCACCTTTGCAGCCTCAGCGACGTCCATTCCCGGCGAGCCCAACCGTATGAATGTCACCTTCACTATCAACGAAGGTGAGCGGGTTTTTGTCGATCACGTCTACGTTTCCGGACTCGAACATACCAGGCCTTATGTGGTCAAACGCGAACTGCAAGTCGAGCCCGGGGATCCGCTCAGTCAGATGGACATGCTGCAGACGCAGCAGCGGCTCTACGATCTCGGCATTTTCAGCGAAGTCGACACTGCCGTGCAAAATCCGAATGGAAACGATTCCCGGAAAAACGTCCTGGTTGATGTTGGGGAAGCCCGGCGCTACACCTTCTTGTACGGCTTCGGCCTGGAGTTTCAGACGGGCCAGCCGACATCGATAGGCACGAACCAGGCCCTCGGTCAGACCGGCGTCAGTCCGCGGGTTTCCTTCGGCGTAAGCCGTCTGAACTTTCGCGGACGCGACCATACCATCACATTTAAAGGCGACCTCGGCAGTCTGGAGCAGCGTGCGCTTGTCAACTACATCGCCCCACGCTGGTTTGGCAGTCCCCACTGGAAACTTTCCCTGATTGCTTTCTACAACAATTCCATAGATGTAACCACCTTCACATCCCGACGGGCCGAAGCTTCCGTCCAGGCGGAGCAGATCATTAATAAAACCAGCACCATGGATTACAGCTTCACGTTTCGCCAAGTGAAAGCCAGCGACATTGAGATCAGCCCGGCCGAAATCCCGCCCCTGTCATTGCCTGTACATGTCGGCGAACCCGGATTCAGCTACATTCGAAGTACTCGCGATAACGACCTGAATCCCACAAAGGGTATGTACATCGCAGGAACCGCCGGAATCGCGGACGGCCATTTTGGCTCGCAGGCAGACTTCAGCCACATTCTCATTCAGAACGCTACGTACCACGCCTTCGGAAGGAACCGTCCGCAAGAGAAGAAATTCGTGTTCGCGCGCAGAACCACCATCGGTGTCGAGAATGCCTTCGGACCTACCGCCATACTTCCCTCGGGAACGGCTTGTCCTCCCACCGAAACCTGCGGCAATTTCATTCCGCTGGCTGAACGCTTTCTTTCCGGCGGTGGCAACTCGCATCGCGGTTTCGGGTTAAACCAGGCAGGGCCTCGCGATCCGGTGACCGGGTTCCCTTTAGGTGGGAGTGGGCTGTTTCTCAACAACGTTGAGATGCGGCTTCCACCCGTGCGATTTCCCTACGTCCAGGACAACTTGAGCCTGGCCTTGTTCTGGGATGCGGGCAACGTTTTTACCGACGGAAATCATATGCTGGACAGCTTGTTACGATGGCGGCAAAAAGATCCGGGCCTTTGTCTACAGGATAGTACCGCGAAACAGTGTGACTTCAGTTACGTTTCGAACGCAGTCGGTATCGGTGTACGCTACAAGACTCCGATTGGCCCCGTGCGCTTCGATTTCGGATACAATCTTAATCCTCCGGCATTTCCAAGCTGTCAGGCAACAGCCAGTTTTACGGGTCAAGGGACATCGCAGTACTGCATTAGCAACAGCATCGTTAGTACCACGAGCGGAGGCACAACCAGCACGCTAAAGTATTTTGTGTCTCAGCACGCGCCGCATTTTAACGTCTATTTCAGTATCGGACAGAGTTTTTGATGAATCGCAAGTTGGCAATTTTAATTTGTGCTCTGGCCCTCTTGGGTTCGACATTGTCCGCCCGGGCCGGTGATGTGCTCGACCGCATTGTAGCCACGGTGAACGGCCACATTATTCTGCAAAGCGACTGGGATGCGGCCGTGCGATACACGGCATTAGTCGAGAATCATCCCCTCGAGCAGGTGTCCCCGGAAGAACACAAGGCCGGGCTCGATCGCCTGATCGATCAGGAGCTGCTTCGGGAGCAAATGCGCTCGGCTGCGATAAAGGAGGCCACGCCTGAGGAGGTGGAACAGCAGATTCGCGAATTCCGCGCCCAGTGCCCGCGGGCAAAGGATGACCAGGCCTGGCAAAGTCTCCTGGCTCGCTATGGATTTACAGAGGCCGAAATCAAACAGCGGTTCGCATTGCAACTGGACCTCAGCCGCCTGGTGGATGAGCGTTTTCGCCCCGGTATCGACATCGACGCCCAGAGCATTGAAAGTTATTACAATCAGGAACTCCTGCCACAGCTGCGGCAAT
>Ga0187769_10002572_pt1 | contig 10652 bp, 7 predicted proteins | sample 0116_SJ02_MP02_1_FD_133140 | JGI IMG/M metagenome (GOLD analysis project Ga0187769, IMG submission 133140) | Tropical peat soil microbial communities from peatlands in Department of Meta, Colombia - 0116_SJ02_MP02_10_MG | ecosystem: Environmental > Terrestrial > Soil > Wetlands > Peat | place... | reverse complement strand
TTGGGTTTCTAGAAACTCTGTTGCGCGAATTGCGTGAATGGCCGCGTAGACGTAAGCTAGATATGCCTTAGCGTCCCTGTTCCCGCTAGCAGCGTCACTTAGTCTTCGCTGCCGGGCGCCTAACACGTCCCGCAGGCGAACTCTATCCATAGCCGCGCTCTCAAGGTATCCGTGGTCCCTTATCGTTCGTAGTTTATCGCGCAGGAATGATTCCAGTTCCCGTTTTACATCATAGAATATTTGCGGAAGGCCGACGGTAACCCAGCTAATCTCTATGCCACCAACGTATGGTTTCACGTCCTCGCTCTGAATCGAGCGTGCCTCGACCCATTCGAGGTGGAGGTTGTCGCATATCTCGCGAACATCCTGTTCGCTTGATCCGGGCGAGGCGGTTAGCGCTAGGATGAGGCTGTCGTCAGTTGCAGAGTAGCGGTCGGCTATGAAAACGTAAGGATAATCGCCCACTGCCCTGTGAGCCTCATCAAAGATCATCAAAGAAATTGCGTCTAGGGTGAGTTTGCCTGTAAGTAGGTCATTCATGAAGACTTGGGGTGTGGAGAAGATGAGCCGCTTCTTCCACAAGTCGATTCGTTCATCAGGACTAACCTCACCGGTCAACCAGACCATAGACGAGGGTTCAAGGTTGAGTAGTTTTTGGAATGTTTTGAAATGTTGGAGCACCAATGGTTTTGTGGGAGCTAGCATGATTACGCTCTTGTTTGGGGTTCGTTGCAGTCTTTCCGCAACCACGTACGCAGCGACTACTGACTTACCTAACCCTGTGGGAAGGCAGACTAAGGTGTTGACGCGTACGGCGGTCTTGGCGATGGATTCTTGATAGGAACGGCGTTCGATAGAATCTAACCTCAGTAACGAAATGGAACTGAGGTCGAACGACACTTGTGGAACGCCCTTTTTTCCTAACTTACCAATCAAACAACCCCTAACGGGGGTATAAGTCGCGGGGTATGATTGGACCCGTGGCCTGACCGAGATTCTCTATGAGAGTTGCGCCAACTTACCCAGAGTTGGCGGGCGGGGAGTGGTCCGCAGTTTATGTCTGTTTAGCGCCGCAAGCTCCGCAAAACGTTGCCGTCGCCGGAATCTTCGCGCCGCAGCTGATACAGAACTTTGTGCCGCCCTGCGTTGGTGGGGGTGGAGGAACGGGGGCTGCGGCGCCACAGTTCGGGCAGAACTTATGGTGAGGCTGGAGAGGAGTTCCACAAGAAGAACAGGCTAAGCCACTTACGACGGGTGCCGCGACCTTCAGGTCAGGTGGGGCACCGTCATTGTACAAGAGCCCCATTGACCTGAATACGAACACGCCTAGGATCGGCTGAAGAATAGCGGAGATCAACCAGCCAACAAGGGGTATGAGCCCCGAAACTGCACTTACAACAAAGGCGATTATCACGACAACAACTATCCAACCCAAGTACTTCCCCCAACCAATTCCGCGTATTATGTTCAGTATCTCGCCGAACGCGAAAGCCTTTCCGAACTTTCCCGTTTTAATCATGTGTGCAATGCCTACGGCTAGAATGATCAGCATCAGAATCATGAGGATGATTCCGACGATGAGAATCACGACGCCTGCTCCGCCAAGCACAAACCCAGCAGCAAGCACCGCTCCCGACGTCGGCATGAGGCCGGCAAAGGTAGAGACGCCGCCTACTATTATGAAGATTAATGGAATCAGCATGTAGATTAGGGCTGCAAAGAAGATTTTCGCTCCATCAACCAACAACTCGCCGACTTTTTCCAGCTTCGGGGGCGTTCCCGTGCCAGGTGACTCCCTGAGCACTCTAGCTTGGTAGCCGATTACTATCCAGTCGACGATTGGGATAAGGCTGAGAACGATGAGTATGATCAGACGGCCTGCGTCACTGAATAATTTCTTTGCGTATTCGAAACTGTCTCTGAGATTGTCACCAAGATTCATCATAGGCCACTTGCAAGCGACAGAAACGGGTTAGGGAATATAAACTGCTTTAAGGGATTCGTGTTGCGGCTCATTCCTCGCCGGATCCGCCACACGCTTCGCATTCCTTTTGTCCTTCACCATTACATTCTGGGCAGTCTTCGCTTACTCTTCCTTCGCCATTGCATTCGGGACAACGAATGGTGAGTCCTGATTCGCGGACGGTTCCCTCGCCCACGCACTTTTCGCAATCAAGATCTATCGTGCCCTCGCCCTCGCAGTCTGTGCAGTCCGTTTTACCTTTGCCTTCACACTCGTTGCATTTCATTCGCGATCTCTCTCACCTATGCTTCCGGGTTCTGGCTCCTGAGCCGGCGAAGTTTTTCTATTGAGCCCAACCAGGTGGCCAAGGCGTTTCCGTAAGCCAACAGTTTCTCGGGATCTCGTTCGTTCTTCATCGCCAAATTCAGCTCTTGAATCTTGGCTAGCAAGATTTGCTCTGAATTTCCTAGCACCGTATCCGTCATTAGGCGGGTTTCTTGCTCAGCGGACTGTATGATTACGACGGGTTTGTTACATTTTGGGCAGAAGGTTTCGTTTCCTTTCCGAAAGAGCGGAGTCCCACATTCGGGGCAAGTCTCGGACAGCATCGCTGCTCCTGATTTGAGGAGCTCAGCCATCTTCTTGACTTCTACACTCATTGCCCTCGACCGTGCAATGATGGGTTTAAGCACTATTACACTTTGTTGAATCTAGGGAGAGTCGGCACGAGTGGGGGGCTCTGGTTGGAGAAAGAGTTTAGATATTGCTGATGAATGATTTGGTTGAAAGGTCGCCTGTCATGCGGGTGTTCCGCAATGTCAACCAAAGTCAAACGCAAGGAAGAATACGAGGCCAGAATCAAGCAAGGGCTAGGCGTTCTAAACGAGGTTTCTAACGACAATACTACCCCGCGCAATATCCGGCGCGCAGCGAAAAGCGCCATGGATATGCTCCAAGTCGGCGATCTAAGCCTAGGAGTCAGGGCGGCCAACGCCATATCCATATTGGATGACATAAGCCAGGACCCGAACATGCCGCCCTACACGCGAGTCAAAATTTGGAATGCAGTTAGTATACTCGAAGCCATCAAAGATTGAGAATACAGGATAGTCTTAATTAGCGCACCTAACTGTCGCGCGGTTACCTAAGAGTAGCATTTCAGAAGGTTTCCCGCAATGGATGTTGCTGTGCAGACGTTTGACATTACGAAAAAATTCGGCGACTTCACAGCAGTTGATCACATTAATCTTGAAATTAAAGACGAAGTTTTCGGTCTCTTAGGCCCTAACGGAGCAGGAAAGACAACCTTAACGCGCATGTTAACAACAATTCTGGTGCCCACCGAGGGTACGGCTACTGTCGCGGGTGCCGATATCATACACCAAGCAGACAAGGTACGTGAGCGTATAGGGGTTGTTACGCAGGCGTCAACCCTAGACAACGAGTTGACCGCGTGGGAAAACATGGATCTATACGGGAAATACTTCGGTGTGCCTAAGAAGCAACGCCAAGAAAAAATAAAAGAACTCCTCAAGGTAGTTGAGTTACAGGATCGAGCCAAAGTTCTCGTTCGAAGTTATTCAGGGGGCATGAAGCGGCGCCTAGAAATTGTAAGGGCCATGGTCCATGAACCTGAAGTCCTATTGCTTGATGAACCTACCACAGGTCTCGATCCTCAAGCCCGTGCTGCAGTGTTAGAATACATTCAGCGGATTCATGAAGATCACGGCATCGCGCTCTTGGTCACAACCCATTACCTGGATGAAGCGGACAGACTTTGTGATAGGCTCGCAATCGTGGATCACGGCAAAGTAGTCGCCTCAGGAACACCAACGGAACTAAAGCGGAAGGTTTCAGGAGGCGACATAGTTGAAGCCCACTTCTCAAACCTCCCTGATGCTGCTCTAAAGGCATTAGAAAGCACAGAATTCGTTATGGAAGTTAAAAGGAGGGACAGCAGTTTAACGATTCTAGTGAAGAATGGTGCCGAAGCAGTTCCGAAGATAGTTGGACTCGTTGACTCCCATGGAGGAAAACTTCGGACCATCACTCTACGAGAGCTTACCTTAGACGACGTTTTCCTGCACTTTACAGGTCGGAGTCTGGGAGATTGAAAGGCAGCCTAGCCGTATGCGAGCGGGATGTTCGAAGATTTTTCAGGCAACCATTCCTAGTCATCTCGACGATTGTTGGACCATTTTTAACTTTGGTCTTGCTCGGGAGCGCGTTTGGCGGAGCAATAACGCATGCACCAATCGCAATCGTACAAGAAAGCTACGGACCATTTTCATCAAATTTCATAGACACCTTACAGAACCAACAAAGCTGTGAAGTGGGCGTAATAAATTGCCAGAATTCGTTTCAGATAACATACGTTCCCGATATCGATACGGCACAGCAAATGCTCCGAGAAGGCCTCGTCAAAGCGATAGTTCTGATTCCCGAAGGTTTTGACACCTCATTAAGTGAGAACTCTAAAGTCATCATTACCGTAACGTTAGACAACACTGATCCATTGAGTGCCGCATCCATTGGACCTGAAATTGTTCAGGCAAGTCAACAGCTCTCACCTCTAATACAAACACCAACCGTAGGTGGCTCAATGATAAACGTGGATTTAGAGAATTTGTACAGAACCTTCTTGTACATTGAATTCATGGCGCCCGGAACATTTGTTCAATCAATCATGTTCGTTTCAATTATCGCGGGCGGCGTTCAACTCGTAACCGATAAAGAAAGAGGTATAATCGAAGGATACTTGGTCACACCCCTGAAAACATATGAGATCATCATCGGTATCCTACTCGCAGGAGTCGTTAAAGCGCTCATCTCAGGGATCGCGCTATTCTTCTTAGCAATCTTAGTGGTAGGCGTTCGCCCCATGAGCGTTTTCCCAACACCAGACCTGATAGGAATCGCACTCACGATGTTTACACTCTTCCTCACCTCACTTGGACTTATCGCTATGATGACCGCCTACGCGGTGAGGTTTAACTCAGGTGACATTTACAGGGTTTCATCATTTCCCATCAACTTGACTCTGTATTATACAAGCGGCGCGATATACCCACTAGACGGATTTCCCACTTGGATGAAGGAATTTTCGGTTATCAACCCGGAAACCTACGCTGTTTCCGCCCTACGACTCCTGATGTACAGTCGGGTGGGATTTGGGGCGGTCGCAGGCGACTTCGCCTTCTTGGGGGAGTTCACTGGTTTGATGGTGATATTATCGATACTCGTGTTTAGACGCGGATTGTAGCCAAATTGCAATAGCAAATGTGATCATCAACTAACCCTAGGACTGGCGACTGCAGCCCTCAAACGCGCACTACACGAAAGAACGAGTAAATCGAATAGGAAACGGCCGATTTTTCGAACGCAACTTTAAAGCCCAGCTGCCCGAGTAGGGAATGCAAAGTTTCGGTGAGATGGATGCAATTCAGAAGGACGACGATGCTCCTACTTGTAGTATTGCTTGCGGTCTTTATTCGGACGCAGACGCAACCCGCGGCTGCGATTGGCGTGGCAAACGTTGTTGTCACGAACGTATATTGGGGAGCGAGCGCCGGTACGCCTGATACGGCGCATCCGGGAGATGTTAATCTTCAGCTTTCGATATTGATCACTAATGTAGGTGACGATGTCGCAAGGAATGTTACGGCGACGCTGTATATTGGGCCACCTCTTATCTACTCTTACTACCTTAATGGAGTAAAGTATAACGCGACTTCTGTCACGCAACAGGCCGGTGACATTCAAGCGGGCGCGGACTACGTACTCACTTATACTCTCAGCGTCAGCGCGAGGGCTCAGGAAGGCATCTACAGGTACGCCTTACAGTTATCTTACCAGTCTGCGAGAGAGCTACAACAGATTGATACAACGGTGCCTGTGGACGTTCCCATCTGGCATGGGGAGCTTCACGTTCAAGGCGTGGTCACAGATCCGACGAAGATTTATCCTGACAGCAAGGAGGTTGGCGTGCAGGTCACAATAGCAAATTCAGGCCAAGGGACAGCGAAAAACATCCAACTCCAACTCGTCCTTCAACCACCCTTCAGTGCTTCGTCCAGCGGCTCTGACGAGATCTTCGTAGGAAACATCCCAGCCGGGCAGACAACAACTGCTAATTTCATTGTCGACATAGCTGAATACGCGACATTCGGGCAATATTCCGTCGTACTCGGGGAAGTCACCGGAAACCAACTGATACCGATTGGGGAAGTTCCTCTCTACGTTAGCGAGAAGGTCAGATTTGACATCGTCAGCGTAACACCTACAACCGTCAATGTTGGCGATTCGGGAGACGTCATCAGCGTAGTCATTAGAAACGCTGGGTCCGTGGAGGCCGACTCAGTAAGGGTGGAGTTGCTTGTCGGGAACTTTTTCACGGGTACGCTAACCGATTTTCTCGGCACAATGTTAGCGAATGAAACGAAAGTCGCCTTCTTCACGGTCGATGTTGACAGCAAAGCCCAACCAGGCCAGTACACTTACAGCCTGAGATTCGACTGGACGCAGGACACAGTTCAACTGTACGATGACTACTCATACTCCATCACATTCACAGTTCAGCCGCCAGCGGTACCTGTAGCCTTGATCGTTGTGGCGGTCATAGTCGTAGTTGGTGGGGGCGGCTTCCTGTACATGAGGAGACGAAAGGCTAAGGCGGCTGCGCATAACGCCCAAACTGGTCCCCCACAGACTGGGCACAGATGAGGCAGGAAATAGAAAGTTTACAGTGCAGAGACCCAGTTGGCTTGGAGCAAGTGATACTTGGCGCGCAAGTGGGCCATTCTCCTACTAATGATGGCCCTCGCACTCTCATTCACTGCTCCCGTTTTCGCTCACACAACTCTGGGCGACCTGACTGGAACATCCCCGTACAGAACCAATGATACTGAACTCACAACCTCACCGCCGGGCCATCATGTCCCCGGCCCCTTAGGATATGTCTGGCCAGGAAGCGGCTTGGACACATACTCAGGGGTAGCTTCCAACCCGCCCGGTTACCAGTCACCCTTCACCAACCAACAACCGCTTCAGGCTGCGGGCGACTCCTACAGCCCCGAAGGTGCTATCCTCACTTCAACCGCCGACCACGACAGTGTGGGCGACTTAATCTTCGCTCTCAACTTTTCAAACCCGAATGCCTTTCCTAGCCCTCCCTTCCCTAGCCGATTCAACTACACGAGTCTAGCCATCTACATCCCCGCGCCTGTCTTTGACGCAACAGGCAAACTAATCCAAGACGGCTTCGAGCCTACCGCCGGAATCAACTGGGATCAAGGCGATAACACTAACATTGTCACCACCATCACCAACAACTACGGCAACATCTTCGTAACGAGAGCCGATGTGAACGATCCATTCGAACCCGGCTCATGGATAATATACATCCAAGCACCACCATCAGGAATCACGTTCAACAGGAATTTCGATAACTGGTATTACATTCGAATCAACCAGATGAAAGCACCTTTCACCGCTGGAAGATATTTTTTCAAAATGTTCCTCAACGACTCTTACCCTGTGCACAGTGGCGCATCCGCCAGTTCGATCGCCGGAACGGTGCCAATGGAAAATTGGCCCGTGCTCCTCGTTAAAGGTGACATAGACCCAGCCATAATCTCCGGCACGCTCAGGTATGGTGATCTGAACCCCACTCTCTACGGACAACGCATCAACCTTCCAGGAATAATTAGAGCAGTGGGGATCGCAAACAACCCACTGACAAACGAGCCAACCGGCCAAGCAGTTGAAGCAAGGGGATACTTCAACGCAACCGCTCAGGGCCACTATGAGATAGAAGGCGTCGCCCCTGGAGTCTATGATATTTACGCGTCAGCAGCAGGGCTTCCCGAACAGAAAATAGTTAGCAATGTTACGGTAGCTCGCGGGCAGTCGCTTCAGTTTGACGGGTACCTTAACGTTGGCTTCCAATTGCGGGGTACAATATTCTCCAAAATGGGGTTTGGTGATACCCCTTGGCCTGCCCAACGCCCGATCTCAATCATAATTTACAATAGCAAATCCTATGACGTTCCAAGCATCGAATCTGAATCTCCAATCAACCTAACTGATGCGCCGTACACATCATATGTGAACGGGAACACCTACTTCTCAGCTACGGGTTTCAGTGGGTTAACTTCAGGAGTGGCAGGCCCGAAAAAAGTCGCCTTCTCGTGGGAAGGCCCCACAAGCTACTATACGTACACGGATCCAAGCATCAAAGATCCGTTTGGATTGTTTAATGGGGTGGGGCCAGCTCAAGTCTGGTGGGTCGACTCACGTGGCAACCTCGATCCCAACACAGGCCTAGGCTCAACGCTATCTGAGTTCACTTTCCAATTTGGGTCGGAGGGCGCCTATGGTGTGCCAACGAAATTCTCAGGAATGGTTCCCCAAGTCTTCGCCACCTGGACGGATAGCCTGAGCCCAGGAAATTACTACATTCGAGTCTTCCTGAATGGGTATGTACAGACTACTCTTGATGGGGGGACGTTCGTGGATTATTCGTTCGCAGTCCCCGACATCGGCCCCTATAACACCTACCTACCGATCGACCTCATACAATCATGCGGCATCAACGTTACAGTCCACTTCCACAACGACCCAGGCACTCTAGTAGAGGCTCCGATCGGAGGACCTGACCCTGTACGCTATATGATAGCGGAGGCGTTCGCGGAAGATAACTCGCTGGCAGCATTTAATTTTACACAAGTCTCTTCCTCAGACTCTGAGATGTCTATACTGCTCAACGGCTTAGGAATGGCGGGAGATCCACTCCACATATCCCCGTTCGACCCGAGAGCACCAATCAAATATTCACTCGCTAGGTACAGGGGCGCATACGACTATGGGCTTCCAACCGACACTTACACGATCCGCGTATTCATGAGGGGTTACATTCAGGCTCTCCCACCAGCAACGTCATTCGACGAATTAGACCAACCATTATCGGTAAGCCTCTCTGTCGGCAGCTGCCTCTTGGCAGCAAGCACCCACATGTACCGAGGCGGCGGCATCAACGCGTCCGTGACATCTACCGACTGGGAGAGGCCTCGGGTGGAACGGAACTGGGTGTGGAACGACACATCCGTAAATGTTCTAGTGTACGACATATCATCACGGAACTTCATAGATGTAATCAACTTCTGGAATGCTAAGCTTGACCAATGGTCGCTACCGACACAGAACTCGATGTTCACAAGCCTCCCGTGGCCAGGTTGGCTAACCTCATACGGCTCCGGTTCCAGCTACCTCATGACAAACGGAAGCGTATTCGTCGACGAATTAGGACCCGACTTTCCCAGCGTAGCCTCCACAGACCCCACCAATATCATGACTACCTTTGATTTTCTCCAGGAGGACGAGCATGTAGGTTTCCTTTTCAATTATACCTACTACAGACTCCCCTCGTTCAGATCGAACTTGGCAATTTATCCGGGAACATATGCGTTGAACGGTTGGACGTATGGGTACGTGCAGGAGAACGTGGTCACTCTTGGTGACCTTGGCAACGTTTACGTGGCCGTCCCATGGCTCGGCGAGATGGCAGACATAAACCTCAACCTCATAGTTGGCGTAAACCTGACGCTAAGCGTTCTCTTCAAGACTGAGAAGATAATCTCTGGGACACCATACAACATGTCGGTGAGGTTTCGCGTATTCGACGATCAAGACAGGCTCATAGCCGCAACAACCCTATTCACATCAGACGCCGGCATACTGTACCCATCATCAGACGTTGGCTTCTTCGCGAACGGAAAGAAAATCACCAACCAAGCGCTCCCCGCGGGAACCACGCTGCTGACCTACAAGGATCTTGCTGGACTCTTCAGCTACGTGGATCCAACGTCCCCCATTCAGAGCCCCACCCTCTTTCCCAGCGGACTTGACTACGGAATATGGGGTAGCGGCGCATTCGCAGGAAGCTACTATGGATCTTGGACGGTGATGGTTGACTTCGTGAACTGGTACCAGCCTACAGCCGCGTACCCACCCTCCCCAGCCCTCCTTCAGGGCGAATCGCCTTACTTCTTCCCATACAACCATCTAGGACCCTACGCCCAACAAGGGTTCACCTATATCCTCAACGTCCCCCTCAGCGGCGAAGCCTCAGCCGAGTTCGAAGTAGACAGGCGAGGGTACGTTCAAGGAATCGTACTCGGAATGAATTGGGACGATCAAACCAGAACGATGAGTTGGGTTACAGTAGAGTTAGTGGATAGTTCTGGGTACCAGTACTACTGGTACACGTGGGATGGATGGTTTGACGGTTACCTAAACCCAGGAACCTACCAGGCAACAATCACCGAATGGAATCATAACCAAGGCCACCAACAAGTCACGTTCACGCTCAACGTCAACCAAGGAGAACAAAACGAACTCAACTACATTCTGGAAGAAACCCAAATCCCAATACCTGAACTTGCAGCGGTTCCCCTAACCACCCTAACTGTAGGGCTAGCTGTAGCATTATTGTTAGAGCGTAGAAGGCGACGGTGATACTACATGGTGCGTTTCGATAGCAGGATCGCAATGGGCATTAGGATGAGACTGCTGACGAATAGGATCACTAGATCTCCTCCGATAGCGTTCAGCCCAGCCCCTAAGTAAATCAAACGCCTGAGCGCATCATTACCATACGACCAAGGTAAGCTGTCCGCGATCGCCCTACCTC
>Ga0187769_10002571_pt1 | contig 10653 bp, 10 predicted proteins | sample 0116_SJ02_MP02_1_FD_133140 | JGI IMG/M metagenome (GOLD analysis project Ga0187769, IMG submission 133140) | Tropical peat soil microbial communities from peatlands in Department of Meta, Colombia - 0116_SJ02_MP02_10_MG | ecosystem: Environmental > Terrestrial > Soil > Wetlands > Peat | place... | reverse complement strand
CTCCGGCCGCACCGGCGCGATAACGCCGATCGACCGGATTACTTCACTTTCGTCCGAAGGAACTCGTCGAGCACTTGGGCGACCTGGCCGCCCAGGTCGTCGTACTCGTACCGCACCGATAGGATCGGCTGCGGCACGTGGACGATGCGTGCCAGGTCGACCGGGCTACCGTCGATGACGAACTCGGCATCCGAACGGCGGATCGTCTCCTCGAGGTCCTTCACCTGGGCCTCGCCGTAACCCATCGCGGGGAGGATCCTCTGCAGGTGAGGATACTGTTGGTAGACGCCGACGATGCTGCCCGTCGCGAACGGGCGGGGGTCGATCGCGATGGCCCCGTGGCGCTCGGCGACCAACGTACCGGCGCCGGTGCCGAGGCCCCCGTGCGTGACCGTCGGCCCATCCTCGACGACGACCGCCCGGTGCCCGCGGACCCGTTCGGCGTCCGGCGCGATGAGCCGGAGCCCCGCCCGGAGCACCCTCGCTTTCGGGTTCACGCGGGCCGCGTTCTCCTCGATCGTTCGGACGCCCTCGGGCGGCGCGGAGTCGGTCTTGCTGATGACAATCACGTCGGCGAGCCGGAAGTTTGCCTCGCCCGGGTAGAACCCGAGCTCGTGGCCGGGCCGGTACGGGTCCGCGACCGTGAACGTCAGGTTGGGCACATAGAACGAAAGGTCGTTGTTGCCACCGTCCCACAGAATGATGTCCGCCTCGGCCTCGGCCCGGCGTAGGATCCGCTCGTAGTCGACGCCCGCGAACACCACCGCCCCATCCCGGATATGCGGCTCGTACTCCTCGCGTTCCTCGATCGTGCAGTGGGCCCGGTCGAGGTCCTCCAATGTCGCGAACCTCTGCACCGCCTGGGCCATGAGGTCTCCGTACGGCATCGGATGGCGCACGATCGCCACCTTCTTCCCGTGGCGGCGGAAATATCCCGAGATGAACCTAGTGAGTGGACTCTTGCCGGCCCCGGTGCGCACGGCGCAGACGGCCACGACCGGCTTCGAGGACGGGAGCTGGGTCGCTTTCGGGCCGGCGAGCATGAAGCTCGCCCCCGCCGCGAGCGCGATCGACGCCTTGTGCATCACCTCCGTGTGGGCGAGGTCGGAATAGGAGAGCAGGACCAGGTCGACCGAGTCACGACGGATCAGGTCGGCCAGCTCGCTCTCCGGAACGATCGGGATCCCGTTCGGGTATCCGGGCCCGGCCAGGCCGGGGGGATAGACGCGTCCCGCGATGTTGGGTATCTGAGCGGCGGTGAATGCGACAACGTGAACGTCCCGGCCCCGGTAAAGTACATTGAAATTGTGGAAATCCCGGCCGGCGGCGCCTACGATAACCACTCGCTGAGGAGGCATGCCCGCCCGACCTCCCCCGGGTTAGATAAGCCGTTGGTGAGCCTCGACTCACGATGGTCAATCGCCGGCTTCGGGGCTCGGCACCGGGGCCGCGATGTGGGCCGTTCCTCGCAAGACCGAGGGCACGAGCGCCACCAGGCAGAGGACCGCGGAGATCACGAAGATGAGATGGATCGAAGTGAGGAACCCAGCCCCTTCCGTGAACGGATGGCTCGCCGACGCGCTCCCGAGAAAGATCTCCTGGATCGCCGTCAGCGAAAGGACCGAGCTCATGACGATGAGCGTGATGCCGAGGCTGATCGTCGAGCCGGTGTTGAGGAGCGTCGAGCCCACCGCCGAGGCGACCCCCCGACGTTCGGGCGGCACGGCGGTCATCATCGCCGCGCGGTTCGGCGAAGCGAACAATCCCATGCCTCCGCCCACCAGGACAAGCGCCGGGGCGAGCTGCACGAACGAATCGTCCGGACCGATGCCGGCGAGCCAGAGGAAGCCGGCGGCTGACACCGCAAGGCCCGCGACCAGGAATCCCCGCGGGCCATACCGGTCCGATAACCACCCGCTGATCGGACCTAACGTCGCGAGCGCGGCCGAGGTCGGAATGAGAAAGAGTCCCGCGGTGAAGGGGCTCAAGTACCGGGGCGGCCCCTGAAGGTAGAACACGAGGATGAACGTGAACGCCCCCCGGGCGAGCGCGTTCAGAAACATCGCCGAACCCGAGGCGGCGAACTGTCGAATCCGGAACAGGTGGAGGTCGAGCATCGGGTAGCGTTCCCGAGTCTCGAGCACCACGAATATAGCCAGCAGCCCGGCCCCGACGAGGACACCGACGAGCCCGAGCTTCTCCGGCACCTGACCGAGCGCGCCGAGCGTGATGCCGAGGAGCAGGACCGAAAGGCCCGCCGCAAAGAGGATGTTGCCCAGCCAGTCGATCGGCGCGTGGGTCTCGGGTTTGGCGATCTCGCGCAGGTCCGCGCGAGCGCGTAGGGTCGCAACCAGTCCGATCGGCACGTTGACAAAGAAGATCCACCGCCACCCGATCGTGGAGGTGATCACGCCTCCGAGCACGAGCCCCGAGACCGCCCCGACCACGATCGAGACCTGGTTCACCCCGAGGGCACGTCCGCGCTCGTTCGGTGGGAACGCGTCGGTAATGATCGCGGCGGAATTCGAAAAGAGGAAGCCGGCGCCGACGGCCTGAATCAGGCGGAACACCACCAACTCGAGTCCCGTGCCCGAGAGACCGCAAAGAAGCGAGCCCCCAGTGAAGATGGCGAACCCGAGGACGTAGAGTCGCACCCGCCCGAAGATGTCGGAGAGCCGGCCGAAGTTCACCAGGACGACCGCGGTGAGCAGCGAGTACCCGATCAGCACCCAGAGCAGGAGCGTCGCGTTGGTCCCCGGAAGCTCGCGGCCGATCGTCGGCAACGAGATCAGTACGATGTTGGTGTCGATCGACGACATCAACGTGGCGACGGTGGTGTTCGAGAGCACCCGCCATTTGTACTGCACGGCTATCCCCCCGTGGGTCGGCGGGCCCTGGATACGGAGCCATTCGGAGACGGCCACGCCGTCCTATGCTGGCGCCCCGGGCCGGGGCGGCCCGATCGACGGACCACGCCGGATCACCCGAGCGGCGTCGTCGAAGACTGGTAACCGGCGATCTCCGAACTCAGTTTGTCCACGTACTTGCGGAATGTGGCGAGGATGTTTCGCGTCGTGATCACGCCCAGCACTTGGTCACCCGCTCGCACCACGAGGCGTCGCACCCCGAGCCGCGCCATCGTGCTCACCACCTCATCGGTCGGCGTGTCGGGCAAGCACGACTGGAGGTTCACCGACGCGAGCTCCTTGAGCCGGACTTGAGTCGGGTCCTTTCCCGCGGCGAGCACTTTTTCGAGAAAGTCCCACTCGGTGACGATCCCGGTGACCGATTTCGGACTCCCGTGCGTCACCATCGAGTAGCCTTTACGTTGCGCTACCATAGCTCGGGCACAGGTCAGCGCATCGGTTTCGTCGTCCATGGAAAGCATGGACGTGTCCATGATGTCCTTGGCGAGAAGCACCATAGCCAGCGCATCGTCGAGAAGGTTATGAGACCGAGCCAGCGTGGTCGACCAACTTCGGGAGCTCTGAGGCGAGCCGAGGCGCCGGTGGGCGGATGACAGCGCAGGCACCCCATGAGAGCCGAATCATCGATCTCGACCTTGCGCTTCTCGGAGGGTTCCGTTTCCGCTGCCGGCCGGACTGTGGCCTCTGCTGCTTCACTTCCCCGCGATTGGAGGGCGACGACGAATCCCGCGTTCGGCGAGCTTTCCCAGCGCTGCACGCGGTCGTACGAGAAGGAGTGCGCTGCATCGCTTCCCGCCCTCAGGGCGGAGCGTGTGAGTTGCTTCAGGGCCTCCGCTGCTCGGCTCACGCCGCCCGACCGGCACCGTGTCGGGAGTTTCCGGTGATCGTTCACATGGGAAGTCGCCTGCAGGCCGACTTGGTCCTTTCTTGCCCGGGTCTATCGCTCGAAACACTCCGCGAGTTCGGGTCGGCCGCCGGCACCCGGGCGTTTTTTGGGCTCGACCTCGAGGTCGCCGCGGTGCGGCAGCGACTAACTCCTCGGGTGCGGCTTCTGGTCGCGGACGCCTCCCGCCGGCGACGGCGCATCGTTCGGCAGCTCTCGGACGAGCGGCGATGGTACGATGAGGACGAGGTTCGCGGCACCCTCGCCGGACAGCGACTGATGCCGTCGGCTCGCGAGTACGCCCCGAGCGGGCTCCCTACGATTGGACCCGGGCTCGAGCAGCTGCCGATGTTCTTCGACGGCCGACCCGGGCCGGTCGCGCTCGCCCAGCTCGGCGAGGCTTGGGAGGGATTGGAGCTCGCGACGGGCGGTGGCTCGAGGTCCCTGGGCGTCGCCATTCCGCCCGGGGAGCCGCCGCTCGTCGATTCCAGCGGGGAGAAGCTCCTCGAGGGTTATCTACGGTACTTCCTCGCCCGCGATAGCTTTCTCGCCGCCGTCCACTGGGAGATGGTCCGCGGCGAGAACGGCACGGTCAGCGAGGTGGCCCTCTCCGAGCTGCGGGCCATCGGCTCGGATGTCCTCGCTCGTGCTGCGGTCCGAGCCCAGCTTCGCGGGGAGTCGGGGGCTCGGCTCACGGTGTTCGACATCGAGCTCGGGATCCGGGCGACGGACCAGGACTGGCTCGACCGGCCCACGTGGGGAAGACGGCTCTAAGGCGGGGGTAGGCGTTCCCCGAGCTTCGATTCCAACTGGTGGACCAGGTTCTTTTCATCCGCCTCCGTCCACGGGGAAGGGTCGGGTTCCCACCGGTCCGTCCACGCGGTCGGGGCCTCCCGTCCGAACTCGGAGGTGAACTGTTTCCTCCAAGGACCCGGGAGCTCCTGGGTGTCCGACGGCTCGGGAACTCCGGCCAAGATTAACCCGGTTCGAGCCAGGACCCGGCCGACCGACTCCGCCCGATAACCCCCGCCCCCGGTGACAAGGAGGCGGTTATGGGTCAGCTCACGTGCGAGCGCGAGGACCCTCCGGTCCACCTCGGCGTAGGCGCGGGGGGAGTACTGGAGGTGCGCGATCTGGTCCCCGTAATGGCCGTCGACCCCATGTTGGAGGATGATCACATCGGGGCGGAACTGACGGAGAAGGGCCGGCACCACACGATCGAAGGAGGGCAACAGCGCCTCGTCACCCGCGCCCGGTGGGAACGGAAGGTTCGCCTTGAGGCCGGCCCCGTCCCCACGTCCGACCTCGTGCGGAAAGCCGGTCCCCGGGAATAGGGTGCGTCCGTCCTGGTGGAAGTCGATGTCGAGGACTCGGCCCGAGTCGTAGAATCCGTACATCACCCCGTCGCCATGGTGGGCGTCGATGTCGATGTACGCCACGCGGTGACCCTTCTCGACCGCGCGCGCGACGGCGATCGCCACGTCGTTGAAGATGCAAAATCCGCTCGCGCGGTTCGGATGTGCGTGGTGGAGTCCCCCGCCCGGATGGTAGGCAGGGCGGAGGTGCTCGAGGGTGTAGTCGAGAGCATCCACTGCGCCCTGCACCAAGCGCGCCGACGCCTCGTAGCAGCCGGGGAAGGATGGCGTGTCGCCGGAGTCGAGGAGTACTTCCTTGGCGAGACCGCTCGCGCTCTCCACGAATTCGAGGTACTCCGGTCGATGGAAGCTGCCGAGCGTCGCCCGGTCGGCGACCTTTCCCGTGCGCGTCCAGCCGACCGTTCCCGGGGGCGCCTCGGTGAGAGAGGTCTCGAGCAGCCGGACGGCGAGCCCACGACTGCGCTCGGTGAACGGGTGGTGGGGACCGAAATCGTAGTCGAGGAACCGGTCGCTCCACACGACATGGGCACGTTCGGGGGACATCGGCAGGAGCCGCCCTAGCCGGTCCGCGAAAAAAAGGCATCGGGGCTGGGGACCGCCGGGTCCGCCAGCATTATCTTCCCGGCGGAGTCGCCGAAGGGGAGGGGTTCCCGTGGCGATCGAGGATGAGGTTTCTCCCAATGCGGTGAAAGTCTACAAGGCGATGAAGGAGCTCGCGATGCTTTCCGAGGATAAGATGGGCACCGCCGAGCGGGTCACGCAGTCCGCGCGACTGCCGAAGACCATGGTGATGAACGCGCTCCAAGAGCTCCAGACGAAGGGTTGGGCGCGTCGCAAGGTGCGCGAGAAGGCGGCGGGCTACTACTTGCTGAAGTAGGTCCGACGAGCGGAGCGAACGCCTACGGGGCGTCGTGCGCGGCGCCGGCGCGACCCCAGACCTTTTCGACAAGACGGCTCGTGGACCGCAAGGTGACCTCGGTCACGGAGCTGACGCGCGCGACCTGAGCCCGGGAACGGTGCTCGCCGTTCTGCTCGGCGGCGATGTAGATGAGCGCCGCGACGAGACCGTGGGGGCTGAGGCCGGACAGTTCGGGGTCTTCCCGCGCCTGGTCCAGCATTACCTCGACCGTGGAGCGGACCCGAGGCGATAGCGCGAGCTCCTGGGCGTAGCGCGTGAGGAACGCCTTCGTGCCGACCCCGGGGATGGGCACACCCGACCCCCGCTGTACGACCTTGAAGGTCCGGCCGACGTCGGACCTTCGCGCACCGACCGAGTTCGCGACCTCGCCAAGGGTTCGGGGGATGGAAAACCGACGGCACGCCGCGTAGAGACAGGCTCCGACGCTCGCGGGCACGCTTCGTCCCCGGAGGAGACCACGGACCTTCGACTCGCGATAGACGTGTTCCGCTTCGGCGAGGACGACGGCGGGCAGGCCCAGCGTCTCGCCCGCGGTCTGGATCTCGCCACGCGCGGCGCTCCGGTCGAGCGGGCCATCGATCGTCCGCGAGGTCTGGCGTTGCATCACGCGTTTGAGGTGCTGAAATTCGTAGCGGCGATGCCAGCCGAGACGCTTTCCTTGCCCATCCCGGGCGAGCGAAAGCGTCGATCCGAGGGTGCGTCGAGCACCTCCGGGAGGCACGAAGGGACCAATCCCCCGACCGCTACCTTCCGAGGCCGCAGCCTCCGCAGGGGGCGGAGCGGTGGCGACGATCGGCGTGCCGTCGAAAACGAGACCGCACTCGGCGCAGTGGGTCTCGCAGCGCACCGGGTCGACGATCCGGTGCGAGCTGCCGCAGAGGGGGCAGCTCGGCGGAGCGTCGGGGGCAGATGCGAGTCGGTACCCGGCGTCTGTCACAGTATAGCACGAACGGGATGCTAGTATATACGCCGTTACTCCGCTCGTGCTGGTTGCCTCGGCGCACCGTAAGACTATTGGGAGGTCCACCTTCCGTTCCGCGTGCGCACCGGGCTCGTCGTCGTTGGAGCGGCCCTCGCCGTAATTGGGGGCGGCCTCTTCTTCACCCTCTTCGTCATCTCGGGCGGCCCGGCCTCGACCACGCGACTGTCGTTCGACAATCCGGACATCCCGGGGCACGTCTCCTGGCCGGAAGTGATCGCTCGTTCTACGACCTCCTCCGCGTCGATCAGCCTCGTCTGGTCGACGAACGCCCCGGCCAACGTGTCGCTGACACCCGCCGGCCCGTGCAATAGTTCGCTTGGCGTGTGTCCGATTGGGCCTCCGCTGTTCACCTGGACCCAGGCACTGTCGGGGAAGGAGTCCGGTACTTCGGCGAACGCGTCAGCCTTCATCCTGGTGGTCGCGAACCCGGGAACCGTCACGCTCGAATTCACCGGGACAGTTTCGGTGGGATACACACCGGGCTCGCCCCTTCCGCCCTGGGCCTGGGGCTTGATCGCCCTCGGAGGTGTGGTGCTGCTCGCGATGGGAGGGATCGCGCTGTTCCTCGGACTGTTCCTACCGGGCGGAGTCTATCGGGACCCTCCCGGGTCGACGATGCGCCTTCGACCCCCTCCGGACCCTCCGGACGAAATCCCTCCGCCGCCCTAGGCGGAGGACGGTCACCCTTCGCTCACTGACCCCAGAACGGGTGGCCCGCCCGGTGCAGCCGCACGACCTCGTCGAGGATCGCTTGCTCGGAAGGCGAGAGCGGCTGGCCCCGAAGGGCCCGGGCGGCGCTCTCGGAGAGGACGACGATCAGAACGTCGCCCTCCTTCAAGTTCCGGCCCATGACCGCACCATCGATCGAGGCGGCCAGCTCCTCGTTCTCTTCGGCCTGGGTCACCGGTTCCCCTTCTTTCTGGAGGGACTTCAGCACGCCAACCTCGGACCCGTCGATGTGCATCAGACGGACCCCCGGCCGCAGCGTGCCACCGCGCACCCGGACCCCGACGATCGCCGGCTTGGACGCTCGAAACACGAAGCCGGGCAAGACCTCGAGCTTCGCCGGATGCACGTGCTCGAGCCGCCGCTGGACCTCGAGCTCACGCTTACGCTCGGTGCGCCACGCGTCGTACTCCTCGATCAGACGATACATCACTTCGGCACGGAAGATTCGGACCTCGGAGGCTTCGCCTTCGGGAACCGCGTCCGGGAGAATCGGCACCGCGAACGCGAGCACCGCCCGGTGCGTCGGGTCCTTCACGGTCGCCATCCGCATCACGGTGGGGCGTCCGACGGGACCGACCCCGGCCTCGTGCACCGGGATACTGTGCTCCCGGCACTCGAACGCGAGCGCCTCGAGTCCGCCCAAGGTGTCGGCGTAGATCGCGACTCCCGTCAGGGCGACCTCGGTGACCGGCTGACTCTCCCGGGCGAGCTCCTCCTGCACGTGGGCCTTCTCTTCCTCGCTCCGGACGACCTTGAGGAGACCCCCCGGCATCGCGTCCTCGATCCCCGGCGCGGCGAGGTAGACACCGGCGGCGGCTTGCACTTCGGCGAGCGAATCGAGCCGGAGCTGCTTCGAGGCGCGGCCCTCCTTGAGAGGAACCGGCCGGTAGATCCCGCGAATTCGGGTCGCGAACGGCGCCTCCCGGCCGGTGGCGACGATCTCGTCGCCGACCTTGAGCCGGCCGCGGTAGATGATCACGTTGCCGACGGGACCGACGCCCTTCTGGTCGCTGCGCTCGAGGATGGTGGCTTCGCCTCCGGCCGTGATGAGCTCGAGCTCCTGTTCGAGGAACCTTTGGGAGAGACCCACGAGCAGCGCGATCAGCTCGGGAACGCCGATTCCGGTCTTCGCCGAGACCGGAACGATGCCGACGTTCCGCGTGAAGTCGCTCACTCGGTCGAAACGCTCGGCGCTGAACCCGAGCTGGTCGAGCTCCTCGGCGACCGAATAGACCCGCTGGTCGAGGAGCTTCTGGAAGTCGGGTGCGGACTTTCGAATCGCGTCGAGGAGAGGAGTGGGGCCGGTCGGTTTCCGCCAGCCGGCGAGCAGGTCGATCTTCGTCAACGCCACCGCGAACGGGGTCTTCTCGCGCCGCAGGATCTGCACGGATTCGCGGGTCTGCGGCATCACGCCCTCGCGAACATCGACCACGAGCACGGCGAGGTCGGCCAGCGCGCCTCCTCGACGCCGAAGGGTCTCGAACGAGCGATGGCCGGGGGTGTCGACGAAGAGGAGCCCGGGAAGTCGAAGTTGCTCGGTGCGCAGCACCGCTTCGCACAGGTGCCGGACCGTGGCTCCGGTCACCTCGATCGCACCGATGTGCTGCGTGATCCCCCCGGGCTCCTTCGCCGCGCGAACGCTGCCGGCAATCCGGTCGAGCAGCGTCGTCTTGCCGTGGTCGACGTGCCCGAGGAGCGAGACGATCGGTTCGCGGAGCTCGGTCACGATCGGTCGGACGGGTCCTCGGTCATTAGCGTTTTGCGGCCAGCGCCGCCCTCAGGGCGTCGGCGGCCACCTCGGGGAGAACGGTATTCACGGAGTACCCCGAGCCGAGGTCGAAACCGTCGGGTCGGATCAACCTCGGTAGTAAATCGAGATGCCAGTGGTACGACTCGGTCCCGTGGGAAGTGAGACCGGGCGAGCGCACGACGTAGTTGTAGGAGGCCCCCGGTAGGACCGAAAGGAATGCTCGGAGGAGGGCCGAGAGGTCGGCCGCGAGCATCTCCGCTTCCTCGTCCGTCATCTCCCCGAAGGAGCGCAGGTGTCGCGTCGGGACCACGCGGACCTCGTACGGAACAGAGGATGCGAACGGTGCATAGCCCACGAAGGCATCCGACGCAAATACCTGACGGTCGCCGGGTCGAAGCTCCTGCGCAAGCACAGCTTCGAAGGCGCAGCGGCATCCCGTTCGGGTCCGATACGACTCCGCTCCATCGAGCTCTTCCCGAAGCGCAGGCGAGAGTTCTGGGACCGTCACGAGCTGAGCGTGGGGGTGCCAGAGCGACCCGCCCGACTCGGGTCCGGTGTTCTCGAACAGCGTCACCGTCCCGACGTGGGGCCGTCCGGAGAGTTCGCGGACCCGGTCGCGGCAGGTTCGCATCACGCGGGCGGCCTGCTCGGAGGGAAGGAAACCGAGGGACGGGGAGTGGTTCGGGCTCTCGATCACGACCTCATGGTAACCGAACGCCGGCGACTGCAGCAGCCGTGGGCCCGTGGCCGAACGCGGCTCGATGTCCGCGGCGACCGTCGGAAACCGGTTCGGGATCACCCGCACGTGCCAGCCGGGGGAATTCGGCGCCCGACCGGCCGGCGCGACCACGGACAGTTCGGCCGGGGTCTTCCCCTCATTGCCTTCACAGAACGGACAGTTCGGGTCCGTCGATTCGCTGGGGGGTGCGATGGCATGCTCGTTCGGCCGCGCGCTGCGTCCGGGTACGAGGATGGCCACTCGCCCGGTGATCGGGTCGGTGCGGAACTCGGGCGCGGTCATGCGCCCTCCCGAGCTTCTTCGGGTAGATGAGCCGAACGTGAAGGCGGCGTGGCGAGCTCGCCGAGG
>Ga0187769_10002570_pt1 | contig 10654 bp, 8 predicted proteins | sample 0116_SJ02_MP02_1_FD_133140 | JGI IMG/M metagenome (GOLD analysis project Ga0187769, IMG submission 133140) | Tropical peat soil microbial communities from peatlands in Department of Meta, Colombia - 0116_SJ02_MP02_10_MG | ecosystem: Environmental > Terrestrial > Soil > Wetlands > Peat | place... | reverse complement strand
GTAAGCACCGCCTGAGACGGGACCGTCATGAAAATCTCTCCTAGTGTGAGGACGACCATCACCACTTCGAACTCGATGAAGGTTGAGGACACCCCTGCCATGACAAAACTGATTGCCGCAAATAGACACGACCCGATGAGTGGGTAGACCAGTTTCTTTGCACGGAAGAAAAGGGAAGACAGGGGAAGTTGAAGGAGCACTATGACGATGCCGTTGGTGGCGAAAAGGTAGCCGATTTGTTCGGAAGAGAATTTGAAGAAGTCTTGAACATAGACAGAGATGGGGACTATCTCGTACCCTATTGCCAAGTATCCGCCCACGACGAGTAGGAGGAAGAGGACGAGGTTCCTGTCCGATTCCCAATGGAGCGCCGCAGATCGCCTCCCGGATGCCCCTTCTTCGCCCGTGAGGAGTCCGCCAGCGACGTACCCCCAAGTGAGCACAGACGTCACGACCGGGACCGCAGCGCTAAGGAAGAAGACGCTCGAGTAGTTGAATGTCTGCGCAAGCACGCCTCCCAGTGCCGGGCCAATGGCAAAGCCCAAGTTGCCGGCTATCGAGAGTAGCGAGAGACCGGCTTTCAGGTTCCTTATCTCGCTGTTGGCGACGATGGCGTATGATGCAGGTTGGGACAGCCCCCTCAGGAAGTTGAACACTGGGTACGCCACCAGGATCAGCGTTGTATCGGCGCCGACCCCAATCAGGTAGCTCAGCAGGAGGGCGGAGGCAACGGAGAACGCGTAGCCAATGAGCATCACCCTTTTCGGGCCCACAGAGTCTGTCAGACGCCCGCCTAGCATTTGGCTTCCTAGGCTCAGGAGGCCTGCGACAAGGTAGACGACGCCGATTGTAGCAAGAGGAACACCCCTGACGGCGTTCAGGTACACGGCGAGGAAGGGCATGGTGGCTGACCAACCGACCGAATTGAGAGTTACGATGGCGAATACTGCCCAGGTATCACGAGAGACGCGCATCATTGGGTTCCGTCCGGCGACAACGCTTATTCATCAGGCCCAATCAGAGGGCTCTAAGAGGTTTGGGCGGAATCGGCATGAACACCTGTAATCATGAGGCTCGAGGTTCTGCGTCACTGTGAGATTCTCCAAGAACATAATCGCTCTAGCAGTGATCGCGGTAGTCGCGGTTGCTGGTGTTGTTGCCTACTCGATGCTCTCGGCATCTCAGCCGACTTGCACGTCGACGTGGAAGTGTGCGGCTCCTTACCCGCTCCAGGGAGGGGGAACGGTCGGGGTTGCGGGGCAACAGTGCGGAGCCAACTCGTCGGAAGTCTACTGCGTCGGAGGAGTGGATGCCAGCGGTGGACCCCGGGATGAAGTCTATACTGCCACCATCTCGGCCTCGGGGAACATCACCGGGTGGCGCCAAGACCCCGCCAACTACCCGCAGAACGTGAGCGGGCAGGGGTGTGCGGCCATTTCGGGGTACCTTTACTGCGTGGGGGGAATCCACGATGATGTGGGGGACGATCTGGCCGCGAGCTATTACACGAAAATACTCGCGAATGGGAGCCTTGGGGCGTGGCAATCCACTACGCCGTACCCGATTCCGATTGATTCGGAATCCTGTGTCGGGTGGCTTTCACGCATCTACTGCATAGGAGGGAACAACGAGACAGGTGGGATTCAGTCCAATGTGGCGCCCAGTAGCACCGTCTGGTTCGCCCCCGTCAATTCGTCGGGGATAGGGGCATGGGTCAGAACCACGCCATATCCGTCGGGAATCTTTGTTCCCTCATGCTACGCCTCGGGGGGATTCGCGTACTGCCTGAATGGCTCGGACAGCAACGGTGATCCTCTGGGGACGGCATACTTCGCACCTCTCACGGCAGACGGAGTGGGAGAGTGGGCCCTGACAACAGCCTACCCAGTCGCATCTGTAGGCCCATCGTGCGTAACCGATTTGGGCTACATCTACTGCGTCGGCGGAGAAACGGCAGGAGGACAGTCCCCGACGTTCACCAACTTCGTGTACTTCGCCCAGATATCGAGCGGCGGCATCGGATCCTGGACGCAGGGGACAAGCTACCCCAGGGACGTGGGGACCTCGTGCGTAACTCTGGGAGGGAACATCTATTGTGTGGGCGGGTTCGACGAGAGCACACCCGGGCTCGACGGCGTCGTCAACTACGCTCCCTTAAGTTCGATTTCTGGATAGCCATCTGCAGAACCCTCTGTCCAAATTCAATAAGCAATCCTCTGCGCGTGAAGCGGCGTGGCCGTTGATAGGAGAGGGCTGCTCGGGATGTCGAGGGCTCTCCTCGCAGACCGGAACATCAGAGTCCTGGCTGTCACGGGTCTCATCTCGGGGGTCTACATCGGCATGCTCAACGGCGTACTGCAGCTCTTCCCCGCCAGTCTAGGGTTTGGAGTCGCAACCCTTGGGATACTACAGTCGGTGGGAAACAGGTTCTCGGGAGTCAGCGCTTCGATATCTCAGCCGATAGCCGGACACCTTTCTGACATCTATGGTAGGAAGGTGATAATCGTCGTGGGGAGCGTCGCCACCATCCTTTCCATGGCACTGTTCATCGTGGCGGCCTTTAGTGCCAATTGGGCATCCCTCTTCGCGGCCTTCTTCATGTTCGGGGTGTCGGTGCTCGGGAGCCCTTCGTCCCAGGCTATGGTGGCAGAGTCCGTCGGCCTCGATACATCGAAGATGAACGTTGCCTACAGCGTGGTCTTTCTGCTCAGCTCAATCCCCGGAGTCGTGACGCCCTACCTCGCGGGCGTAGCAGCGGGCAGCTATGGGTACGTAGTTATCTTCCTGACCGCCGCCCTATTAGAGTTGGTCGACCTGTTCCTGTACCTGAAGGAACTCTATGAGACACACTTGGGGTCCAGACTCGGTGAGACCGCCATGCCGAACAGGTTCTCCCTAAGACAGTCATTCCGAATCCCCCGAGGCTCCTGGGGGTACTTCAGTGCGCTGGCCATGGACGCCTTCACCTTCGGCATCACGACGACGATCATTTACGCCATGATTCAGGCAAAGTTCGGGTACAGCGACGCCCAGATAGGGATAATGGTCAGCGTGCTCTCTCTCGCGACAATTCTCTCACAATACCCAGCAACTAAGCTCCTCCTGCTGCTCGGCGGAAGGAGGACGATCGCTTTCTCCGAAGCCCTGGGGACGCTGCTCATGGCTGGGTGGGCGGTAGCAGGTTCATTCCCGGCTTTCCTGATTCTATCAGTAGTCTTCGGAGCATCCGTCGCAACGTGGGTACCTGGAGTGCAGTCCCTTGTCATGACGAATTCCCCTGAACACGAGAGAGGCGGGATTGGAGGGAAGGTCGCCGCCGTGAGGGGGCTTGTCGCGTTTCCTGCCCCCATCCTCGGCGGATTCCTGTACCAGAGTCTGGGCTATGAGGCCCCCATTTTGGCCAGCGCGCTGGGAACCGCTATCACCGTGGTTTTGCTCCTAAGGTACGTGCCAGAACGACCTGATAACGTCCTCATCGAGTCAAAGGTTTGAGCGGCCCAGAGGGAAGTGCCCGACGCAACAATGCTCAGAAAGGAAGATATTCATCCGCTATGCTCGCATAACCTCTTGGTGGATGCAACTACTCTATCGCTTCTAGCGACAGTTGTGCAGACCGTTGTAATAACCCTGACACTGCTCGTTTTCATCTTCCAATTCAGGAGCCAGGAAAGGGCCATCAGGGAGGCGTCCTACCAGAATCTCCTCGGAAGGTACAACGATCTCATGATGTCTGGCTCCAGAGACGACGACCTCCTGTTTGCAAGGTTATTCTCCGAGGATGACGGCGTCGACCCCAAGGACTTGGCAACGGTACGGCGACTGCTGCTGTCCTACGGGATCATTGAGGAGGCCTATGAGCTGTACAAGAGAGGTTGGATTGACAAAGAATCATGGGAGCAGTGGAACACATGGCTGAAGGCCCTATCCAGGCACCCGCACTTTGCCAGGTTGCACTCCGCAACGGCGGGGATGTACGACAAGGACTTCCAGGAGCACGTTTCAAGGCTCCTCGACACCGGAGGAACCTCGTTCACGGGAATGTTCGATTGACAGAGCATGCTCTCGCGACAAGTGCCAAAGGGCGTCAGCCCAGGCGCCGCTGGTGTAGGACGGAAGATACCGAGAAGGGAGGAACTCGTCTGGATGGCATGCCGAGAGACTCCCGCCAGGTACGAGGTTTGTAACAGGGGTAGGTCGAGTGACTCTGGGGGGGAGTCCGTGGGGCACCTGCTCGCCCTCTCCGCGGTCACTACGGACCTTGTCGGCGTAGTCTTCTCCGAGAAGGTTGGGACGAAGGAAATCGCTCAGTTCTCGGTGTTCAAGTCTTCCAAACTGATAGGAAAGAAGCTCCCTGAACTCGCCCAGCTCGCCCACGTTGTCGGTATTGTAAGGGAGGGCGAGCTGATCCAGAACGTGTTCGACCCCGCTTTGAGCATTAGAGAAGATGACACCCTGCTGGTGTTCGGAGATCCCGCCGGCCTCCACGAACTGGAGGAAGAGGCCGAAGCTCTGTAGACGAAAGGGAACGTGGTGTGCCTTGAAATCCCTAGTCAGGCTCCCTTCAGAACTTCTGACGCGCGATGAACGCCAAGGAAGACCGTTCTAGTTCTGCGGAGCATACTTTGGTCTTACGAGACTTCTCGAAGGAAATCGCGATGCACTTGAAAGAACGCCTCCGGGTCTTCGAGGATAGGAGTGTGCGAACAGTTCTCGAATATGTGGAGTTTGGAACCCCTTATCCCTTGGTGTAGAGTCTCCGCATTTCTCGGAGTAATCTCGTCAAACCTTCCGCAGGTAACAAGGGTCGGGCACCCGACCTGTCCTAGCAGGCTCGTGACGTCCCAGTACTTGCTGTTCCCAGTCGGGTAGAACTCGTGTACCCCCCACATCAGCCTGTAGACCAGGTTCACATCCCTGAATTTCGTCTGTGATGGGAACCAACGGATGTCTGGAGGGAGCGGGTCGAGGCGGCACAGATGCTGCCGATACAGGTAATCAGCAGCCTTCACATATTCCGGGTTCAGCAAGTCGCTCTCCGCTTCGCATCTGTCCATGGTTTCCGACACCCAGCCCGGTGCCTCGCGGCGAAGCCGCATCATCTCAGATATGGCGACCGGGGAGCTTGACGTCCCGCTCTGTGTCATCAGACTCGCCAGGTTGTTCGAGTACTTCACGGCGTATCCGACATTGAGGAAACCCCCGAAGCTGACACCGTACATATGGACCTTCCCAAGCTTCAACGTGGTTCTGACCCCTTCAATCTCGTCAACATACCTCTCCATCGTGTAGAGCAGTTCGTTAGCTGGCTTCTCGGACTTCCCTGAGCCGAGCTGATCGTACATGACGACCCTAAGCCCATCCTCGGTGAACTTCGCAATTCTTGTCATCCCGTCCTGCCCTGCACCCGGTCCTCCGTGGACGCAGAGAATATTCCCTCTGGTACCAGACTCGCCAAAGATCCTGTAGAAGAGCCAGTGCCCCAACACTTTGACATATCCTTCAGAATAGTCATTGATCCTAGCCACTTCGTAAATGGAATCGTTCGTCAAGGCCAATTCCAGACCAACTACCTTTGTTAAACCAATCGACCTCCCAGCTTGCCCGCATTGTAGTCAGAGTCCAGACCGTCGAAATACCATCTCCGGGCGGACCAGCCCTTCAGTGAGCCCTCGCAGTCAAGATTTCGCCAAGGTGCTTGAGCACCCTCGGCCACTCGGCCTTATGCTGCACCAAACTAGATCAGGAGCGTTGATACCCGTCGAGGCCCAGCTTCTTGACGAGTTCCTTGAACCTCTGTTCTTCTCTCAGGCTCGCAAGGGCTGGCTCGAATGGCAGCATCGGCCACACGAAAATTGCCCGCTCTTCGTACGCCTTCTCCAGCCAGTCTAGGGCCTTCGCCTTTTCCCCGAGGGCAGCATAGATACAGGCAAGGGCATAGCTACGTTGCCCGACGTGGGGCTCGGCTTTGATCTCCTCTAACAACCTGAGCGCGTCCTCCCTCCTGCCTGCAACGGCATAGGCATAGCCAAGGTTGCCTTTGGGGAGTGTTCCCCTCATCGACATCGCCTTCTCAAGCTCTCTCACTCCGTCCTCAGTGCGACCCATTAAGATGTACGCGATTCCAAGGTTTGTGTGTCCTGCCGCGCTATCGGGATCTAACTCCAACGCCTTGTGGAAGAGTTCGAGGGCTTCGCTGAACCTGCGTGCGTGCCCGTATATTGCTCCGGCTGTAATGTAACTCGCGGCTTTGAGGGGGTCCAGCTTCAAGCATTTTTCGATTTCCAGCATTGACTCGTCGTTTCTCCCTAGACAATCCAAGAAAACTGCGTAGTCGTCGACGGCATCGACGTAGTTTGGGTTCAATTCTATCGCCCGTTTGTATTCGGCTTCTGCTTTCGCCCAGTTCCCGTCCGCGTAGTAAGCCCATAGAGCCATGATGTAGTGTGCTTCAGGGATTGTATCGTCGAGCTCGAGAGCCTTCGAGTTCATCTCTTTGCACTTTGCATACATCTCCTCAAGGGGTGCGTAGCCCATGAGCCCCAATCCTCCGTACGCTCCCCCCGCGAGCGCCAACGCCTCTGGATAGTTAGGTTCCAATTCCAAGGCCCTTTCGAAGTGGCGGATTGCCTTTCTAGCGGATTCCTCGCCAGACTTGTGGGTGAAGAATAATCCCTTGAGATACTCTACATATGCCTCCGGGTTCCTCGGGCGTCTCTCGATTCTCTCCTTGGCGTTATCGAGCAACTTCAGCTTTAGCGCGTTTGCAACGTTCTCTGCCACTGAACTCTGCACCTCGAAGATGTCGTCGAGCACCTTGTCATAGTTCTCTGCCCAGAGATGAGCCTCTGTACTTGCATTGATTAGTTGGGCGCTCACGCGTATCCTATTGCCCGCTTTCCTGACGCTCCCTTCCAGCAACGTCCCGACATTCAGCTCCTTCCCTATCTGGGATACGTTCTTCTCCTTCTTCTTGTAGTTCATCACCGAGGTGCGGGCGATCACTTCCAGTCCCTTCAGGAGCGACATTTTGGTAATCAGCTCATCTGTTAGGCCATCGGCGAAGTATTCGTCGTTGGGGTCCGGACTCATGCTGACGAAGGGAAGGACGGCGACCCTTTTCGGATCCAATTGAGGCGTTGGTTCGGAGTGCTCTTTCTCCCAGGGCATCACGACCTTGTAGACCTCCACCGGCTCGGCCACATTCTTCAAAGTCTTTGGACCCACTTTAGACACCGGTAGTTCGAACTTGTTTCTCACGTGATTGTAGACCTCCTGCGTCAGGCAGACACCTCCGTCTTCCGCCAGGGGCTCGATTCTCGATGCCACGTTTACTGCGTCCCCGAATATGTCGCCGCTGGACTCCACCACGTCCCCGTCGTGAACCCCTATCCGAAGGTGGAGCCTCTGCTCTGGTGGCATCGAGATATTGAACTCCCTTACAGCCCTCTGGATGTCGTAAGCACATCTTACTGCGTCGAGAGCGTTGGGGAACTCAACCAAGAATGCATCTCCGATGGTCTTGACCTCCCTCCCGTTGTGCCGCACAAGGATTGGCCTGATGACCTTCCTCTGCTTTTCAACCAGGGCCAGCGACAGCGATTCGTTTCTCTGCCCCAGGGCGGTGTATCCGACCATGTCGGTGAACATTATGGCCGCGAGTCTGCGCTCGCCTTCGGTCAACGAGGTCCTGATGGGTCCACGCTAATCATAAAACCATTTGCGGTCGCTTCGCCTTACGATTTTCGGTCGACGTCAACTGTAGCTGTATGCCAACTCACGTCAATCGTACGATGTCTAATAACCAGAATCAAGCCCAGTTTACCTAGATGAGTCCGTTCCGAGCTTATTGACAACAAACACGGAGGGGCCCAACCAGTTTATCGTTCAAACAAAGAGTCGGGGTCAAATTCGACGATGTAATAACCGCCGTAGAAGAACCCATCCGAAGTGGGATTCTCCAACATTGGCACGGAGATCGCATCCGGCAAGCGACACCCTAACCGAGAATTAGCTAATCAAATTTTCCGGGGGCACGGCGTGAGCTCTGATGCACAATCGGAGTCCATTCTGGACTACTCCGAGGTGGCCCCGGTGAGATTCACCCTCAATCGGGTTCGATGCGCCGGCCAGGTTTTGCACCAGCCAGTTAATTGCCCTACCAAACCCATGGCAAGCGGGATCTAGGCATACCAAGGCCGATCGAACGTTGATATACGAGATCCCCGTATGGCATCGAGGCGAAGTAATGGACGGAACGAAGGCCACTGAGGACCTGTTTACTCCGATTCACAAAGCGCTTCGATTGATGATCTACGACTTAGGAGGCCGTCTTCAGAACAACGACTTCCAGGACCTCTCCGCGACCTCATCGCTGGTCCGGGACTTGGAGAACGATTTCTCGGTCGCTCGATTGGCGGGCTGTGTCCTTTGTATGCTCCACCAGCACGCGGACGACGAGGAGTTCTCGATTTTCCCTCCCGCATTAGCTTCCAACCGTGAGCTTGTAGCTTCGCTCATCCAAGAGCACCAGGACCTCACGAGGAGAGAGATTGACGTCCAGCGGTCCGCCCATGATTTGCTCGCGCTGGACCGGGCGGACGACCGCGTAGCCGCGGGAATCGTGCTGAACCAAATGGCGAACGAGCTGTTCGCTGCCTATATGGTGCACATGAACCGGGAAGAGGCGGAACTCGTTCCTCGCATGAAGGAGCAGTTCACGGACGAGCAGATGGCCCGGATGCGCGGTGCTATCATCGGGCGGATGCCCCCGGAACGCGTGATGGCGACTCTGGGCTGGATGGCGCCCGCGCTCAACTCAAGCGAGCTCACGGCCTTCCTGGGCAGTATGAAACAGGGAGCACCCCCCGAATTCTTCCGGACGGTCACCGGCCTATGTGCGGCGCGAGTTGACCCCGCACGGTGGAACAGGGTGAAAGCCAACCTCGGACTTTAACTGTTCTCCCGTCGATATGGTGCATACTGGCGACACGGAGATCAGATGACACGCCAATCTCCATCATGAAACAAACCAGCGCAGCCTTCGGTTCCAAATAGCCTGATTCCAGCCCTTCTGGCTAAATGGAACCCATTCTGAACTATATCATAACGGGCCCGGAGGGATTTGAACCCTCGATTTCTGGCAGAAGGTCTCCAGCTTCGCAGGCCTGCGCGCCAGTAGGCTTGACGCCCTTATCCGTGCTAGGCTACGGGCCCAGCGACGGCGCGCGGGATGGGGGATTAAAGGCTTGGCCGATTATGGCAGTAAGAGCTCTTCGGGACGGCGCGTTAGAAGGGCCCAGGGAATTTCCCCCACTTGTTTTCCCCACCGTTGCGGTCAGGAACAACTAGCTACTCGATTTCTACGAGTTCACTTCTGACCTTCCTGAAGTTCACTTCTGACCTTCCTGAAGAGGCCGACCAGCATTCGCTGCGTCAGCTTGCCTGTATTCGTATTCCGAGGGCTCGGATGATAGCTCGCGTAAAGTCTCGGCAACCCCTCAAAACTGTAATTCTTGCCGTGTGCGAAGTTCACCCCTCTGACATTGACGCCCCTTCTTACAAGGTAATCCAGGTAAGACCTGAATGCCAAGGCCCCCAAAGCAATTACCGCCCTCAGGTTGACTAGCAGCGTGATCTCATGCTCCAGGTAATGAGAACAATTGGCGAACTCCTTTGAAGTTGGTTTGTCACCGGGAGGGGAGCACTTCAGGGCCGCTGTGACGTAACAGTCGCTGTACACGAGCCCATCACCTCGATATTCGGAAACAGGCTGGTTGGCGAAGCCAGCCGTATAGAGAGCTTTGACTAGGAATCTGCTCGAAGCATCCCCGGTAAAGATACGCCCAGTGCGGTTGCCACCATGGCTAGCTGGAGCCAGCCCAAGTATCAGAACCTTCCCCGAAAGGTCTCCGAAGCCCGGGACGGGCCTACGCCAATATTCCTGGGAGGCGTAGGAAGCCCTCGGTTTCACGCCCTCCCTGTACGCGACGAGGCGAGGGCAGAGCCTGCATTGAATTATCCTTAATCGCAGTTCATCCTCAGAGGGTCCTCTCGCCGTCTTGGATCCGCTCATTCCTCTACCGCTTCGAGGAGCGTCCTGCTTATGCCCTCACGCCCAGCGTCGAAGATGTATGGACCAAGCCGTGGGCCCCGGTCGGAACCGAGGAGGATGGAGTATATCGCTGGGAAGAACTCACCTGGCTTGAGCCCGTTCTTCCTGGCGGCGTTGAAGGCCGCGTTCTGCACCTCGTCGGCGTCTTTCGCCAGTGGGAGAGCCTTTGCGAAGTCCTCAACTGCCTTTCGCGCTGCCTTACTTAGCTCAGGAAGCTCGATGACGCGCCTCCCCTCCCTCCGCGCCCACTTCCAAGCCCACTCGATCCTCCTGCTAAGGTCGTCCGAGGCCTCTGAAACCATGCCATAACTCTCGAGTCGTCTGACGACGAACTCCTGGACCGCACCTTCGGGCGCCACTGACGAGAGCTGGGCAAGGAGGCGGTAAGGAACATTGACTCTCTTCGAATTCGGGATGCGGAGCAGCATGGTGTATTCGTACAAACCTCGCAACCTGGCGTCCTTCATCTGGTTCGGGTCTCTCTTCCTAGAAAAGTAGTACTCTTCGAGGTCGTCGAACTCGTCCATGTAGACTGGGACGTCG
>Ga0187769_10002569_pt1 | contig 10660 bp, 8 predicted proteins | sample 0116_SJ02_MP02_1_FD_133140 | JGI IMG/M metagenome (GOLD analysis project Ga0187769, IMG submission 133140) | Tropical peat soil microbial communities from peatlands in Department of Meta, Colombia - 0116_SJ02_MP02_10_MG | ecosystem: Environmental > Terrestrial > Soil > Wetlands > Peat | place... | reverse complement strand
TCAGCGAGATCACACTTTCGAATTTCACAAAGAAAGTGAACCGATCAAGATGGCCGAAGAGGTTGGCCTTCGGGTCACAAAGTTGGTCTCAGACGCAGGCAATCCGGTTCCCGGCGGCCATTTCCTTCCTCGGGCTCTGGCCATGATTCTCCGGCGGCGTTGAGTGAGCGCGCCGATGGAAGGCATGACTCTCGGTGAAACCATCGTGACGATGACGTTCGAACAAGTAAAAGAGCATCTCAAGCAACGGTTCCCGATGCTGATGGTTGATCGGGTCCTTGAGTTGGAGCCGGGAAAGCGCATTAAGACCATCAAGAATGTCACGGGCAACGAGATTCAGTTCCTCGGACACTTCGCTGATTTTGCAATCATGCCAGGGACGCTCATGATTGAGGCCATCGGCCAGAGTGCCTCTCTCCTGTTTAGCCATGCAACCGGCAAAGGGATGAATCAAAAAGAATTCATGGCGCTGGCAGCCGTTAACGATATGAGGTTCCTTGTGCCGGTCCTCCCAGGCGATACCATCACGATGGAAGTCAACATTTTGAAAATGTCCGGAGACGCAGCCTTAGTGGAAGGGGTCGCCCGCGTGGGGGATACCGTGGTCACCCGCGGGAAGCTGAGCTTCGCTCGGAAGTTAGTGTGAATATCCGCGGTCCGGCGAGTGAGGTCTCGACAATGCGCTCATAGTGGAGAATCACCAGAGTGCGCACGAGCTAGGTTTGGGGAAGACCGCAGGCAAATTGTGGTAAGAAACTTCCCAAATGTGGCGAAACCATGCGGTCACCTTCAAAATGTAAAAATTACCCGGCACGCTCCCTGTCTAACTGTCTGTGTTTCAGTAAGATACGCGGCGATAGGATTGGATCGGTCCATCCCCTATCAAATGCCTTGGTAGCCAGAATGCACCCATTTTGAGGAGGTCTGCCAGTTTGCTAATGGCGGTAGCTTGTTTGGACTCCCAGGCCTTCAGAACAAAGCTCATTACTCTCACCAGTTTTCTGTAAGCTCCTAGAAATAGACGTATGAATTCATCGATTGTGAAGGCGCCGGCCGAACCGCCTCTCTGTGACGGGATGGTGGGACCAGATCGCTCATCGGGACAAGATTCGAATGCGCCACCCTCACCTCGTTTCTCACTCAGGAGAGTGGGTTCTTTTTTTGTTGATAAAGTGACCCAATCCGCGGGCCTTTTGGCTACGCTGCGGAATTCAAGGGTTTTTCGACGATGGCAGGGTTTCTACCTAAATCAAATTCGCCGGGTTTGGAATCATCTCCCCGATTCCATACGCCACCGGTCCCTGGGCCGTGCACTTGGAAGGCATCTGCATGCCTTGGTTCGTCGGCGCGCCGAGAGGAAACAATACTTTGCCACTTTTTTTCTTCGGAACCGGCCGGAACTGGAATTAATGCGGCGTCTTGCGGACAAGAAAGCACATGGGTCTTCGTTAAAAATTGCAGTATTGGCCTGCAGCAAGGGCGCTGAGGTTTATTCTATCGCGTGGACAGTCCGCTCCGCACGCCCGGATCTAGAACTCAGCGTAGAGGCGGTTGATATTTCACAGGAAATTCTTGATTTCGCCGAAACAGGAGTCTATTCACTCGCCAGAAACACTAATTCCAGTGCATCGAGCAACCAAAGCATTACAGACTTGGGCGGTGTATTTTGGAATACCGATCGGGATCAAAACGCATGGATTTTTGAGCGAATGACTCCTGAGGAAATGAATGCAATGTTTGAGTTGGAGGGCGGTCGGGCGATGGTCAAGCCTTGGCTCAAGGAGGGAATCACCTGGATGCGTGGGGACGCGGCCGATCCTCGACTGATCGACGCTCTGGGTCCTCAGCACATGGTGGTCGCAAATTGCTTTCTCTGCCACATGGACCCCCCAGCCGCAGAAAAGTGCCTCCGAAATATCGCACGGCTGGTCAAACCCGGCGGCCACCTATTCGTCTCCGGAGTCGACCTGAACGTACGGACAAAGGTCGCGCGGGAATTGCGCTTGAAGCCAGTCACGGATCTGATGAGGGAGATTCACGACGGTGATCCGTCTATCAGAAGTGGGTGGCCTTTGGAATATTGGGGGTTGGAATCATTCGACGATGACCGGCCTGACCGTTGGATTCGTTACGCTTCAGTCTTTCAGATCGGCGACGCGCTCTGACCGGTTAGTTACCCTCTTCCGGAAAGGAGCAATGGCATGAAAGGTGTAATCCTCGCAGGTGGCACCGGCAGCCGACTGAATCCTCTCACCCGAGTCACAAACAAACACCTGTTGCCGATTTATGACAAGCCGATGGTGCACTATCCCATCCAGACGCTGGTGAATGTAGGCATACATGAGATCCTGCTTGTGACGGGCGGCAAGAATGCTGGCGATTTTCTTCGGCTATTGGGCAATGGGCGCGATTTCGGGCTCAAACATATCAATTATACGTATCAGGAAGGGGAGGGCGGGATCGCGCAAGCATTGAGCCTGGCCGAGTATTTTGCCGCAGGGGAAGCAATCTGCGTGATCCTCGGAGACAATATTATCGAGAAAAATATTTGCCATGCCGTCGGAGAGTTCAGCGCCCACCCCGAAGGTGCAAAGATTCTTCTGAAGGAAGTACCGGACGCCCACCGGTTTGGGGTGGCGGAAATTCGTGGCGCTCAGGTGGTGGGAATTGAAGAAAAACCAAAGTTTCCAAAGTCCAGTTATGCGGTAGTTGGAATCTATCTTTACGACGCAACAGTCTTCGAAAAAATCCGCCGTTTGAAACCCTCCGGCCGAGGGGAGCTCGAAATCACTGACGTGAATAACTTCTATATCGAAGAAGGTAAACTCACCTATGACATTTTAGACGGCTGGTGGACCGACGCCGGCACATTTGATTCTTTGTTGCGCGCAAACAACCTCGTGGCTGAGACTGGCGCAAACAAGCTGCCCAGCTATGCGAATGCGAAAGCAGTTCTAACCAGGGCACAATAGAGTGAAGCTTTTCATCACTGGTGGTGCTGGGTTTATCGGTTCGCATTTTATTCGTCTGGTATTGTCGCTCGGCGTAGGCCATCGCGTCATTTGCTACGACAAACTTACTTACGCCGGAAACTTGGCGAACCTCGATTCGGTCGCGGATGATCCGAATTACCGCTTTGTGCGGGGCGACATTTGCAACGCCTCGGCCGTCGAGGACGCCATGCGCGGGTGTGACGCTGTTGTTCATTTTGCCGCGGAATCGCACGTGGATCGCAGCATATACGAACCTTCCTGTGCCATTCAGACGAATGTGACCGGTACATTTAACCTGCTACAGGTAGCAAGGAAGTTACACGTCGAGCGGTTCGTTCACATCTCGACCGATGAAGTCTATGGAGACATGGCCGCGGAAGAGTTTGCGAGTGAGGACTCACCGCTGTGCCCGAGCAGTCCGTATTCGGCATCCAAGGCAGCGGCTGATCTCCTCGTGCTCTCCTACGTCCGCACGTATAATTTTCCGGCGCTCATCACACGATCCTCGAACAATTACGGGCCCTGTCAGTTCCCGGAAAAGTTTCTTCCGCTCATGATCACGAATGCCCTTGACGACAAGCCATTACCGGTCTACGGCGACGGCAGGCAGCAACGGGACTGGTTGCATGTGGAGGACAACTGCCGCGGTGTGCTGGCCGTGCTCCAGAACGGCCGCGTGGGCGAGGTATACAACATCGGTGGGCAACACATCGAAGAAAACGTGGCCATCGCGCGCCGCGTGCTCCAGTTAACAAATAAATCCGGTGCCCTCCTCACGTACGTGAAAGATCGGCCGGGCCACGATCGCCGTTACGCGCTTCGATGTGAGAAGATTGAGCGAGAACTCGCATGGACGCCTAGAATTCCGTTTGACGATGGGCTCCGGCAAAACATTGATTGGTATGCCGCGAATCGAGCTTGGCTGCAACTCATTCGCGACGGCGAGTATCTTTCCTATTACGACAAATACTACACTCGCCGCGACTCCAACCTTCGTGCCATAGAACGCGCTGAAGCCGAGAATTCCAATTGACGCGTACGGTTTCTTCCGACTTTTCAACCCGATGTTCACAGCTGCGAAGCCAACAATTTTACTGACCGGCAAAAGCGGACAAGTAGGCGGTCAATTACTGCACCTGCTGCCTCAGCTGGGTGAGGTACATGCATATGACCGCCGACAGATGGATTTGTCGAAACCCGATGAAATTCGCTCGGCAATCCGCAGCGTTCGGCCTACGTTAATTGTGAATGCGGCAGCCTATACTGCTGTGGATTTAGCGGAATCCCAGGAAGCCGAAGCGCGCTCCGTGAATGCCGAGGCCCCCGCAGTGATGGCCAAAGAGGCCAAAAACATCGGGGCTACGTTAGTCCATTATTCGACTGATTACATATTTAATGGCACGAAAGGAATTCCTTACGAAGAAAGCGACGAGCCATGTCCGCAAAATGCGTACGGGCGGACCAAGCTTGAAGGCGAGCAGGCGATTCAAGAGTCAGGCGTCGCGCACCTCATCTTTCGCACGGCCTGGGTCTACGGATTCCAGGGGAGAAATTTCCTGCTCACGATCTTACGGCTCGCCACACAGAATCAAAAGCTAAGAGTCGTCTGCGATCAGATCGGCGCGCCAACCTTTTGCGGCGAAATCGCCAACGCCACAACAAGGATTTTGTTTCAACTGCTTCGGGAAAGCGAGGGCCTTGCTCGTTTAGCAGACGTCAGCGGCATCTATCATATGACTGCCGCAGGAGAGGCGAGCTGGCACGCATTTGCGGAAGCGATCCTTGAAGAAACCGCGAACTCCAGGCCATCAGCACCGTGGTTTGCGGCCGCCACCAACAATTTGCCGCTGATCGCCGACCAAGTAATCCCCGTCCCTTCGGCATCTTACCCAACACCTGCACGACGGCCCGCGTATTCGGTCCTTTCAAACAGCCGTCTGGCTCGGGCATTCTCCGTAGAACTGCCTGGTTGGCGAACACAGCTTCATTCCGTATTTGTTAGCTAGCGAGTAAAATGCCAAAGCTCTTAAATCCGGAACATTCGTCACTAGCAGCGCATGACGCAAGCGAACCCGCCACCGAATCAAAAGGCGCGGATAAGACCCCGTATCAACTATGGCTCGTATTGACTCTAATTGTGCTAGCGAGCTTTGCCGTGCGGATCGCTGCATTAGTGCACTGGGGTACGGGCGCGATCGAATCGGAGGGCGCAGAGTATACAAGAATTGCCCAGAACCTCCGTAACGGCGTTGGATACGTTGGAATCGTCAGTGCCGGTCCTCAAGTCGTCTTTCCACCCCTTTTTCCGCTGCTGATCGCGGCAGCCTCTTTTCTGATCCACAACTTTGAATGGGCCGGGCGAATGGTCTCGCTTATTCTTGGAGGCCTTCTTCCCTTGCCGGTATTTGGTATCGCATCACGCCTATTTAACCGGCGCGTGGGCCTCATTGCCGCGGCGTTGGTCGTACTGCATCCTGTTTTAGTCAATTTGTCCTTCGCTGTTTTGTCAGAAGCGCCGTACACAACGCTGTTTCTCGTAGCCGCCTACGCCGTCGTTCGCGCATTGGATCACCCTTCAACGAGGTCCTGGTCCCTGGTGGGCGCGGCATTCGGCCTTGCCTATCTCACTCGACAAGAGGCTACTGCTGCGTTAGCGATTTCTGTGCTCTTTGGATTTTTGGTCGCTAAAGCGGGCATTGCCGTCAAGTGCAAGCGAGCTGCAGCCGCGCTCGCAATGTTTTTCGTACTGGCTTTGCCTGAAGTCATGTTTATTTATGGTGCGACCGGTAAGGTGCTTTTGGAAGGGAAAAGCACGCAGTTTTTCGCTCTTGGCGAACGCATCTTGGCAGCAGAAAAGAGTTCCGAGTTGCCGTCACCTAACGGGGAGCTCGACGCGCCTTCCTCTGCGCCTGATGTAGCGTCCTGGGAACCTTGGCAAACAAAATGGGCGTTCTATGGTATCGACGCCAACCTAAACATGACTGGGGTGGCTATGCGTCCCCAAGCTCAGGTAGTTCGCGAAACGCACATCGCCCCTAAGCAACTCCTTGGGTTCCTCGCCAAAGGCATACGATTGGCTATACCAAACTTATTGGAAACGTTCTCACAAAAATGGTTTGGGGCGCCATTGTTGCCGGCGCTGGCTCTGCTGGGCGCTTTCGGCCGGCCCTGGCGAGGACCCCGGGCTTCGACCCGGCTCTTCGTGTTGTTGGTTTCGGTCGCGCCCGTGATAGCGACCTTTTCTGCGTTTTGGACTCAGACCAGGTACTACTTTGTTGTCGTCCCGTTTTTGTTGATCTGGGCCGCAAATGGTCTTTATGAGATCGGTCTGTGGGCCCAAGAATCTAGTGCTGCCGCGGGATGGAGGATCGTGGCTAGCCCCGCGGTGTCTCAGGTCGTCATCCCGGCACTGATAGGATTGCTCGTAGTCGTCACGCCTCTCAAGGCAATCAGAAGCCCACAATTCATCTTCGCGGAGGGTTCACCCTCCAACCAAGTCAAGAAAGAGTTGGGCTTGTGGATCGGACACCAGCAAAAAGGTCCGGTCCGCCTCATCGACCTGGGCATACCCGTGGCCTTTCACGCGAATGCGCTTTGGGTGAAATTCCCTTACTGCAGCGCCGACGTGGCGCTTCGTTTCCTCGATGCCTCAAATGTGGATTACGTCGTGCTGCGCCGAGGGAGTACCTTTACAAAGTATTACCAGAGCTGGATAGCACAAGGCATTCCTAATTCTCGAGCGGAGCTCCTGCACATTTCTCCGAGCGTCGACGCTCAATACGTGGTCTACCGCTGGCATCCGGCGAGTTAACGTATCCCTGCTGCAGTAGCTCCGAGACCATCCTCGCACATAGGTTCGGCTAATAGCACGGAGGCGGAATATGATTAACAACAAAAGAATCGTGGTGGTAATGCCCGCCTATAATGCGGCTAAGACCCTCGAGCAGACCGTGCGTGAAGTGCCTGAGACCGTGGATCTGGTTCTTGTTGTCGATGACCACAGCGGTGACGAAACCGTACGCGTTGCGCAGAATCTCGGCTTGAAGGTGTTTGCGCATGACAAAAACTACGGCTACGGCCGTAACCAACAGACCTGCTACCGTGAAGCTTTGCTGGCCGGAGCGGAAATCGTAGTCATGGTTCACCCCGATTATCAGTACACGCCGTTGCTGATCACCGCCATGGCCAGCATGATTGCCTATGGCGTTTATGATGTGGTCCTGGGCTCCAGAATCATCGGGGGCGGCGCGTTGAAGGGGAAAATGCCCCTTTACAAGTACGTGGCGAACAGAATCCTCACGGCCTTCCAGAACGTTTTAACCGGCGCAAAATTATCGGAATACCATACAGGCTACCGCGCCTTCTCCAGAGAAGTGCTATTGAAACTGCCGCTTCTGGAGAACTCCGACGATTTCGTTTTTGACAATCAGATATTGACCCAGTGCATGCACTTCAGTTTCCGTATCGGGGAGGTATCGTGCCCCACTAAATATTTTGAAGAGGCGTCGTCGATCAACTTCCGGAGAAGCGTGAAATACGGACTGGGCGTGCTTTGGAACACGTTATGCTATGCAATGCAACGCCTTAATTTAATGCACTTTCGTGCGTACGACCCTAAGGGAAGAAAACTCGACTGGGATTACTACGGGCTGGCCAGCTTGGCCGACCCGGGACACACTGGCCAAGATGATCTGCAGTCCTCTGGCGAAGAGCGCCTTCGATTGGGCGACGCTTCATCAAGATAGACCAGCTTCTGTGTATCCCCTGACATACAAGAACAACCCGTCCCGGGTATTGCGTTACGCAAATCGGGCCTTCGCCATACTGGAGCGTATCTCTAGCCACAAGACCGGGATGTGTCTGCTCGTGATGGCTTTGACGATGGCTACCCGCATCGCTCTGCTGCCGCGGATCCCCATTCGCCAGCCTTTCATCGGCGATGAATTCAGTTATTTACTTGGGGCCGAAACCTTTGCCTCCGGCCGGTTGACCAATCCCATGCACCCCCTGTGGGTGCACTTTGAAGCGCTTCATGAACTCATGCGGCCGACGTACATGAGCAAGTATCCTCCGGGTCAAGCACTGTTTTTGGCCATGGGATGGAAGCTGCTGGGACATCCCTGGTATGGCGTCTGGATCAGCTTTGGACTCTTCAGCGCTTGCTTGTGTTGGATGCTTCAACAGTGGGTACCACCTGTCTACGCCGTTCTGGGTACGGCAATCACGCTGTCGCAAATCTCAGTTCTCACCTACTGGATGAACTCGTATTGGGGAGGGGCCGTTGCTGCCGGTGCCGGCTGTCTCCTATTGGGCTCCCTTCCGCGACTCGCGCGCCGAGTGCGATCGAGAGACGCAGTCGTAGTGGCCATAGGGCTCTTGCTGCTTGCAAACACACGGCCGTATGAGGGACTGGTAATGGCCGGTGCGGCATTTTTGGCGCTATTGTTTTGGCGAGCGCGACGGCAACGAGGCTTGGTCAAACTGTTTTCGCCTCGGGTGGTGATTCCCTTAGTGCTGGTCCTAGGGGCCGGTGCCTTCTGGACCGGATACTACAACTACCGGGTCACCGGCAATCCTGTCCTGATGCCATACAGTGTATATGCCCGAGACTACCACATCGCCCCGACCTGGATATTCCTTCCAGCGCGCAATCCCCCGGTTTACCGGCATGTCGATCTAGAGAAGGCCTGGAAGGCCGATTTGGAACATTACCAGAAAATTAGATCCAATCCGCTCCTCAATCTAACCGAGTTACATCACGCACTCGGTTTCTATTGCTCACCCCTGTTGTCCTTTCCGGTGGCTCTTGGAATTCTGCTGTCAGGCAGCCGCAGGTTTTGGACCGCGGCGGCCATCTGCATCTGCCTGTGGTGCGGGCTCCTGATCGAAAGCGCCGACAAGTTTCCACACTACATCGCGCCGGGCGTGGGGCTACTGCCTCTGCTGGCAGTGTATGGGTTTCGGCTGTTGAGGGTAATCGGTAGAAGTTATGGGCCCATTCTGGTTCTGACACTCGCCACCTTTTTGTGCATCCAAGGAGCCTCCGCTTCGCGTGGACACGGACTCGAGCGCATCTGGGAAACCGAGCGCCAACCCCCGCGGATTACGGTTATGAGAGAGTTGATGAATCAAGGTGGGCGGCATTTGATTCTGGTTCGGTTCTCCGCCGATCACATACAATGGAACAACGAACCCGTCTACAACAGCGCGGACATTGATGCTTCGCAGATTGTTTGGGCTCATGACATGGGAGAGGCGAAGAATCGTGAGTTGTTTGACTACTACCGGGGGAGCCGCAAAATATGGCTGTACCAGCCGGATACGGAGCCAAACACGCTGGTCCCCTATGAATCCGTGAGCCGGTGACGCCCTCTAGTGGGTGCATCTGCCGTGCGGCCTCCACCAAGCGTCCGACGCGCTACTGTCGGAGCCACGGCTTGCGGTCGGACCAGCTAGCAGGATGCGATTCTCGCATTGGGCAGAGCATTGTACACTTCAGATGCCTAGCTTTCAGAAACCCATTAATGAATTTATTCCGGAGCCGGGTCTGACTTCGGTCTCGTTGCGGCGGCCCACTGATCTTTGGGCGACTCTGGTCGGCCCCTTCTTGAGAAGTATTTCCTAATCTTATGCCCAGGCCTTATCTAGGATTGCATGCACCCATGTTGTTCCGACGGGTTGGACAAATGAGTTTCGTCGACCCAACAGCAGAAAATGAAATTGAGATTTCTGTCGTAATGCCATGCCTCAATGAAGCAGAGACACTGGGGACCTGCATTGTGAAAGCCAAAACCGCACTCCAGGAGAGCGGAACGGTTAGCGAGATCATCATCGCTGATAATGGAAGTACAGATGGATCTCAGGAGATTGCGCGGCAGATGGGCGCGCAGGTTGTCCCTGTAGAACGGAAGGGATACGGTGCCGCTTTAATGGGCGGAATCGCCGCTGCCCGGGGTCGCTACATCATTATGGGCGACGCCGACGACAGCTATAACTTTGGGGATGCCTCCGTCTTCCTTGCAGAGTTGCGGAAGGGGTATGGGCTGGTGCTGGGAAACCGTTTCCGCGGCGGCATTCAGCCAGGCGCAATGCCGGCCTTACATCGTTATCTTGGGAATCCAGTCCTTTCATGGCTGGGGCGCCTGTTCTTCAAGGTGCCGTGTACTGACTTCCACTGTGGTCTGCGGGCTTTCACCCGCGACGCCTACGAACGAATGGGCTTGCGAACCACGGGAATGGAGTTCGCCAGTGAGATGATAGTGAAGGCCAGCCTGTTCGGGGTAAAAATTTCCGAAGTGCCCACGACCCTGTCTCCGGATGGGCGCAGCCGCCCCCCTCACTTGCACACTTGGCGGGATGGCTGGCGCCACCTGCGTTTCTTGTGGCTCTACAGTCCGCGTTGGCTGTTCCTTTACCCGGGAATTATGTTGATGGCGGCAGGGCTCCTGGTCGGGCTGTGGCTGCTATCCGGGTCGCGGGTGGTCGCCGGTGTGACCTTGGACGTGCACACTCTTGTGTTCGCCGCCATGGCTATCACGCTGGGATTTCAGGCCATTGCTTTCGCAGTATTCACTAAGGTTTTCGCCATTTCCGAGGGGTTGCTGCCGGAGGACCCGCGGCTGAACCGCGCGTTCAAGTATGTGACGCTAGAGGTGGGGCTGGCGACC
>Ga0187769_10002568_pt1 | contig 10660 bp, 9 predicted proteins | sample 0116_SJ02_MP02_1_FD_133140 | JGI IMG/M metagenome (GOLD analysis project Ga0187769, IMG submission 133140) | Tropical peat soil microbial communities from peatlands in Department of Meta, Colombia - 0116_SJ02_MP02_10_MG | ecosystem: Environmental > Terrestrial > Soil > Wetlands > Peat | place... | reverse complement strand
GCACGAATGCCGACGTTATAACGCATATTAGAGACTTCGGTTCTCTTTTTAAGTGAGGGAAAGCTCTGGCCAAGGTCGTTCTTTACGTTAAAAGCATCAAAACGCTTGTGGGAACCAAGGAGATTATTCATTCGCGAATATGGGCGCGAGACTCAAGAGTCGCTGTGGATACAGTAGCAACTCATAAACTCGTGCTTCCAGATGATCAACAAAGAACTGTTGTGATGGTTGATGCTATCTGCAGAAGACTTTCTTTGGAGGTCGAAGTTGTAGATATTGGCAGAGAGAATGCTCTCAAAAGAATGGTACACTGGAGGCGATTCAGGATTATGACGTTTCCAACATTGCTTGCAAGTACGGGACAACAGCTTCAAGGGCAAATGACCGAAGAGAAAGTTGAGTCATTCCTATATCATATAGCCAAATATGAACAGAAAAAATATCTTTGATGTTTTCAGGACGCATGAAGAAGCCAAAGAAATCTGAATATTGAATGCCAATTAAGTAGCCGGATACACTGTTCTTTTCTGATGAAAATCTTGGAAGTGTTTCATTCCTCATTGCCTCCTGCAGCTTCCCACTCCCCGCAAAAAGCCGCAAACATGCTTCTGGGAGAATCGTTTGAAAGACTTAGAAAAACTGAAAGCATTCAACATCAGAAAAAAATCATATATAATGAAGAACAGCACCAATACACAAACTCACAATTCCAAATAACCTTAAATCAAGCCTCAACAATCAAAATAAGAATGAAAATAGCGATGCCTCGATAGCTCAGTCGGTAGAGCAACAGCCTTGTAAGCTGTAGGTCGCGGGTTCGATTCCCGCCCGAGGCTCTACTCGAAGGAAGGAAGGCGCTTTGTGCAATTGAGCCAGACACCGATTCTGCGGCTCATGAAGAAAATCAAGTCTTTGCCCCTTGACTTTGGTTCGGTTTCTTTCGAAGTTCAAGTTGTGAAACGCAACTTAAGTCTGTTTTAGAGGGGAATTTAAGATGGGAGCTGTTATTAACGTGAGGCTATAAATGGATGTGGGATATGTGGTCGCAGACTTTGGACAGCACTCGGCTCCGTGAGTTGATGGATGAATTCAAGTTGTGATATGTGATGCGCGAGTTTGTTCTTTATTCGCGTTTAGGAAGAACCGATTCAAACTTTACAAACCTTCACGACGCGGGCAGGTTGGACATAGTTTACGAGTGTGCAGTTGCAAGCCTGTTTCTTTCGCACGGCATCCGAAAAAACGTCATTTTCAATGCCTTATTGAGCGGACCGCCAACACCGCCGTTGCATCTAAGAGTAGAGGGAGCAACTCTTCATGATGTCCGCACGGATCAGCAGACATGGGAGAATATCCTGAGAAAGGTCTTTGCAGGTCGAACTCATCCGGGAATTACGACCGATAAAAAGAGTTTCGAAGCCATGCTGAAAACCAAAGCTGACGCTTCTCGAACGGCTATCTACGTTCTTGAAGAAAAAGGGAGAAACATCTCTGAGATTGAATATGAGGAAAACATGCTGTTCGTTCTTGGCGATCATATCGGTCTACCGAGAACCGTAGAGAACTTTGCCCTGCGATACGCTGAAAAAATCAGTCTTGGAAAACAGCCTTACCTTGCAGCTTCGTGCATAACGATTCTCAATTATTTAATGGACATCAGGCGAGTCGGTGAATAAACCCGACAAAGCTGCGTTCTTGGCGTTCAAGCACAGAGGACGTCTCAGATAGACGCATTGTGTCATGCTTCGTGAACTTTCAATACTTATCCGAGCTTAGCAACCCTTTAATCCCGTGCTCGCGACGTGTTAGAAAAGGAGCAATTGAGTATGGCTGAACGGAAGCACAAACGTGGATCGGAAGACATAGCCGAGTTAGACGAAGATGCAGGAATTCTTCTGGAGCCGACACAGATTGAGCTCGGTTCAGGTTACACACTGTCAGTAAGCTATGATGAGAACCAGAAACCCATAGTTGACATTAAGACTTATGGACAAGTTGACCTTGCACTGCTGCGAAAAGAAATCGAGGGAGTCTTTCCAAACGCTCGAATCCGACAAAAAGAACAATCACACACGATGATGGCGTCAAAGAAGAATAAGACAAAACTCGGCGGAGCAAGAAAACGATCCCGCTAAGGGTTATCGCCCAAGAATATGATTTACGAAGTGAGAGTGAAATACAGACAATTTCTCTCAAATATAAATTTTCTCCGAAAAGCTACAAACTCAACCGTGAAAGTGGCAAAAATCCATTATATCAGGTTTTGAAATGTTCGTATCCTCTCGGCTGAATTACTCTTCTCTTGCCATTCATCTTGAATAGAACAGATTTTTCGGCTGTAACAGTTCCTATTCGGAAAAGCCTCCCTTTTACTCGCCTCACTGCTTTTTCCGCTGCAGTCCAGAGGTTTGGCTTCACGGTTAAGATGAGCTCGTACTCTTCCCCGCCGTAAAGAGCCAACTCTGCTGCGTCCATGTTGTGATCTTCGGCAAATCTTTCCGCTTCGCGGGCTATGGGCAGCTTGTCAACGGTAAAACCGATGCTGCTGGCCTTTGCAATCTCGTGCAAGCTCCAAGCCAAGCCATCGCTCGAATCGATGGCTGCTGAAACTGCTCCTGATCGTCTGAGGGCCAAACCTTCTTTCAACCGTGCTCGTGGCAGCAAAACGGAGTCAACGAGAACTTTGCGTAGCTTCTCCGGGACATCGATGTTGTGAAGGAGGATTTTGAGACCAGCGGACGTCTTGCCGAAAAAACCCGTAACGGCGAGAATATCTCCTGGTCTTGCGCCACTCCTCAGCATCACTTCACTTTTTGCAGCTATTCCAAAGAGTGAAAGGGCGATGACGAGGTCTGAAGCCTCTCCAGTATCACCGCCGATAACATACGCATCGTATTCGCGGGCCCCCTCGTTCAATCCTCTTGCAAGCTCCCTGACATCCTCTTCTCGCATGTCTTTCGGCAGTCCGAAAGAGACCAGCATCGCCTTCGGCTTGACTCCTTTTGCTGCAAAATCGCTAATGTTCATGACAACCGCTTTCCTAGCGGCCTGCCACAGTGTCATGCCCGGCGGAACATCCGTCTTGGAAACCAGCATATCGGTTTTCAGAATCGCGAGGTTACGGTTCCCAATGTTGCATGCTGAAACATCGTCCCCAAATGGGATAGGCATTTTGGGCATTAAGTCAAGATGGTCTTGAATTATCTCTATTATCTTCCTTTCGCCCAATTTTTCTTTTCTCTTCAATAGTACCCTCCTAAATGGCGCGTTTTACATCATCTTTAATCCGTCTTCCAAATCGAATCTCGATCATGATCCTAATTGCAGCAGAGTGTATTAGTAGTATCAAAAGGTAAAAATATTTATCATCCACACCACGTTCGAAAACCTGCGAAAGAATGATCATTCCGTATCATTTTTGATAGTCATGGTGAGGATTTATCGGTTCCGAACATCTTAAAAACAAGCGTATCCTTCACTTGTTAGAAGCGGGCGCCTCGGTAGCTCAGCTCGGTAGAGCGGCTGCCTCGTAAGCAGCAGGCCCCGGGTTCAAAGCCCGGCCGAGGCTTTTCAATCTAACTTTCTGGTACATGCTCCTCCTGCACGCTCACCTCTGATTCATGATCTAACGATCCGTTTTAGGGAGGATTTAGATTAGCGAGGATACTCTTTAAACGAGAGAATTATTGAAAGGAATAGTGAAGGAAACCAAGCGTGAAGTGGTTGCCGTTGAAATCTTTGGTTGCGTAGGCCTGTTTTCTTGTTAGAATTTTCTGTATTGGTGTTGTGCACGTAGACAGCAATATTTATTACGTATTACGATTAGAGATATTAATAAAAGAGTACATAGGAGGGTAAGCTGTGTCACCTTTCCACATTCACCACCACGCTGAGAAACTTAAGTGTCCCTACAGTGGATGCGGGAAGGAGTTTGAGAGACCGACCATTCTAACGGATTCTTCCACGATGCCCCGACAGACGTTTTATGCCTGCCCTCATTGCATGTCGAAATTAGATATCAGAACTGAGGGTTTGCGGGTCGTAGGTATCAAACCAATAGAATACGGCAAGGTCTTTGATTCACCAGCAAAATGTGCGCATTACACGAGTTTCTTAAATGCGATGTCCTATGACATGGCCATCCCTGACGACTGTCTGGTGTGTCCAAAAATACTGCAATGCGGAATTAAGAAACAATGGGCCGCCAGACAGTAAAATGAACATCAGACGAAAAGCGAAGCAGGGAAGGCTTGTCGATCCGATTTTTCAAGTTGCGCGAATCGCATATTCCGAAACACGGTCGAGCGCTCAATTCTCGGAATGCTATAAGCTGGATATGTTCAGCGTATGCTTCCGAACTTCTGACGACAGCGATTTCAGATTTTTGTCCATCTGTCGACTCTACAGAAAGACTTATGTGAATACAAATAAAGATATAAAAATCACAGATGAACGAGGCTGAGAGGCTTGAGTTGTCCCTTATGTAATCTGGATCTGGAAAAGGAAAAAAAATTTTACGAAGACAGGTCGTTCATAGTTCTAAGAACCAAGACTGAGAAGGGACATAGAGAACGTATAATGATAGTTTCCAAAAGGCATGAACACACACTGCCCCAGAAGGCATTTGAACATGCCTTGGACATACTTACGAACATCGGAAAGGAAGTTTTCAATTATACGCCCAAATTTGTAATTATGGATAGCACGTTTGCAACGATAAATGACCATTGGCATTTGGTTGCCACGGACCTTAACCCAAAAAGTGAAGACTTCAATCAAATCTTGTCTACTAGATGGATTAAAGTCATAGACAATACGATAATCGGGGAAAGCGAAATCTGACAGGAGCCATTCTGCAGTCTGCTCGGATGACTACTCCCAGTACCGCATTGAAAATGGTCTATTTTGTGCTCGCTAGCCTGTGATTTGCCTGCTTTTTTTGCCAATCAAACAGTTCGGCAAGTCGAGGTCAAATTGGCTCTTCGCTAAGCTTCACGTACGTAATCGAAAACTGGTTAAGGTTTTTATTACTGATACCTTATCATCGATAGGGACCCCAGACTTCTTGGGCGAGGGGCTGTCGGCTAGCTTGGTCTAGGCTTGGAGACTTGGGCTCTCTAGACCCCGGTTCAAATCCGGGCAGCCCCACTTCACTTTGGGTTACGATTAAGCGTAAGTTATGAAGATTAAGATCTTCCGTATTTCAGCTTCACATACAAAAGCATACAATAAAAAGCAAGCGTTGTAGCGTTCCATAAGATAACAGGTCCCAAGCTCAGAATTACCCCGTAAGCAAGCCAACATATCGTACCCATCAATATCATAAGCGTGAAAGAAAGGCTGATTTCTCGGGCACTCTTAAGCCTTAAAATCCGAACGAGCTGAGGAATAATCCCGAAAGTAGTCAATGCCCCTCCAATAAAACCCAAAACCTCACTGGGCAACAATCTGGTTTCCTCAGTTCTGATAATATGCCAAGTTGGATTTAATAGGTTACCGCGTTAGGAATTGGGCAAGTGGCGTCTTGGTGCTTGCCTCGGCTTGTGCGCGCGCTCCATTTTGGGGCGGCTAAGCAAAGCGCACGTTCCGTTGAATTTCTCGCTAGTTAGTTCTAAACACAGCGAACTGTTACTGCTACAGCGTTGATGCCCTGCATCTTTTTGTCGCCGCGTGCGCGATTAGCAATCGTTAAACAGTTTGGACTCTGGTGGTTGTCCCGCGCGTGTGTAGCCAACAGTTTCTCCATTTTCGGGCCATTCTTCTCTAGCTCTATCATCTTTATGTTTCCATACGGTGTAGATTTTAATATTTTGCGCGGGGTATCGGAACGGGCAACCCCCATTCGGTCAGCGCAACCTAAAGATCGAGTTTTCTTGGCTGGAACAATCAGCTTCCGCGCGCTTGTTCACTTTGAACTTTTTTCAATGTTTATTAGGTAAATTCGGTTTACTTAATTGAGAAGACCTAGAGAGGCAAGAATCTCAAATTTGATGAATAAAGGCGAGTATCAGAAAACTTCCAAACGAAAAGTCCCTGTCGAACCTTTTCAACCAAGTAGCTTGAGCGTTGAAGATGGAGCATCTGTCTCTGTAGAGCCTTCTAAGAGTCAACTGCGAAGGGTTATTGAGGGAACGCTGTTCGTGGCTGTTTGGATGGTGATTGGCTACGCTTTGTCACTCAATGCGGACACCTATCTTTTGGTAGGGATCCCGATAACCATAATCTTTCAAATTTTCGTCGCGCGAAAGCCTCTCCGCGGGCTGTGGGTAAGGGTCGCTCCATCCATGAAGCTGGAAAGCTTGAAAAAAGGGGCTTTAGCAGTATCAGCCGTTTTCGCACTTTTCAATCTGATATTCTTGTTCTTTGATGTTGTTTCTGGGAATTGGGAGGCGGCTTTGTATGAGCTTGTCGCCGTTCTGGCCTCTGTTCCGCTCGCCTATTCGCTCAGTTATGTCTCAAGAAAAACTGCTAAGCCGCTTTTGATGTGCTTCGCAACTGCTGGATTGATTGGAGCTGGGACGTTTTTGGTTGAGTACTGGATCCGCTTGAATTTAGTCCACACTGTCGCATCTGTAACCTTGGAGAATTTTTTGCTTGTAGCAGTAGTGAGCTTTACGCAGTATCTTCCCGTTGTCTTCTTGCTGGAAGAAGTCTGGTTTAGAGGGGCGTTCGACAGCCATGTTTATCACGCAGGTGAACAGCGACCTTACGCCACTGCGCTGTACGTTTCCCTTCTTTGGGGCGCCTGGCACTTTCCGACAACTTACGTGCCATCCGATGGCCTCACAGTGGGACTTGCAATCTTGGGTGAATTGCTTGCATTTCAGGGAGCCACGGGATTTTTCCTCTCGCTTTACTGGCGTAAGAGCGGGAACCTCATTGTTTCTGGATCTGTGCATGCGTTCATTGATTCAATGAGAAATGGATTAGGTTGATCACTCTTGCGATCGATTACGACACAGGCGTTAATACTATCACCTTGAAGTTGAAACTACATCATTACGCGCGCTTTAGTAATGATTATAAAGAGTGATTCATAAATGTTGAAGAAAATGGGTGTAGTCTTTTATGAAATCTCTTGCCAAAGTGAAAGGTTTTTTGGTTATTGGAGAGAAGAACATTTTCAGAGAGCTCTCCGAAATCGTTTCTATTGCTTTGAAAACGAACGCTATTTTGAGAGAAACGATGCAGGCGAATTACGACAAAGAGGCCCTTTCCAAGTATATGGAGGCTGTGAGGGAGCTGGAGAAAGAGTCTGATAAAGTAGCGTTCAAGATTGGAGAAGATGTTACTGGAGGAGCGGTTAGTCCAAACATAATTGATAATCTTCTTGAATGTGTGGCTAAGGCTGACGATATCGTTGACCTTTATTACTACATCAGTAGGGAAATTGACCGTATGTCTAGGATGGGTTCTTTTGATTTCGAGGCTCATCAAGATGCAACTTGGACTGAGGCTTATGAGACTATTTTTGATCTTGCAGATGAGTCCCTTCAAAGACTGGAGAAAATGCTATCCACATCCGATGAAGCGGAGATTTCAAGCTTGCGTACAGAAGTTGAGGAATTGGAGGAGCAAGGAGACGAAGTCAAGGATTTAGGTTTCGATAGACTTTACAGTCTGGCGCCAAAGATGTCTTATCTGCAGTTTTATCATTACAGTGAGGTTCTGCACAAGTGCGACGATATTCTTGATTCATGTGAAGACGTTTCGCAACTTATTGTTACAATAGTAGCTTCAATTCTCAAGTGACGACACGATGCTGCTGATTTCGATACTCCTGCTTGTTTTGACTTTCGTCGCCGTCATGCTGGTATCCGGGAACAATTTGTCCGCGTGTCTGGGACCAGCGATTGGTTCTAGAATCCTGAGTAAGAACTTCGGCGTTTCTCTAGGAGCCATTGGTTTTGCACTTGGACTCCTGGTTCAGGGTGGCGCTATGAAAAAATCCGTTGAAACTCTACTGCCAAACGTGACTCCTGAACTCCAAGCTGAGGCATTACTAGTGACAATCGCCATTTTTGTCGTTGCTGATTTTATCAGAGCACCGTTGTCCTACACGATGTCGCTAGCGGGTTTACTTGCCGGCTTATCGATCGCAAGAGGCTCTCTCATGGACCAGCGATACTTGTTTGAGGTTGTAGGAATGTGGGTTATTGCCCCCTTGATCGCGATAGGTTTTGTATTTTACCTTTTGAGGCTGTTCCACACGAGGTTTTCCAAGAATGTTTGGAATCGCCTGACAATCTACAAAGCGCTGATAATACTTTTTTCGTTTTCATCCGCGTACGTCTTGGGCGCGAACACCCTTGGTCTGATAGTTGCGACTGGAGGCTCCACCTTGACCACCACGGTCGCCGCGGTTGTCGCGATATTCGTTGGCTCATTTTACCTGAGTGCTGGCGAGATAAAGCGGGTGTCAGAAGAGCTTTTCCTGATGCGCTATTCCAACACTATGGCGACCCTTCTGGCATCGACATTCCTCGTTGAAACTGCTACGTTCTTTAATATTCCACTTTCAAACACTCAAACGCTTTCAGCCGCTGTGTTTGGAGCCGGTATCTCGTACAAAAGTCGGTTCATGTCTTTAAGGCCCTTTCTGACGATAGTCGTGGGCTGGATAGTCGCACCGTTGATCAGTTTCGTTTTAGGGTTTTTGATTCGTTAACGCCTTCAGAGTGATGCTGGCATTTTTGCTAAGCGGGCGCCTTTCTTTCTTAACGAGATATGTGGTTCTCGAAACGATGACAACGAATGCGCGCCGTTTGGGTCTAGGGACGGACAGCCCAATCCGCAACAACGTTCAGAACAACCGTAGGTCTTGAGGAGGGCCTCCGAGCTAAAGCCACGGCAAAACATCGCACGCCAGAATTTCGGAAGAGGCACGCGCTGGACAAGAATCTCACCATAACAAAGTTTTGCACCGTGACAAATTCCAAGGCACGCGTTGGTCCTAGAAACTGTTTTAAGAATGATGCGCTTTGTGTCATGAATTATCTCGTTAACGCTGAACAGCGTGTCTGTAGAGATGGACGACAACGGTAGATGAAAATCGCCATCACGAATCGGAAATATTCACGACGAAGGAAAACGTTCCCTCAGTCCAGCCTCCCCTGACTACCGAAGAGATTTTGACCCTACCAAAAAACGATTTTTTGTCGCGCATGGGAACCTCGTCGCAGGGGCTCAGCAACGAAGAAGCCGAACGAAGACTAAAAATCTATGGCACCAATGAACTGGCGAGAAAGAAAAAACGTGCGGCCATAGTCAGTTTTCTCCTACACTTCAAGAGTCCCCTAATCCTGATACTCTTAGCAGCGGCTGCGTTTGTTGCCTCCGATGGTGACATCGCAGACTTCACCATAATATTTGTCATTGTGATAATCAGCGTGAGCATCGATCATTACCAAGAATCTAAAGCTGAAAATGCCGCCGAAGCCCTCAAAGAGAAGGTCAGCACGACAGCCACCGTACTCCGTGACAACACTAAGAATGAGCTCAAACTTTCTCAGATAGTTCCCGGCGACATCATTTTTCTTTCGGCCGGTGACATCGCCCCCGCAGATGCCAGAATAGTCGATGCTAAGGATCTTTTCATAAACCAAAGCGCACTAACCGGCGAATCCTTTCCTGCGGAGAAAACAGCTAATGAGTTGCAGTCGATAGGTGTTTCGTCGGGTTCGATTACTGAATGGAATAATTACGTATTCATGGGCACATCAGTTGTAAGCGGCACTGCAACGGCAGCCGTGGTCAAGACTGGAGGTTTAACAGAGTACGGAAAAATCGCCAAAAGACTCGTCGCAAAGCCGCCTGAAACGGAATTCGAAAGAGGCGTCAAAGGGTTCAGCTACCTAATCATGCAAGTCACATTCTTACTCATCATCTTTGTTTTCATGGCTCTTGCTCTAGAACATCGCGATTTGGTGCAATCGCTGCTCTTCGCGGCTGCCCTCGCAGTGGGATTAACGCCGGAGCTTCTGCCGATGATCATCACGATGAACCTTTCTAAAGGCGCCATAAACATGTCGAAAAAAGGCGTCGTAGTCAAGCACCTACCATCGATCGAAAACTTTGGCAGCATGAACGTTTTGTGTACGGACAAGACTGGAACATTAACAGAAAACCGCATATCGCTTGTTTCGCACGTCGACGCGGAGGGCGACGATGACGACAAAGTCCTTTTGTACTCATATTTAAACAGCTATTTCCAGACAGGGTTAAAAAGCCCTCTTGACGATGCTGTCCTCGCCCATAAAGAAGTTGATATCGAAGGCTTCGAGAAAATCGATGAAGTTCCGTTCGATTTCATCAGAAGACGAGTCTCAGTCGTAGTTGAACAGAAACGACAAAGAGTGTTCATTGCCAAGGGCGCTCCTGAAGATGTTTTGAAAGTTTCGGGTTACTATGAAGTGGGTGACGTCATAAGCGACATAACTGAGGAGAAGCGAAAAAGTATCGAGCAAAGATTCTTTGACATGAGTTCGGAAGGCTTAAGAGTTCTGGGTGTGGCGTACAAAAGACTCAAAGTAGAAAAAGCTGTTTACACAGTCAACGACGAAATAGACATGGTGTTTCTCGGTTTCATTGCTTTTCTTGACCCGCCGAAAGAGACGGCCAAAGAATCGTTGCGACTTCTGGCCAAAGAAGGAATAGAACT
>Ga0187769_10002567_pt1 | contig 10661 bp, 4 predicted proteins | sample 0116_SJ02_MP02_1_FD_133140 | JGI IMG/M metagenome (GOLD analysis project Ga0187769, IMG submission 133140) | Tropical peat soil microbial communities from peatlands in Department of Meta, Colombia - 0116_SJ02_MP02_10_MG | ecosystem: Environmental > Terrestrial > Soil > Wetlands > Peat | place... | reverse complement strand
GGTTATTCGCGGCGAGGATATTGGGGAACGTGGGCACCTGTTGGCTCGGGTAACCTGTGGAAGAACTGTAACTGGAACTCGCCTCCTCCTGCTGCGAGGCCAGCCCGTTGGAAATTACGGCGTTGCGGTAATTCAGGCCGTTGAGATTGGTATAGAACATGCCGAATCCGCCGCGAACTACAGTCTTCGGCGCGGGCTGCCACGCGAAGCCGAAACGGGGTGCTATGCGCCGGAACTGGTTGGGATATTGCCCCGTGAGTGGGAAAACAGGGTTTTCCAATGGCTGCGGGTAAACCTGGAAGTCCTCGCGCAAACCCATTTCCAGCGTCAGATTCGGCCGGGCGCGATACGAGTCCTGCACATAGAACCCGTAGTACGGCACAGCAAAAGAAAACCTAGGGTTGCCGGCGGCCTGACTGAAGTTAATGTATTCACCCAGCGCAAAGGCTTCCAGATTCGGAAATTCATACAAGCCAAGAGGCGACCCGAAGTCGACGGCCTCGTTCGGGTCGGCGCCGCCATCGTCGGTGTCCGCATCCCAGGTGCGGTTGAAATCGAAACCCAATTGCAACGTGTGCTTGCCGGTTACGTAGTCAATTCGGTCCGCCAGAGAATACTGCCTTTCGAAAACTCTGCCAATCGAGAAAGCGGCATTTCCCATAGTGAATGGGGCGGGACTGTCCAGGACCACCGTTGGCGTGTTCGGAGCAAGCCCGGTCGGCGTCGCGATCTCGTTATCTTGCGAGGTGCTCGCGTGAAATTCGTTCAGCAGGTTGGGAGAAAAGGTGTGCGTCCATCCCAGAGTGGCCTGGTAGGTACGGACATCAGCGTTGGCCAGCGTTTGCGTTCCGTAGTTCCCGACCGTCGGGTCAAGGATGACGCCGCCGGGCGAGTTAAAGCGGTTGAGATTGAAGGTCAGAAACAAACTGTCGCGGTTGGTGGCCTGATAATCCAGCCGGGGCGTAATCACCCAATCGTTGCCCCTTCTGGGTTTGATTCCGAGGTTGGAGTTCAGCGCGTTAATGGTATTCGAGATTTGCTGGAGGTATATCCCGTAATACGGGTCGCCGGGGAGTTGGGGTTGGGTATCGAGATTCGGCAGCGGCAAAGGTCCGTTGGGCGGAGGCAGGGCTGGCGCCGTGGTTACCGAGGGCGGAAAAAAATTAGCGAGCACAAAGGCGCCCAAGTTCGAGGAGTTCGTCGCCAGATCGGGGTTGATGACTGAGATCGGGAAATGGCGCAGCTGCTGTTCGTAATCGACGAAGAACCAGAGCTTGTTGTGGAGAATAGGTCCCCCCAGCCTTGCTCCGAATTGCTGCAGAGAATCGTCCGGCTTAGGAAATCCGGCTGCCTTATCAAGGGCGTCGTTGGCCCCGGTCGCGGAGTTGCGGTTGTAATAGAAGGCGCTGCCATGAAGCGAATTGCTTCCCGAGCGGGTCACCGAATTTACGAAGCCCGCCCCTCCACCATAAACGGCCGAATAGGGGCTCACGGAAACCTGAAATTCCTGAATCGAGTCCTCGCCGTACAGATACGGGATGCGATTGCGACCGATGATGTCGGAAAAGTAGTTGTTGGTGGCGTTGGATCCGTCCACCGTGAACGCGGTGGACCCGTTTCCGTTAGCGTATCCCGAATCTTCTCCGCCCTGCTGACCGGCAATACTCACAAGGCCGGTATCGCCGTCGTAGCTTGTGTTCGGAGTCAGCGTCACGAAGTTCGTGTACCGGCGACCGTTGAGCGGCAGTGCGTCAATCAATGAGTGATCGAGCAGCGTGCTGGCGGAGGATTCCGCCGGGCGCAGGAGCGGAGTCTCTCCGTTCACTCTAACTGTGTCGCCTCCGGCTCCGACTTGCAGAATGATGTCCTGCACGGTTGTGTTGCCAACCAGCACACGCACCAGTACTTGAACATCGCGAAAACCTTTCAGACCGGCTGCGATCGAATAGGCCCCGGGCATGACGGCCGGGAAGTGATAGAGGCCGTCATGATTTGTAGTAGCGGACTGTTGCACGCCGGTGGCAAGGCTCTGTATCACCACGTTGGCACCCGGGACTACGGCGCCAGTCTGGTCGGTGACGCGTCCACTAAGAGAACCCGTCAACACCACATTCTGAGCGGTTAGCAACCCACAGCTCGCCAGCAGCAGCAAAACCCGCCACGCTGCCGGCCGAACAACCGCCAGAATTCCGGCGCCAGTTTGAAAAGGGCCATCAAGAAGAAACGGCCTCGGGGACAGCTCATCTTGGCTCATGTCGCCCCCTTCTTACCTTCGGATTCCTTGGGTGCTCGCCTTGAGTATCGGTTGAATGAAAGAAAGTTGTAATCGTGTCCCATTAACGGCGCATGACACCTGCATGAATGAATCATTAAAAAAATGTCATCTTCCTGTCCACCCTGTGGCGGGGGTTTGGCTGCATTGGGGTTCGAATGAGATGGAATGTTTCCACGCCCGGCGCTACGTGTTCCAAGGCTCCTGCCGTATCTTTGCGACGATTGAAAGCACGGTAGTCTCACGGTCGGCCTCCCACTGTGGCCACCTTTCGTTTCTACACACCTTTGTACACTCCTAATCGCACGAGGATGTGCAATCGAGAATTTTGAGCACATTCAGCACGCGTAGGATCAATGGACTAACGCAGCGAGTCTAATCACAAACACGCCGCAGCTGCGCCGTGACCTCAGCCAGCACTTGCGTGCCTTCTTGTTGCACTGCGTCCAGCAGAAACCATCTACCGTCATTGACTTGATTACTTCCTGCACGTAACATTCGCGCCATGATCGGCCAGACCATCGCGCGCTATCGCGTCGTGGAAAAGCTCGGCGGCGGTGGAATGGGAGTCGTGTACAAGGCCGAGGACACGGAGCTGGGCCGTTTCGTGGCGCTGAAGTTTCTGGCGGATGAGGTCTCGCGGGATCCGCAGGCACTGGAACGCTTTCGCCGCGAGGCGCGAGCCGCTTCCTCGCTCAACCACCCCAACATCTGCACAATTTACGACATCGGCGCACAGGACGGGCGGGTGTTCATCGCCATGGAGTATCTGGAAGGCGACACGCTGAAGCACCTGATTACCGGACGCCCGCTGGAAAACGAATCTCTTTTGAGGGTTGCGATCGAGGTCGCTGACGCGCTGGACGCGGCCCATACGGCAGGAATCATCCACCGCGATATCAAACCGGGAAACATCCTGGTAACCAGGCGCGGGCACGCCAAGATTTTGGATTTCGGGCTGGCGAAGCGAACCGAGACAGGGCTGAAGCGGGAGTCCGGATCGGGGTCGGGGTCGGTGTCGGAAGATCCGACGGTTTCGCTGATTGACCTGACGAGCCGGAACATCGCCCTGGGCACGATGAACTATATGTCGCCCGAACAAGTCGCGGGAAAGCCCCTTGACCCGCGCACTGATCTGTTTTCCTTCGGAGTGACGCTGTACGAGATGGCGACGGGGCGTCTGCCTTTCGATCGCGAAACGGACGGAGCGACCTACGGCGCGATCCTGCACGAGAAAGAGGAGTCAGCGAGCAAATGGAATCAGCGGCTCCTGGCGCCGCTGGATGGGATCATCCGGAAGGCGTTGGAGAAAGACCGGGCGTTGCGCTACCAGCATGCATCGGAGATGCGGGCCGATTTGCAGCGCTTGAAGCGCGACACCGAGAGCGGGCAGTTCGGGGTGGGGAGCAGCGCTGCCGTTGCGATCCCAGCCGTGCGGCCGAAGTCCGGAAGGATGAGGCAGATCGCGCTGGCCGCTTTGCTGACGGCGGGGCTGATCGGGGGCGGCTTGTACTACCGCGCGCATCGGCAAAAGCCACTGAGCGACAAGGATACGGTCGTTCTGGCCGACTTTTCCAACAGCACCGGCGACCCAATCTTCGACGACACGCTGAAGACGGCGCTGAACGTGGCCCTGAATGGATCGCCTTTTCTGGAGGTTCTCCCGAGGAGCAAGATTGCGGCGACGCTACAGTTGATGGACCGCCAGCCCGGCACCGCGCTCACCCCTGCTGTTGCCCGTGAGGTGTGCGAACGTGCGGGCAGCAAGGCATACATCGCGGGGTCCATCAGCAGTCTGGGCAGCCAGTACGTGATCGGCCTGCAGGCGGTGAATTGCCAAAGCGGAGATGTGCTGGCCGAGGAGTTGAGCACCGTGGAGAAAAAGGAACAGGTGCTGGACTCGCTGGGGAAAGAAGTTTCGCAACTGCGGGCGAAATTGGGCGAATCACTGGCGTCGGTGCAGCAATTCGATGTCCCGCTGAGGGAGGCTACGACATCGTCCCTCGAAGCGCTGAAGGAACACAGCCTGGGTTTCAAGCTTTACGACGAGCGCAGCCCGCAAGCGGCGCTGCCCCATGACCTGCGCGCGATCCAGCTAGACCCAAACTTCGCGACGGGTTATGAGACCATCGCCATTGACTACGCGACCCTGGGCGAAACGGAAACTGCGCGACCTTATTATGCCAAGGCGTTCGCGTTGCGGGAGCACGCCAGCGAAATAGAAAAGTTGCACATCACGGCCAACTATTACGCCCAGGTGACCGGGGAGTGGGAAAAGGTCGTGGAGCCGCTGCAAGAGTGGATGGCAAAGTACCCGCGAAGCTCATTCGCGCGGGGGTTCCTGGGGAATGCCTATTCCGCCATGGGCGAGCGCGAAAAGAGTTGCGAGGTATATCGGGAGGCGGTTCGGGTCGCTCCGAATTCCAGCGCTTACGCGAACCTCACGACGTATCTGATTGCGGCCGGGCATTTCGACGAGGCAAGGCAGGTTATGGCCCGGGCAGACGCGAAGAATCTGGTTTTTTTTGGGTTTCACCAGAGCCGCTACGCGTTGGCCTTTCTGACGGGAGACGCGGCAGACATGGCAGAACAACTGCGGTGGTTTACAGGCACGCCCGACGAAAACCTGGGGCTCTCCATGGCATCCGATGGTGAAGCCTACGCGGGCCGGCTTGCGAAGGCGCGAGAGCTGAGCCGGAAAGCTGCAGACGCAGGGGTGCGCGCGGATCAAAAGGAAAATGGAGCAATCTGGCTGGAGAACGCCGCCCTGCGCGAGGCGGCTTACGGCAACGCCAGCGCGGCAAGGCAGTGGGCCGGGGAGGGTCTGAAACTATTTCCCGGCAGTCTGGGTGTCAAGGTGGAAGCGGCCTTGGCGCTCGCCATGGCCGGGGACGCAGCGCCGGCCAGTTCTCTGGAGCAAGACGTGAACAAGGGTTATCCGCTGAACACACAGGTGCAGTCGCTGTGGCTGCCTTCCATTCGGGCACAGGTGGCACTGAATCGCGGGGCGGCTGGGGAGGCTATCAGGGACCTACAACCGGCGGTACCGCCGATTGAATGGGCGCTCATCGCATGGGCAGAGAATATTTCGTGCCTTTACCCCACCTACATTCGCGGACAAGCATACCTCGCCTCGGGACAAGCGACCGCAGCTGCCACCGAATTTCAGAAGGTCCTCGACCGTGGAGGCATGGTGTGGAATTGCTGGACGGGAGCGTTGTCGCGCCTTGGGGTGGCGCGGGCCGATGCCCTGCAGTCGCGAACATCGCAGGGCGCGGATGCCGACGCCGCCCGCGTTCGTGCGCTCAGCGCTTACCGGGAGTTTCTGGAACTCTGGAAAGACGCCGATCCCGGCATCCCCCTCCTCAAGCAAGCCAAAATGGAATATGCCGCGTTGCAGTGATGGCAATGGTTTCGCCCCAGGTTTGGCCATCGGCGAACGTCCGAGCTATGTCAACTCTCACTACTTACAAGGGCGTCTCTCGTTGCCGATCCTTAGGCCACTCCCCCGGTTTGGAAGATCACTAGGAGTGTTCTGATCGGTTGTGAAAACTTTCTGTTCTAAATGATTCTTCAGCGGGTCACAAATCTGTCAGTTTGATCCGTTTTGATCCAAATGGACGCGTTCTGACCACAGAACTATCACGTTTTTGTCAGTGCCGTTTTATCGGTCGATGAGTGTTATCAAGATTTTGCAACAGCTAGGAAAGCCTGCCTGCCGTAACCCATCACCGCACATCAGGATGTGACTCGCTTCACTGACATCGCGTGATCTTGAGCGGAAACTTAGCGGGTAAGTCTTTCGCCTCTCCGAAGAGCATCTCGATCACGGGATGCAACACCCTTAGAGACGAGTTTCCACTTTCACAGAAAATCAAGACGGGCCAAGCCTTGGTGCACCGCATGTCAGGCCCGCACGGTGCGGTGTGAAACGGGCGGTGCTGGCAGTCGTCACCACACCTCATCATCGTCGACTACAGCTTCAGGACTCATTCTTGAAGGAGGTATTTCATGGGAAAACTTGGTTCAGCAAAACTGGCATGCATCGTGCTCATGTTCTGTGGCGCAGCAGTCATTGCGTCATCTGCGCAAACATTCACAAGTCTTGTGAGTTTCGACGTTGCCAATGGCTCCGCCCCCTATTACACGACGCTCGTCCAAGGCTTTGACGGGAATTTCTATGGGACGACCTCGCAGGGTGGGACCGGCAACTATGGCACTGTCTTCAGGATCACGCCTGCGGGTACCCTGACTACGCTGCACAGCTTTGACGATACGGACGGCGACGACCCGTTGGAGGGACCCGGGATGGTCCAGGGTTCTGACGGGAGCTTTTATGGAACGGCTGCCGAAGGAGGAACCTACGGGGGCGGAACGGTCTTCAAAATGACTGCTGGAGGCACGCTGACCACACTGTACAACTTTTGCTCCCAAACGAATTGTGCGGACGGCGCCGGGCCAGTCGCCGGGCTGTTGCAAAGCACGGATGGGAACTTCTACGGGACAGCTGCCGTGGCCGGAGCCTACGGGGGCGGAACGGTCTTCAAAATAACAGCTGGAGGCACGCTGACCACGCTTTACAACTTTTGCTCGCAAGCGAATTGCGCGGATGGTATTTACCCGGTTGGATTGATGCAAGGTACAAACGGCGACTTTTACGGGACCACCAACTATGGGGGAAATACTGCCTGCACCAGCGGTTGTGGCACGATCTTCGAGATCACCCCGACAGGTGCTTTGACCACGCTGCACAGCTTCGATGGTACTGATGGGGCCTTTCCGAACTGGCTGATACAGGCCACCGACGGAAACTTCTACGGAACAACAAGCTCCGGGGGAGCCAACAACGAATGTTCGGGCGGCTGTGGCACAGTCTTCAAGCTCACTCCAGGAGGCACGCTCACTACCCTCTACAACTTCTGCTCACAAGCCAGCTGCAACGACGGTGTCACCCCAGGCGCAGGTTTGGTACAGGCCGCAGACGGGAATTTTTATGGAACAACCTACGGGGGAGGCGATAGCGGCTGGGGGACGCTCTTCCGGATCGCCCCGAGCGGGATTCTGACCACGCTCTACAACTTTTGCGCCCAGTCTAACTGCAATGACGGCGCTCAACCGGAGGGTTTGGTTCAAGGCACTGATGGGAGCTTCTATGGTACGACTGACGCGGGTGGTACCAGCGGCGAATGTTCGAACGGCTGCGGAACAGTGTACAGCCTTTCGGCGGGCCTTAGGCCGTTCGTGGAAACACAGCCCACTTCCGGCAAGGTGGGAAAGGCGGTCATCATCCTAGGAAGCATGCTAACCGGCACAACCAGCGTGAGCTTTAACGGCATAGCGGCAACGTTCACGGTGGCGAAGAGTACCGAAATCAAGACTATCGTACCCACTGGCGCGACCACAGGAAAGGTCGAGGTAACGACACCCACAAAGACGCTCAAGAGCAACGTTGCTTTTCGGGTGACGCCGCAGATTCAGAGCTTCACGCCAACCAGCGGCCCGGTGGGAACCGTAGTGACCATCACCGGGGTGAGCCTCACACAAACCAAGTCAGTCGCCTTTGGTGGGCTAAAGGCCCCGCAGTTCACCGTGGTCTCGGACACGGAGGTGCAGGCCACCGTGCCCACGGGGGCGAAGACAGGACACATCGCAATCACGACTTCCGGCGGAACTGCCATAAGCAGTGGCATTTTCACGGTCACGTCGTAATGAGTTGTTCGGAACTAGGAAAGACTTGCCGCCTGCTGTCTAGGCGGCTTTTCCTTACATCACGGCGAAGGTGGCGTGGTCGTAGCTTCTGCTGTCAGGCGATAGCGCTCAAAACCGCCCCGGCCATTTGAGCGCTATGGGGATGTTACGTCAACGGACATGGACTTTGGTGTAGTGTCATGACTTCGGGATAGGCCATAATTGCTCCTTGAGCGACGTTTTTGTTACACGGAGACAACCCACCATGAATCGCTTCGCCCTCAGTTTAAGCCTGCTGCTTTTCCTCAACCTTTCAATCAAGGCGCAAGACAACAAAGCCTCTGACGACGATACCTCAGCCGTGCGTGCCACGGTGACAAACTACATCGAAGGGTATTTCAACGGCGATGCTCAGCGCATGGAGCAGACGCTGCATCCGCATTATCTCAAGCACGTGATCCACGCAGATATTCCTATGCGGGAGAAGACCGGTCCTGAGATGATGAAAGACGTTCGAAGGGACGGCCCCCCAGATCTGTCGCCTGCAAGCAAAACAGAACAGGTTACCGTGCTCGACGTTGCGGGAAACATCGCCTCGGCCAAACTGGTCACGCCGGGCTGGACCGACTATATGACCCTGTCCAAACTAAATGGTGAATGGAAGATTTTGTCTGTAGTGCAACGAATCGATTAGTTAAGGTCGTCATCCGGACCGGCATCTGCCGAACGGCCAAGGCGATGCCATCCCATGATGAGCGCTATCGCGATTTTGCACCCTACGCATCTGCTGCCTATCTCTCGCTACGCCGATTGCTTTGCTGGCGCGAGCACGATGAGCGCCACGCCCACGATGACCAGCGCAGGTATGTCGCCCAGCAGATGTCCGCGTTCGCTCGCATTCTGGAATGCCTGCACTGCCATGATCGCAGCATGAACGAGGCTCGACCACGCCGTGAAAGCGATCAAGCTGCGATTCGCGGACGGATTACGCGATGCGAGCAGCAGAAAAATCCCGAGTGTGGCATACACGCCAAGGATCATCTGCTCGTATTCCGGCTGGTTCGGCTGCCATCGCCACCCGCTCGGCCATAAGAACATCATCAGCGGGTAGACAGCAAATAGAAAGATCAATCCCACTACGACCAACACAACCTTGAGCGCCCGCTCACGACCCATGGTACCCTCCTGTTAAACGCTGTATCAGTAAAAGGAACCGTATCTCTCGTGGGAACCAACTCAGGGGAAATGGTAGGGCGGACAGGAAGAAAGGTCAATGCAATGCCAAGGAAACGCGAACTATTGCCAAGCTTCGGGTACTCGGCCTCGGCTTCTTTCAAGGATAGGGATTTCAGGATTAGCGTCTCTTCAGGGGATTAAGTCGCCTCTATCGAGTTCTCGTTGTATGCGCAGCTGGATCGAAGTTGTCCATCAACCACAGTCCGATTTCTCTTCGGTCATGCTAACGATCATTTCTCGCCCGTCAGGGCTCACGGTGGCACTGTCATACAGCGTTACATCGCCGGGCATGTTTGCTAGAGGTATTAATTGGTGGGGAGGAGCGACTTGAATTCTGATAATTTGCCGGGGGGTCGGGTCGCGTACACTTATTCGCTGTCTGGCGACCATCCGACGGGGGAAGCTGCGATCAACCGTGCCGAATACCTCCCTCGATGGTGATCCCAAGCTATTGATTCGCCTAATCAGGATTACCGAAGTTGAAGCGGGCCGAAACCACAGGGTTTCGATACGCGGACGCCAGTTTCCGAGTAGCCCGTCATCTGGCAGTAAGCACGATCGATTCCAGATCTGAACTGGCCCAGAATCTCCGGGATTAGCGGTCAATGTCGATTCCGATATTTTGCAGCCGGTTTACTGCTTACTTAATGCAGAGGCAAGCACGATTGCGACTTCGCGGGTGCTGTTCAGCTCCTTCGAACCGAGATCACCGAAGCGGTGTAACGATCACCGCGCAAAAGCGACCTGCTGTACTCAATGGGTATGTTCTGGTGATCGTACGTAGTTTCTAAAATGAGCAAGAAGGGTTTGCCCGGTTTGGTCTCCAGTACGGCTGCATCTTCTTCGGTTGCGGTCGTAGCGCCAATCGTCTCCTCTGCCCAGCGCAGTTTTCGCTTGTAAATCTGTTCGAAGATTGCATAGAGAGACTGCTTTTCCAGATCTTGTTTCTCGATGCCAGTAAAAAGGCGAGCCGGCAAGTGGCTCGTCACCACCGCAACTGGCTCGGAATTTACAAAGCGGAGACGGCGAAGTGCGTAGATCTTTTCTCCAGGGCTGAGCTTCAGAGCTTGAGCAACTTCCAACTCGGGCTCCGAGATTCGCATATCGAGCACGCGCGCGGAGGGCACCAGACCTCGCCTCCGCATCTCCTCACTGAACCCTCGCAGCTGTTGGAAATTCCAAGGCACACGTCCCGAGCCGACCACGGGCCGTTTGCCTTTGGCGACAATCAGCAGGCCTTCGGCTCTCAATCTTTGAAATGCTTGCCGCACAGGCATCTTGCTGATCCCTAGAGCGCGCGCAATATCGCCTTCGGAGCAGAACGTTTCTCCTTCACACAGTCGCTTCTTGTCAACCAGCAAACGAATGTGATCAACGATCTGCTGGTAATAAGGAGTGAAGGTGGTGGTGTCCAGAATTAATCCAAGATTTTCGACGGAAAAGACACGCTGACCACCGGCGGCAT
>Ga0187769_10002566_pt1 | contig 10662 bp, 4 predicted proteins | sample 0116_SJ02_MP02_1_FD_133140 | JGI IMG/M metagenome (GOLD analysis project Ga0187769, IMG submission 133140) | Tropical peat soil microbial communities from peatlands in Department of Meta, Colombia - 0116_SJ02_MP02_10_MG | ecosystem: Environmental > Terrestrial > Soil > Wetlands > Peat | place... | reverse complement strand
TGGAATCCGGATTCGTTCGGGTACAACTGGCAACTGCCGCAAATCTACAAGAAATCCGGCATCGATTACTTCGTAACCAGCAAACTGCTCTGGGCAACGGATTACACAAAATTTCCCTACCGGCTCTTCTGGTGGGAAGCGCCCGATGGCAGCCGGCTTCTCTCATATTTTCCGCACGAATATGCAAATGAATTCGAACCCGAGCAGATCGCGAAGGATTTGTCCTTCTATGCCCCGCTGATTTACGGCCCTAAGGTGAATGACACGCCGCAAATGCTGTACTTGTACGGCATAGGCGACCACGGCGGCGGTCCGACGCGAACCATGCTGGATCGTGCCGACCGGCTACGAGCGCCAGATACGGTGTTTCCAAAAATCCAGTTCAGTACGGCGAAGGATTTTTTCGCTGACTTACAAGGCGAGCTTCCCAGCCTCAAAGTGCCCACCTGGAAGGACGAACTCTACTTTGAGTACCACCGTGGCGTGTACACGACACAGTCGGAAACCAAGCGGCGGATTCGGCAGGACGAAGAACTCACACTGGACGCGGAAAAGTACGCTTCCTTGGCGTCGCTTTTCGGCAAGTCCTACCCTCAGCAGGAATTCGAGCTCGCCTGGAAGAATCTGCTATTTGATCATTTTCACGACGTCATGCCGGGCTCCGGCATTGCGGTGAACTATCTCGATGCCAGGCGCAACCTGGAGGATGTTGCCCGCGCGGACCACGAAATCACGGACAGGTCACTCGCGGAGATTTTAGCCCAGATCAACACGCAAGGGGACGGCGTTCCGGTCGTGGTTTTCAATTCTCTGTCCTGGCCTCGCACCGAGGTGATCGAAATCGAAGCACAACTTCCCGGACCGGCAAAGCAGGCAGAAGTAGTCGATTCTAAGGAGCAGCTCGTCGAGTCCCAGTTGCTTTCGATTGAACCGGCCACAAATCGCGCTCGTTTGCTGGCGTTGGTGAATGTCCCGGCCTTCGGCTACCAAACCTATTTCGTACGCACTGGCAACAAGGCGACTATGGACCAGTTGGCGGCAAGCAGCCACCGACTTTTGCGCTTTGTGAACGGCTCTGGCGATCAACTTGAGAACGAACTCATTCGTCTCCAAATCGATCCTCAAACCGGCTGCATGACCAGCCTGTTCGACAAGCGCAGCCGGACCGAGGCACTGGCTCCATCTGAAACCGACACCGGCGGTCCGAGGTCGTCGATATGCGGGAATCTCCTGCAGGCTTTCTACGACAAACCCAGGCGATGGGACGCCTGGAACATCGACGCTGATTTTGAAAACAAGCATTGGGACCTCGATAAGGCGGATGAAGTCAAGCTCATCGAAAACGGTCCCCTACGTGCGCTGATCCGCGTGAAAAACCACTTTCAGAACTCTACTTTCACGCGTGACATTACCGTGTACGCTGGCGTGCCTCGAGTGGATGTGAAAATGCACGCCGACTGGCACGAGAAGCACATCCTGCTCAAAGTCGCGTTTCCTCTAAGCGCCCACAATGACAAGGCAACGTTCGAGATTCCCTTCGGCTCAATCGAGCGGCCAACCACCCGCAATACTCCGGCCGAACAAGCCAAGTTTGAAGTGCCGGCGCAACGGTGGGCTGACTTGTCAGACTCGAAGCATGGCTTCAGCCTGTTGAATGACAGCAAGTATGGATACGACGCGAAAGGCAACGTCTTGCGACTTTCATTGCTGCGTTCGCCCGATTGGCCCGATCCGCATGCCGACGAGGGCGAACATGAATTTACCTATTCGCTATATCCGCACGGCGCAAACTGGCGGGATGCCCAGACTGTCCGGCGCGGATACGAACTCAACTACCAACTCATTGCGGTGCAAACGGACAAGCACCAGGGGCCTCTGCCGCCCGAGCATTCCTTTGTTCAAGTACGACCAGAAAACGTTGTGCTGACCGCCGTGAAGAAAGCAGAGGACGACCAAACACTGATACTGCGGTTCTACGAGTGGGCGGGGAGAGAATCCAACGTTACGGTTCAGCTTCCCGCAATAGCGCAATCGGCCGTGGAGACCGATTTGATGGAACGACCCATCGGACCTCTTCCGCTGCTCGAAGATGTCGTTACCATTCACACCAAGCCATACGAGATCAAGACTGTGAAAGTGCAATTCGCGCCGCCACACGAGCGCGGAGATTAAATCGGGCCGCGAATGAAGCTCAACGCGTATCTAGCAAAAAGCACGGCGGTCGCCGCGCTCGGAGGGTTGTTGTTTGGCTTTGATACCGCTGTCATTTCCGGAACTACCAGCACGCTTACTCAAACCTATCAACTTTCCCCTGCCTTGCTGGGAGTGACTGTCGCCAGCGCTCTCTGGGGTACGATTTTGGGCGCAATGCTGGCCAGCATCCCCGGAGAACGCTACGGCCGGCGCGACAGTCTGCGGCTGATGGCCATTCTGTATCTAATCTCCGCCCTCGGCTGCGCGGCCGCCTGGAATTGGTATGCGCTCGTCGGATTTCGTTTCATCGGCGGCCTTGGGATTGGCGGCTCTTCCGTGCTTGGCCCGATGTACATTGCCGAGATTGCGCCCCCAAAGATTCGTGGTCGGCTGGTGGGATTCTTTCAGTTCAACATTGTGTTCGGGATCCTCGTGGCCTACTTTTCCAACTACCTCATCGGCCTGCAACGCTTCGGACTCTCGGAATGGCGTTGGGAACTTGGCGTTACGGCGATTCCTGCTGCGCTTTTCTTTCTGATGTTGTTCAGAATTCCTCGCAGCCCGCGCTGGCTGGTGAAGAAGAACCGCACTGCAGAAGCCAGAAGCGTGTTGCAATTGACTGGAGAAGAAAACTTCGAGCAGGAACTTGAGGACATTATCAAGTCTATTCATGTGGAGCAGGAACAAGCAGCAGAAAAACTGTTCTCGCGAAAGTATCTCTTCCCGATTTTTCTCGCCGTCAGCATCGGCATGTTCAATCAGCTCTCAGGCATCAACGCGATTCTCTACTACCTGAACGACATCTTCGCTCACGCAGGCTTCAGCAAGATGTCGGGGAGCCTTCAGGCGGTCGCAGTCGGCGGAACGAATCTGCTGTTCACTGTCATTGCGATGTCCGTCATCGACAAAATCGGACGCAAGCTCCTGCTTCTGACCGGCGCCGTGGGAATGGCGTTGTCCCTGGCCGGCGTGTCGGCCATCTTCTTCACCGGCCACAATCAGAACCTGCTGGCCTGGCTGCTGATCGGCTTTATCGCTTGTTTTGCCTTCTCGCAGGGCGCTGTGATCTGGGTGTATCTTGCCGAAATATTTCCAAATAATGTGCGCGCCAAGGGGCAAAGCCTGGGCAGCTTCTCGCACTGGTTCATGAACGCGCTGATTTCCGGGCTGTTCCCGCTGGTCGCGGCTGCCTCGGGCGGTTATCCTTTCGCCTTCTTCTCAGCGATGATGGTGTTGCAGTTCTTCGTGGTTTTGTTCGTTTACCCCGAAACCAAGGCTCTATCGTTGGAAGAAATGGAGAGGAAACTGGGTATCAGTTGAACCTCGTCCGCAACGCCAATCAGTGCTGATCAAAAAGCCCCGTACGGTCGATACGTTCACCCTTGAACACCACTAAGGAAATTCGCTCGGTTGCGGAGATGTCTTCCAGCGGGTTTCCGTCTACGACTAGCAGATCCGCGTCGTTGCCGGGATGAATCGAACCGATCTGCTTTTCAGCGCGCAGCAAGCGTGCAGCATTTGCGGTCGCAGCCTGCAGAGCCACCGCAGGAGGAATCCCCGCCCGCACCCAAAGTTGCAATTCATGCTGCACGGTTGGGCCGTGAATAACAAGAAAGTTGCCGGCATCACTCCCGGTCACGAGCAGAACTCCATGTTGATGCGCCCGTCGCAAGTTGTCCGTGGCGATGTCCATGTCCATTGGATAACGCGCCATGCCGTCGCGGATTTCCTGCGTATCTCTGGATGCCAGTGCTTCTTTGGTTCCACGCAGCAGTTCTGGCGGGCCCACCTGCTGCACCAGTGAGCGCTTGAGCAGATCGGTTTTCCCGGCGGCAAAATCTTTGAAAGCCTCACCCACGCTTAAAGTCGGATCATAGAAAGTTCCCTGCCGAGCCATTTGATCGAACAAGGCATCGGGAATTGCCTCACGGAACGATCCATGCTCAATTGAAGTAGCCTGAGCTTCGACGGCATCTGTCACATCGCGGATATCTCCGGTGTGAACCGCTAGGGGAAGATCGTCCTTTCGAGCTTCTTCCGCCACGGCGTCGAACAGTGCGGTGTCCAGACGATTGAACATCCGCCCCTCAGCACCTGCTTCAAGAATAGCTTTGATGCAATCCACGCGTTTGGCCTTCAGGTCGTCAACCTGCTGGTGCGCTTCCGCTGCAGATTTTGGAATACGGGTAAACTGTTTGTCCAAGTTCTCGCGGATCGCAGGTGGAAGCTGTTTGAAATATTCCGTACCGTGCCCGCCTTCCGCAGTAAACAACGGCCCGCAAGTAAACAACTGTGCGCCCAAGAGCTGCCCGCTGTTCACCGTGGAGCGCGCTTTCAAAATTGGATCCAGAAGATCGCCCACGCTTCTCATCGTGGTCACACCACTGTAGAGATAAGCCGCGAGATTGCGGAGCAACATCTTGTCGGGATCGTATTCGCCGCCCTTCGGATAGAAACCTCCTGGCCCTCCGAGGTGAACATGAACATCGATCAGTCCGGGCAGAATCGTTTTCCCCGCAGCTTCGACGGCCTCCGCTCTGACCGACTTGGGGTCCGGCCCGGCTCCTTCGTAAACCTCCGCGATCTTGCCGCCGCGAACCAGAACTGCGCCGCTCTCAATCACTTGTCCATCGCCCACGAAAATGCGCGCGCCGCGGATCAGAAAGCTTTCGCTACGCGCCAGTTGGCGGTTCAGAATCTTGGTTTTGATTACGCTGTTGCGCGTGTGCATCTGCCAACCACCGACACAAAGAAATGGCAGCATCACAGCGAGGATTGATAGCTTGGCTGAGTTTCGAATTTTTTCTTCTTTCTCCCACCGAAAGAGTTTGTATGCGAGAAAAAGTCCGACCACGGTCGTGAGAATGAGAGCCAGCGCCGGCATCAGGTTCTGCGTGATGCCTTCGCCGCGCATCAACATCGCTTCGACGCCGGTCACGAGGTAAGTGGCAGGCAGGAATTGCGTCAAGAGCAGCAGCCACGGTGGAAACAGGGACACCGGAAAAGTTGCCCCACTCAAGAACAACATGGGCAGATAGATCAGTTGCACCAGAATCTGGCTTTCCTGCATCGAGTTGGCAACCGCCGCGAGAATCAAGCCGATCGCCCGAAAACCGGTGATTCCGACCGTAGCAAACAACAGGATCGAACCAATATTTGGCGGCCAAGGCATGCCGTAGACAAAATGGGCCAGGGCAAACATGAGGACCACATAAGGCATGAAGAGAATCCAGCCGGTTACGGTGGATGCAATGAGCAGGGGTGCCGGCGAAATCGGCGTGACCTTGTACCGGCGCAGGATGTTGGCTTCCCGCTCCATCACCGCTCGTATGCCCGCGCCGAACAGTCCATTGCCCAGGATTCCGATAATCACCACCATAGCGATGACCATCGTCATTGCTGAGCCCCGCTCGGCATGAAAAGCCTGGGCAAATACGAAGAAGAATACGAGCGGAAAAAGATAGTTGAAGAAGATCACTGACCTCTGGCGCAAAGCCAGCTTCAGGTCAAGCGCGATGAGTGCCTTATACGCTTTCATTCACGAAGGCTCTTTCCCGTTAGCTCGATGAACACGTCTTCCAGAGTCGGCTGCTTGAGATGCACATCGGTGAGCTCCATCCCTTGCTGGTCAATCCACTTCACCAGATCAACAAGAGTTGCAGCGGGACGACGCGAGTGCACGGTTAAAGTGTGGCCGGTCGAATCCAGCTCGGCGAAGGTCGCTTCGGTCCAGGCTGGGTGGTCTTTGGGAAATGGCTTGGCGCAGGTGACCACAATGCTCGAAGCGCTGCGGCTCTGCTGTTGCAATTGCCGCGGCGTGTCCATCGCGATAATGCGGCCCAGGTCGATGATCGCAACTCGGTCACACAGCCGTTCGGCTTCCTCGATGTAATGTGTGGTCAGCAAGATCGTGCGGCGCTCACCTTTGAGCTGCTCCAGCAAAGAGTGGATTTCTACCCGCACTTGGGGATCAAGACCGGTCGTCGGTTCGTCCAGGAAGATGAGTTGTGGTTCGTTCACCAGCGCGAGGGCGAGCGCCAGCCGCTGCTTCTGGCCTCCGGACAGCGTGCCGTAGAAGGCGTCCCGCTTTTCCTCGAGCTGCAAGCGCTGAAGCAGTTGATTCAGGTTGGTCCCGCGGGTGTAGAACGCCGAGAAAACTTCTAGCGCTTCATGCACGCGGATCTTCTCCGGCAGATTGGTAGCCTGAAGGCAGACGCCGATCCGGTCTTTCAGTTGCTGCCGCTGTTTATCCGGATCAAACCCAAGCACGGAAACTTCACCTGCGGTGCGGGGACGTAAACCTTCCAGAATCTCGATAGTCGTAGTTTTGCCAGCGCCATTGGGTCCGAGCAGGCCAAAGACTTCGCCGGGCTGAATCTCAAAGTCAATGCCCTTGACGGCCTCGACCTCAGAGTATGACTTCTTGAGACCCTGGACGGAGATGGCTGGAACGCTTTCTGTCATGCAGGATGAATAAGGCTATCGAACAACAAGGACCTCGTCAAAGCAACCCTTTTTCAGAAATCTGCTCACCAAGACTTGGCAAATACGTCGAATGAGCGTAGAGTGTTCGTTTTCCACAGGGCACTTCTCTGTCCCAATCTTAGGAGCATACTGCATGGGTCATCGCCTGTTTGTTTTGCTCGCAGTTTTTTGCCTTAATCTCTTCGCCTTATCCCAAACCGTCGACGAGTTGGTAAACAAAAATATCGAAGCCAAAGGCGGGATAGACAAAATCAAAGCGGTCAAGACCGTGCGCATGAGTGGCCGGGCCCAGTTCCCGGGCGGGTTTGTCGCGGCCGCCGGACAGGAAAACATGCGCCCGAATCTGTTACGCGAGACCTTCTCGCTGCAAGGCATGACGGCAGTCCAGGCTTATGACGGGACCACGGGCTGGATGATTCAGCCATTTGGCGGAAAGAAAGACCCTCAACTGATGGGCGAAGACGATCTGCGCGATCTTCTGATTGACGCCGATATTGATGGCCCCCTGGTCGATTACAAGGCGAAAGGCTACACGGTGGAATACATGGGCCATGACATCGTGGACGGCGATGATTCCCTGCGTCTCAAAGTCACCCTGAAAAATGGCGACATCGTTTATTACTTCCTGGATCCAGATACCTATTTGGAGATTCGCAAAGAGACGCAGGAATTTATTCGCGGCTCAGTGAGAGAAAACGCCAGTGAAATGGGCGCTTACAAGCCGGTTGCCGGAGTCATGTATCCCTATTCCATATCCTCGGGTCCAAGAAACGATCCCACTTCATGGCAAACCTTCACCATCGACAAGATTGAAGTCAACGCGCCCCTGGACAATGCCGATTTCGCGGTCCCGGCTTCCCTGAAGAAAGAAGAATCCAAGAAGTGATGCATCAAGAAAACTCTCCGCCCATCGTGTTCGTGGGCGTTTGCAAAGAGGACTCTTACCATGGTTGCTCTCGCTCGTGGCTTTCGTAGTCTACTCAGCTCATTAGCTTGCCTGCTTGTTTGCGGCGCGTGTTTCCTGACGGCTTCCGCTCAGCAGCCTGTCAGGTTTGACGCAGCAACCATTTCTGGATTGCCCATCCGCAATATCGGTTCAGCGATGATGAGCGGACGTATCGCCGCCGTGGATGCGATCGAGAAAGACGGACGCATTACCGTCTTCGTTGGAGCAGCCAGCGGAGGCGTGTGGAAGTCGGTCAACGGTGGAACAACCTTCCGGCCTGTTTTCGATCGCCAATCCGTGCAGTCTATCGGCGCCGTTGCCATCGATAAATCGAATCCCAGTATCGTGTGGGTGGGCACGGGCGAGGCGTGGACCAGAAACAGCGCTTCGGTCGGTGACGGCATTTACAAGTCTACGGACGGCGGAGAGAACTGGACCAACATGGGGTTGAAGGACTCCGAGCGCATCGCGAAAATTCTCGTCAATCGCAAGGACAGCAACAGTGTTTTGGCATGTGTCACCGGCCATCTCTGGAATGACAGTGACGAACGCGGCGTTTTCAAAACCAGTGACGGCGGCAAAACCTGGAACAAGGTCCTGGCTGGCGCGAATGCTTCAACCGGTTGCGCCATGATTGCCAGCAGCCCGCAGGAACCGAGCACGGTCTTTGCTTCTATGTGGGACTTCCGCCGTCAGGGCTGGACGTTTCGCTCCGGTGGTCCTGGCAGTGGACTCTACAAATCCACCGACGGTGGCGAGCACTGGACAGAACTCACCAGCAGCAACAGCAAGGGGCTTCCCGATAAGCCCTACGGCCGAATCGCCTTGGCAGTCGCCGCCTCGAAGCCACAGGTGGTTTATGCCGTGATCGAGTCAAAGAAGGGCGCGCTGTATCGTTCTGATGATAGCGGGGAGAACTGGAGCCGTCTGGACTCCAGCCAGTTCATGATCTGGCGGCCATTTTACTTCGCAAATCTGATTGTCGATCCCAGGAACGAGAACAAGCTCTTCAAACCGGATGGGCCGCTGTTGCTCAGTGTGGATGGCGGTAAGAGCTTCAGTGCAGTGGCCAACGCCCATGGCGATTTTCACGACGTCTGGATCAATCCCGACAATCCCAACATCGTCTTCACCGGCGACGATGGCGGCCTTTGGCGCAGCGAAGACGGAGGCACTCGCTGGAAACATCAACTTAATCTGCCGGTCTCGCAGTTCTATCATGTGAGTACGGACAATGCGAATCCCTATCACGTTTACGGCGGCTTGCAGGACAACAGCAGCTGGGTTGGCGATTCTTCTTATCCCGGCGGGGTGTCGAACTCGCGCTGGGAAAATATCTTCAATGGAGACGGCTTCTGGGCCTTTGAGGATCCTGCGGATTCCGACTACATCTACGCGGAATATCAAGGCGGTGACATTGGGCGGGTTAACCGTCACACGCTGGAAACACGGTCCATCAAGCCTTTTCCGCTCTACAAGGAAGACAAGCTGCGCTTCAACTGGAACACGCCCATTCACATGAGTCCCAATGAGAAGGGGACAATCTATCTTGGAGCTCAGTTCCTGTTCCGTTCCCGTGACCATGGACAGTCCTGGGAGCGGATCTCGCCCGATCTCACTACCAACGATCCGGAAAAGCAGAAGCAGGAAGAATCCGGCGGGGTCACCGTGGACAATTCCTCCGCCGAGATGAACACGACCATCTATTCCATTTCAGAGTCGCCCAAGAATGGACAGATCATCTGGGTCGGCACGGATGACGGGAACCTGCAGATCACGCGCGATGGCGCGAAGACCTGGACCAACGTGGTCGGCAACATTGCTGGACTTGGGAAGAACTCCTGGGTCTCCACGGTCGCAGCCAGCCGCTTCGACGAGGGTACGGCTTACGTCACGTTTGATCGCCACACCTTCGGCGACCTGAAACCGTACGCTTACAAAACCGCCGATTACGGCAAGACATGGAGTTCCTTGAACGTTCAGGAGAACGGGGTTCAAGGCTATGCGCACGTAATTACGGAAGACACAGTCGACCCCGATCTGCTTTTCCTGGGAACTGAATTCGGCCTTTGGATGTCCTACGATGGCGGCCAGCACTGGGCGCAGTACAAAGCTACCAACTTCCCTGCCGCCGCAGTGCGCGACATCGTGGTGCAACCTCGCGAATCCGATCTTGTGCTGGCCACACACGGACGCGGCATCTGGATCATCGACGACATTACTCCTCTGCGCGTGCTGACTCCCGATCTCATGTCAAAGGAGGCGGCATTCATCGGAACGCGTCCCGCGGTTCAATATCTCAACGCCAATGGCGGCTGGGCGGAAGGCGACGAAACTTTCAGTGGGCCCAGCAGGAACACCGACGCTTTCATCAATTATTACCAGCGCAGTCGTCATATCTTCGGAGATCTGAAGATCGAAATCTTCGATCAGGACGGCAAACTGGTAGACACCGTGGCCAGCAGCAAACACAGAGGCCTGAGCCGCGCGACCTGGTCCATGCGGCTCAAACCGCCAACTGTGCCTCCCGCTGCCCAGGCTCTATTTGCGGCCGCTCAAGGACCGCGTGTTGTTCCGGGAACCTACACCGTCAAAATGACCAAAGGCGACCATGTCTACGCGACGCCGCTGCAAATTGTGCTTGATCCCCGCGCCAACTACACCGTGAAAGACCGCAAACAGCAATTCGAAACCATCATGAAGGTTTACAACCTGATGGGGCACATGAGCTACGGTGTGAGCGCGATTGAGGGCGTTCGTGACAGTGCCAGTGCTCGCGCCTCAAAGCTCCCCGAGAAAGATCCGCTCCGCGCGCAGCTCCAGCACCTCTCCGATGAGAGTGAAAAGCTTCGCTCCAAGATTGTTGCCACCAAGGAAGGCGGCGCGATCACCGGCGAAGAACGCATCCGCGAACACCTGGGCGAACTCTACGGAGACCTGAACCAATACGAAGGCAAACCTACCAAGGAACAGGCTGAACGCGCCGATTCGCTCGGGCATGAACTGGAAGATGTGATCGTCGAGTTCCGCAAGATGAC
>Ga0187769_10002565_pt1 | contig 10668 bp, 12 predicted proteins | sample 0116_SJ02_MP02_1_FD_133140 | JGI IMG/M metagenome (GOLD analysis project Ga0187769, IMG submission 133140) | Tropical peat soil microbial communities from peatlands in Department of Meta, Colombia - 0116_SJ02_MP02_10_MG | ecosystem: Environmental > Terrestrial > Soil > Wetlands > Peat | place... | reverse complement strand
CCCATGGAGCACCGCGTTATCGAGGAGCTCCCTGAGCAGGAGCTGGATGGCAAAAGACGCGTGACCAAAGCCGCTCTCTGTCGATACGAGCTTGACTTTTTCGCAGACCCTGTCCACGTGCGAGGGGGATCGTTAAAGGAAAAAAGCGCTCACGGATGCCTCCGCGAGGCGCATACCCGACGAGACGCGCTGGAGTCGCGGGCCCGTCTTTCTAAAGCGCCTGGGAAGAGCGTTCTTCCTATGGGGCGTGCCGCGGGCCTGGAGCGCCGCGGCCGGGGCATGTGAGAAGACGAAGCGTCTCTCACATGGCTTTAGACTTCTTCGAGCATGGTCGTGAACAGATCATGATGCTCCTCCTCGCTCTCGAGGATCTCCTTGAACATGAACGCTGTGGTGATATCCCCCTCCTTTGTGGCAAGCTCAATGATCTGCCTGTACATGACAACTGCTTCCTCTTCCGCTTTCACATCCAGCTGGAGGAACTCCTTCAGGCTTCCCCCAACGGTTATCGGCGCGGGTTTCGTCGTGGGCGTTCCCCCGAGGTACCAGAGCCTCTCGGCAATGGACTCTGCGTGCTTCATCTCGGCGATGGCGGTCTGCTTGAATTGATCTTTCACCGCAACGCCCTTCACGCCCATCACCTGCACATGCTGCCACATATACTGGACGCTCACCTGTATCTCCCTCGCAATGGCCGCATTGAGCAGATCCTTCAACTGCTTGCTCACTTTTGTCAAAGGCTCCAACGAGATTGCCATGGGCTTAAGACCTCCTGGTAGGGATTTGTGAAACTTCAAGATAAATATAATCGAGGAATCCGAAGGAGACAAGGATGGGCTTCCCGAATAGGGAAAGCCCGTATTGTGGCTATGTGCGGCCCCTACCCATCCTACTCTCCGTCCCTGCCATGAGCCGGCTGATGTTTTTCGCGTGTTTCGCGAAGATGAGGAGCATCACCGTGAGGCAGAGGAGCACGTAAGCCGCCGGGGCTTTCAAGGCGAGGAGCAAGACGGGCATGAGGGCCGCGGCCACGAGGGAGCCGAGAGATACGTAGCGCCACGCGTAGAGCACGCAAGCGAAGACTGCGATGTCTATGAGCACGGCAAGGTAGCTCAAGGCCATGAAGACGCCGAGGGCGGTGGCCACTCCTTTGCCGCCCCTGAACCCGAGGTAGACGGGAAAAAGATGGCCCACGAACGCAGCGAGGGCCACGGCAGCGACCAGGAATTGGGGCTCGCCCGCCCGCATAGCCAGGGCAGTGGGGAGGAGCCCCTTGAGTACGTCACCTGCGAGAGTCAGGGTCCCGAGGGCCTTCCCTGACGTCCTCATCACATTGGTCGCCCCTATGTTGCCGCTCCCTGCCTTCCTGGGGTCTTGCCCCTTCACCTTGGCGAGGAGAAGGCCCACGGGCAGGGAGCCGAGCAGGTAGGCGAGCAGCATCCAGAGGGCGGGCCCTGCCTGGGACGGGTGGAACATCCCTATCCCTGCCAGAAAGGAGTGTGGTAGGGCCAGAGGCGCTTGCGGATGGCATCCGGGATCACTTCCTCCCTCTTGTTGAGGATGACCCCGAGGATGGGCACCCCGACGGCCGTCAGCTCTTCCTGGACAGCCCTCGCCAGCTCCCAGCGCGTCCTGTCCGCCTGAAGCACCATGATCAGCCCGTCCATCCTGCTCGCCAGCATTGCGGCTTCGGGGGCGTCCATGAGAGGAGGGGAATCGAAGATGAGGAGATCGCAGGCGTTGCGCAAATCCTCCACCACCTGGGCAAACGCCTCTGACTCGTAGAGGGCTATGGGGTTTTCGAGGGTCTGCCCTGTTTGGAGGAAGTAGTACTTCTCCGGTATTACCTCAGTGATTGCCTCGTGGAGGGCGGCACGATCCCGGATGAGGTCGCCGAGGCCCAGCCGTCCGGCTTTGAACAGGTGGTGGAGGCCCGGCTCTCTCACATTGCCGTCGACCAGGATGACCCTCTTGGAAGAGCGGGCGGAGAAGGCCTGCGCGAAATTGAAGGCCATGGTCGAGGCCCCGTCCAAACCCTCGCACCCGGCAAAGGCGAGGGCATGAGCCCTTTTCCCCGGATGCCCCTGCTGCGGCTCCGTCGTCTCCTTATCGCTGCCGGCCTGCGGCGCGCTCCTGTCCAGCCGTTTCAGGAGCTTCCACAGCACCTTGTAAAAGTGGTCGTGCATATCCGACAGGTCGGCGATCCGCGAGGCGTCAAACCAGTCCGTGCCTGCGGAAACGCCTGCCGGCTCCTGTCTAACCCATGCCTTGGAATCTCCTGGCCTACGAGCCCCCATTATCTGAAAGAACCTCCGTCCGATCCATTGCCCTTGCCAGTCCGTCCTGGGGCGCGGCTCTCCATCTCGGCCGTGATCTTGTCGAGCTCGCTCTCGATATCCATCAGTTTCTTTCCTGTGTTGCCCGTTTTCTCCAGTGGGTCTGCCAAAGACGCTGTTTCCGCAAGGCCGGAAGCGGCGCCCGGGCCCGCGGCATCGGCCTCGTGGGAAGCGGGGAGGCCCTGGGAGGAGACAGCTTCTATGTGCGCCCATATGCCTGAAAGGGTCGGCACGATGCTCTTTGCGTATTGCAGATGGCTTGAGGCGAACGTGGCGGCAAAGCAGAGAACTACTATTACCACCCCGTACGCGAGATCGCCAGGCGTCATCACCGGACGCCTCAGGTCGACGCCGAGAAGCGTCTGCAGGCGATCCGGCCCCTCGGCCGCCTTCCCTTCGAGTCCCGGTGCTTCAATGGGGGGCGCTGCTGTCAGGGGCACGGTGAGCAGAAGGGGTACGCTTAAGTTGCGGGCCACGTCGTCTGCCCCTCTGAAGGTGTGCCTAGAGCACTGGTGGATAGCTGACAGGGCGAAGCCCACGATGAGACCAGCGAGCCCGGAGAAGAGAACGATGAGCTCCTTGGGGAAAGAGGCCGGGACAAGGGGAGGGGCGGCTAAAGAGGCTATCTTCAGCTCTGCGGCAGGTTGGGCCTCGAGGCGGGCGTTCCTGCGAAGGGCTTCAGCCTTGTCTTTGTAAACGCGATACTCCTTCTCCAGCGCGTTTCTCTCTCCTTCTAGCTGCTCCCGCGTTGCCGCAGCGATCCCCGCTTCTTCCAGCCCCCTCTTTTCTATTGCTATCTGGCGGGCGAGGGCTGCCTTCCTCTCCTCAGCTTCGGAGAGGTCCACGCTGGCTGCACCACGGAGACTTTCGATCTTGAGGTCCCTCAGTTTGGCGATCTGGGTGTCGAGGGCCCTGATCTCGATTGCGTCAGCCGGATAGAGCCGCGCCATTCTTTCCCGCTCATCTTTCAGGATGAGGTAGGAATCGTCCAGACTCTTCAGATAGGACTGCCTGTTGCCGAGAGGCAGGCCTGATGCCGGGGTCTCGACCCACCCTTCCCGGCGCTGCCCCTCCTCCGCGAGCCTCTCGATCCAGGCTTGGATGCGGGCCAGATCGAGGTCGGCCCGCTCGTATCTCCTTCTGAGATCTGAGATACTCGCCTCCATGATTTCCTTCCGTAAGGGTTCCCCAGGCAGGTGTGCCTCGGCCTCGAGCCGTTTGAGCCTCTCTTCCACCTCAGTCAGCTTGTTTGCAGTGACCTCGGCCTGATCGCTGTAAGCGCGATACGTCTCCTGCGCATCCTCGAAGCGGATGTGCCCTGCGAGGTACTCGTCCGCATAAGCATTGGCTGCGAGGGCAGCAACACGGGGGTCAGTCCAATAGAAGGCCACGGAGATGAGATCGGTGCCCCTCACGGGCCTGACGCAGAGGGCATTATGGAAATCAGCTGCCATCCGCTCCTCCGGTCCAATGGGGCCGGGGACCATGTTGAGGTAGATGAGGATGCGGTTTATTGCTGGCTCGACAAAGTCCTCGATCCGGTGCAGGAGCGAGTTGTCAGGCGAAGGCAGCACGCCCTCGTTTTTCAGCCGTACCATGACGGCTTCCGTGAGGTGCTGCCCCTTCAAGAGTTCCATCTCGTCTCGGGTTGCCCGGGCCCTTTCCTCGGGGGGCATGCGAAAGGCCTCCGGCCGGTACTGGTCAAGGGGAGAGGGGCTGGACGAAAGCGGCGAGACGAGGAGGCGCGCCTCCCCACGAAAAACAGGGGGGGCAGCAATACACCAGAGGAGCGAAAGGATGATGGCCAGGAGAAAGACCGCGAAAATAAAGGGTCGGTCTTTGAAGAAGATGTACAGGAAACTCCTCAGCATCAACAGTCTTCTTCCTCCCGTCTTTTTTAGTTTTTGTCGTCTTCGAGGCCCTTGACGGATCCCTCAAGAAACCCCGCGCGAGCCATGGGCGCAACGCGCCTCGAGGGGCTTACCTAGAGTCGTCCGTGGGGCCCGTATGGTGCACTCCTTCCGAAATAGATCCGTGACCGTTGGCTGCCTTCCCGCTGAAAATCCGGAACCCAACCCGCACCGGACCCTCCGATGCTTGGGAAGGCGAAACCGAGATCACGTCATATTCTTACAGGTCTTATTGCGTTGTCAAGAAAAAAGAGGGACCTCCCTTGCATATGCCCATATCCTTTGAGAACGCTTCAGGTTCCCCATTAGTTGACAGATATGCTCAAGATTGTTGTATAATGGGACCACTGCGATGTTTTCGGGATTGCGCGACGACATTCGGACCATTTTCAAGAGGGATCCGGCGGCGAGGAGTGTTGCGGAGATCCTCTTTGCCTACCCGGGCTTCCACGCACTCGTCATGCACCGCCTCAGCCACATGCTCTGGCGCCGCAGGATGTTCTTCCTGGGACGGTTCTTCTCTCACGTGGGGAGGTTCCTGACAGGAATCGAGATACACCCCGGCGCGCAGATCGGTCGGGCTTTTTTCATCGACCATGGTATGGGAGTGGTGATCGGCGAGACGGCTGAGGTGGGCGACAACGTCACGCTTTACCACGGCGTCACCCTGGGAGGAACCACGTGGGAAAAGGGAAAGAGGCATCCGACGATCGGCAGCAACGTGGTCATCGGCGCGGGAGCCAAGGTGCTCGGACCGGTGCGCATCGGCGCAAACACGAGAATAGGGGCTAACTCCGTGGTTCTCAATGACATACCGCCCAACTCCGTGGTGGTCGGCATACCGGGCAAGGTCGTCTTCAGGGTAGAGGGGGAAAGACGCATAGCCCTGGACAGGGAGTTCATGCCCGATCCGCAGGGCCGCGCCATTGCATCCCTCCTCGAACGGGTGGGCAGGATCGAGGAGAGGCTCGACCGGATAAAGGGGGCGCAGGAAGAGCAGGGCGCCGATGTATGAAGAGCGCCTTTACAGAAGGGTCTCCAAACCCAGGGACCTTCTCTGCTACGAGGTGGCCTTTAAGGAGACGGACCTTTTCTGCTGCACCTCCATTGACCTGAAAGCCCTCATAGAAGAAAGGACGCTCTTTTTGAGGAGCCAGCTGGAGGGCTACATCCGGCAGCGGCCGGAGTTCGCGACCAGTCTCTCGCCCCTTTCCCCGGACCCGATCGCCCCGAACATCGTCAAGGAGATGATTGAGGCAACATCGCAGGTCGGGGTGGGGCCCATGGCGGCCGTGGCAGGGGCCGTGGCCGAGTTCATCGGAAGGGCTGTCCATCCGCTGGCCGATGAGTATATAATAGAAAACGGCGGGGACATCTGTCTTCGCACGCGCAAGGAGAGAAGGGCCATAGTGTACGCGCCGAACTCTCCGTACGGCACAAAGTTCGGCATCAGGCTTAGAGCCCGCGAGGAAGCTTACGGCATCTGCACCTCCTCAGGCGTGGTGGGGCCGTCCTTAAGCCTGGGAAGGGCCGACGCAGTCTGCTGCGTGGCGAGGTCTGCCCTTTTCGCCGACGGGCTCGCAACGAGGCTGGGAAACATGGTACACCGGGAGGAAGACATAGGCAGAGCCCTTGAAGACGCCAAGACCTTCCCCAATGTCATGGGGGTGCTCATCATCCTCGGGAAAGGCCTCGGCGCCTGGGGAGATATCGACATCGTAGAGATATGAGGTGGACGTGAAGAAAAGGATAGTGCTCCGGTTCAAGAGGCATACGATAGACAAGCCGATTGTTTATCGTTTGGCCAAGGATTTTGACCTCGTATACAACATATTGCGGGCGAACGTTTCGCCCAGGGCAGAATCCATGATGGCCATGGAAATAGAGGGCGATGAGGCGCGGTTCGCAGAGGGCATGGAGTACCTCAAGTCCTACAACATAGAGATAGAGCCCATGAGTCAAGACATCACCCGGAGTAGCGACAGGTGCGTCCACTGCGGCATGTGCACGGGTGTGTGCGCCACCCAGGCCCTCGATCTCGACAGGCAGACCATGGAGGTCCGCTTCGACTACGAGAAGTGCGTCGCCTGCGAGCTCTGCGTGAGGGTCTGCCCGGTCAAGGCCATGCACGTCTACTTCACGTAAGATTAGAAGAAAGATGCGGCGAGTCTATTTCGACCACAATGCCACTACGCCAGTCCTCCCTGCGGCAGCAGCTTCGGCCCGGGATTTCCTCGACGGCCTCTTCGGGAACCCTTCGAGCCTCCATTGGGCCGGCAGGGCGGTGAGACCCTACGTGGATGAGGCGAGAAGCCAGGTGGCGCGTCTCATCGGTGCCAACCCTTCGGAGATCGTCTTTACGAGCGGGGCCACCGAGGCGGATAACCAGGCCATAAAGGGAGCGGCATACGCGCTGGCAGGAAAGGGGAACCACCTCGTCACCACGCGGGTCGAGCACCCGGCCGTGCTCAGCACGTTCGCCTATCTCGAAGGCAAAGGGTATAGGGTGACCTACCTCGGGGTGGATGGAAACGGGCTCGTCGACCCCGATGAGGTGAGAAGGGCAATCCGGAAGGAGACGATCCTGGTCTCCGTTATCCACGCGAACAACGAGACAGGGACCGTGCAGCCCGTGAAGGAGATCGGCGCCATCGCCCGCTCAGCGGGCGTGCTTTTCCACTCCGACATGGTGCAGGACCTGGGAAAGATCAGCGTCGACGTGGACGATCTCTGCGTGGACCTGGCGGCTTTCTCGGGCCACAAGGTCTACGCGCCGAAGGGGGTAGGCGCCCTCTATGTCCGGGAGGGGATAGAGATCGACAACCTGATGCACGGCGGCCACCAGGAGATGGGGAGAAGGGCGGGCACGGAGAACATGGTCGGCATCGTTGCCTTCGGCAGGGCGTGCGTGGCTGCCCTGGATGATATGGAAGAAGAGGCTAGCAAGGCGGAGTTCCTGAGAAAGCGGCTCCTCGAGGGGATCATGGCCCTCGTGCCGGACGTGCGCTTGAACGGCGACCCAGCGAGGAGGCTCCCCAATACCTTGAACTTGAGCTTCCAGTACGTGGAGGCCGAGTCCCTGCTCATAGCCCTCGACCTGGCTGGCATCGCCGTTTCCGCCGGCTCCGCGTGCTCGTCGGGCAGCACCGAACCTTCCCACGTGCTCCTCGCCATGGGCATCGACCCCCTGGTCTGCCAGGGCGCCATAAGGATCAGTCTGGGCAGGGAGAACAACGAAGAGGACGTGGAGTACGCCCTGGAAGCAATTCCCCGGGCGGTGGGAAGGCTGCGCGACATGTCTCCCCTCTTTCGACGGCCTTGAGGAAGGCCCGTTCTTTTGAGGCCCATGAATGCAATGAGATTCTCCATCTTCACGACCGGCTGCAAGGCGAACCAGTGGGATTCCCATGTGATCGCCGATAGGCTAAAAGAAAGGGGCCTCACCCAGGGGTCCATCCAGGCCGCGGATATCATCATTATCAATGCCTGCTCCTTGACGGGCAGGGCAGAAGCGGACGCGCGAAGGTTCATCGCGAGGGCCCGGCAAATGAACGGGCATGCGCGCATCGCCCTTGTGGGCTGTCACGCGCAGGTATATGAGGCGCGCCACTTCGGCGCAGACCTCATGCTCGGGCAGGCGGAGAAGTTCGACGCGGAAAGGTATGTCGCAGGTCCAGGCTGCTTCGTGGCAAAGAAGCGGAATCTCCCCATGGAGGGGCTCCCCGCGGACGGGGTGCAAAAGGGCAGGACGAGGAGCTTCTTCAAGATCCAGGACGGGTGCGACAAGTTCTGCAGCTACTGCATCGTGCCTTTTGCGAGGGGCGCGGTCCGGTCGAGGCCAATCGCCGAGATCGCGGCGTTCCTGGAAGTCCTGCGGAAAAAGGGCACCAGGGAGGTCGTCCTCACGGGGATCGACCTCGCAGCGTACGCTGACCCTGCCTCCGGCAAGGGACTGAAGGAGCTTCTCCTTGCCCTCGAGAACCTCGACACCCCTGCCCGGATACGGCTCAGCTCGATCGATCCGGAATACATCGACGCGGACTTTGTCCGCATCCTCAGCGCATCGAGAAAGATCGCAAGGAGCATCCACATACCGGCTCAGAGCGGCTGCGACGCTCTCCTCGAGGCCATGGGGAGGCGATACCGGAGCGCCCTCGTGAGGCAGGTCGTCGATCGCCTCGTGGCCGGGAATGGGACCATAGGCATCGGCATGGACATCATGACCGGGTTCCCTGGCGAGGATGAGGCGCGGTTCCGGCAGACCTACGAATTCATCGAAAGCCTCCCCATTTACTACCTTCACGTCTTCCCCTTCTCCGAGAGGAAGGGCACGAGGGCGTGCGCCATGGGGGGAAAGGTAGCGGACCATACGAAAAGGGAGCGGGTGAGGAAGCTGAAAAAGCTCGACGCAGAGAAGAGGGCAGCCTTCTCGCGCCGGTTCATAGGGGAGAGGCTATGGGTCATCCCGGAAGGCAGGGTGTACAAAGATGGGTACGTGAAGGGATTCTCAGACAACTACCTTCCCGTCTACCTGCCGTACGAAAAAATCCTTGAAAATAATCTCGTGGAAGTTACAATAGAGGGCATGGAAGGCCCAAGGCTGATCGGAGGTTACTGATTTGTTCACATCCGGAGATCCCCTGATAACCCTGGCGTGGATCATCAGCAAGCTGCTCGGTCTCTATATATGGATCGTCATCATTCAGGCCATCCTCTCCTGGGTGAGGCCCGACCCTTACAACCCCATCGTGAGAATTATCAACAGGCTCGTCTATCCCGTTACGTACCGAATCTCACGGATCATCCCCACGAGGATCGGCATGGTCGACATTTCGCCGATCATTCTGCTCGCCCTGATCTGGTTCGTTCAGGAAGCCCTCTACAGGGTCATCATCCATAGGGAGACCTTCCTCCCGTGAACATAGATGTCAAGGTGATCGCCGGAGCGCGCAGGCGCGAGATGAGGCTCGAAGGATCGCGCCTCCTGGTGAAGATCCTCTCGAAGCCCCTGAAAGGACGGGCGAACGAGGAGCTCATCGAGTATATCTCCGAAATTCTCGGCGTGAAGAGAAGGGATGTAGCCATTGTTGCAGGCGAGAGGGACACGAGGAAGGTAGTCTCGATCCCCATCGATGAAGAGGCGCTCAGGAAGCGGCTCGCCGAGAGGTAGTTGGGGCGGCGAGCCATGTTAAACCGGATCGCTGAAGAGAAGCTCGAGGAGGGCGCGGGCCCTATCGTAGATCCCCGGCCTCTGCGACTCCCTGGGCCCCGCCACGTTGAGGAAGGAAATGTTGTTCCTTCCGATCCACTGACCTATAGCCTTTGCAGCGCCCGCCGCCTCCGTCTTGGAGATATCGATGGCCATATATGGCTTGCCCGCGTGGAGCGCAACGAGCCTCGTGAGGGCCGTTCCCCCTGATATGCGTCCTTCGTAGATGAGGAGGGTCCCGTCGGAATCGAGGACGTTGCGGCGCGTCCTTTCCGCGTAGCGGCGCGTCTTGGTCTCCGCTACGTTGTAGGAGGGCGGCACAGGGCCGTCCTCAGCCTTGCGGCCCCTGGGCACCCACCCGCCGTGCTCGATGCCGCGGCTGATCGCAAAGTCGAGGGCGGCGCGGTCGACACCCGTCTGGCCGCCTGAGACGATCCTTGACACTTTCATTGAGCCCCCGCAGGCCTTTCGTTCAAGCCTTATCTTGCATTGTAGACCCTGGAAGGCCCTAAAAGCCATGGGAAACATTAGGGGGCGGGCAAGACCATGGAGACCTTCTCACGCGGCCCTCTCCGGGGGACGCGCGATAAATCCGGCCTTTTTTGGCAGTTCTTCCTTGACAATCGCGCAGCCGAACACGAGATTTCTATGTGGACTTGAAGGCAGGGGCGAGATGGCTCGCTCTTCTTTTGGCCTTGTGAGACCGCTTGCTAAAGGCAGCTGTCAGGGAAGGCAGTTCCATCGTCCTTACGGGATCCGCGTCACGGATGGGCAAGAGACCTGAAGGGTAAGCAATAAAAGCGGGGAACTATGAGCGGCAACGGTCCATGGATGGGCTCATCAGACAGCGGATGGCCCCGTTGCGTGACGAAAAAGGGCTATCTCGTGGGCCTTTCTGCCATATTCGTCTCATCGTACTCCCAGTATCTCATAACCGGCATAAACGTCATTGCAGGTGTTTTTTGGGTATACGGCATCTCGATAGCGGTCATAGGGTTCATCTGCGGGGCGCCTCTCTTGAGGAAGGCGTTTCATGATACCCCTGCCGCATTTAGGATAGGGCTCGCCTCTTTCGGGGTATTCGCCGTTGCCGGCAGCGTCGCATCTCTGGCCGCTGCTGCCGCGCTCAAGGGACTCGATCCAAGGGCTCTCACGGCCCTGCACAAGCAGCTGCCCATCCTCGACGTGCCCCACAAGATGGCGTGGGTCATGG
>Ga0187769_10002564_pt1 | contig 10669 bp, 12 predicted proteins | sample 0116_SJ02_MP02_1_FD_133140 | JGI IMG/M metagenome (GOLD analysis project Ga0187769, IMG submission 133140) | Tropical peat soil microbial communities from peatlands in Department of Meta, Colombia - 0116_SJ02_MP02_10_MG | ecosystem: Environmental > Terrestrial > Soil > Wetlands > Peat | place... | reverse complement strand
CGTGCCGCCAGAACTACCGCTCCCATGATCGCAATCAGCACAAGCACCGAAGTGACTTCAAACGGCAGCAGATAATCGTGAAACAGCAGCCATCCGATGGTCTTTGGTGGGCCGGGAAGGGCCCCGGCTCCGACAACCGAAGTCCCCGAATGCTCCAAAAAAACCCACGCCATAAGCACACTGCCGATCAGCATGCCAGGAATTCCAAGCAGCAGAGCCACACGGCTGCCACGGGTGCGCTCCTCCTCGCCGGCATTCAAAAGCATGATGACGAAGACAAACAAAACCATAACTGCGCCGGCATAGACGATCACTTGCACAGCCGCAACGAATTCCGCGCCGAGCAGCAGGTACTCTGCCGCCAGCGATCCCATCACCACGACCAGCGACAGCGCGCTGTTGATCGGATGGCGTTGTACCAGCAGGTTGACCGCGCCGGCGACGCAGATCAAACCGAAGATCGAGAATAGAGTTAAATGAAGCATGTATCGTGTAGCGCCGCCGTCCCCGGCGGCTATCCTGCGGGCGTTCTCGCCCGCAAATTGGGCCGGCAAGATGCCGGCGTTACGACTTCAGTGCCACAACCAAGGCCGTGATCATCAAATTCGCAATCGCCAGCGGCAATAGAAACTTCCAGCCGAACGCCATCAGCTGATCGTAGCGGAAACGCGGCAGCGTGCCGCGAACCCATATATAAATAAAGAGAAAAGCAAACACCCGTAACACAAACCAGAAAACCGGCAGGGCGGCCTGCAAAATCGGCGGTCCAAATAGCGGTCCATGCCATCCTCCGAGGAACAGCAGCGATGCCAGGCACGCCACGGTAATCATGTTGGCGTACTCAGCCATGAAAAACATGGCAAACTTCATGGCGCTGTACTCGGTGTGGTATCCGGCGACCAGTTCGGTTTCCGCTTCCGGCAGATCAAACGGCACGCGGTTAGTTTCCGCGTAAGCAGCCGTCAGATAAATGAAGAAAGCGACAATCTGTCCTTGAAAAATATTCCAGCGCGGGATGAAACCCCAGAAAGCGCCGCCCTGCGCGTCCACAATCTCACGCAGGCTAAAACTGCCTGCCGTTATCAGCACGCCAATCAGGGACAGACCTAGAGCAATCTCGTAACTCACCATCTGTGCGCTGGCGCGCAGCCCTCCCAGCAGCGAATACTTGCTGTTGGACGACCACCCTGCCAAAGCCACGCCGTACACACCCAGCGAAGTAATACCCAAAATAATCAACAAGCCGATATTGACATCAGTGATCTGCAGGGGCGTGCTGATGCCGGCCACGTTGACCCAATTGCCGACGGGAATCACCGAGATCGACGTCAGGGCGAAGATCAATGCAATCATCGGGGCGGCGATATAGAGCGGCTTGTACACGTGTGGTGGCGTGAGGTCTTCCTTAAAGATGAACTTGAGCCCGTCGGCTATCGGCTGCAGCAGCCCGAATGGGCCGACTCGGGTAGGTCCCCAACGGTTCTGAATGTGACCCACTACTTTGCGCTCGAGCCATACCGTATAGGCCACGGCAGTCAGCAGCACAGCGATCGCGATTACAATCTTGACGACAGAAACAAGGATGAATGCAGTGACGCTCAAGGTCTTTCGTTTCCGCGCGGATTATAAGTTACAACGAAGGAACTGCGGTTCATGTTTCAGTCAGCGGCCACTTCCGTGTCCGCCGGCTGCTTATGGTAATTTTCGATCACCGAGTTAAGGGTGCGTGAATAACGACCCAAGCTACCCGAACTGAACAGATCATCGTTGGCCGGCACGATCAGGTTCGGATCCTGCAATGCTCCGGGTCCACTTCCGGACAAGGTCGTGTGCTGATCGTTCCCTGCCAGAAGATTCATTCGTGAGACGTCGTATCCGGGCACCAGCCGCTGAATCTCGTCGAGAATTGCCATGGGATCGAAGGGGCTCATCTTAGGCTCGAGTCCATGCGCCTCCAACCAGACAGCATGACGATCCGCCTCGCCGGACTGGACACCGCGCGATTGTCCCATGTCGGCGCGTGTGCCGCGGCCAAACGGAACGAGCTTGCGAACATCGAACCCCATAGCATCAGCGATACGGACAATCATTTCAAAATCTGATTTTGTCCCCGTTACCTCGCCGGCTTTCTTTACCAGTTGCAGGTCGCCGCACGTGTTCGTAAACGTTCCCGACTTCTCGTACGCATTTGCGGCCGGTAAGACCACATCGGCAATCTGCGCAGTTTCCGTCAGGAACATGTCCTGCACGACGACAAAACTGTTGGAGAATGCAAAGGGATCGATTGCAAATTGTTCGATGGGATTTGCGCCGACTACATAGAAGGCTTTCAGGTTTCCGGCTTTCGCACTCTCAATCATCGCCGGCAGAGCCAATCCAGGTTGGTCCGGCATCCCGCCCCAATCCTCATGAAACCTGCCGACATCGGCTACGTCATGGTATCCGGGCAGCAGGTCAGGATAGAGTCCCATATCCGCGGCCCCGCGGGAGTTAGCATAATCACCTAGGCAGATGAACTTCGTGCCGGAGATGTTCGTCCCGAAGCTTACGAGAGACGCTATATCGGCGCCGCGTATTTCCGCTCCGAAAATAACGACCAGGCCGTTTTCGTTGCGCAGCTTCTTACGTAGCTCGGTCCATCCGGATTCACTGATAAGTGAATCGAGGCGGGAGTCGTCTCCTGCCAAAAATGCAGCAATCTTCGCTTCCGAGCCGGCCGGTATCTGCCCAAAGCTCGCTGCTTGCCGGCACAACTTTATCGGCTGCGAGTTGATCACGTACAGCCGCGCGCGGTGTAGCCGAACATTGTTGCGAATCTGCCAGGCCAGGAGCGGATGCTGGTTGGTTGGATCGTTGCCGATGAGCAGCATGGCAGGGGCGTTGAATACGTCGCGCATGCTGGCCGTCATTTCCGGTTGGCCTGCGATAGCGGCGGAGAAGGCAGGGAAGTCGGCCGTGTGGTGATGATCAATATTGTTGGTTCCTAGCACCACGCGAGCGAATTTCTGCAGCAGATAACTCTCCTCGTTGGTGGTTCGGGTTGAGCCAACAACTCCAATTGCCTGGCCTCCGTCCTTATCGCAGATTTCTCTAAACCGTTTGCCGATTATCTCGAATGCCTCTTCCCAGGTTGAAGAAGTCAGGCGGCCACTCTTGCGAATCAGCGGCTGCGTAAGCCGGTCCGGGTTATGGGTGAAATCGAAGGCGTACCTGCCCTTGACACAGAGGAAGTCTCCGTTGATGCCACTCTTGTCGCGGTTATCGCCGCGCACGATCTCCATGCCCGTGTCCGAGCGGCGCACGCCCAGCGTGGTCTTGCAACCGTCCGCACAATGCGTGCAAGTCGTGCCCACGTGCTTCATCTCCCACGGACGCGTTTTGTAGCGATAGGCGCCGGAGGTCAGCGCACCCACCGGGCAGATGTCGATGCACATGCCGCATTCTTCGCACTCAAGGTGATCACTTTTGTTAGGAGCGATGATCGAATTGACGCCGCGGTTCTGAACCCCAAGCGCCCAGACATCCATTCCCTCGCCGCACACACGCACACAGCGATAACAGAGAATGCAACGCGGCCGGTCGAAATAAACTACCGGAGACCACTGCTGCTCCTCGCGGTGATTCTTAATATCGATGAACCTGGACTCGGCGGCGCCATAGGAAAAGGTCATGTCCTGCAGTTCGCACTCACCGCCGGCATCGCACACCGGGCAGTCGAGCGGATGATTTCCGAGCAGCAACTCGACCATGCTCTTGCGCGCCTGCCGAATCTCATCGCTTTCGGTGGTGACCGCCATGCCTTCAGTGATGACCGTGGTGCAGGCGGTCTGCAGCTTGGGCATCTTTTCGATCTTAACCAGACACATACGGCAGGCGCCCTGCAGCGACAGATTTGGGTAATAACAGAATGAGGGCACCTCGATGCCAACGCTCTTGCAGGCTTCGATCAGCAAGGTTCCGGCAGGAGCCGAGACCTTCTTGCCGTCGACCGTGATGTGTACGTCAGGCATAAATCGTCGTTCGTCCTTGGGCGTCCCTCGTTCGCCAAAATCGTAAGCGTCGCCCGCAGTTGGCCAATGACGCTGCTACGCCAAAACCGGCAATTGCTCCACTACTCCTGCCTTCTCGAACGGGCAAGGTCGGCCTTCCAGATGATCTTCGAACTCTTGCCTGAATTTCTTGACGATCGAGATTGTCGGCATCGCGGCTGCGTCACCCAATGGGCAAAACGTTCGCCCCAGCATGTTCTCCGCGAGATATTGAATGTTGTCGATATCTTTTTTTACACCACCGCCCGAGTGGAACCGGGTAAGCGTCTTCCTCAGCCAGTCCGTGCCTTCGCGGCACGGGATGCACCAGCCGCAGCTTTCGTGCTGATAGAACTTCATGATGCGCAAGGCGAATTTCACCATGCAGGTCGAGTCATCAACGATGACAACCCCGCCGGAACCGAGCATCGATCCGGCTTTCATCAGCGAATCGAAATCCATAGGGACGTCGATTTCTTCCGCCGTCAGAACTGGCGTGCTTGATCCTCCCGGCACGACCGCTTTGAGCTTGCGGCCGTTGGGGATTCCACCTCCAACGTCGTAGATCATCTTCTTCAGGTTGTATCCCATGGGGAGTTCATAGACTCCCGGGCGGTTCAAGTGTCCGCTGAGGCAAAACAAGCGCGTGCCGCCGTTCTTTGGTGGGCCGAGTTTGGCAAACCATTCCGCGCCGCCCAGAATGATGTGCGGCACACTGGCCAGCGTCTCGGCGTTATTAATGACCGTAGGCCCACCCCATAATCCAACCACGGCAGGGAAGGGAGGCCTGATCCGCGGAATACCACGCTTGCCTTCCAGAGATTCCATCAAGGCGGATTCTTCTCCGACTTCGTAGGCGCCCGCGCCGCCGTGCCAGAAAACGTCAAAGTCATACCCGCTGCCGAAGATGTTCTTGCCCAGGAAGCCCTTCGCGTAGGCGTCTTTAATCGCCTCCTGCATAATCTCCGACAGATAGCGATACTCGCCGCGAATGTAGATGTACCCGATGTGCGCGCCTACCGCGATCCCAGCGATGACCACGCCCTCAATCACCGCATGCGGATCGTGCTCGAAAATCAGCCGGTCCTTGCACGTTCCCGGCTCACTCTCGTCTCCGTTGCACAGAATGTATTTGGGCTTAGGCGACTGTTTAGGGACAAATGACCATTTCAGTCCAGCATTGAATCCTGCGCCGCCGCGTCCGCGCAGGCCGGACTCCTTGACCTCGGTGATGATCGCGTCCGGCTGCATGTTCAGCGCTTTCTGCACGGCTTTGTAGCCGTCGAGCTCGAGATAGCGATCGATGTTCGTCGCCCCCAAACCGAAACGCTTGGAGACGATCTTTACTTCATCGGGATGGGAGACCAGGTCAGCCATTTTCAATTGCAGAACGTGGAAGTGAGAACTCAGAAGTTCGAGAAACTCATTCTGCATTCTGACTTCTTATTTCCGACTTCTACTGCGTTCCTTCCTCTAAATACTCCTTCAGAACTCGGTCCATCTTCTCCGGCGTCAAGTTCTCGTGGAAGTCGTAATTGACTTGCGCAGCGGGCGCCCAACTGCATGCCCCGATGCATTCAACTTCTTCGAGCGAAAACATACCGTCAGGTGTAGTTCCCTTGTGTCCGATGCCCAGTTTCATTCTGCAATGGTCTAGAATCTCTTCGCCACCGCGCAACAGACAGGCAATATTGGTGCAAACCTGCACGTTGTACTTGCCGCGAGGCTTGGTGGTTAGCATCGAGTAATAGCTGATCACGTTGCGGACCTCCAGTTCGGTCAGTTCAACGCGCCCAGCGATCTCCTGAATGACTTCATCGCTCAAACATCCGACCTCGTCCTGCGCGTAAAGCAGAGTCGGCACCAGCACTGATCGCTTGGTCGGATAATGTTTAACCATTTCCGCGAAACGTTCTTCGAATTGGTTCGAGAATCTCATTTGCAATTTGTAATTTGTAATTTGCAATTCTCTCCCACTCTTGAAATCAACTGCGCGCTCGTGTCGTGTGTTGCGACGCAGTGAACAGAGCTGTCAGCTCACGTGCCTCCGCCAGCAAAGGTTTTAATCTCTCCCGGCGAACGACATCGGAGTCGGCTAGCAGTTCGAGCCAAAGCATACTCTCGTCTGCCTCCTCCACCACGACGCCCAGTTTCGCCGCAAACTCCGCGCGAGATCGTCCTCTACAAGCAGCCCTGTAATTCGCTGCGACCGATGTACCGCACCGTAATAGCTGCTTCCCCATAACTTGTGCCTCTGCGGATGACAATAATGAGCGATACAACCGGATGACGCGCAATGCGAATGCCTTGGTTCTGTCTCGCAGCTCATCGGGCGCAGGCACAACAATTACCAATTACAAATTACTCAATTGCAAATCCCTAGCGATCAATCTCTCCCAAAACAATATCGATGCTGCCTATAGCCGCAACTACATCAGCAATCAGGCGGCCTTCGCACATCGCTGGCAGCAACTGCAAGTTCGCCAGACAGGCGGCACGCATGTGCACGCGATATGGTTTGGCCGTGCCGTCGCTCACCACGTAATAGCCCATTTCCCCTCGCGGCGACTCCACCGCCTGGTACACCTCGCCGGCCGGCACCGAAAAACCTTCGGTGATGATTTTAAAGTGATAGATGAGCGCTTCCATCTCTGTCTTCATCTTCTCGCGGTCAGGCAGCACCACTTTGGGAGCGTCAGCTTTGGTCGGCCCCGACGGCATCCCGTCCAGCGCTTGCTGCACGATTGCGGTGGATTCTCGCAACTCCTGAACTCGGCAAATATACCGAGCGAACACATCCCCCTCTTTGGCAACCGGCACATTGAACTTGAATTTGTCGTAGCTGGAGTACGGCATATCGCGGCGCAAGTCGAAATCTACTCCGCTGCCGCGCAGCGTGGGGCCGCTTGCCCCGAGTGCAATCGCGTCTTCCGCCGTGATCCGCGCCACGCCCTTGGTTCGCATCAGCCAAATCGGATTTGCAGTCAGCAGATTCTCGTACTCATCTACTTTGGCAGGGAAGCGGTTGGCAAAATCCCGCACCCGGTCGAAGAAGTCGAGCGGCGGCTCCAACGCCACACCGCCGATGCGGAAGTACGAGGTCATCATGCGCTGCCCGCTGACTGCCTCGAACAGGCGCAAAATGTCCTCCCGCTCACGGAAGCAATACAGAAAAACAGTCAGCGCGCCAATGTCCATGGCATGCGTGCCCAGCCACACCAGGTGCGAGTTGATGCGCGTCAGTTCATTGAGCAGGACGCGCAGCCACTGTGCTTTGGGAGGAATTTCCAGGCCAAGCAGCTTTTCGACTGCGAGGCAATAACACAGATTGTTGGTCAGCGGGCAGAGATAATCGATGCGATCGGTGAGCGGCACCACCTGCTGATAAAACTTGGCTTCGCAAGTTTTTTCGATTCCGGTGTGCAGATAGCCGATGTCGGGCATGATCCGCACTACAGTTTCGCCATCGATCTCCAGAATCACGCGCAGCACGCCGTGTGTAGACGGGTGCTGCGGGCCCATGTTCAGGATCATGGTGCGATCCTGACCGGGTTCGAGGGTAGGTACGGCAGTGAGGTGGGCCATGGCTAGCGGTAACCCTCCACCGGATAGTCCTTGCGCAGGGGATGGCCTTCCCAGTTTTCCGGCATCTGGATGCGCCGCAGATAGGGATGCCCGGTGAAACGGACGCCGAACAGATCATAGACTTCCCGTTCGAAGAAATTGGCCGAGGGCCAAACCGACGTCACCGACTCCACGACCGGGCTGTCTCCGTTCAGGCGGACCTTCAGCCTTACGCGCTCTTTCTGAGGGATCGACAGCAGGTGGTAGATCACCTCAAATCGCGGCTCGGATGGATACCAGTCAACGCAAGTTACATCTGCGAGGAAGTTGAACGGGCAGGCGGGGTCGTCCCGCAGCAAGGCGCAAGCTTCGCGAATCGAAGAGCGTTCGATGTAAATGCTCATCTCATCGCGGTCGAACTTTACACCCTCAACGACTCTGGCGCTCCATGCCTGCAAGCGGGCAATCGCCGGGTGCGCCTTCAGCTGTTCGCGATCGGTAATGGGGGGAGCAAGTGGCACTTACACCTCACTTTTCTTGGATGTAGCCGGACCCCAATCGAGAACACCTTTCTTCCATACATAGAAGAAACCGACCAGCACGATGGCGATGTACACCAGCATCTCCCAAAAACCAAACATCTTGAGATCGCGGAGAATCACTGCCCACGGGTAAAGGAATACGGCTTCGACGTCGAACAAAATGAAGAGCATGGCGACCAGGTAGAATTTGACCGAGAAGCGCTCGCGGGCATCTCCCACCGGCGTCATGCCACATTCATAAGGAGAGAGTTTGGCGCGCGTGGGCCGCCGATAACCGATCAGCCAGGACAGCACGACGATGCCCGTAGCCAGAGCACCTGCTACGATGAAATGAATCAGCAAAGGCAGGTAACGGGCGAAGTAATTGTCCGGCATAGGAGAGCTATATATAATTCGCAGCCAAGCAAGGACTAAACTATCTAGGTTAGATTTCGCAGCAAGGAAGTGTCAAGCGACGCGCCCCGCTTGGTCACGGGTTTTTACATTCATCAGCGTTGCGTTGTGAGCACATTGCATGATTTTTGGCTTTAACACCGACATCAAGCATGAGGGCACGGTTTACCACGTGCAGAGCGAAGCGCGGGAGAACGAACTCCTGTTGCAGACCCAGGTTTTTGTCCGCGGCCGCTGCGTAGGCAAGCGCGCTACTTCCTACGCCGACAAAGCCGCCGAAACGAGCTTTACCGATCAGCGCAAGGAGCAAATCCTACGCGACCAGCATCGTCTGGTGCTGGACGCGATTCGCGATGGACGCCTCGATACCGTTTTCGATAAGCGAGACACACCCGAATCGTTGGCGGCAATCAAAGAGCTGGATGTGCAGTGGCTGAACGCTGGCTCTGTGCACTCCGAGCGCCATTTGCAGATGCGGCTGAAGGTGACCGACGGAGGCGTCGGCGTCGAAGGCGCCAGGCTGACCGTTCGCTTCGCGCGAACTGACGCAGCTCCGTTCTACACCCAGGTGGTAACCGGCGCCAACGGAGAGGCGGAGATGACTATTGATGCGGACGAATCGGCTCTGCCCGATGCCGCAGTTCTGGTACAAGCCAGACATGCCGGCCGGACAGCAACGCGCAAGTTCCAATTACGAAAAATTGAGGCCTAGGGCAGATCTGTCCTGACTTCCCACCCACTTTTAGCACGGCCCTTCGAGTCCCCGCGCGATCCTTGTGCGCCTCATGTTGTGCCTGCGAGAATAAAGCCAATGAAACTGCTCATTAACGGCGAAGATCGAGAGTTCAGCTCCCCGATGTCGCTTTCCTCGCTGGTCGAACAATTGGGAATGAAGACTGACCGCGTCGCCATCGAACTTAACCGCAACATTGTCTCCCGGGAGCGCTGGGCCGAGACCAACCTCAATGAAGGCGATCGCCTGGAGATCGTGCACTTCGTTGGCGGGGGCTAAAGGTCAATCACGCCCCTCAATAGGCATCCGGAACTCGCTTAGTCACTCCCTTATCCACAGAAACTTATCTTGACACGTGCCGGTCCGGGCCTAAAATGTTTAAAACATCTGTAGTTAGAATTGTTTCAAACATTTGTGGGGAGTGATGGACGACCGGTTTACATCCCGCGAGGTGATTCAGTTCACCGGCATCACGCCCAGGCAACTGCAATGGTGGGATGAGCGCGGCATCGTGGTTCCAGCGCGGGAAGGGCATCGGCGTCTGTATTCCATGGAGGATCTGGCGGAAGTCGCCGTCATCTGCGAATTGCGGCGCAAAGGGTTCTCCTTGCAGCGTGTTCGTAAAGTGATGCGCTTTCTGCAGCGGGAATTCAGCAAGCGCTTGGCAGAGACTGTGAGCGGCGCGTCCGAATACCATCTTCTGACCGACGGTCGCACTTTATATCTGGAAACTTCGCCCCAGCAAATCGTGGACATCCTAAAGAACGCTCGCCAGCCGATGCTGACCGTTTGTCTCAGCGACGCGGTGCGGCAGGTGCGGGCGGAAATTCGCACAAAAAAAGCTAACGGCAACACCAAGTCTCGCTCATTGCCCAAGGTTCGACAGGCTTCATAAAGCAAGGAAGTTTGGTTCCACATGCGTTCGCCTAACGAGGAGGCAAGATGGTGGGAGAACTGGACATCCTGAGCGAATGGATCCCGGAGCAAATGCTGCCGGGCACGGTGTTCGTGCTGGAAAATGCCGGCCGCGTCGGCGAGAAAGACGACCCTTATTGGGCAGTATTGTCGTGCCCGGAGTGCGGCACTCTGGGCCTGGTGACGCGCAAGCAAATCGCGGGACTGTTGCCGGTTATCTGCGGTTCACGTCAGTGTTCTGCGCAGTTCTTCATCAACGAGAGCCAGGTGGTGGTCCGAAAGCCGTTCTAGTTGCGGCTGGCTGCCCAGATCATTTCTTGTCGCACATCCGCGTCCGAATATAATTACTCGTGCGGATTTTAGTGCGTATGCTCGTTCTTCCCTCGGTTCTGCTTGCCATGATACCGAGTGGTGTTGGTTGTAACCGCGCGGGATCATCGCTTGACCAGCGACTCGAAGAGGAAAAGTCGTACACGCGGCACGCGATGGAATAT
>Ga0187769_10002563_pt1 | contig 10669 bp, 10 predicted proteins | sample 0116_SJ02_MP02_1_FD_133140 | JGI IMG/M metagenome (GOLD analysis project Ga0187769, IMG submission 133140) | Tropical peat soil microbial communities from peatlands in Department of Meta, Colombia - 0116_SJ02_MP02_10_MG | ecosystem: Environmental > Terrestrial > Soil > Wetlands > Peat | place... | reverse complement strand
TTGTCTGCGCGAACTCATCGAGGACTCCTGCTACATCAGAGAGCGGTTGGGCCTCGTTCCCTCGTCAGGGCCGGCGGGGTGACACCTGTCGCATTGGCGTGCACGCCGGATGGGCTTCATCACGCCAAGGACCTCCGCCGGGCACGGCATGCCGTGCCCCCACAGGACCGCAAGTGCAGTGGCGTCGCTACCCGCATAGGGCTAGCGGCGAGGCTCGCTTGACGGCGGGACGATGCCCTTGAGGCGCAAGTAGACGGCAATGGCGCCGTAGCACTCGTTGTCGTGCACCACGTTGCCGGCAAGTGAGGCGAGGCGCGTCATCGGCCCGCGGAAGCTTTGTACGGTGTCGTTCGCGTTCGCATCGGTGAGCCCGGAGTAAGCGGCGTCACAGGTGTCGAAGGAATCCTTGAGGGCGGCGACGAGGTCGGCCTTCGTCGTCTTCGATCCGGCGGTGGGCTGCTTCGGACTGCCGAGGGTGCGCGAGCAGCCGGCGGTCTGCGCGTCGGCGACGTGAGCGATCCAGCCGCCAAAGCTGCGCTGTTCCGGAGTGGGTTTGAAGTCGTAGCCGTCGTCGGGCATTTTGTCTGCTGCTTTCATCAGGTTGTTCTTGGCGGCGTTGTAGAGCTGTTTGATTGTGTCGGCTGTGCTCGGGGCGGAGCCTTGCGCCGGAGCTTGTCCCTGTGCGAAGAGCGGCGATGCTGCGAATCCAACAAGTACTGCGATGATGGCGGCATAGCGTTTCATCGAATTCCTCCTCAGTTTTCGGATTTTTGGCCCAGCGGATTATAGAACGGAATCGCCTCGGAGATGGAAAGTGAGGACCGGGGTTAATGGAACTTTCGCGAAAGGGGAACGGCAAAATGGCTTGACGGTGCCAAGGAAGCACGCCGGGCACAGCATGCTGTGCCCCTACAGACCGTTAAGACGCGGGGCGGGGAGTGATGCGGACGATATCGTGCTTTACCTCGACTTTGTGGCCGGGGAAGCGGGCGGCGAGGCGGGCTTGCAGCTCGGCGACGCCGGCGGGCTCGGGCTGGTCGCCGGAGCGGAACTTGAGCGTGCTCGCGTCGTCGATGAGCACGATGTGGCCTTTGATTTTGTCGCCGAGGATGGCGTTGAGCTCGAGCGAGAGCCGCTGTTTGTTGCGGTGCAGGCCGTCCCAGGTGTAGTAGCCCGCGTCGAGCCAGAAGAGCGCAGGCTCGGCGAGAGATTTCAGCAGCTCGGGCACGACCTGCTGGCTTTCTCCTTCGAGGATGCGAATCTTCGGCTCGCGGGCGAATTTCAAGCTGGCGCGGACGGCGAGCTCGTGCTCGGATTCGACGGAGAAGATGCGGTCGAAGTAAATCTTCAGGGCGGCGACCATTTCGCCGTAGTAGGTGCCGGTTTCGATCAGGGTCCGCAGGCCGTATTTCTCCGCGTATTCGCGGAGCGCGCGCTGCTTCAGCAGATGCGGCGTGCGTCCGGGGCGAATGCGAAGCTTCCAGTACCAGTAATCGGGATAGTGACTGGCCGACTTGATCGCGCCGTAGAATGGCAGGCGGCGCAGAAGTTTCCGAAAAGATTTCAATGGGCCTCGCGACAGTGAAACCTAGCGTGCAGCGGAGACAGTGTCAAGGCGCCGTACAAATGTGACGGCGCCACACGCTGACGAGGGCGCATTTCCGGGAAGAGCAGCCGCAGCGAAACTTCCGTGGGCGCGATGCGTAGTCGTAAGTGGATGGACAGGGAAGCGCCGGTGCGAAGCACGACGGTTTCCTGGAAGGAGATGCGTGATGCAAACCAAGGGTTACAAGGGCATCGGAATGGAAGGGCGAATCGCCAAGTGGTATGCGAAAACCACGTATAAGGGCCTGGACGAATTCAAGGCGCTTGCGAGGCGCGTGTCCGTTGGGCTTTCGGAAGGAGCAAGCGTGCTGGAAGTCGCTCCGGGGCCGGGCTACTTCGCGATTGAGCTCGCGAAGCTTGGGAAATACAAAATCACGGGGCTGGACATCAGCAAGACGTTTGTGGATATCGCGAGCAGGAACGCGCGGGATGTGGGGGTGGACGTTGCGTTTCAGCTGGGGAATGCGTCGAGCATGCCGTTTGCGGACGACTCGTTCGACTTGATCGTGTGCCGCGCGGCATTCAAGAATTTCACGGAGCCGGTTGCGGCGCTGCGCGAGATGCGCAGGGTTCTCAAGAAAGGCGGCAAGGCGGTGATCATCGATCTGCGGAAGGACACGCCGCAGGAAGAGATCAACGCGCACGTGGACAAGATGAATGTAGGCAGGCTGAACGCCGCGTTCATCAAGCTGAGCTTCCGGTTTATGCTGCTGAAGCGCGCATACACCAAGGAAGACTTCGAGCAGTTCATCGCCGAGAGCGGATTTCAGATGCCGGAGATTGCGGACGCTCCGGTGGGATTCGAGATCGCGCTAGTGAAGTGAGTGTAGCGCCGCGCAGGGAACGAGAACCAAAAGCAGATCCCTCGTCGGCCGGCAACAACCCCAGATGCGGAACCTCGCTCTGGGTGACAAAGAAAACCTTAATTCCAATGGTGTGGGGCCCTCGCTGATTGCTCGTGTTTCCTCTTTGCTTCCATTCCTAGTTCTTATCTCGCAGCGAGGACGGAGCGGCCGGGAAAGCGAGCGGCGGCGCCGAGTTCCTCTTCGATCCGCAGGAGCTGGTTGTATTTCGCGATGCGGTCGGTGCGGGAGGCCGAGCCTGTCTTGATCTGGCCCGCGCTCACGGCGACGGCGAAGTCGGCGATGAAAGCGTCTTCGGTTTCACCTGAGCGATGGGAAATGATTGCAGCGTATTTCGCATTGCGCGCCATCTCGACGGCTTCGATGGTTTCGGTGACGCTGCCGATCTGATTCAACTTGATGAGGATGGCGTTGGCGATGCCCTCGGAGATACCGCGCGAAAAGATCTGGGGGTTCGTCACGAATATGTCGTCGCCGACGATCTGGATTTTCCTGCCGAGCTCCTTCGTGATGATGCTCCAGCCTTCCCAATCGTTTTCGGCGAGGCCGTCTTCGACGGAGACGATGGGATACTGGCGGACCCAGTCGGCCCAGAACGCGACCATCTGCTCGGATGTGCGCGCGGACTTGTCGGATTTCTTGAAGACGTATTTCTTGCTCGCGGGATCGTAGAACTCGCTCGCGGCCGGATCGAGGGCGATGGAGATTTGTTCGCCGGGCTTGTAACCCGCGGCGGTGATGGCTTCGAGGACGCGGTTGACAGCTTCCTCGTTGGATTTCAGGTTGGGCGCAAAGCCGCCTTCGTCTCCGACGGCGGTGGAGTAGCCGTTCTTTTTCAGCACGGCCTTCAGGCTGTGAAAGACTTCGACGCCCCAGCGCAGCCCTTCGTGAAAACTCGGCGCGCCCAGTGGCATGACCATAAATTCCTGCGGGTCAACGGAATTGTCCGCGTGCGCGCCGCCATTCAGGATGTTCATCATGGGGACAGGGAGCGTGCGCGCGGAAGTGTCGCTCGTATAGCGGGCGAGATACTTATAGAGCGGCTGGCCGGCGGCGGCAGCAGCGGCGCGGGCAGCGGCCATTGAGACGGCAAGGATGGCGTTCGCGCCGAATTTCGATTTATTCGGCGTGCCGTCGGCTTCGATCATGCGGCGGTCGAGCATGCGCTGGTCCGCGGCGTCGAGACCCGTGACGATCTTGGCGATCTCGGCGTTCACGTGGCCGACAGCTTTGAGAACGCCCTTGCCGAGATAGCGGGATTTGTCACCGTCGCGCAGTTCGATGGCTTCGTGCTCGCCCGTGGAAGCGCCGGAAGGAACCGCGGCGCGGCCGAAGGCGCCGCCTTCAAGGCGAACGTCGGCTTCAACGGTGGGATTGCCGCGCGAATCGAGAATCTCGCGGCCGCGAACTGCGACAATCTTTGTGGACATTGTTTCTCCGAAGAAGAATATGTGGACCCGGACCAGCTAAACGCGGGCACGGCATGCCGTGCCACTACGGAAACCCTTTCTCCTATGCGACCGACAGCGAGGTTTGAAGTCTACGAGAGTTTCGTCGGTTGATAAAGCCTGACCCAAAGCAGATCACTCCGGTTCCTCGATCATGGACTCGGGGCGGACGACGACGACAACTCCATTGTCGGAGACCGAGTAGCGCGCACGGTCGGCTTCGAGATCGTGGCCGATCACGGTGCCTTCGGGCAGGTCGACGTGGCGGTCGATGATCGCGCGTCGGATGCGGCAGCGCCGGCCGATATTCACGTGGTTGAAGACGATTGACTCCTCGACTTCGCTATAGCTGTTCACGCGCACGTCGTAGCCGAGAACGGAATGCGTGACGCGGCCTCCCGAGATGATCGAGCCGCCCGAAACGATCGAATCGAGCGCGACACCCATACGCTCCGGATCGGCAAAAACGAATTTTGCAGGAGGGTATTGGCGCTGCCAGCTGTGCAGAGGCCAGCTCGCGTCGTAGAGATTGAAGACCGGCGTGACGGAAACGAGATCCATGTTGGCTTCGTGATAGGCGTCGATCGTGCCGACATCTCGCCAGTAGGCGGTTTCTTTCTTATTTCCGTCCCGGAAGTTGTAGGCGAAGACGCGGTACTTGTTGATGATGCGCGGCAGGATGTCCTTGCCGAAATCGTGGGAAGAGGCTGGGTTTTCGGCGTCGTCGATCAAAATGGGAACGAGAAGCTGCGTGTTGAAGAGATAGACGCCCATCGAGGCGTTCACCATCCCGGGGTGAACGGGCGAAATCTTCGGCCGAGCGGGCTTCTCCTCGAAGGATGTGACGCGCCAGTTCTCGTCGGTTTCGAGCACGCCGAACTTGCCGGCGGCGTCCGCCACGGTCATCTCGATGGTCGCAACGGTGACGTCCGCGCCCGTGCCGGCGTGCTGCTCGAGCATCTTCTGGTAATTCATCTTGTAGATGTGGTCGCCGGACAGGATGAAGACGTAGTTCGATTGCTCGCTGCCGATGGAATAGATGTTCTGATATACGGCGTCCGCCGTGCCCTGATACCAGTGCTGCGAAACGCGCATCTGCGGCGGCAGCACCTCGATGAAATCGCCGTAGCCCATCAGCGAAGACCAGCCCCGGCGGACGTGGCGGTTGAGGCTGAGCGCTTTGTACTGTGTCAAGACGAAGACGCGGCGCAGGTCGCTGTTCAGGCAGTTGGAAAGAGTGAAGTCGATGATCCGGTAGACGCCGCCGAAGGGAACGGCGGGCTTGGCGCGGTCGCGCGTGAGCGGCCAAAGCCGCTCTCCCTGGCCGCCCGCCAACAGGACGCCGATCGCGCTGCGCATCAAGCTCATGGACTCGTTTCCTGGCGCTTTCGTGCCGAGGCCATATCTTAGCAGGATGTCGCCCGGCGCCGCAGAGGGGGAACGCGCACGGTGCACTGCGTACCCGCAAAGTGGATTACTGATGAGTTAAATAATTTTCCGGGGGTCCCCTCTTTTTCAATTTTAGCCTTGACTTGTGGGGTAGCCTCCGATAGAAGAAGTGGTCAATAGCCGGTTCGCGTGGATGCCGGTTGCAGGGGTTGAGTCCATCATCCAAATTTCAGACAGAGGACGGAGGTGAGTACGCGTGGCAGAAGTTGTAATTCAGGAGGGCGAGTCATTGGAAAACGCTCTCCGGCGCTTCAAGAGGAAGGTGCAGTCGGAAGATATCATCAAGGAAATCAAGAAGCACAGCTACTACATGAAGCCCGGAGAAAAGCGTCGAGCCAAGGAGGCCCTCTCGCGTAAGCGTCTCCGTAAGAAGCAGCGGCGTGAGCAGGACTAGGCGACTACATCACTGGCATCCTTTCCATCAACAACTTGCCAGCGTGCAAGCGGACATCTTTCGCGGGTGTCCGCTGACAGGTAAGTCGGCAACAGGCTTCACCGCTGACTGTCGTTCGCGAACACGGTCCCGGAGCCGTGTATGGAATACCATGACAAGGTATTGAAGTGCGCCGAGTGTGGAGCGGAATTCGTCTTCACGGCCGGCGAGCAGATGTTTTTCGCCGACAAGGGCTTCAAGAACGAGCCTAAGCGGTGCAAGGCGTGCAAGGCAAATCGAGCGCAAGGGAACGGATCGGAGTCACCCAACGTCCAGCGGGTTGAGACCAAGACGGTCTGCTCGCAGTGCGGGAAAGAGACGACGGTTCCTTTCAAGCCCACGCAGGGGCGCCCTGTCTATTGCCGCGAGTGCTTTCAGCAGCGGCGGGCCATGGGGTCGACAAGCGCTATCGCCTGACTGGAGGTTTGGTGTCCTGAGGCCTCGCAGCAAGGCGGACGATTTCGGGGGCGAGATGGCTCGATAAGATCGCGGGCCGCGCCGCGAAGCCGCCCGAAAAACGAAGTGTCGTTCACAAGGCTCTTCTGCGCGCTGAGGTGGATGCGCGGAGAAGAGCCTTTCTTGTTTACAGAGGATATTAGTCCTTTGGTGCGACGTCGCGCGACTTGATCAGCCACTGGCCGTTCACGCGGACGAGTTCGTTGACCTCGCGCCCCGCCGCCGCGACACGAACAGGCACATTCGGACCCTGCGCTCCAAAAACTGTCTGCCAATAGCCCTCGATGCGCGCATGGTCGCGATCGACGAATTCGATGTAGGTGTTCATCTCCATGTGATACATGGCCGGCCGCTTCTCTCCCTTGGCCTCGGCGTCTGCGGTGCGCTGGTGAAGATCCGCAATCATTTTCTTGAGCGCGTCGTGTCCCTTGACCGCGTTGGGGCCGCTGCCGAATTGACCTTCGGGCGTGTACACGGCGGCGTACGCATCAGCGTTTTCCGTGTCGAGGGCGCGAGTGTACTGCCACATCAGCTTCTCGATCTGCACGCGGTCTTGAGCTTGCCGCACCGTGTCGTTTTCACCTTTCACGGTGTGAGAGGCCAGCAACGCCAGAAACAAAATCGCAGCGATTCCAGCAAGGGTTTTCTTGATCATATGCATCTCCTTTCGGCATCAATGCGCACGGTCACGAGCTTTCGGGCAACAGAGTTGATTGGGCCGAGATTTTGCACCACGGCGAGCGAGAAAGTCCACATATCAACTTTCTTAGGCTGCGAACTCGGAATTAGGGGTAACCGGGTAAGTTTCCTTGGTCAACTCAAGTTGCGAGGCGGTTTTCGCTCCAGACGAATCAGGCCGTTAGCCAGCGCACGTCGTCTGTGCTATAAGCAAATTCCAGGTTGGCAGGAACCGATGGCCATTCGCCCGGCACTGTATGGACCTCAGCGAAATCGTCTAAACTTCTGTGTGGGTGGGATGGGCGAAGCTCTCTGCCCACACGATCTCGGCCGATTTGGAAACGGAACGAACGAAACGTGCACCATGGTTTTAGAAGCACAGCCTCACGGGCTAGAGCATAGGGCTGCGCTCTTATAGATGAGGAAGACAGGGAAATTCGGATTGGGGGAGGGACAAATGAGCAGGGTGCTGAATCTTATCCTCATCGCTATCGCCGCCATGCTGACGGCAGGTTCGGCGCTTGCGCACCATTCCTTTGCAATGTTCGACCAGTCGAAAACGGTCACCCTGCAAGGCACGGTGAAGGATTTTCGCTGGAGCAACCCTCACGTCTTCATCCAGCTGCTCGTCAAGAATGACGCCGGCGTCGAAGAAGAGTGGAGCATCGAGATGACCAGCCCGGAGCATCTGGTGCGCGTCGGGTGGAGGCCCGGAACGTTGAAGCCGGGCGACAAGGTCACTCTGAACATTCATCCCATGCACGATGGCTCCAAGGGCGGACAGTACCTTTCGGGAATCGGGTCGGACGGACTACCGCTGATCGGCTCGCCAACAGCGTTGCAAGGTCAAGGCAAATGAGTCTGCGAAAACTGGCACCAGCGGCGGCAATTCTGTTCGCATGTGCAGCGACGACGTGCGCCGCGCAAGAAATGCCGGACTGGAGCGGACAGTGGGAGAACGTAGGCGCGACGCCTGATGCTACGGGCGGATTCAATCAGACGCTCGAACAAGTGCTCAAGGAAATGCAGTGGTCGCCGCCGAACAAACCCGAGGTGCAGGCCAAAGTGGACGCAATGGTCGCGATGGAACGCAAAAGACTGGAGGCCGTCGCCCGAGGAGAAGATCCCGGCGAGGCCGAGAAGGCCTGCACATTCGGGTATCCCGGTCTGATGCTCGATTCACCCCTGATGTTCGAGATTCTGCCGACGCCGAAGGAGACGAGCCTGATCTTCTCGAGCCGAGAGATCCGTCATGTTTACACGGATGGACGCCAGCACACGCCCAAAGACGAGCTGTGGGCTACGCCGTGGGGAGACTCCATCGGCCACTGGGAAAGACAGACGCTCGTGGTCGACACGATCGCGGTTAAATCGCCATTTGGTTCCTCCGACTCGGGGGGCGTCTCCGTTCTGGCGTTTGGCGATGTCGAGGGGGTACAGACGATCACTATTTTGAGTCCACAGGCGCACTTCATCGAGAGGATTCGCATGATCGACAAGGATCATCTGGAGGACCAGATGACGATCATTGATCCGACCAATTTGACTGCGCCCTGGCATATGAGACGCACGTACGAGCGCGTGGCGCACATCAACCGCATGGTCTACGAGGATTGCGAAGGCGAGGAACGCAATCCTATCGTCAACGGACATTTCACGCTCGCGCCACCGCCGTCAGAGGCGCCGCAGCCGACGCCGGCCCCGCAGAGCGCTTCGCCCGCCCGGTCCGGCGCCCCGAAGTAGCTTTCCATTTCGCTATCTGAAGAACAGGGCCGCGTGATTCGCTTCCGTGCGAACCTACCCTGTCGCGGCGTTCGTCGGGCACTGAAATCGAGGCCTGATGCGACGTACAAACCGCGCCGTTCGGTTGAGTTGCCTCCAGGTTTGGAAATCGCACCCCATCGTGACGGGCGGCCAATGGATACCTAACTTCGGAACCGCTAGTTCCTGCCGAAGGGCGAAGTTTTCCACGAGGAAATTCTTGCAGATACGAGAGACGGATGAGCGCTCCGAGCCAGAGCAAAAACAGTTGAATATGAATTGGAGTTATAACAGACTGCGCTCGGCAATGAGGCCACAGGTCGCGGCGATGACATTTCGCGTTCGCGCGATCTGCGGGAAGATGCACGTCACGGGGAGGGATGCATGCCGGGGACGCCATATCCGAAAGAGCAGATGCATCGCATCGCTTACACGAAGCTTTCCGAACAACAGATTGCAGACAAGCTAAGCAAGGTCATCGGGAGCGGGCCTACGAGCGCCTCGCCCCTCTCCGACGCGTTCGTCGGAAAAACCATCAGGATCGTCACCGATAACGGCCCGGCGCTGGCCTATAAGTTCGTCCGGAACAACCGTCTTTCCGTGGCGGAAAATGGTGGCGGCGCGATGGACGCAGGATATGGCGCGCTGACGCTGGACAATGTCGCGATATTTTCGCACATGATCCCGGGCACGCAGCGGGGCTACGCAGTTGTGGTCGATCAGGGCACGAATCTTGCGACAGTATTCGAACTCTGGTTCAGCGGTTACGACGACAAGCGCGAAGTCCAACGCGAGATTTACTACGGCTACGTCGACCAGGCGGGCCAGGAAGCGCCGAAAGCGCGCCATGCCCCGACGAACCGCATCGAGGGCAAGGGCTTCTATTGGAAGCAGGACACCGGTGCGGAGACGCTGGAGTTCTATCCATCGGCGGCGTACTCAAACTTTGTCGAGTTGTCGCGCCTGGGCGGCGAACTTAGCTTTTGCGGACCGTCCGACTACATCAAGATCAACGAGGACTTCTGTATTTACACGCGGACAGAATGTGAGCTTTCCGGGACGTTTACGGCGTACGTGATAAACCTGAACCGCATCGAACAGGTGGGCGTGCGGCTCGGGTTCGACGCGAGCGACGCGCTCGAATACTACGTCTTCCGCGGCAAGGGCGAGTGGCTGGGACAGCTCGCGCAATTCGAAAAGTTCGGCGACGAAAGCGGTGCGCCCGTGCCGGCAGCCGCTCCGGGCCAGACGGCGGCAAAAGGGGCGCGGCGCGTCTATCGGCCGTTCAAAACCATGGCGAAAATGACCAAGGCCCAAGTCGATGCCGCCTGCGCGAAACATACGTCAGCCTTTGCGCCGCGCGCCATCGCGCCCGGTGCCAACGCGCCCGCCGCATCGATGGCCGGCAATCTTGGACCGGCCACCGGCTGGCTCGCTGGCAAAACGTTTACCCTGCGCTACGACAACGCGCCAGCAATAGAATATCGCGTGGACGACGGCGAGACGTTGAACTGGCGTAAGGAAGGCGATAGCAACTGGACCAAGACGCGTTATCAGGCTTACGAGTCAATGCCGGGAGTGATCCTGTTCGGCCATCTGCTCGAAGGCACGCCGAACCACGACGGGCACGCGATCGTGGCGGATTTTCACCAGGGGCTGATGACGTGTTTTAACGGGTATCTGAACACACCGTATTACGCCAATGAGGCGGGGGTGAAGATTCTGTTCGGTGTGATTGAGATGGAAGGGCTGATCCCGCCGAAATACAACCGCCACTGCTTCACCGATGAGATGGTCGGGTGCGCGGTAAGTCAGAACTACGCGCCGGGCCTGACGTCGATGCACCTGTACTCGACGCCGCATTCGCTCTCGTGGATCATCTTCACAGGATCCGATGCCGGCGGGTTGGAGTGGAGCGGGCCGGCGGCCTACGTGAAGATCCGGGACGGCCTGTTTTTCATCTACTGGCTGGAGGA
>Ga0187769_10002562_pt1 | contig 10669 bp, 9 predicted proteins | sample 0116_SJ02_MP02_1_FD_133140 | JGI IMG/M metagenome (GOLD analysis project Ga0187769, IMG submission 133140) | Tropical peat soil microbial communities from peatlands in Department of Meta, Colombia - 0116_SJ02_MP02_10_MG | ecosystem: Environmental > Terrestrial > Soil > Wetlands > Peat | place... | reverse complement strand
GCCCTCAGCGCCAGCACCGGCCGCGACACCCTCGGGCTCGTCTGCGACGCCCGCACCCGCCGCCGCACCCGCCGCCGCACCCGCCGCCGCACCCGCCGCCGCGCCTGCTGCCGCCCTCGCGGCTGCCGCGGCCGCGAGCGCCCCGGCTGCGGATCAGACGAAGCCCGAGGACTATGCGCCGGCCGCTGAAGCACCGCCCGCCCCAGCCGGCGGCCACGTGCAGCGCGGCACGGCCGCAGGCGTGCCGCTCTATCAGGATGCCGCCGCGACGCCCGGAACGCAGATACCGCAGCTGCGGCTCGATCTGCACGTGTATGCGGCGCGGCCGCAGGATCGCTTCGTGATGATCAACATGCACAAGCTCCGCGAGGGCGATACGCTCCCTGAGGGAGTGCGCGTGGAGAGCATCACGCCCGAGGGCGCGGTGCTCTCCTACAACGGCTCGCGGTTCCTGCTGACGCGCGAGTGAGGAGGCGTCCGCCTACTCCGCCACGTACCAGTGCCTGTCCACCTGCTCGAGCACGAAGTGATCGAAGGGCAGGCCCTGGCCGCTCAGGTCATAGGTCGCCCGCTGCCCCTCGAACTCGTAGTGCGGCTCGAGGCCCTGCACGATGTGCAGCGTCGCGAGCAGCATCTCGCGCGTGCCGAGGCTGTTCCGGCAGCTCGCAATGAGTGCCGCGAGCGCTTTCTTGCCGGTGACACGGCGGAAGTTCGGGCTCATCTGCTTGTTGTAGTAAGCGTCGCAGTTGCCGTCCGACAGCAGCTGCTGCGAGGTCGCGAGCAGCTCGACGATGCCCTTCCCCGCAGGCAGCGTCGCGCGCCCGCCGCGCAGCGCCGCGGGCGCGCGCGCGGCCGCTGAGGTGCTGCGCCGTCCCTCGATGAGATCATCGATCTGCGCCTCGATCTCACCCGGCAGCGCCGCCTTCCAGTCCTTGCCGAAGGGCTTGAGCGTCACGAGATTCACCACCTGCACCTTGCCGCGCTCGTGCGGCTGGCGGCCGCGGATCAGCACCTCGACCTTGCCGTCCTTCTCCGGGATGGCGGCGATGCCCTCGCCGTAATCGTAGTTGCGGCCGGGCAGATACAGCCGGTCCGCAAGCGCCGCGTAGAACCCGGTGTCGGTGAGGTGCTCGATCTCATCGAGCTGCCGTCCGGGACCAAAGAGCCGATCGCGCACCGTGCTGTCGCCGCGCTTGGCCTCATTGCGCAGCAGCGTGAGGATCCTCAGGCGCAGCGCCTTGAGATCATCCGGATGAATGGCGCTCGCCATGGCTTCCGGATCGTCGCTCGCAACCGCCTGCAGGAATTCCAGCGCCGCATCCCTCTGGGCACTCGTCACGCTCATCGCCTGCACCGCCGCCGTGGCGGGCAGGGCCGCGGCAGTGAGGGACAGTGACAGGGCGCACAGCCAGCGCATCGGGAGGGAGGATAGCGCGTCCGCGGGAGCGCGCCCACGGCAGGCAAAGGCCTCTTCAGGATGACCAGTTTCACAGAAATTCCCCCTGCTTAGCGACAGGTCCGGCCGCATAAGTCATCGTAATTCCCGCAACCGGACGAGGCCGTCCGACGAGCGGGTTTTGAGGTGTGACGGTCGTCACTTCCCATACTGAAGCGCTTCAGCCGCTCCCGGCAGCGGCGGCGGATGAGGCATCCCAGCGCCTGGCGCTCCGGGCGAAGCCGCTCCTCGCCCTCACGCAGGACGCAGAGCTTCTCAGGACCCTCGCGAGCGTCACCAACCCCGTGCACGAGGTGCACGCGGCGGCCTCCGAGATCGATTTTTCCGCCGCCCTCATGATGCACCAGGCCGGTGTCGCCGTGCTCGACTGCGCGGCGCTCACTACTGCGGTCGGCGATCTCACGCAGCGGCTGCACGTGCAGTTTCCGGAGCTGGTGCTGATCGTCGCGGGCGGCGCCGCCGAGCAGGACATGCTCGCGGCGCAGATCACCGCGGGCTCGGTCTACCGCTTTCTCCACAAGCCGGTCTCGGAGCAGCGCGTGCGGCTTTTCGTCGAGGCCGCGTGGCGGCGGCACGGCGCAGCCCTCGCGCTGCCTGCCGCAGGCGCCCCGTCGTCCGCCGCGCGTCCGCAGCGCACGCACTGGGTGCTCGCGGCGCTCAGCGCGCTTGCGGTCGTCGCCGTGCCGTTCCTGTGGCTCACCACGCACCCCGCGGCGGAATCTCTCCCGCATTCCGCTGCCACAGCAGCTGCAGGGGGCTGGGCCGGCGGCAACGATGCCGCGCTCGAGAGCCTGCTCGCGCGCGCCGACCGTGCGCTCGCCGCCGGCGAGCTCGCCGCTCCCGCGGGAGCGAGCGCCGCAGATCTGTATCGCGAGGCCCTGAGCCGCAGCGCGCGCGATCCGCGCGCGGTGAATGGGCTCGAGCAGGTCATCGAGCAGCTGCTCGCGGGCGCCGAGGCGGAGCTGCAGCACGGCGCTCTCGATGCTGCCGAGCAGCTCGCCGCGCAGGCGCATGCCATCGGCCCGGACCATCCACGTGTGGCGTTCATCGTGGCGCAGATCCGCGCACAGCGCGAGCGCGCCATGCTCGGCAAGGCCCAGCGCACCGCGGCCGCCGGCAACGTCAGCGCCGCACTCGCGGAGCTCGATGATGCCTCCCGCAGCGGACACCGCTCGACACTCGCCGATGAGGCGCGCGAGGAGCTCACCCGCAGGGAGTCCGAAACGCGGCTCGCCGATCTGCTCAACCGCGCCCGCGATGCGCTCGCGCACGGGCGGCTGACCGCGCCGGCCGAAGAGAGCGCGCGCTTCTATCTCGACTCCGCACGGGCACTCGCTCCCGATGATCCGCAGGTGCAGCAGGCCCTGCAGGATCTCATTGCGCGGCTCGCGGGCAAAGCGCGGGAGGCGCTCGCGGCGAAGAACGCAGAGGCGGCCGACACCTGGACCGCGGCCGCGGCGGATGCGGGCGCCGATCGCGCTCAGGTGGCCGCGCTGCGCGAGGCGGCGCGGCAGCTGCATGCCGCGCCCACCGCGGCGGCGCCGGCGGCTGCTCCTGCGAGTACGCAGCCATGAGCGCACGGCGTAAGGCTCCCGCGGCACGCGTGATGATCGTCGACGATGACGCCCGCTACGGCGAGTGGCTCCGTCATCATCTCGATGTGCTGTGCCCGCGGGCGAGCATCAGCATGCTGAACCTCGCGGAGTTCGACCGCTGGTGCAGCACCGCCACCTCCGGACGCGATTGCGACCTGCTGCTGCTCTCGGCCGCATTCGGCAGCAGCCCCGAGGATCCGAACTCGCAGGGACTGATGCTGTTGCGCCGCCTGCGTGCGCAGCCGGCGACGCCGGCGGTGATCGCAATTGCGGAGGATGGCAATGAGCTCACGGCGGTGCGTGCGCTGCAGATCGGTGCCATGGACTACCTGCCGAAGCGTCTGCTGACACCCGAGCGGCTGAATACCGCGGTGCGGGTTGCGCTGCGTCGGGTCGAGCGGCGCGTCGCGCGGCGCCTCGCGAGCCTGGCGAATCTCGCGCGCGACGCCGCAAAGCCGGCCCCGGCCGCGGCAGAAGCAGCCCCGGGCGAGGGCGCTGAGCCACTCCCGCCGGCCGGCATCGCGGCACTCCTCGCGAGCGGGGATACCGAGGTCATTCCCGGCTACAACCTGCGCCTCAAGATCGGCGAATCCGAGAAAGCCGTGGTGTATCTCGCCCTGAGCAGTAAGCGCGGCCACAACGTCGCCCTCAAGGTCAGCAAGACGCTGCGCGATGAGGCGGCCGGTCGGCAGTTCCTCGAGCGCGAGTACACCGCGATCATGGCGGTGCGCAGTCCCCTGGTCGTCGAGATCTACGATTACGGCGTGCACGCGGGCTTTGAGTACCTGGCGATGGAATACCTGCCGCGCGGGGACCTGAAGGGCCGGATCCAGCGCGGCGTGAGCGAACAGGAGGCGCTGCACTACGTCGCGCAGATCGCCGAGGCGCTGCAGGTGGTGCACGCGGCAGGCCTGGTACACCGCGACCTCAAGCCCCCGAACGTGATGCTGCGCGAGAACGGCGGCGTGGCGCTCATCGACTTCGGCCTCGCGCGCGCGCTCGATGGCAACACACTCAGCACCCGGACCGGGGTTCTGCACGGCTCGCCGTACTACATGAGCCCCGAGCAGGCGCTCGGTGAGCCGCTCGATGCACGCTCGGATTTCTACAGCCTCGGCATCATCTGCTACGAGATGCTGACCGGGCACAAGCCCTATAGCGGGGTGACCGCCATGGAAGTGCTGCAGCAGCACGTCAGCTCACCCGTGCCGGCGCTCCCCAATGACCTTGCGCGCTACCAGCTCTTCCTCGCGCGGCTGCTCGCCAAGGCGCGCGGCGAGCGCTTCGCGAGCGCCAGCGAAATCATCGCCGCGGTGCGCGAGTTGAGCGCCGGCGTGCCGGCCGCCCCGGGCGATGCGGCTGAGGCGCAGTCGACTGCGGCCTAAGGCTGCGCCACCGGGCGCTGCGCGCGCTCCTGGAACGCGCGCCCGAGACCGAGGGCGAGCACCGCCCACAGCGCGGATATCAGAGCGCCGATCCAGCCGACGCCGGAATGACCGGCGCCCAGCCCCTCGACCAGCAGCTTGTGGAGCGATCCGCTGGTCGCATCGCCCCCGCGATAAGCGAAGGTGTCGATGAGGCTCTTTGCCTGGTACTTCTCCTCGCGCGACACCACCGTGAACAGCGAGTCGCGGCACGGGCGCGTGATGGCGTAATCGGCGACCCGGCGAACCGCATAGACGATCACCAGCAGCATGAACGCCGGCACGAGCGCGTACAGTGCGTAGCCCGCGGTCATCATCACGGGCACGCACGCCAGCAGCGCACGCATGCCGAACCGCCGGTACAACCGGCTGAAGAGCAGGAACTGCATGGCAAGCGATGCGATCTGCACGTACAGATCGATGCTGGCAAAGAAGCGCGTGCGCTGATCGGCGCTCGCGAAAGCCTTGGCGACGAACGCCTGCTGCTCGAGGTAAAAGAACGTGTTCACCCAGGTCATGAGCAGCACGAAGGCGCCGATGCCGAGCAGGTAAGGCGAGCGCGCCACCTGCGAAAATGCCGCCAGCACGCCGCCGCCTATGCCGCGCTCCCCGTGCGCAGCAGTACTGCCTTCGGCCGTCGCGGCCGCGGCGCGCGGCGCCTGCGCGCCCTGGCGGCGCTGCCAGCCGATGACCTGCCGCATGAAGATGAGCGCGATGAGCAGCAGCGCGACTGAGATCAGCAGCAGGTTGATGGCGCCGATCGGCACGGCCAGCTTCTTGTCGATGTACGGGCCGATCACGCCCCCCGAGCTCGCCCCGGCCCAGATGAAGCCGAACAGGCGCCCGGCCTGCTCACGGGTGAAGACATCCGCCATCAGGCTCCAGAAGGCGGCCACGATGAAGAGATTGAACACGCTCACCCACACGAAATAGCTGCGGGCGATCCAGGTATGGTCCGACTGCACGCGGAACCACAGCCAGAAGGCGACGAGGTTGGCGGCGAAGAAGACGTACACCCATGGCAGGAACACCGAGCGCGGGAAGCGCGAGGTGAGCCAGCCGTACACCGGCTGCAGCAGCAGCATGGCGAGGAACACGCCCCAGAAAAGATACGGGATGGTCTCGAGTCCCGAGGTGATGCCGAGCGCATCGCGCACCGGGCGCAGGATCGTGTAGCTCGTGAACGTGCACAGCAGCGTCGCAAATGACGCGAGCAGCGCCGGCGCTTCGCCCGGCTCAAGAACGACGAGGCGCCGCAGGAACTGGTTCATGACACACGACTTCGATGTTGTGGCCGTCGTGATCGAGCACGAAGGCGCCGTAGTAGTCGGCGTGGTAGTGCGGCCGCAGTCCCGGCGCGCCGTTGTCACGCCCGCCGGCGGCGAGCGCCGCGGCGTAGAAAGCATCCACGAGCGCGCGAGCGCCGACGCGGAACGCGACGTGGATCGGCGGCGCGTTGGGCCTGCCGGCGGCGATCCAGAAGTCGAGCTTGGGCGGCACGCCGAAACCCGCCACATCGTCGCTCCCGGTCACGGATGCGGGAAATTCCATGAGCAGCTGGTAGCCGATCGGCGCGAGCGCGGCGCGGTAGAAAGCCCTGGCTCTCGCGAAGTCGCTGACCCGCACTCCGGTGTGATCGATCATGGTCTCGGGGGGGTTCGTGTTGTTGTTCGCACCACGCGCTGCAGTTACCCGCGCGCAGCACGTACCGCTAGTGTGCCACAGCTGCTTGACCTAAGCTCCCGCCCGGGCGCACTGTGGCACCCGCGTTTGCCGGGGAGTGAAACATGAGAAGAAGAACCGTGCTCGCGGGCCTCGCCACGCTCGCCGCCACCTCGATCCCGTACCGCCGCCTGCTGGCCGTGAACGCTCCACCGGATACCGGCGCGGAGCTCGCCGCCACCGGACTCGATGGCCGGACGCTGACTCTCAAGGGCGCCGACATCGCCGACCTGCGCAGCGGACTGCGCGGTGAGCTGATCGCCGCCGGCCAGACCGGGTACGATGCGGCGCGGCGGCTGTGGAATCCCGCCTTCGAGCGCCGCCCTGCGCTCATCGTGCGCTGCCTCGGGGCCGGCGATGTCAGGCGTGCGGTGAGCTTCGCCGCCGCTCATGGACTTCTCACTGCAGTGCGCGCCGGGGGCCACAGCTTCGCCGGCCAGTCAGGCTGCGACGGCGGACTGGTGATCGATCTCTCGGCGATGCGCGCGGTCGAAGTCGATCCCATGAAGAAAGAGGCGCGCGTGGCGGCCGGCGCGCTGCTCGGGAACTTCGATCGCGAGGCCCAGGCCTTCGGGCTCGCAACGACGGCCGGCGTGGTCGCGGACACCGGTGTCGCGGGCCTGACCCTCGGTGGCGGCATGGGGCGACTCGGCCGCAGATTCGGCCTGAGCTGCGACAACCTCAGCGCGGTGGAGCTCGTGACGGCGGACGGCCGCTGGCTGCGGGCGAGCGCCCATGAGAACCCGGATCTTTTCTGGGCCGTGCGCGGCGGCGGCGGTAATTTCGGCGTCGCTACCGCCCTCATCTACCGCCTGCATGAAGTCGGGCAGGTGTACGGCGGGGCACTCGTCTACGCTTACGCGGCGGACGCACGTCAGCTGCTGCGCCGCCTGGCGGACGCCCTCGCCGGCGCACCGGATGAGCTCTACGTGGGCATCGACTGCGACACGGGTGAGAAGGGCCACCAGCGGCTCATCGAGCTCGACGTCTGCTACAGCGGACCGCTACAGGAAGCGGAGCGGGTGATCGCCCCGCTGCGCCAACTCGGCAAGCCGGTCAAGGACGAGCTCGCGGCGCAGCCCTACGTGAAGCTGCAGGGCAGCGCCGACACCCCGGGGGTCTCGCCCGTAGCCCTGTACCTGAAAGGCGGACTCGTAGACGGTCTCACGCCCAGGCTCATCGACGCGGTGGTCGACATCATCGACGCCACCCAGTTGGACAGCTACGACATCGGCTTTCAGCCGGTGGGCGGTGCGATCAGCCGCGTCTCGCCCGCGGCTACCGCGTACTTCGGCCGCGCCGCGAGTCACGACATGTACATCGCCGGTGTCTGGAAAGTCCCGGGCGAGGGCGCCGAGCGCAACACGCAATGGGTGCGCGACGCCTGGAAGCATCTCGAGCCGCTGACGCACGGCCACTACGTGAACACCGCGGGCGAAACGCACGAGCACGAGAATCGCGCACGCGTGGCGTACGGCGACAACTATCCGCGTCTCACGGCGCTCAAGAAGCGCTACGATCCGACGAATCTCTTCCGGCTCAACTTCAACATTCCGCCCGCCTGAAGCGCGCCGCGTGGGGTCGTGTCCCAAGCACACCCCCCGCTGCGCCGCGACGCAGCGTGCACCCCCGCCGGCGGCGGCTTGACACTCCAACGTCATACGGGTGCAATGCGGGTTGACAGAACGCGCTGACGTCAAAAAATGCATCTCGTCGATACGACCCTGTTCTATTCGCCGACGAGCGGCGGAGTGAAGCGCTACCTGTCGGCGAAGCACGCCTGGCTCGCGGCGCATACCTCCTGGGAACACACAATCGTCGTGCCCGCTTCCGCGGCGCAGTTCCAGCGCGGCGGCCTGTGCACGCTGCCCGGCCGCCCCGTTCCCGGCACGTTCAATTACCGCCTGCCGCTCAATCCCCGCCGCTGGACGCGGCTGCTCGATGAGCTCGAGCCGACGCTGATCGAGGCCGGGGACGCCTTTCACCCCGCGTGGTGCGCCTGGACGGTCGCGCAGCGGCGCGGCATTCCGGTGGCGGGTTTCTATCACTCGAACCTGCCGCAGCTCGCCCGCGCGCGTTTCGCCGGCTGCATCACCCGGCCGATACTGCGGCGTTACCTGCGCGCGCTGTATGAGCGGCTCGATGTCGTCTTCGCGCCGAGCCGCGTGATGTGCGAGTACCTGAGCGAGCTCGGCGTGCCGAACGCCGTGCATCAGCCCCTCGGGGTGGATGCGCAGGTGTTCAACCCCGTGCGCCGCAGCAGCGCGCTGCGTGAGCGGCTGGGACTTGACGCGCACGCGCGGCTGCTGGTCTTCGCCGGGCGCTTCGCCGAGGAGAAGAATCTCCCGGTGCTGCTGCAGGCGTTTGCAATGCTCGGGTCCCCGTATCACCTGCTGCTCATCGGCGGCGAGCGCGAGGCACGCCCCGCTGCGAATGTGACCATGCTGCCCTACCGCCGCGACAGCCTCGAGCTCGCGCAGTGGCTCGCTTCCGCCGATGCACTCGTGCACGCCGGTGCCAACGAGACCTTTGGTCTCGTGGTGCTGGAGGCGATGGCCTGCGGCCGCCCCGTCGTGGCCGCGCGCGCCGGCGCCTTTCCCGAGCTCATCGATGAGAGCTGCGGGATGCTCGTCGCGCCCGGCAGCATATCCGCCATGGCGGAAGGGATCGCCTCACTCTACGAGCGCGACCTGGAGATGCTCGGAGCCACCGCCCGCGCCCGGGTGCTGCGGCATTTCACCTGGCACCGCGCGTTCCAGGCGCAGATGGCTGCGTACGCATCCCTCATCGGGGCGCACCGGCTCGCGGCCGCTGAGGCGGAGATCCTCAGCGACGCAACGCCTTAAGCAGCGTAAGTCCCGCGCGGCTTCCCGCGAGCGCGAGCACGATTCGCCAGAAGGCGCGCTTTCCCCAGGGCGCCGGCCGCGGGGGGATGGCACGGTAGAATTCCGGTGCGATCGCGAAATGCAGGTGCACCGCGCGCGCAGCGATGTGCCACTCGCGCGCCCCACTTCTCACGCGGTAGCGCTCGCCGCCGCAATTTTCGACGATCGCATCGGCGAGCGTCTCTGGAAAATCTGGAGGCTCTGCGGTACTGAAGGCGAGCGTGACTTCTTCGCCGCGTGGCTCTGCTGCGCGTCCCGTGAGGCTGAGCTGCGGCGTTCCCTGAGCGCGCCGGCAGCTCACCGGGCCGCGGAACGCGAGCAGCGGCTCAGGCATCGAACACCGGCTCGGTGCGCACGTCTGTCTTGACGGAGCTCGCGATGTAGCACTCCCCGTGGGCGCGCTCGTGCAGGCGCACGATCTCCTCGCGCGAGGGGAGCGATTCTCCCGAGAAGCTCACCCGCGGGCGCAGCGTGACCCTCACCATGGCCAGCTTGCCCGATGCGCTCTCGCCCATGACGCCGATCGCATCATCGGTGTACTCATCGACGCGCCAGCCGCCGCCTGCGGCGAGCGCCAGGAACCAGAGCATGTGACAGCTCGCGAGCGAAGCAACGAAAGCCTCTTCCGGATCGACAGCGGCCGGCTCGGACATCGGCACGCGCACCACGTACGGGGAGGCGGAAGCGGGAACGTCGATTCCGCCATCGAAGTGCCAGGAGTGGGCGCGGCTGTAGCGGTTGTCGGTGAACGGCGCGCCCCCGCGCGCCCAGTGGATGCGCGCGGTGTACTCGTGGCCTGCCATGCCGGGATTGTACGATAGCGCGCATGTCCACCGAGCCTCTACAGCCTCGCCGTGACCTCACCCTCACGCACGCCACCTCCCTCGTGGTCGGTATCACGATCGGCACCGGCGTATTCCTCAAATCCGCGGCGATGGCGCAGGCAGTGGGGACCCCGGCGCTGGTACTGCTCGCCTGGGTGGTCGCGGGCGGCGTGGCGATGCTCGGAGCGCTGTGTACCTCGGAGCTGGGCGCGCTCCTTCCGGACGCGGGCGGCGAGTACGTGTACCTGCGCGCCGCGTACGGGGAGATTCCCGGGTTTCTCTACGCCTGCAACAGCTTCGTGCTCGGGGGTGCGAGCATCGCGGCCTACGGCGCGGCCGTCGCGATCTTTCTCGCCGACGTGCATCCCTTCGGCGCCCAATGGTTCGCGCACACGGTGCACGTGCTCGGCTTCGACTACACCTTCACCCTGGGCACGCGCTCGGTGATCGCGGTCGGCGTGATCGCAGTCTTCGCGCTCATCAACTGCGCGGGCGTCATGCTGGGCGGGCGGGTGCAGACACTCCTCACGCTCGCGAAAGTGGCGGCGATTCTCGCGATCGTGGCCGGGGTGTTTCTCTCCGGCACGGTGCACGATGCCGGAAATCTGCGCGCACCCGAGGGCAGCATGAGCGGCGGGCCGGCCGGCTTTGGCGCGGCCATGTTCGCCGCACTCTGGGCCTACAGTGGCTGGCAGTACCTGCCGATGGCGGCGACCGAGGTGCAGAACCCGCAGCGCAACCTGCCGCGCGCCATCATCGGCGG
>Ga0187769_10002561_pt1 | contig 10669 bp, 10 predicted proteins | sample 0116_SJ02_MP02_1_FD_133140 | JGI IMG/M metagenome (GOLD analysis project Ga0187769, IMG submission 133140) | Tropical peat soil microbial communities from peatlands in Department of Meta, Colombia - 0116_SJ02_MP02_10_MG | ecosystem: Environmental > Terrestrial > Soil > Wetlands > Peat | place... | reverse complement strand
GCCGTTCCAAGTGATAGCCCGGGTCGGGCACTTCCTACATATCTCTCTGATGTCGGAACCTTCTTTTCCATAGTCTCGCACCATCTGTTGATCGATTCGGAGTGGATCCCTCCATGTCCCGACGATGGCAAGATCAGAACGAGCGATGGCGGCTACACAGTCATTGGGGCAGCCAGAGATCTTGAACTTGAACTTGTACGGGTAACGTGGGCGGTGCATTTCATCTTGAAACTCCTTGCTAAGTTCATGGTAGAGATCCAGAGTATCAAAGCAAGACCACTCGCAAAGCGCAGGACCGGTACAGCAACTGAGGGATCGAACGTCGCCTCCCGACCCACCGAGATCAAACCCGGCTTCGGAGAGTTCATCGAAGCAGGGCTGGAGATCGTTGGTGCGTGCTCCGAGGAGGATTATGTCCCCGGTTGAGCCGTGGAAGTTTGTGAAGCCGCTTCCATATTTCTCCCAGATGTCGCATAACTTTCGAAGATACTCTGTTCGGTAGAACCAGGCAGCGGGTTGGATTACCCTAAAGGTATGTACGTCTGGCGTTTCCATGTCGGGGAGGTCGCTGTATCTCCCGATTACGCCAGCTCCGTACCCTTTGACTCCGACAATTCCCCCATGCTTCCAGTGGGTTCTCTTATCCTTGTACGATCGCTCAGCCTGCTTTAGAATTGCCTTGGAGTAGGGCTTCTGCATGCGCTTCATTTCTTTTACGAAGCTCGGCCAGGGTCCCTTCTCAAGTTCATCTAGTATCGGGGTTTCTGAGTCCGCCAAAATTCTCTACCTCATCTGTCGGCGCTAATATTCGGTAACGGTGATGGCTTGGTGTTCACATGTGTTTACGCAAGCCATACAGCCCAAGCAATCATCTGGAGCGACGACCTTTGTCATTTTCTTGCTGTTCTCCTGTACCTCGAGAGCTTTCACTGGGCATATCTCAACGCAAAGGCCATCAGCTGTACACTTAGTTTCATCTATGTTGATGACCCAAACCAAGTGTCAAATCACGTTTCGGTTATGCTCCGTGTGATTCATTTAAGATCAGGGTCTATATTCTAAGGGTTCAATGTACCAGCGCGTTCGCGACTAACTCATGAAGACCCGAAAATGTTACACCCTGTTGGTCGAGCCCATAGTACTGGATTAGTTCGCGCAACTGCGCCTTGCAATTGGAGCAAACCGACACCACCTTCTTAGCGCCCGTCTCGCTGATTTGATCTACCTTCATCTTTCCAGCAATCTTCATTCTGAAGGGAAGGAAAGCAGGCCCAGCCATTATCGCGAAACCCGATCCTCCGCCACAGCAATAGTTGAGCTCTCGGTTCGGTCGCATCTCGCGAAAGTCTTTACAGCTAGCTTTTAGAATCCTACGTGGTTCCTCGTAGAGTCCACCCATTCTGCCCAGGTTACATGAGTCGTGGTACGTAACAGGTTCAGGATTCCTTTCAGGATTCAGACGTAACCTGCCCTCCCGCAAGTAGTCGTCCGTCACCTGTAGAATGCTCTTTATTTCGAAGGGCAGGGGACGGTCGGCGTAGACTGACTTGGCAAAAAGCTTGAGCACTTTGTAAGCGTGTCCGCACTCACCGACTACGAGTGTCTTTACACCAAGACGTTCCGCCTCCTCACAATGGCGCTTCAAAATCTTGACTAGGTAGTTGTCACTGAAAAAAAGACCGTAGTTAACGACATCGTTAAATCCCGTGTTCAAAGTCCAGCTGGCACCTACCTCGTCGAGAACTTCTGCGATACCCATGACATCCCCCATAAATGCAAGGTAATCTCCGGCGTTGTGTAGTACCAACATATCTGCCCCTTTCCGGTCCACGGGAAAATGAATAGTCTTCCCCGTTCTTTCATGAATGTCATCCTCCATGAAGCGTAGGATGCCGAGAAAAGCGTCTTTGTTCATGCCTGTAGCCGCTCCGATAGTAAGTTGCTTGTCCGCTCCGTCCTCGCGAAGCTCTCGGGGAGCGATGCCCAACGAGTCCAATAGAACTCTGCCCTCTCGGACGATCAATGCGTTGTCGACCTTGAAGGTGCAGAATTCACTGCATCTGCGGCAGATCGTGCATCTATACACACTTTCCGCTAACGCCCTGAGGTCAGCTCCCTCAAACTGATGGCGGCTAAAAGTGTACAGAAGCTTACCGGTAGGAGTCGTATGCTGTCTGAAGAGTTTCCTCAAGAGGTTCGTTCTAACTATCGGGTTGTAAAGGCGTTGTTTGCCGCTAGCAAGGTAGATCGGACAGTGCTCGACGCAAGCCCCACATTTGCTGCATATGTCCAGCGAAGTCGAGAGTATGCGTCCAAACACGGTACTCTTATTGAGCTTCTTAATTGCCTCTACGAACTGGGGTGCCAACTCATCGTACTTGGCGTCGTCGACTGGAAGTGCCTTGTATTCATCTTCAGCTTTCATCGCTAATCTACGCCGTCACTACTATTTTCTGGTTAACGAGCTGTCCGAGAAAATGCACCAGCTTGCTGAAAGGTAGGTACATGAGAAAGATCTGAGCTACCAAGAAGTGAAGGATGAAGGCTGGATCTCCGGGTGGAGGTCTTGGCGCGAAGTAGGCTAGACTCATGAAGAAGGCTCTAGTCTCATCGAGCGTCACACGAGAGAAGAACCTCATGTAGTCTCCTGACATGAAGACAGCCATGAGGAGTAGAATGTCCAGGTAGTCTGAAACAGTTGAGATGTCTCTGACATAGGGTATACTCACCCTTCTCGCTAGGAGGTAGACTGCTGCAATAACAATGGCCAACCCTGCTGCACCACCTGCTACGAGGGAAAGGGTGTCGATGCTGGTCATTCCAGCTTGTTTCATTAAGTAATCTGGGGCGGCTGAAAAGACTCTGATGTGGCCTAGGATTATCAATATCAGGGCGGCGTGGAAGGTTAAGGATCCAATCCACAATCCCTTGGATGTTTTGCTTAGACTTCGCAGAGTAAAGATCTCGACCAATAAGCATTCAATGCGTCCAGGCCCAGAAGTGGGAACGGGATACAGCGCCCACTTCACGAGCATACGACGTCGGAGCCAGTTCATCGACTTGAACGAGAGGCCCCCAACGAAAATTGCTATGGTGAAGTAGGGCAGGATCCACGCGATTGCAACGACGTATGGTTCCATCGTCTAGGTCATCACCAAGGCGTTGCTGACCAGCTCGTGCACTCCCCCAACCTGAACTGGAAGGTCGTAGTGTTTCAGGTACTCTGGGTACACGGCCTTGTCGATTGCGCAAATCAGTGCTAGGAAGTTAGCTTGAGACTCCCGAATTGCATCGATCTTTGGCTTGATCGCGCGCAGGCGGAGAGGAAGCGTCTCATCGGCTAGCAACCCACCGCCTGCTGTGCAACATATTGTTCGTTCCCTGTTTACGCTGGGATCCAATTCCACATAGTTCGGACAAACGTTCCGGAGAATATACCTTGGTTCCTCTATGAGGCCCATGAATCGTGCCGGGTTGCATGAGTCACTGAATGTCACCTTGAACTCCTTATTCTTCCCTGGGTCCAGAGGTATCTTTTCGTGGCGAATCAGATCGGCTGTAAACTCGCAAATATGCACAGTTTTACTGTGTTGAGCGATTCGAAAGTGTGTCCCGGTGACTGGTGATACTGGTTCCTCTAGGAAGTCTGAGTTCACATTCATAGTGCCCATGTAGGAGTGCAACACTCTCCACATGTGCCCGCATTCGCCTCCTAGAATCCATTTGACACCTAAGCGTCGTGCTTCGGCTGTGATCTTTCGGTTGAGCTTCTTCATGTGTTCGTAGTTGAGCCAAGTACCAAAGTTTCCTCCTTCGCTTGCGTACGTGCTCATCGTGTAGTCGAGGCCGATTCGGTGAAAGAGTTTCAAGTATCCTTTGAAAGTGTGCCAGTGTGGTTCACCGAAATAGTCGGCTGATGGAACGAGGAAGAAAACCTCCGCGCCTTTCTTGTTTACGGGGACGTGAACATCAACCCCTGTCTCCTCTTTGATCTCCTGTTCTGCGAAGGAGATGCTGTTCAGCATCGCGGCGGGTTGCATACCCATGTGGTTTCCAACGATCTCACATTTTGCGATGGATTCGGTGAGGGACCTTGGCGTGAGTCCGATCGCGCTCATGACCTCCCTGGCCGCCATTGTGAAGACCGCAGTGTCAATTCCATATGGGCAGAATACGGCGCACCGTCTGCACTGTGAGCACTGATAGAAGTAGACGTACCATTGCCGAATGAGGTCTTCATCAAGTTCCCGACCTCCAGCGAGACCGTGGAAGAGTTTTCCAGCGGTTGTGAAGTAGCGGCGATAGACGGAGCGAAGAAGCTCTTGCCGAGCTACTGGCATATTGTGTGGGTCATTCGTCCCAATGAAGAAAGGACATTTGTCTGCGCATGCTCCGCAGGCGACGCATATATCGAGAAATAATTGGAGCTCACGGTATTTTCCCCGCAACTCGTCCAACTTTGCAAGTGCAATCTCCTTCCAGTTTTGTGGGAGATTCAGGTTCTCGGGGTTCCAATCGCGGGGGAACGGAAGGTGCATCGTTTCCATGTCCTTCTTCCTTGTAGGGTGCAGCACATATTTCTGAGCGGCAAAGTTTCGATCCAGTTTCATCTTCGCTCCCCTCCGGGGCCGAGTTCTTCGAGTTCACGTTCGTATCTCGCAGCGTAGCTTGAGTATGGCTCCAGTTCGACTGCCGGGTTCCAAGGGTTACGATGCCACAAAGCCCGTGCGTCATTTCGCTGATTCCTAGTTGGCGCCAGAACCCAACCCACAAGGTGCGACACTTTGCTGAAAGGAAGATACATCAGGAATATCTGTGCAAGTAGTAGATGCAGGAGGAAGACTGTGTTGTTCGGTGGAAGGGTCGGTTGGAGAGTGAGGAGACCGTAGACGTATTGGGACACAGCGCTTACGCTGACAGCGCCAAAGGTTCGTGTATAGTCTCCTAGGATTATGATTCCGAAAAGCAGTAAGAGGACGCCATAGTCGGAAGCTTTCGAGACGTAACGAACGCCTGGAAGGAATATTCTTCGGAGGAGTAGAAACGCCACCATCGAAGCGAAAGCAATTCCGGCATAGCCTGCGACTTCATACCAACCGTAACCCAGTTGATTCCACAGTCCATAATCGAAGAAGTTTATGAAATGGGTCAGAAGCGTGACACCCAATAGAATGTGAAAGAGCCATCCGCCAAGCCAGAGTTTCCAGCCGCCCTTCATTAGACTGCGAAACCCCAGCACTTCGAGAGACATTCGCTCGAACACTCCAGGCCATGTCACTGGTGCCGGCGTCACAACGACCTTCGTGGGAACAGGTATGGATAACCATCTCACCGTTCTGAAGGTGAGGCCGCCGACGAAAAGTAGCACAGTCACATAGGGCATAATGACGCCGATTATCACAAGGAGAAGATCCGTCCTCACTCACCCTCCTACAACGAAGAACGCGAGCAAACCGATGAGAACAACGAATGCAAGGCCAACTGCAATCCATTCCTGATCGTACTCGTCGCGGGAGAGGTACAGGTGCAGAAAGATCGCAATGATCGCCAGTTGAACCGCAAGGATCGAACCAAACAATCTCTGGCCAAAGTACTGGACCGGGTCGACTAGCCAGAGGGCTGCGACTAGGACGACCTGAAATACAAGCAGCAGGCCAAAACCGAGCGAAGTGCGATTCATCATGTCCTGCTCCCAATCTCGTTTCTACGCGCAGGTTCACGATTGGTCTTGGAGACGAGTTGCTGGTTCTTGCGGTTCAGAAAACGTTCATACAACATCTCGGAGGGCTGCTTCATGTGCCGGAACCAAACGAATACGATACCGGTCGTCAAGGTCGCCGCGGAACCAAGCACAAGAACTGCTTCGACCGTTGGGATCGTAATTCCCGGAGTCATGCTCCCCCAGATTACGAGAACAAAGACTTCGACAACGGTAATCGCTCCGAGCGTGACAAATACGGGTCTTCGACTAGGGTCGCGGATCGGGCTCCTATCGATGAAAGGCAAGAGCGTGAACGCAGCCATTATCGCGAACAACAACAGGAGGGCGAGCCTGATCCCTAATTGCCCTTCGAAGACGGAGAATTTCAGAATCTGGTATGCCCAGAGAAAGTACCATTCAGGCGTGGGAGTGGCCGCAGCAGCCGCCTCGTAAGTGAATTTCGCAGGCAATTGAGTCGGAAAGAGAATCGCGATTGTGAGTACCGCGCTACCAACAACGCTCGCTAGGAGAAGCGTGTAACCGAGAACGCGTGGGAACCAGGGAATGAGGTGTGTCTGTGTTGGGGCGCTGTGCCCTTCAGGTTTCGCTACGCCGTGGACCTCGAACATATGCAGCTTGATCGCGAATAATACGAAAATGACAGCGGGCAGAATGACCGTGTGCAACGCGAAGAATCTCAGAAGGAGGTCACTATCTGTGCCCGTTCCCCTCAATCCAAACATTACAAAACTTCGAAGGGGGTCGGGCAGCTGATTCACGAAGCCTATGGAGATATCTGTGGCGCTCTTCGAGAGCACAGTCCACGGCAGCAGGTACCCTGTGAAACCCATTCCCAAAGCCGAGAGGCCCATCACCATACCGACGACCCACATCAGTTCCCTGGGCCGCTTGTGCACGCTCAGAAAGTACCCGCGCATCATATGGGCGAACGCGAAGAAGATCATTGCAAAAGCTGAATACAAGTGCACGGACTGTATGAGATTCCCGTAAGGAACGAACTCGTTGATATGCTGCACCGAATCATAAGCAGCATCGGGCGTAGGTACATAGTACTGCAGCTGCAGAATGCCGGTGAAGCCGCACACTAAGAAAGCGACGAACGCGATGGCGCCCAACCAGTAGTCCGGCTTCAACGAGTAACTTGGGACCGGTCGTAGGATTGTGTTGGCTAAGCCTAGGCGCGTATTAATCCAATTTGATAATGTATGCCAGCGGTTTCTTCTAGTCGCGACCGCTTGTTTCACGTGCTACTCCCCGCGACGAGTGTTCCACCAACTAGGTCCTGCCATACTTCATTGGAACCTGGAGGACCTTTTCCGAAAATAACCGGAGGGCCCACACCGTATGCGAATATCTCTCCGCTAGAATCGTCGAATTGCAGCAGAACTTGGGGCAGCGGATAGAGAGGGGGACCACCAATTATTTGTGCTGCGTTGCCTGCGTCGTAGGTGCCAGCGTGGCAGGGGCAGTAGAACAGATCCCTCCCTTGAGATTGCTGACTTGCCGCTTGAAATCTGACGAAACAACCGAGGTGCTGGCATACTTGGCTGTAAGCCACTATATCCGCGTCTGGGCCAACGCCTCCTTCGGCGCGTTTGCCTAGCTTAACTAGAATGTTAGGCGTATCCTCCAAAGGGTACATGAAGATTTTCGGGTTGTCTATAGCAAGGTCTTTGACATTCGCTATTTTGGTGCGAGGCCACTTGGGGACCTCTACTGTTCCAGGGGTGGCTGACCTCAATATCGGAAGGATTCCGAGAAAACCTAATCCCAATGATGCTAGGGCCATGCGTTTGAAAGCGCGCCGTTTGTTTTCGTCTACCAAGATCAGCCCCCGGATTTCTCACCCGTCTGAAATGCCGCTCGCCACGGCACCTGAATTCTAGACGCAGCCCGTGGGTTTAGGTAGGCCCGCGATCTTGCAGGCGCCTTTTGCAGGGCCTGATGGAAATAGTTCATAGATTCTTTTCAAAGGCATGCCAGTCTGTTTTGTGAGCATACGGATCGGCGGCGCGATATTGTACTTCAGATAGTATTCTCGTAGGTAGTTTACGAGTTTCCAGTGCTCATCAGTCATGTTCTCTACGCCTTCGAAATGCTTCGCAAAGAATTCAGCAACATCCTTGTTCCACATGCCCGGGTCCTGTAGAAAGCCATCCTCGTCAACGGGCAGTTTCTGACCTTTCAGATCGAGCTCGGACACAGCGTTCGGCCTCGCGAGGATGAGTTTGCACATGGGAAACTTATTTTGTTCCACCTTACTCTATTTACTCTATCCTGAAACTATCCGCGCCACTAAATACAGATGCCCGTCTGCAGGTCACTGCTCCTCTAAACATGCGATATAAGTCTGGAGCTCTTTGGAGGTTAGAGTGTTCTCAGAACAATTTCAAAGAACGAGTCGAAGTTGTTGGCATCTTCTCTCCGAGGCTCGACCACTCAACCCGCGGAGCGCGACGCGGTCGTGAGCAAATTCTCGAAGAGAGTAGGGTTGTGAAGCACGTGGAGGTGCGTGTACATGGCGAGCAGGCCTTTCTTCATTAGTCCCTCGTTGTGCCCGTCGATACCGTAACCACGGGTCACTTGAAACGCGAATTTCGGATATTCGCCAAGAGTTATACGCGAGTGATGGAATTCATGTCCCGTAATCTCAATCTTGGCTTGTGTCAATGGATTGGGTAGCATCGCTTCGAGGGTTACGTATCCGTGGCCTACAGGTTTCTTTTCCATCTGAACAACTCCGTCTATCAATCCGATCATTTCGTGAGATTTCCCCTGTGAGTCTATGATGGATTTGGCGAGGTACATGAGGCCGCCGCATTCGGCGTAGATTTGCATCCCTGCAGAATGATGGGCCCGAATGCTCCCCTTCAGCCGATCGTTCTCCTGTAGTTGAGCCGCGTAGATCTCTGGGAAACCACCACTGATGTAAAGCAGATCGATGTCCGGCAGATCAGAGTCAATGGAAGAGTCGAGGTAATAGACTCGCTTTGCGCGCGCTTCGAGGAATTCCAGGTTCTCTGGGTAATAGAATGAGAACACTTTGTCGCGAATCACTCCAACCTCAGCGTCTAGCCTATCTCGAACGCCTCCAGCCTCAGGTTCAGGTTCTGTAATCTCAATGGCCGCGTTAGCAATCTCCTTGAGGCTATCAATGTCAAGATCTTGCGCCAGAACGCTTGTAGCCTTCCTGATGGTTTCTTCGTCTTGCTCGCGTTCTGCAGTGTGAATCAGGCCTAGGTGTCGGTAGCTGAAAGCATCCTTTACGGAGTCGGTTCGAGGAATGCAACCTAGAACCTTGATGTCAGGCATGATTGCGCGAATGGCATCTTTGACTTTGCGCGCCTGCCGTTCCGTTCCTACGTTATTGAGTATCAGCCCGTTGATTTGAACTGCTGAATCAAATGTACGGAACCCTCGAATCAGCGCTAAGAGACTCCGATTAGCGCGTTCTGCATCGACGATAAGGACGACTGGGCACGCGAGCAGTTTCGCAACTTCAGCGGAACTGCCGTGTTCGGTTAGTCCGTCGGGGCTGTCGTAAAGGCCGAAGACCCCTTCTATTACGCTGATCTCAGCTCCCGCTGCATGCTCAGCAAATGATCTAAGGACCGTTTCGGGGTTAAACATGACAGAATCCAAATTGCGCGAGGGCATACCCGTTACGAGCGCGTGGTATGAAGGGTCAATGAAGTCTGGGCCGACCTTGAACGGTTGAACCCTAAACCCTAACTCCTTTAGTGCAAACATGATTGCTAGTGAGACGATCGTCTTTCCGCTTTTTCCTCTCGTCGAGGATATCATCATCCGCGGAAGCTTACTCAATCCACATTCTCCTTCTCTCTGCTAGGCATCTCATCAAGTAAACGATTAACAGCCGCGTTCGTTGCATCACGTGCACCCGTCAAGTTCTGCTTCTCCGCCTCCTCTCTTACCCGTCGGTCCGCATAGACGGCGGGGTAAATTCGCATTCGTTGTTCCAGAGGAACACCTCGGCGCCTCAAAGTCTGTTTGAGTTCTTGCATCACGTCAAGCAACACCCACAGATCGCTTTGCGTTTCGAGGAAGCGAACCGCACGGTCGAGGGCTTCTCGCGTGACATGAACACTTTTGCCCTCTGATGTAGCCGCTAGGCGGATTTCATGCACCTCTCGCTCGACTGGTACGGCTACTTCTGTTGAGGATGCGTCATTTGTGAGGTTAAGAAGCCTGTGAGCCCGTTTTGCAATAGTAGAGAGGCACTCGTTATGCTCGCTCGTATCCAGTGCCACCACTATCAGATCTGAGTCAGATATGAATCGTTCAACGAGCTGAGTATTGGACACATCAGCTAGAACAGTGTCGATTATACCTCTTGACGCGGCGTCCTTCAGATCCTCAGTGAAGCTTAACGCTAATACCGTCACCTTTGCCCCGGCTCGGGCGTATTTTCTGGCGCGCTTGGCTGCTTCAGTGCCCCCGCCTATGATCAGAATTCGTTTGTTCGAGACTTGGATGTAGAAAGGCATTCTCATGTTAGTCTACCTGCACTCTCCCTGCAACGGAGCGGAAATCTCTTGTGTTTGTAGGACGCTTCGAATTCGATTATCCGCCGCATGCCCGTTCCTCGTTAAGGACGACTTAGAACTCGTTGTGTATTACCAGGAAAGGTTCGAGGGTGTTGTATTTCTTTATGGTCGCTTGAACGTGGGTTCAAGGATAAATGCGGATTAGTGATGGTACGATGATGTACCCCCTTGCTCAGCGCTGCAACAGGTGGAGGGTACCCCCATAGGGGTGCTCTGTTAACTTATCGGGTGGCGGCTAGAAAGCTAGGATGCGCAAAAGGGCGTCTACTGCAAGTACCATCGTGGCGGCAGCCAAAGCGAAAGTTGAGTAGGCTAGTATCACGGTTAGCTTCTCGATTCTCTTGGTCGCCATGTACTCAGCATAGGTTGAGTAAACTCT
>Ga0187769_10002560_pt1 | contig 10671 bp, 9 predicted proteins | sample 0116_SJ02_MP02_1_FD_133140 | JGI IMG/M metagenome (GOLD analysis project Ga0187769, IMG submission 133140) | Tropical peat soil microbial communities from peatlands in Department of Meta, Colombia - 0116_SJ02_MP02_10_MG | ecosystem: Environmental > Terrestrial > Soil > Wetlands > Peat | place... | reverse complement strand
AGACCAAAACAATGCCCCCACCGCAGAGCACGCCTCCTCCGGGTGGCAATCCGAACGTGCCGCCTGCGAACTAAATTTCCTCCCGACTATCAAACTTCTCTAAAGATTTACAGATGCAGATTTCGACTTGGGCGGTCGAAATTTTGCCTGCATCTTTTGGACTGACATGGATAGCTAAAGGTGGATAGGGAATGCAGTAACGCTGAAGTTATCGAGCTATAATTCGACATAATTTGTATACTCAGCTTCTTTTGAAGCTCATTCTTCGTGCTAGTGCCAAACCTTTCGCCCTCCGCGTGAAAGTCCCCGATTTAGCGCACGATAGAGAAAAAAATCTCAGGAACTCAGACTTCTCCGGAAGAGAATCTGGTTTCCAGCATCGCGAGAAAGACGATGTTGATCAAAGGGACGAGAACGAAAATCAGAATGTCGAAAAGATCTGCGGTGTTGAGAAAGGGCAGGACCTTGAGCCCCAGCGCACCTAGAACGATGATCCCGATTACCCCCATGATCAGGGAAACGATAATTCCCCCGATGTATCCCTCACTGAAAGCCGCGAGGCTGTCGATGAACCCCCTAAGCTTTGCCCGTTTCAAGGCAAAGAGCTCCTTCGATTCTTGTTCACAGTAAGTACGCAGACTACCGCCGGAGATAATGATGTTGGACATGCCGATCAGCAATTCGCGCAGGGTTTCCGATGGAGTATTCAGGGCGATGTGATTGATCGCGGAAATGATGTCTTCTCCCAATACGTCAGACCTGTAGGAAATTTTCTGGAACTCGCGGGACACGGGGCCGAAGTCCTTGAGACCCACCGCCCTAATGGTTTCCACTGGATTCATTCCCGCGCTCGAGAGGGTCGCCATGTATGCGAGGACAAACGGCAACACGGAATCGATCTTCACACGCTTCCCAGTAATTTTGTTGAGGGTGATTAGGGGCAGAGCACCCAGGGACGCCCCCAGACCCGCGAGAGGCAACACTATTTCAAAAATCAGAGCGAGAGGGCTGGCGAGAAGATAGGCGAACACAAACCAGGAGACGAAAAGTAGGCTAATGGTTACCATGATCGCGGTGATGATGATCGAGCCGAGGTACATGCCGGGCAGCATCTGGATGTCTGCCTTGTACAGCACCTGCAAAATCCCCGGATGGGGTCGATTGTCGATCCACCTGAAGGGGAAATAGCTGAACTTGTTGTACCAGCTAATTTTGGTCTGCGGCTTCTGTGTCTTTTTCTTCTTGTCTTCCTTGGAGGATGTCGTTGCTTGTAGTTGTGCCAACTAGGAATACCTTCCCCCTCAAAACTCCAGCTACAATTTGCGCAGGGCCTGATCTTCAGCCGGGGGCTTCGCGCCGTTGCCCTTCTTTCGATTGATCAGCTCGACCGCGATAGCTTCACGCTCCAGATAGTACTGGCGCACCGCTTCGGTAACTTCCTTGTAATTGACCACCCCCCGGTTTTTGAGGTCGTCCAGAATCTGCGTGCGTTTTGTAACCTCCGCCTCCAGATCCTCCTTGGGAATTCCAAAATTCTTCGATAACTTTTCGATGATGAAGCTCCTCCCGAGATATTCCACCTTATCGGTGACGGGATCCCAGCGGAAGACGGTGTTTGTGATGAGTTCCTTCGTCCCCGGGTCAATGCCGAGGATTTCCACGATCTCTCTGACCCGTCTGACCTTCTCCTCTCCCTTGCGAATCGCCGCGAGAAAGATGACGATATCGAGGTTTGCGACGAGCACCCGCGGTACATTCATGGGCATGGACTCAACCCTCGCTAGGAGCTCTACCATAGAAGCCGCATGGACCGTGCCCATCGCCGCGTGACCAACGGAAATCGCCTGGAAAAGAGTGTAGGCTTCTTCGCCCCTCACCTCGCCCACAATGATGTAGTCGGGTCGCTGTCTGAGGGCAGCAATCAGAAGATCGTAGAGCGTGATATCGCCAGCACTTTTGCCCTTCCCGCCAATTCCGGAGAGTCCGGAAATGCCCGAAATGCTCCCGGCGCCACTCGCTTCTCCAAAGCCCACCCTAGTTACCGCCTGTATCCAGTTCGGATGGGCGAGGTTGATCTCCGGGGTATCTTCCACCGAGACAATTTTGTTCTCCGGACGGATGAGCATGCTGATCGCGTTGAGAAGCGTGGTCTTTCCCGTTGCGGTGCCTCCGGAGATGAGGAAAGATTGCTCGTACTCCACGAGCAGCCACAGATAGGCGAGCATCTGGGTACTCGCGGTTCGGAGAGAGGCGATTTCGATGGGAGAGATTGGTTCTGACCTGAATTTTCTGATCGTGAATGTAGACCCCTTCTTCGTAACCTCCTTGCCCAGGGTCATGTTGACCCGGCTGCCGTCCGGGAGGGCAGCATCTCTGATCGGCTGGAGGATGGAGATGTGCCTGCCCGAAAGCTGCGAGAGCCGGAGGATGAAGTTGTTGAGCTCGAGCTCCCCAAAGATCACGTTGGTCCGAATCGACTCAAAAAAGCGGTGATACACGTAAACGGGATTGTCCGGGCCGTTGCAGCTAATGTCTTCTATGAATCTGTCGCTGATCAACGCATCCGCCTTGCCGTACCGGACGTAGTCTCTCTCGATATGGTAGAGAATTCTCTGGTACTCCACGGGCGACATTTTGATGTTGTAAATGTCAATGATTTCATTGTAAGTGTCTTCGAGGAATTTTAGGCGATCCTCCACGTCGATCAGAACGGTGCCGACATTGACGAGTAGGTCGTAGGCCGTCACAATTTTCTTGTGGAGAGCTTTTTCGCGGTTGGTCAGCTGGGGCTCGAGAACGTTGTAGACTACCTCCCCGTCCCTCTCCCGGAGGTTGACATACTGGAAGGGCTCCTTCACCGGATACGTGATATCTTTTAGGCGATCGAATTCATCGAAGCTGGGGATGAGAACTCGGTGACCGGTAACGTGGACGAGCTCCTGCGGAAGTCTTTCTCCGCCCTTGGGTCCGAGCTTTTTTCCCGTGGGATTTTTGCCGACGGTGGGTCGCGGCCTGCCGGGTTGAACCGACTTCGGGGGCCGGGGTCTCCTGACCAGCGTAGTCTGTTGAGTACTTGACTGGAAGACCGTTTGATTCGATTGGGATGTGGCTGGAGGGCTGGATTCCCCCGGAGTTTCAGGGGAGGACGGACTTTGGAGTTTCTCCTTCTTGCCAAAGCCGAAAAAACTGGGAAATGCGAATCTTTTTTTCTTGGTCCCTACCGGGGGAGCCGTCTTGACTTCAGTCGCGGGGCGATTCGACGCGTCGCCCGGCTGATCCATTGGCGGTGACTTGAGTTCCTCCAAGTTTCATTCACAAAATTCTATTTTAGCTGAAATTCTCCGTAGCCAAGAATATTGAAAACGCACTCCTAGCCGGTGGAAATAATACCATCAGGAAGCGGATGCGAATGCCGATGGCGGCTGCCATGGGGGCGGGAGAAAAGATTTGCCTCAATCGCTCCAACTCGCACGCACGACTTCGATCAACACTTTCAGAATCTAGCGATTTACTTTAATCTCAATAATCTATATGGAATACGTATCTCGGGCAAAAAACTCTATTCTAGGCCAGATATAGCGGGCGATCTAACACGCCAGGAGTTTGGAGAGTGGTTCAGCGCCCGCGTGCTCTGTTAGGGCAACAAACAGACAAGATGCAACGATGTCTTCCTAATTGGAGGTAACGATCCTCCACTTTCGGGCAAGAAATCGCCGAGTTTGAGTTTTGCAGGGAGAAAATTTCTCTTTATGGAGGATGGGTCTAATCCCAAGTGTTGATGACTGGGCCTCGTCGAGCTTTTTTAGAAAAGACTGGCTGCGGGCCGCGAAGAGGACGCCTAGGACGTTAGGCGATTCCCCAAGAGTGTCTTCATTCAGTCTCGTAAGCTCATAAAGAATGGACGTGTCTCCCTTATCGCTTTCAAGCCACGTATCAAGCTCGTCAAAGGCCAGCACAATGAATGTTTTCTTCGTACGAAGGTACTTGATTAGTCCTGAAAGTAGTTCGCTTGCACTTGAACCTTTGGACTGAAGTTCAGGTGCGAGGGTCTCTGCCATGTGTCGATAGAGAAGGACCCTGCTCTCTCCATGTATCTTCAAGTTGACGTAGACGAACTTGAAACTGACCTTCCACCTTGTTGCTTCAGCTTCAAGTGATCGTTTGAGGAGAAAGATGCAGGAAGTTTTTCCCGAACCTGATGCACCGATTAGCTGAACAACCTTCATGTTGAAACGTTCAGGATATCGGAAAGCATTCCTGAAAATGTACGACAGTTCTTTTAGTATCTCGTCTCTGTGTGGGACAGCAGACTAGATTATTAGTCCAAGTCTGACTACACGAGAGTCAAGCGCGCGCTAATTTCCAACGTCGTGAGACTTCACCCTGAACGCTTTAAATTAAAGATCAGTTGCTTATTTTTTCGTACATTTGTGAATTGCCGGAAACGGACTCTCCTAGAGATCCAAAATCCAAACGCATATTCGAGTTTTTAAAAGACGCCTATGTGAAAGACGACAAGGTGCTTCGCCTTCCGCTAGATAGATGCGGATGGAGGAGTTTGGTCCAAATTGGAGAGGGGACTGGATCAGCTCCCAATACACTTTATGGAAAAAAGCCTGGGCATCTTAGTCCAGTTCTTCAAGGGCTGATAACGGTCGGTTTGATTGAAATGAGATACTTCGGGCACGAACGCGGTCGCGGTGGCGAGGTGATGCGGTTTAGAATTTCTGATCCTAAAGCTATGAAACAAAGAACTAAACAATCGCTTGCAGATCAGTCAAGTGTTGAGGAAGCGCCAAAATGCCCAAAGCCCGAGAAGTATCGAGTAGGGATGAACAGATCGAACAAGGGCGTCGTCATCTTGCCACGATAATGTTTACCGATATGGTGGGGCTATACTAGCTTGGGGCAAAGAAATGAACCCCTTTCGCTTGCCCTAATTGAAGAGCAGAGGAAAATCATCAGGCCTGTCCTGGGGCGCCACGTTCATCTTTCGATCACTCGTACCTTGTGTACGTCTATGCCGGGCTTGAGGAGAAGGAGGAAGCTCTAGACTGGCTTGAGAAGGCCTATGCAGAGCGTTCGATACATTTCATAGGATTTTTCTTCGATCCAATGTTGTCGATGTTGTGGGAGGAGCCCAGGTGGAAGGCGATTATTGAGAAGACTGGATTAAATGAATACAAGAGATCCCGGACACCGCCAAGAAGGGACGCTTGATCCAGACAAGCATTGTCGTTTCCAGTAACGTTATGGCCCTATGAGTAATCTTATCCCTTCCTCTGAAAGTTTTCAGATTTACTCCGCTCCCTCAAATGTTTCGATCATCTTAGCCATAATGCCTCCCTCTACAAGTTACAATGACGTGCTGTCAATATTATTGACAGGGACTACCTCCTGCTTGAATTAGTGAATGAATAAATCGCATTGAAATTCCTAGCTGCACTTCTTGTTTGGGTTTGGGCTTACTAGTAAATTCGTGCGTGTGTGATACGCTCCACCATGAAAACCTCTCGGGATTTTAGGGCATTTTGTGCTCTAAATACCGTAAAATGATTCAAAATCAGCTTCTTTACTTGAGAGTTCGCATTCGAGGAAAAATTAGGTGTTAAAAGCAGAGCGAAAGTACTTGCGCTCGGTACTAGCAAACGCATCTTTACGAGGATGCTGGTTCAATCTAGTCCTCTGTTCGTCGACATCCGCCGAGCTTAGTAGAAGGGAGAAACGCGAGCTCCCCGAAAATATATGAAATTGCACCGGTCGATTCGTCATCTAGGAGCACGATTAACGTGCTTCATGCGCCGCTGCCACTCCGTCTCAGAGAGACGCTCTTCATATTCTACTGAACTCCCGCGGGCTGTAGGGTTCGGTTCTTAGCGTCTGCAAATGCAGCTCCTTTGTCTCTCTCATCTTTCGAGTGGTAGGACCTAGATTTCCATGATGAAGAGACGGCATTCGTCATTAATGACCCAAGATTAGTTTTGCACAGACAGGATCTATGGTGAAAGTGAACTCCGTTGAGATTTTTTGCATGAACTAATATAGACACGTATGCCCATTGAAAGGACAGGATAGAATAATTTCTGTTGTTGGGCAGCGGCAGTTCAAGTCGTTGGGGGCAAAACATCGAAGATCTGGCGCAGATAATTTCTTTCAGTACGCCAAGTAGGAATGATAGAGCAAAGCTGGAAGCCGACATCCACAGATACTTATCGAAACTGAAAAAGCCATGCCCGACCCCTGAGTGTGATCATGGACTCACGAGAGGTGGTAGTATCTGTCGAGGTTACCAGACTCAAGCCAAGATTATTGATATTGAGCAGGGAACGCACATCACAAAATCCCATCCGATCGTCATCCCCGTTTTTTGTCATGTGTTCTCGGAATTTGCAAGTCAAGGCTGTAAGGAGAAGGAAGTCTGTGAGAAATGCAGAGAAGAATCCTTCAGTTACAAGTCAAGATTTAATGGTCTCTTCTGCCATGGGTGCGGTTTCTTCCTCGATTATGAAAACAGGACAGTTGGATATTCAGACGAGTGGACCACATCATCCAACATACCGTCGAGGCTCGATGTCGCTTGCTCGTACTGTGAGAGAACGGGAGTTTCAACGAAGTTTGGAGACTATTGGTTCTGCACGCCGTATTGTATGCAGATGTGGTACCTTTCAGGGGGATCGCAAAGAAAAAGTGAGAATGTGGATGACACGAAGGGAAATAATGATAGGATCTCCTTTCTCCGTTGAGTCCATCTGCTAGGTCTGGCACGATGATCAGCTTACTACCATCATCGTGAGTGTTGTGCGGATACCAGGAAGTTTTCGAATTTCTTCTGTGAAGGCTTTTCCTGCTTCTTCCATCATCTCCGTCTCCACCATGCAGACAATGTCATACAGCCCGAATGTGACGTAGGATTCTTTTACAAAAGCCATTCTCCTTAGTCTGTCCAGCACTGGATTCTCCTTCCCAAGTTCAACTGTTATTAGGACAAATGCCCTTGCTATTGGCGTCATCCTTACCTGCTACTGAGATCCATTTAGAGCCAGGGGAGAGGTAGTTTTCTTATCAGGAATTATTGCGCCTGCCACCATCAGTACAAACCCTATAACGATTATAGCCTCGAAACCCATGAATACAGCACTAACAGCTCCCCCCACAATGACAACACCCATATCGATGATCAGCAACAGTGCACCAAGAAGAATCATGTTGCTTCGCAACGTTCTCTTACCTAGTTTTACTTCAGCCTGACTCAAAAAACTGGAATAAATATCCAGGGACGATTCTCAACTATGATAATGATGTTCTTGGTTGAGACCTCTGAAGATCTCTGGTCACTTGAACCAACGTGATCGAGTCCCGAGAAATCGATAGTTCAAGACGATTCCTCCCTCAGCAGCGAGGCTCCCTCGCTTCGCTCTCCGAGACGCTCTATGAGTTTCTCGGGAAAACTAAACTGTTCGAGGGGAATGTCGACTCGGGCGCTCGCGATGCCTTGTTGCGATTTTGCCCATTCCAAGAAGTCCTGAATGTCGGCCATTGTCGGCGCACTAAGCATCACGAATCCATAGTTCGGGTCTGAAAATCCACCCCAAAGATAGCTTCCCTCAAAGTGCGACAGAACCTCACGGTCGACCAAGCTTTTAGCCTCCTTATTCGAATAGACATAGGAGAGCGAAACCGGGATTAGTCCACGTACTCGTCCAATGTTCAGACTCGGGAAGGTGAAGATAGTGTTTTCCCTTCGCAACCCATCAACTCGCTTCTGCACGGCTTTGGGAGAGAGCCCCAGTTCCTTAGCGACGAGAATATAGGACTTGCGCGCGTCGTTGGACAGGGCACGAATTATCGCGACGTCCGTCTCCGTTAGGCGTTCGGTCTCGCTCCGGGGCAGAGCCATTCTGGCTTTGATCATCGTCTCCGCATTTGTGATCCGCGAGACCAGCTCGACGGTCCGCGAATAAGATTCGTCGCTGTTGTACATGAACATAATCCACATCGATTTTCCGTAGAAATTCATCAGCATAATGACGCCGTCCACAAGTTTGAGCTTGCGAATCATGTCGGCCTTGGCAGATCCAGACTCGACATCCACCATAATTTCCCCCATTCTGCAAGCGAAAAACGTTGGATTGATCATGAGCTTCCAACCTGACATTGCGCCTGACTCCTGTAACTTCTTGTAACGATTCCTCACGGTTGTGTCGTCGGCCCCGAAGCGAGATGCGATGGTTCTCAGGGACGACCTGAACTGGGTGCCGGACTGAGCAACTGACCTATCTGACATCAGGGCGCGAAAGATTTTGACATCCAGCTCGTCCGTGTCTGCTTCCTCCTACCGATGAATACACCAAGGAGTGCTTGTTCTATTTATCCATCTCTTCCCTTTTGCCTCGTTTATCTAAGCAACTCTTCAAATGTCGCACATGCAATCGGTGCGGCATGCAAAACAATGAGCTAGTAAAAAATGCAAAGGAAATCGTGGTATCCTTTATTGAGAGTCTGAATAAAGGGGATCTGAAGTCTGCTAGAAGCTACGTGAGCGATAACTATTCCGTCACAGTTCCGGGTGCATCCTTTGATGGCGCTGAAGCATACTTCAAAGGTGCGGAAAAGGCCCAACAGACTTACGGGTCAGGTAGATATGACATCAAAAAGGTCTTCACGGATGGAAACGATGTGTGCGTCCTAAATGATGTTATTTGGGGAAACGCGACGTTTCTTGCGTGCGGGTGGTATCATCTGGAGAACCAGAAAATACGTTCTCTCACCTTAATTTATGATTCTGGGCAGGCGAACGCAGCACGTCAAGGCTACGTAAAGGACAAGTAATCGCGCATAGTCGGCATCATGGGCGATCACGTCGTAATTCAAGAATTTAACTTCGCGTCCAGGGGATTTAGTCATTCTGGACTTCGTCCAATTTTTGCTAGTAAGCCCAAACCGGGAGAATGTTTTGAGCGAACGGTTGGGTAACTCTAATGCGTAGGAACCTAAAGAAGAAATAGAAGCGGGAACTCAAATCGGGAGTGAGACTTTTGAAATTACTGAGAGAGAAAACGAGAGAATTTCACGGAAAAAAGTACTTCCGCTATGCGGTACTGCGGCCGGAATCGGAGATTGAAGAATTAGTATGGAAAGACGGTCAGGAATTAGAACCGAAAACGCAAGGTACAAATTAATCATAGAACCGAGCAAAAATTAGGTTTGGAATGAAACTAACTGTACGAACTAGTCTAACATAATAGTGGTCTAGGTTCATGTCAACAATCGAGGAACAAAATGCAAATGTGATCAGGAAACTTTGGGGTGAACTTCATGGATCCGGCTCGAAAGCTTCGCTGGAAATGATGACGTCTCTGATGGATGAAAATATTGATTGGGAGGTTGTTCCCCTCGGAATCAAAAGACACGGAATAGAAGAGATGAAGGAGCTCATTCAGGGCAGTTGGAACGATATGCCCGAAGGAGGTTACCATGAAATTACAAACATTTTCTCGACGAAAGAATGGGTCTGTCTAGCGCGCGCTACTTGGATCTGCAAGGGCAGGTCACTGAGAGAGCCCTTGGTCCACAGTCACATCTATGACCATTACTACTGAATCATACCCCTTCCAACGGGTGATACGTTTCCTCCAAATGCCTCGTCGCTCTAGACCTATTTTCTTGCTTCGATGTACAGAATCTTCGTACTCTGCATACTAATCATTCCTCCATAATGGATTATTCCGATCTATAACTGATCCCGAATAGCCGACAAATCTGATCTTTTGATGAAGCGTGAGACTATCTTCTTCACAGGGAGTGCAGCAGGCCTGCTTCTTCTCTTCTTTCCGGCACGCCACGCCTTCGCTCTGACGCCTGGTGATCTAACAAATGGTATTGTGAACGGAGGATCGATTTGGCTCGAAACGACGTTAATAGTGGCCCTTTCTCACGTCAGCGTGGTTGCCTTTTCTCTTCAGATTGGTCGCAACTACTTCCTGCGAGTGTTGAATAAATTCAATTTGAAGCTGGGCGCGGATCTCTGGTGGTTGGTGTACATGCTCGTGAGGGATGCCCTTTTGATCTTGTGCCTCATCTTGGGTCTCTTGGTCTTCCTTCCGGCCACCTTTCTCGATTATCCGATGGCAGTCCCCCTCATGCCCTTGGCCGTGGTTCTTTTTGGATCCGCGCTGGTAGCCAAGCTCTATTTCGATGCCGATGATCATCGCGGAGCGTACGTACTCGTCACTCTGTTGATTTTCGCGGGAACTTTGCTCTGGGTGTTCGGCACGATCTTTGTTACGGAATCTCCTCTATTCCTCTCGATCCTGCCTCCAGGAGTGAGCGCGACCAGTGGTACATGGTATTCCTTGTATGCGTTCCTTTCGTCCCAGAACGACCTTTCGCTCACGATGGTTTCCTTCGAAATTTGCCTCCCCGCACTCTCGATCCTAGGTATCTTGGGACTGACGCGGGCTATGCTGAAGTGGGAGCCAAGACAGAGCATGAGTTCACTTCAAGTCGCCCACTATGATTCTTCGCCAGCTGCGCCCCTTACAAGATATCATCAGGGAGAAGAAGGAACCCGGCTGGAGAACGGCGCGTACTTACAGAGCCATTTGAAGACCACCGACTTGAAGGGCAGACTGCGCGAGTCTTTCCCGGAGACAAAAAGTCTTCAACCCGATT
>Ga0187769_10002559_pt1 | contig 10671 bp, 9 predicted proteins | sample 0116_SJ02_MP02_1_FD_133140 | JGI IMG/M metagenome (GOLD analysis project Ga0187769, IMG submission 133140) | Tropical peat soil microbial communities from peatlands in Department of Meta, Colombia - 0116_SJ02_MP02_10_MG | ecosystem: Environmental > Terrestrial > Soil > Wetlands > Peat | place... | reverse complement strand
TGTTCTCAATCTCGGGCTCAACGACAGAATAGTGGGCAGGCTCTCCGCGGCTTCGGGGAACGCGCGTTTTGTCTACGACTCCTACCGGAGATTCATACAGATGTTTGGAAAAATCTCCATGGGGGCAAGGGGTGATAGCTTCGAGGCAATCCTGGAGGAACGCAAGAAAGAGACCGGGGCAAATATGGACATAGACCTCCCTCCGGACGAACTCGGTGGAATCGTAGCAAGTTTCAAGGAGGTACTCAGGAGAGAGGCGGGGAAGGAGTTCCCGCAGGACCCGTATGTCCAACTCGAAATGGCTGTCGAGGCGGTGTTCAGGTCGTGGAACAACCCGAGGGCGAAGGAGTACAGAAGATACTACAAGATCAGCGAGGCTCTCGGGACCGCCGTGAACGTCCAGACCATGGTGTTCGGCAACATGGGGCCAGACTCAGGGTCAGGTGTGGGATTCACGAGGAACCCGTCCACCGGCGAGAGGAAGCTCTACGGAGAGTATCTAGCCAATGCCCAGGGCGAGGACGTGGTCGCGGGAACAAGGACCCCAGTGGGAATTGATAGCATGGACCCGCGCCTCAGGCAGGAGCTAGTGGCCGTTGCGGCGAAGCTCGAATCACACTTCAAGGACCTTCAGGACTTCGAGTTCACTGTGCAGAACGGAAAGCTCTGGCTTCTTCAGACAAGGAACGGGAAGAGAACCGCCCAGGCGGCGGTCAAGGTAGCCGTCGACATGGCAGACGAGGGGCTCATCAGTTTGGAGGAGTCTGTCACAAGGGTGGAGCCCGCCCAGCTCGACGCCCTCCTGCACAGGAGGCTCGACCCCCAGAAGGGCGACACCCCCCTCGCGAAGGGGCTAAACGCGTCCCCCGGGGCAGCGACCGGGGCCGTCGTCTTCGACACCGAGGAGGCGGCAAGAAAAGGAGACAGCGAGAAGATAATTCTCGTGAGGCCTGAGACGACTCCAGAGGACATCCGGGGCATAATCGCGGCGCAAGGGGTGCTGACCGTCAGGGGTGGGATGACTTCACATGCCGCAGTGGTCGCCAGGGGGATGGGGAAGCCCGCGGTGGTCGGATGCAGCGAGATCGAGATCGCCCAGGACGGCAGGCATTTCGTGACCAAGAACGGCGAGTGGGTCTCGGCGGGTGACATCGTCACCTTAGACGGGACCAGCGGCGCGGTATACAGGGGGGCGGTGAAGACCGTCGACCCCGTCCTGTCGCCTGAGTTCAGCGAGCTGCTCAGGAGAGCGGACAGGCTGAGGAAGCTCGAGGTCTGGGCGAACGCGGATGCCCCTGAGACTGCGTCGAAGGCCCGAGAGTTCGGGGCCCAGGGGGTCGGGCTCTGCAGGACCGAGAGGATGTTCAACGCCCCCAACAGGCTGCCCATCGTGCGCGAGATGATCATGAGCTCGAACATGGAGGAGAGGAAGAAGCACCTGTACAGGCTCTTCCCGTTCCAGCTCGCGGACTTCAAGGGGATCTTCAGGGCGATGAGCGGGAGTCCCGTTGTCGTCCGCCTCCTCGACCTTCCGCTTCACGAATTCCTCCCTCCCGCGGAGGAGCTGCTCACTGAAATTCAAGCGATGAAGGAGAACAAGTCGACTGATGCGGAGATTGCCGCCAAGAGGGCGGTCCTGGCCAGGGTCACGCAGTTGGCGGAGCACAACCCGATGATTGGGCACAGGGGGTGCAGGCTGGCGGTGACGTACCCGGAAATCTATGAAATGCAGACAAAGTCCATACTTCGAGCGGCGATTGAACTCCTCCGGGAGGAGGGAAGAACGGTCAAGGTGAAAATCATGCTGCCCCTGGTGGCGGAGGCAAAGGAGTTCAAACTACTAAGGGGGACGGTGGATGAGGCGGCCGAGAGCGTGTTTCAGGAACTGGGAGCACGTCTTCCCTACGAGGTGGGGACGATGATAGAGACCCCGAGAGCCGCGCTGACCGCCGCAGAGATAGCGAAGTACTCCGACTTCTTCTCCTTCGGGACCAACGACCTCACTCAGACAACGTTCGGGTTCAGCAGGGACGACGTAGAAGCGAAGTTCATACCAAGGTACATCGAAGTCGGGATTCTCGAGCAGAGCCCGTTCGACAGCATAGACGTACCGGGTGTGGGGAAGCTGGTAAAGATGGCGGTGCGGGATGGAAGGAGTGTCAAGCCATCCCTTGAAGTCGGGGTCTGCGGCGAGCACGGAGGCGACCCGAAGAGCATAGCCTTCTTTACCGAGGCGGGCCTCAACTACGTGAGCTGCTCTGCTTTCAGAGTGCCAATCGCAAGGCTGGCCGCAGCCCAGGCGGCGGTGGCGAAGAGCTCGGTTTCCACGCTGTGAATCGATGCCATTCCGGGTCGCCCAGGGGGGGTACGGAGGGAGCGCTCCTCTAATTCTTTACATGATTGTATGAATTTTTCACCGGGCTGTGTCGAAGCCCGTAATAGTGCCCGAGAAAATAGCAGACGGTAAGACCATGTCGGAGGCGCTTCTCGGCGTCGACCCCCAGGTGCACATCTTTTCGTCTACCAAATACAGGATCATGCAGCTGCTGAAGAGGCAGGACGGTACGGATTTGGAGAGCCTGAGCAAGGAGCTCATGGTATCCCAGATGGCGGTCTACAAGCACCTCAGGGAACTCGAGAAAGACGGCATGGTAGAACATGTCGCGCGGAAGAACGGCGTCGGGAGGCCCCGGATGTTCTTCAGGCCGACGTCAAAGTCGGCGGGGGTGTACCCGAAGGGATATGCTCAACTATCCCTCATGGTCCTGGAGTACGTCCAAGACAGACTCGGAAAGGAGGGGGTGGAGGACGTCCTCAGCAAGCTGCAGGAAAGGGGAGTGGGGAGGTACGGGGAGAAGGTCGGGAGCGGAACCCTGCTCCAGAGGGTGAAGAGATTGGCGGCAGCGAGGGACGAAAGAGGCTTCTACGCTGGAACGACGTTGACAGACAAGGGCGCGATTGAGCTCGTGCAGCACAACTGCCCCGTCTCATGCTTCGCCTCGAAGTATCCTGCCCTTTGCGAGCAGGAGAGGGTGATGTTTGAAAGAGTCCTTGAAGCGAACGTTCAACTCGTGGACTCGGATCCGCTGGGCACCGAGCCCTGCAAGTTTGTCATTACCGCAGGCCAATGAAGCAAGCGAAGGCTCAGGGTCCCGCGAGCGGCCCCGGCCACCCTCTATTTTCAGTTCTGAGAATCCGCTACCGACGTTAAATAGCTTCGGCTTTCGCGGAAAATCCGAGCGTGACCACAGTGACTGACGGGCTGCCGAAGGCCCTGGTAGTCGTAGACGCCGAGAGATGCAAGGGATGCAGCCTGTGCGTGGTCACCTGCCCCCAGAAGAGCATGTCGCTGGCGCCATCCTTTAACCGGAATGGCTTCCATCCTGCAGTATTCCACTATCACGGTGAAAGGGGGGACTGCACAGCGTGCGGGATCTGCTACTGGGTCTGCCCCGACTATGCCGTGGCAGAAGTGAGGAGCCTGAAGCGGAAATGACCAGACGGGACTTCGTGAAAGGAAACGAAGCGCTGGCGCTGGGTGCCCTGAAGTCTGGGCTAAACGCCTACTTCGCATACCCCATAACCCCCTCCAGCGAAATCCCGGAGACCCTCGCCCAGCAGTTCAAGAGCCCAGAGTATCCCGACTTCAAAGTCTTCCTGCAGTCGTCAAGCGAGCTTGAAGCAATCAACATGGTGATGGGGGCAGCTGCGACGGGCGCCAAGGCCATGACTGCGACGTCAGGGCCGGGGTTCAGTCTCAAACAGGAAGGACTCTCGTACGCCGCGAGCATGGAGATACCGTTCCTCGTGGCAGACATCAACAGGGGGGGCCCAGGGCTGGGGAATCTGGGACCGGAGCAGAGCGACTACTTCCAGGCGACCAAGGGCGGCGGGCACGGGGGCTACAGGAACATCGTCCTGGCGCCCAACTCGGTGCAGGAGATGGCCACGTTCCCGGGCCTGGGATTCTCACTTGCGTTCAAGTACAGGAACCCGGCGATCATACTAGCAGACGCTTTCCTGGGTCAGTTGAAGGAGGACACTGCGTTTCCAGCAATAACCAAAGAGAAGTTCGACACGCCGTGGGCGACGACGGGGGCGCGGGGAGAGACAAGGCACGTCCTCGTCTCGCTCCACCTCGACTTCGACGACCAGAGCAGGCACGTGGAGCACCTGCTGAAGAAGTATGAAGAGATGGCCCGCGAGGAGCAGCGCGCCGAGTTGTACCTTACTGATGACGCAGACGTCGTGATGGTGGCATTCGGTATCGTCTCAAGGCTGTGCAAGCAGGCAGTCAACACCCTTAGGGCCAAGGGCGTGCGCGCGGGCATGCTCAGGCCGATAACCCTGTCGCCCTTCCCTTCCAGATTCGTCTCGGAACTTGCCTCCAAAGGAGTGAAGAGGTTCGTGGTGGTGGAGCTCAACACTGGGCAGATGGTGACCGACGTCAGGCTGGCGCTGGAGGACGGTGGAAGGACAGAGAGCCTGAACAGATGGGGAGGAATCCTCCCGTCGTCGGGAGAGATTGTGGCACAGGTGGAGATGGCTTCGGCATGATGCCCGGGCAGGAAGAGAGCGCGAACGAATACGAGGTTCGGCTGGGGAAGCTGTCGGCCCTGACCTCGAAGCCGACCCACTACTGCTCAGGCTGCGAACATGGGATTCTGACGAAACTGATAGCGAACGCCATCGATGAGCTGGAGATCAGGGAGAAGAGCGTGGTCATCGATTCCGTCGGGTGCAGCGTATTCGCGCACGAGTACATCAATGTGGACGCGATTCAGGCGCCTCACGGGAGGGCACCCGCCGTCATGGCCGGAATAAAGAGGGTCAGGCCAGACCTGGTCGTCTTCGCGGTACAGGGGGACGGCGACGCTGTTGCCATAGGCCTCCAAGAACTCATCTACGCGGCCAGCAGGAACGAACCCATCACCATATTCTTGGTCAACAACGCCATATACGGGATGACCGGTGGGCAGATGGCGCCAACGACCCCGGAGGGAATGGTCACAACTACGACCCCCGAGGGACGGGACACGGCATACACAGGCACCGTCATCGACGCCTCGAAGATGCTGGCCGGCATGGACGGGCCGTCCTACGTCAAGAGGGTATTCCTCCCGGTCGCGCCCCTTAGGACGAGAGACCTGTACAGCGCGGCAGGACCCCTGGAGGGGGCGAGGAGCGTCGTGAACGCGTTCAAGGTCCAGCTTGCCGGAGGGTTCTCGTTCGTCGAATTCGTGAGCACCTGCAGCATAAACTGGAAGATGTCGGTGCTCGACTCGAAGAAGTACGCGGCGGAGGTCCTGTCAAAAATCTATCCCCCCGGGCTGTACAAGGACAAGCTAGGGATCGAGAGGAAATGAAGACCCAGGTGATAATGGCAGGGCACGGGGGCCAGGGGGTTCTCGACCTCGCCAACTTCGTCTCCTTCTACCACATGCTGAAGGGAATGCACGTGGCGTACACTCCCTCGTACGGGCCGGAGAGCCGCGGGGGCAAGGTAAAGTGCTATGTTGTAGTCTCTGACGAGGAGATCGACTCGCCCATAGTGGAAGAGCCCGACTGTCTCATAATAATGAACACGCCGTCGATGGACTTCGTTCCGATCCTGAAGAAGGGAGGGACCCTGCTGATGAACACTTCCCTCATCAAGGACGAGCCTAAGCGTGACGACGTGAAGGCAGTCAAGGTCCCGGTCACGGACATCGCTGCTGGACTTTCAGAACTGAAGCTCGAAGGGGTGAAGGACCCGACGATAGCGGCCAACAGCGCGATGTTCGGAGCCTATCTGGCCCTGGGCGAGAAGACCTTCGAGGATGTGAGCGACGCGGTCAACGAAGTATTCGCCCACTTCCTGACCGACCGCAAGAAGGTCTACATCCCGCTCAACCTGAACGCGGTGCAGCGCGGGTATTCGTACGTGAGCCAGGGGGGCAAGGGGCATCCTCAGGCCCAAGTCGTCACAAGTTGAAGCAACATTGAGTGGAGTCGGCATGGCCAACGCCATGAACGAAAGCCTGTCCGAGAACCAGAGGGAAGTCTTTGGTGCCGCCGGCGAGGGCGGAGAGCCGAGACAAATCGGGATGGGTGCCGGGCCCGCGGCGCTGCTCGCGGTCCTGTTCGTAGGGTATCTTGCCTACGCGGCCGACAGGCTCGTCTTCAACACTCTTCTCGCTCCCATCCAGAAGAGCCTCGGCCTCAACGGAGTTCAGGTGGGCCTTCTCGGAAGCGCGATTTACGTCGGAGTCCTGTGCACTGTGCTCCTAGCCGGCCACCTTTCGGACCGGTACGGGAGATGGAGGATCATCATTGCCGGCCTGGCCCTGTTTACGGCGTTCACCTGGCTGATAGGCTTCTCCACGAGCTTCGAAGAAGCCTTGCTCTTTCGCCTAATCAGCGGCATGGGAGAAGGGCTCTTCTGGCCTGTAGCCATGGCAGCGGTGGCCGCTCGATACGGGGCGCGGAAGGGGCTCGCCCTTGGCGTCTTCTACACCGGATTCGACGTCGGCGGCATCATCGGCGCGGCGGTGACGGGGGCCGTCTTCTACATCGCGGCGGCGTGGCAGCCGGCTTTTTTCGTGGCACCGACCATAGGCCTCGTCGCGATAGCCGGAGTCCTCGCCGGTAGAAAGGGGCTCGAATGGTCCGGGAAAGATTCCTCCATGCTGGCTCTCGGCAGGGATGCTCTTGCCGTTCTCCGCAGGCGGGGGGTCGTCGTAATACTCGCGTTTGCGACATTCGCGACCTGGGCGACCGTGTGGCAGACGGTCTTTCTCGCCTACTACTACAGGAGCGTCCTCAACCTTCCAGTAGCTTACAGCGCTCTGGCCTACATTCCTGTCCCGGCCGCAGGGATCGTAGGCAAAGTCCTGCTCGGAGGGCTATCTGACAGATGGAGGAGAGACAGGCTTCTGCTTCTTGCCTCCCTGGGAATGGTGGCATCATACGCGGTGTTCTTCGGCTCCTCTGACCTGGCGGTCGATGTCGCGGCATCGCTGTCCATGGGGTTCTTCAGTTCCGCTCTATTCCCCGTGATGCAGTCTCTGGCCACCGACCGTTCGGGAGGAAGGGTAGGCACTGCGCTGGGGCTCACCACGACGTTTCAGTCCGTTGCTACGATCCTTGCCCCCCTCACGACTGGCGCGATGTTCTTCATAGGGGTCGGGACCGCAGTCGCATTGGAAGCGATGGTCCCGGCCGTCCTCACGTTGGTATCCGCGGCTCTCCTCAAGGAGCCCAGGCTGGAAGTCGGCCAGGCGCTCGAGGGCACCAAGGGTTTTTAGTGGAGAAGGAACGGAGGAACCCCGATGTGCATCACGAAGGTCGGCAAGGTACTCTCGGCAGGCAAGGGCAGAGCCCAGGTCGAATTCTTCGGTGCCGGTGACTTGGGGGACGTCGACGTCTCGGTGGTCGGCGGGGTCACCGAAGGGGCTTTCGTCGAGGTGTTCGGAGATCTCGCGCTTTCCGTCCTCAGCCCTGCGGAAGCGAGGAGGAGGAAGGCGGTCTGGGATGAAGTGAGGAAGGCGGCGATGATGCCATCCCCGAGGAGGAGGGCACGGCCCTGACCGAAGGCGGCATCCTGCTCCACGCGAAGCACGCATACATGCCAAACAGCCTAGGCTATTGCGGCCCCGACGACAGGGGGCTCATCCTACGGCACATAGAAGAGTCCAAGGGGGGAGATAACCTCGCCTCGATTCTGAAGGAGTTTGAAGCGGCCTACCCTTTCCTGCGCCTCATTGCCAGGTCCACGGGAATGGACGCCTTCGACTACGCGGTGCCTGAAGCCTACTGGATCGGGAACTCGCTGCTCGACAGGGTGGAGACCCCCGAGTTCTACAGGTTCTCCCACCAAGAGCTGGTGGGCAAGGACCCGAAGGAGGTCAGGAGGTTGTTCAGGTCGGCGGGGGGGAGGGCAAGGCCTCACCACACGTTCTATGTGATGAGCACCTACGCGACCTCAAGCGTCGCAGACGGCCCAAGCCTTTCCCAAGACGGGCGCCAGAAGGTCCAGGGGCTGATCAACAATTGCAGAATCTCCTGGGGAGAGGTGAAAGAGGTAGGTAAGAAGCGGCTGGCCGTCAAGTACGAGCCCGTGTTGCTGGACGACGGAAGGCTGTCCCTCGCCGCCCCTGCGGTCAGGAAGGTGAGCTACAACCCCGAAGTCGGGTCTTTCTCGAAGGTGAAGCCCGGTGACTGGGTGACCATGCACTGGGACTATGCCTGCGAAGTGATTTCTCCGGCGCAACTCCGGAACATCGCCAAGTACACGGCGCTGGACATAGACGCGACCAACAGAATACTGAAGGCCTCTCCGCGAAAGCGTTGAGCCGGCTCGTCCCGCCTATTTCATCTTGGAGAGCTGTTCTATGCGGGAGATTCGAGCCTTGTCGAGCATCTCGAATGACTTCTTGAGGTCCGTGAGGGTTTCCACGTTCTCGCCTGACTCCTTGGCGAGCTGTTGGAAGACGTCCTTGGCCTGGGTATTCGTCTGCCTCGAGGCGAAGCGTTCATAGCTGCTGACAAGGTCCTCTTCGACGCCGATCCAGTTGACCAGAGTCTCGATAAGAGCTTCGACGTAGCCCGTCTTCACGGTCTCTTCCACCTTCCTCGCGTCGGAAACGGTCTCGACTTCGGCGATTATTCTCTCTCTCTTCATGAGACGACAGCACCTGCCGATTTTCGGGCAGTTTTAAACGAGTCGTGGTCAGACAAGTTGGTTCAGCAGGAGGAACGGCAGAAGGCCGGTGGCGAGACTCAGCAGGAGCATTAGGGCGGGGGGCGCCAGGTCAGCGGGCTTCCTCGCCTGCACGGACCCATCCCCCTTTCCGAAGACGACGGTGTTGATTATCTTGTAGTAGTAACCGATGGAGAGCAGAATGTTGCCGACGACAATGACTGCCAGAAAGAAGAAGGGTCCAGTCTGAGCTGAGAGCAGGGCCCACACCACGAGGATTTCGCTCCAGAACATCCCGAACGGGGGAGCACCCATCATCGCGAGCGAGTTTGAGGCGTAGAGGAAGCCCAGCGGCCTGTCCTGCCTCCCCGAACCCTTGAGTTTCTCGAGTTCCGCGTTCTCGTATGCGGAGTTCTCCTTCCCGAGCAGCATAAAGAAGTTGGACTTCAGGAGGCTGTGATTCCAGATGGTGAAGACTACGGCGACCAGCCCGGGGAAGCTCAGAGTCGACAAGGCTGCTAGCATGTAGCCCGTCTGGGCCACCGAGCTGAAGGAGAGGATCCGTCTGAGGTTGGTCTGCGCCAGACCGCTGAGGTTGCCCACCAGCATCGTCACCACGGCCAAGGCAGCAAGGAGGATCTGAATGTCCAGGATGCTAGAGGGAGGGGAGACGGCCCCGACCAGGGGCTGTAGAATCTTCAGGATTGCGAAGACGCCGACTCCGGTCACTGCCCCCGAAATCAGGGATGCAGACGGGAGGGGAGCCGCGGCGTACACGTCCGGGAGCCACGTGTGCAGCGGGACAATCGCAGCCTCGACCCCCAATCCCATGATAAGGACAGCAAGGCCGAAGGCTCCCGCCGATGACCCGAGCGCCGTCAAGCCGGCTCCCAGCGCTATGGAGCCCGTGGCGGCGTTGATGACGGAGATGCCGTAGAGCGCGAGGAGGCTCCCTATTCCCGCCATGAAGAAATACTTCATCGTTGCCTCGAGCGAGAGCTGCCCCCTGCCGAAGCTGACCAGACCGTACGCCGCGACGCTCATCCCCTCCCAGAAGAGGAAGAGGGTCAGGTAGTCCCCGGCGGAGATGACCCCGACCAGCGAGCCCATAAGAAGCAGGACGAGGGCGTAGAACGGGCCGATGTTGTCGGAAGGGCCGAGGTGCCTCAATGAGTACAGCGTCACGACGAAACCCACGACCAGGACCGTGAACGCGACGAAGATGCTGAACCTGTCCGCCAAGTAGACCGTCGCCAGCGCGGACGCGGTGGGCTGGGTTACGATGAAACCTTGGTCAGGGACCCATTCAGAGATCAGAAGGGCAAGGGAGACCAGAATTGCCCCGCCGCAGACAGCTCCGACTGCGTACCCCCTGCGGCTCCCCTTGCGTCCAGCGGCGAAGTCCGCCAGCAGGGAAAGGACCGCTGCCGCGAAGAGGACTTCCATCACCGAAGTTATCCACATGTCTACAGAACCCCCACCGCGAACAGGACGAACAACGTCATGACCGCAAGAAGAATCAGGGCGGCGTTAGCCTCGAGCAGCCCCGTCTGGATGGACGAAACGGCCTTTGCCAGAGGCCCGGCGACCCCCCTGTAGATTCCCGAGTACAGCCGGTCGAAGCCGAGGCCCTCCAGCAGCGCCCCCTTCAAGGACTTCATGGTCGGGGAGGTCGCCGCGAGCTGCTTCGTCTTCTGGGCATACAGCGAGAAGGCCAGGTAGACGACGAGGAGACTCGCTGCGAGGACGGAGAGGGAGGTGGCGAGCGTAGCCACGTCCGGGAGCCCGAGCGAGGCTATCGGGTAGATTGTCTGAGGATACAGGACGCCCCAGGCAAGTATTACCGAAATCGAGAGCACGATGATGGGGACGAGCATCACGGCAGGAGACTCCGAGGCGGTTCCCTTCCCTCTGGGCTGCCCGAAGAAGACCTTGGCGAGGGCCCTGAAGCTGTACAGGCCGGTGGCCGCGAACGCTAGTATGAGGGCCGC
>Ga0187769_10002558_pt1 | contig 10672 bp, 10 predicted proteins | sample 0116_SJ02_MP02_1_FD_133140 | JGI IMG/M metagenome (GOLD analysis project Ga0187769, IMG submission 133140) | Tropical peat soil microbial communities from peatlands in Department of Meta, Colombia - 0116_SJ02_MP02_10_MG | ecosystem: Environmental > Terrestrial > Soil > Wetlands > Peat | place... | reverse complement strand
TTCCTTTAGGAGGGTGGAGGCAACGGAGGCGTTTACGCCCAGCGCCCTTGACGCGCTGTAAACTGTTATGGCTTTCAGGGGAGCAAGACTCTTCAACATCTCAGCGTCGCTCATCTTTGGAGGGAGGAAAGCCAGCTGCCGCTTCTGTTGTGGCAGAGCCTTCTGCTCCTTTGCCTTCTTTCCCTTCGACTGTGCTATCTGCTCTTGCCCCGCTTCTGTTGACTCCTGCGACTTCTCCATCGAAGCCAGGGACTTCTTCTTGACTCCACCCAAATCCTTCGACAGTCGCGCTTTGGGGTTGGCAATTAAGGGTTTCCCGGATCACTTCGAGCGGGCCCCACCCCTCCCGAGCCGCCTGAGATTGTGAACGAAGCGTATCACCGCCCAAGCGGGTTTCCACTTCCAAGAGACGACGGGCGTCCGCCCCTGTTCGGCGTACATCCAGAGCTGACCAACTGTGTGCGCTACGCTATGACGCCTCCTAATTCTGACGACGTAGGGACTGAACGAGACTTTCCGAAGAAGCCCCCGGTCCTCCGCGCGTTTCCAGAAATCGAAGTCCTCTGCTCTAGCAAGGGGCTTCCATCCCCCCAGGGACTCGACCACGCTTCTTGGTGCTATCGTGACGCCTGTCCCCTGCAGGACCAACCCTTCATACTCTGTGTGATAGAGGGTGAGGAGGTGCTGTAACCCAGGACCCACCACGTCGTCCGTGTCGATGCCAGCGATTACGTAATCCCCCGTTGATTCAGCAAAAGCGATCTGCCTTCCCTCTCCTCTGTTGCACTTCTTCACGATAAGTTTGAGGAGCCCTGACGACGCGTATTCCTGCAGGACAGATATCTGGCCGTCGGTGCTTTCCGCGTCGACCACCACTATTTCGGTGTCGGCTCTGTTTGTGTTCGCAATCAGAGCGTCCATTGATGCCTTCACCGTGGGGAAATCGTTCTTCGTAGTCACGCACACAGAGTACTTCGGATGGCCGGGACTAGCTGCATTCGCCACGAATTCGGTGCCATCGGCAATTGAATAAAAGCGCTCTGGGGAATCCTTAGCCCCGTAAGGACCCGGTCAGGCCGACCCCTTGACATGGAAATCATTGTCGGGTGGGGAATAGGACCAGTTCGAAGGAGAGACGCCAAGACAGCGCGATGAGGGTACCCTGTGGATTCGTGCCGCGCATGCCAGTCAGCGGGTGACTCGTGTCTCACTTGCACTTCTCCGGAAAAGGAGATTAAACAGCCAAGAGGCGTTCTTGCGCTTGGAATACTCCCAGGTCGCCGAGAAGTACGAGGAACTTGAGGGTATCTCCGGCAGGAACGAGATGACGCGGGTCCTCGCAGAGTTGCTTAAGCTGACTCCGAGGGATGAGCTTCCACTCTTGGTGTACCTCACCCAGGGAAAGCTGCGCCCGGACTACGAGGGAGTTGAGCTCGGACTGGCGGAGAAGCTCGCCCTCCGGGCGGTCTCTTCGGCCACGGGGCTGGCGCCCGAAAGTGTCTACACGACCTACATCAAGTACGGAGACATCGGGTCCGCGGCAGAGGAGCTCCTCAAAACCAAGGGTCAGGGGACGCTATTCAGCGAAAAGCTTACCCTCAGGAGGGTGTACGATACGCTGCTCAGAATCGCTAAGCAGAGCGGTTCGGGTTCGATTGAGCTAAAGCTGAAGGAGCTCGGTTCCCTTCTCAACGACGCGACTCCCCGGGAAGCGAAGTTCATCATGAGGACGGTGACCGGGGAACTCAGGCTCGGCGTGGCAGACTACACAATGCTGGACGCCGCAGCGAGCGCCTTCCTCGGAGGCAAGGGGGAGAGAGGAGCTATTGAAAGGGCGTACAACGTCCACCCAGACCTCGGCTTCGTGGTCACTGCGGTCGCAGCGAAAGGGCTCAAGGGGATTCAGGTGATCGAGGTCGAAGTGGGGGTGCCCATCAGGCCAATGCTTGCGGAGAGGTTGAGTTCTGCTGCGGCCATTGTCAAGAAGATGGGGAACAAGGAGGTGGCAGCGGAGTACAAGCTGGACGGGGAAAGGCTCCAGATTCACAAGGACGGCAAAGTAGTCAGACTCTTCTCTCGAAGGCTCGAATCGATCACGGGTAACTATCCGGACGCAGTCGAGCTGGTCAGGGCGCACGTGAAGGCGAGAAAGGCGATTCTGGAAGCCGAGGTAGTCGCCATCAACGAGGTCACGGGGGAGTACTTGCCATTCCAGGAGCTCATGCACAGGAGACGCAAGCATGGGGTGGAGCAGGCGATCCAAGATTATCCGGTCGCTCTGAACTTCTTCGACATCCTTTATGCTGGCGCCGACATCACAGGCAAGCCGTACACATTCCGGCGGAGCAAACTGGAGAACACGATCGAGCAGACTGCCAGAACAAGGCTTGTGCCGGCGATGAGAAGCTCGGACCCAGCGAAAATCGAGAATTTTATGGAAGAAGCTATCGAGAACGGTTGTGAGGGTCTCGTCATCAAGGACCTCGCTTCCGGTTACAGAGCAGGGGCAAGGGAGTTCGCCTGGATCAAACTAAAGCGCGAATACAGGAGCGAACTGACCGACACCATTGACTTGGTAATCATCGGAGCTTTCCACGGCCGGGGGCGCCGGGCGGGGACCTACGGGACGTATCTGCTAGGGGCATACGACGAGAAGCGAGCGCTGTACACCAGCGTGGCCAAGATAGGCACAGGCTTTTCTGATGCAGACCTTGAGCGGATCCCCGAGCTCCTCAAACCCTACGAGAGCCACGTCAAGCCCGCAAATGTCGAATCAAACCTCGAGCCCGACATGTGGTTCAGGCCTCACATGGTCATAGAGACGATAGCCGCAGAGCTGACCCTCTCGCCGATTCACACAGCGGCCATGGGGCGCATACGCCCCGGCGCCGGCATCTCGCTGCGCTTCCCGAAGTTCACCGGGAGGATCAGAGACGACAAGGGGCCGGAAGATGCCACCACGGTGGATGAGATCGTCAGTATGTATCAGAAACAAATCAAGCGCATAGAATGATCTGGTCGACTTCTCGCTTTGTGCAGAGTCTCGCTTGTGTCGGCTCAGGGCCGCCACTGAGATTTGTTCTGATGGGGTCTGGCTATTTTATGCAAGATCTTGCCGGTGAGCGAGAGGGTCAACCCCAATCGGATTCTGTCGCGAACGTTTATGCTCAGAAGGCCCTTTCATGATTTCTAATGCCGGTCTGTCCGAAGTGCCGTGAACTCGGTCTTGGACAGACCCGTTTCTGTCCTCGCCTGGAGATCAGATGCCTTCGGCTTGTCCATCGCTGCGACCATACGTTCTCAGACCGGTCAAGCAACGAGTTACCTCTTCCAAGTCAACGATTTCATGACACGCGACGTCGTCCTTTCTGCACTGCTCGGCGAGCCTCGATCCCTTGATGACGAATCTGATGTTCGCTTCTTTGATGGCTTCGAAGTCTGAGAATCCGTCCCCAACGTAGGCGACCCCAGTACCCTTTGCCTTGATTGATCGGACCAGATTGCTCTTGAAGTTCGTGGAGTGTCCCTGCGGGAGCCCTGAGAAGTCCAGAACGATGCCGCGTTGCGTTGGCTTTGATATCGGTGCCACAATGACGATCTCGTTCTGCACGTCCTTGCGGTTCAGCAGGTGTCTGATGACGAAGTCCAGCCCCGCGCTAACGATGGTGAAAGAGGTTCCTTCCTTCTTAGAGAAGGCGAGCAGTTCGTCAAACCCGGACCTGAAAGAGGCCACGCCATCGATGGCATCAAGGAGCTTCTGCCTGGGCTCTCTTATCATCCCGTACTGTTGACTCAGGCACTCTTCCAATGAGATCTCTCCTCTTTCATAGAGGTCGTCGTATCTCCGCCAGTCTCCGTCCGCATATTGCGCCAGCAGGTACTCAACGGTGTCAATGTTCATAATCGTCCCGTCGAAGTCTGAGACAACCTCCATTCCTTGGAAACGCAAGTCGGGTTGGAAACTCGGCCTCTATAAGGGGTGGTGCTCGTCAAAACGGGTAGATCTCCGGGTTGGGAGGACTCCACGAGTCCGTGCCTCTCGAAATAATGTGCCCACGGTGTCATAGGTTGTTCACTAAGGAACTGGAGGAGAAGGAGTTCGTCAACCACGACTTCGCCATGGTGCAGGGGGACCCCTCCGCCCTGGTTGGGGCAACTAGAGCAAACACATGGCAACCATATTTCGTGAAGAAAGAGTTCTCCAGATACCGGTACTACTACAAGTGCAAGCATTGTGGTCACGAGTGGACAGAACTCAGAACGGAAGTCACAGATGAATAGGGCTGTCTTCTTGGGACTGATATCCTAGACCTGACCGTCTTCCGAAACGGGGTTCACCCACGCGTCTTCGATTATTAGGGCGACAACCGAGGGCTACGCCATCCTACACGCAGAAGCGCTTAGGAGATGACAGCAATCGAAGGACACCACTAGGGGATACAGCTACGCGTTATGCTGGGCAGTGCTGGGGGGCACAGTTCCAGTCGTCACGAAGCTCCTCGTGGGAGATGTCAACCCGATAGTAGCGTCAGGTCTTGCGGTCCTCCTGTCCGGGGTGATTCTCGTCCCATACAAACCAAGAGCAGTCCCGAGGGGAGGGAACGCTTGGATAATCCTCGCACTATCCCTGGCTGGGGCCACCGCAGCACCCATACTGTACTTCAAAGGAGTACAGCAGTCCTCTGCCGTTAACGCTGCTCTACTCGCCAACGGTGAAGTGCTCTTTACGGCTCTCATAGGATTCGGAGTTTTTCATGAATCCCTGCGGCGAAGGCAGTTGGTGGAGGGCTTGCTCATTGCAGTGGGGGTGATTGTTGTATCTGCAAATCTGCAGTCGGGCGGGGTGTCGTTTAGTCAGAGCGTTGTTGGCAACGCACTACTTGTCGGAGCCTCAATTCTGTGGAGCATCGACAACAATCTGAGCCGGATCGCTAGTCACCGCATGAGTATCTCAATGATAGCGAAGTTCAAGGGATTGGTGGGAGGAGGTATCATTACGTTTTTCCTCATAATCTCCTCATCCTTGGTCGTCCCCCTGACCTCACTTCCACTGATTGCAACTCTAGCGGTTATTTTCACCGCCATGACATTGCTCTCCGTCGGGGCATTCAGACTCATCGGGGCCGTCAGGGCCATTCTCGTGTTCTCGATCTCGTCTCTTCTCGGTCCCTTGTTTGCGTTCCTGGTCCTGGGTGAAGGCATCTCCACGATTCAGGTGATTGGGGGTGGGCTGATACTGTCTGGAGTCTATTTGATCCAGAGAAGCGAAGGGGGTGAGGCGACCCAGACAAGCCACTATGGTCAAGGGTCTGGGTGACTGCCTACGCCAAGTACGAAAAGGCCCACTCGTCAAGGGTCTGGGGAAATTTCGATAATGACCCTGAAACGATAGCTGCATGGACATATGCACGCTCGACTCCCAGGTAAACAGACGCATGACGGAGTTCCAGGGTTCATGGCTTGAATGAGTCACCCAGCCTGCCAGTCAACAATAGCACGTACAACAGCCAGATGAATATGATAGATGCGTCTCAGTGAGGCGCCCCGAAGGACCTGTCCCCAGCGTCCCCGAGGCCGGGCACGATGTACCCGTGGTCGTTTAGCGCCGGGTCGACGGCGCACGTGTAGAATTCAGCCCGTGGGAAGTCCTTCGCCACATAGTCTATCCCCTGTTTCGTCGCGATGACGGAGAAGAAGACAAGCCTCTTCGGTCGTCCCTCCTTCATCACCCTCTTCGCCACCTCCTTCAGCGTGTGCCCCGTGGCAAGCATCGGGTCCGCTATTACGACGACATCGTTCTTCCCCACTTCGGGAATCTTCGTATAGCTGACCTCGATGGGGAAGTCTGGGGGCTTTCCCCTCCATGCGCTCACCACACCCGTCCTCGCCATCGGGAAGTTCTTGTACATGCCTTCCACGAAAGGTATCGCTGCCCTGAGGACAAGTATGATCACGATCCTGTCTCTCCCTTTGATCTGGCCTCCTTTTGCCGGCCCCAGGGGAGTTTCGACAGTGAACTCCTGAATCTCCATGGTCCTCAGGAACTCGTAGGCCATGAACCTGCCGAGCCTGTAGATTGCTTTCCTGAACGCGATTTCGGGCGTTCGCTTGTCACGAACGAGGGAAAGTTGCTCCATAACCATCGGGTGGTCCATCACTATGACCTTTGGCTTAACCATCCCGACCATTGACTGGTCTGCATAGACACTATGTAAGCATGACCCATCGGCTGCTTGCTCAACCAGAGGGATACTCTTTATGAGAGAGCCGTCCGATGATAGTCATGGTTTGAAGAGGCTGAGACTGCTCCTAGCGGTGGCACTTCTCGCAGCCTTCGCCCTTCAATTCGCTCCAACTCACGCCCAGACCCAGAGTTGTGCCAACAAGAACACGTACTATGTTGCTTCTCTCAACGCGGACATCGACCCTGGCACGGCGGACTTCATGAGCTCGACGGTCAGTAGCGCTGAGTCAAACTGCGCTGGTCACCTCGTCTTCGTCTTGGTCACGAACGGGGGAGACGGTGCCAGCATGGAGTCGATGATCTCCTCGATTGCGAACTACGAGCAGTGGGGAGGCAACTTCTCCACCGTCGTGGCGCCACAGGGGTCCTATGCTTTCTCAGCTGGGTCCTACATCGCCGAGGCCTCCAATAGCATCTACATGGAGCCCGGCACCACGATAGGTTCGGCCACGCCAATCGTCTCGGGGATCCCGACAGGGGAGGAGAACTCGACGATGACGAAGGACATCGACGCCTTTGCTTCGTATATGGGGACGCTTACCCAGTCTAATGGGAGGAACAGTACCGCCGCTGAGTTGATGGTCACTCACGGGGTATCCTACCCAGACGACCTGGCTCTTAGGGAGAACGTGATTAACGGCATAATCAACTCGACCACCGTCCAGGGGGCGCTCTCCTACCTTGGCGTACCCGCAAGCACACCAATCAACACCCCGGGGATCAGATCGTCTCTTATCTCCGTCCTGAGCAACCCCAATGTATCCGGCCTGCTGTTCCTTCTAGGGGTCTTCGCAGTCCTTGCTGACATTTATCATCCCACCATAATCCTCTCCGTCGTCGGCGTTGCGGTAATTGCGGCCGCGCTCTTCGGCCTCGGCGTCTTTGGAGCCTCTCCACTCGCAGTTATTCTGATGATAATTGGAGCCGCTTTTATATTTCTCGAAGTGAAGACAGCCCACGGGATAAGCGCCACGGTTGGGGTTGTTATTTTCATAGTCGGGTTCCTCTTGGTGTTCCAGTTTCCATCGGCTGCTAGTTCTGCTCCTTCCCAGATCCAGCAGCAGCCGGCGAGCTTCACTGGTGCAACGGACATAACATACGGGCTAATCGTCGCGCTGGGTGCAGCCATCGTGCTGGCCAGTATCTACCTCCGTTCCATACGGGATGCACTGAGGAAGAGACCCAGGGTGAACGAGCCCTCCGTTCTGATCGGAAGGGAGGGGAAGATGGAATCTGATATGAAGGCAGGGGGGAGAGGAGTGGCGATGGTCTCATCAGAAGAGTGGAGCGTTACATCCGTCCAGGACCTGCAGCGCGGGGATGCGATAAGGGTAAAAGGAGTGGCGGGCCAGACTCTGACGGTAGAGAAGGTGGAGAAATGAGCCTCCTCGGTCCCGTCGCACTCCAGACGACAGGCGACATAATCAACTGGGTCATTTACGCGATAGTTGCGATCATCGTAATCGGGCTCATTGCCTACACCATCAAGATCGTGCGCGAATATGAGAGGCTAGTTGTCTTCAGGCTCGGGAGGCTGATAGGCGCCAGGGGTCCGGGCGTCGTCTTCATCATCCCTTTCATCAACAGGATCAACAAAGTTGACCTGAGGGAGAGGTTCCTGGAAGTCCCGCACCAGACGTGCATCACGAAGGACAACGCCCCGACTGACATCGATTTCCTGATTTACTACAAGGTCATCGATGCCACCCAGAGTATCGTCCAGGTCCAGAACTTTGAAGGTGCTTCGATAGGCATCGCAACCACGACACTCAGGGCAGTGGTGGGCGACATCCCCCTGGACGAACTGCTAGCGAAGAGGGAGCAGATCAATCAGGTTCTCAGGACGAAGCTGGACGAGGTCACGGAGAGGTGGGGAATCAAGGTCACCAACGTCGAGATTAGGGAGATCAGACCGCCGCAGGACGTCCAGGAGGCGATGGTCCGGCAGATGTCCGCCGAAAGAACCAGGAGGGCTACTGTCACCGAAGCGGACGGTAAGAGGGAGGCTTCGATCTTGGTCGCGGAAGGAGAGAAGAAGTCCAACATCCTTCGAGCTGAGGGTGACAAGCAGGCAGCCGTCCTGAGGGCGGAGGGCTATGCGGGCGCGCTAAACCAGATCTTCCAGGCTGCGAAGGTGATCGACTCAAAGACTATGACCCTCCAGTACCTCGACACGCTGAAGGCACTTGGCGCCTCACCGTCCACAAAGTACATCTTCCCAATGGAGTTCTCGCAGATATTTGCGAAGATTCCCAGCAACTACATAAAGGAAGCCATGGAAGAGGCAGCAAAGCAGCCATAAAGTCAGTTCCGCCGCTGAGCAAGCTTTGCCTGCTGAGCAGTAACGCCATAGAAAGGAAGAAGAAATAGCGAAACCCTTGGTAGAACACGAATTATTTACAAGAACCTCGGCTATTATTGCCTCGGTTTTAAATCCAAATGATTTCAAGGGTTGGAGCGAGCGGCTCCTGTGTCGGGTCAAGAAGGGGAAACCCAAGCAAGACGTCGGACAGTTGTAGTTCTTCAGGACGAGATGAGGCGTGTCCTAGACGCCAGCAGGGTACTCCTCGAAGAGCTCAACGGACTCGTCAAAGGAGACAAAACCCAAGTCTCCGCCGCCATCGAAAAAGTCCGGAGGGCCGAGGAGGACGTCATGACTCTGAGATCGGCGCTCATCCGAGAGCTCTCGCAGGTCGGAACTCTTCTCGTAAACCGGGAGGACCTCCTCAGGGCAGCTTTCGCTGTCGAGGACATCTTCGGGTACATCAACGGAGTCGCCTTCAAGATGTCTCAGCTTCAGAAGTCATCCGTTCGGAATAAGAAGTACAAGGACTCGATCACCGCTCTCCTTGGGCTTCTCATAGACGGGATCTCCAAGCTAAACGAGAGCATTCGAGCGCTGTCGCTGAATCCTGATCAGTCCATTCAGATGGCCGCGCAGGTGCAGCAGATAGAAAGATCAGTCGACAACGACTACAGGGAGTTGGTAGCCACCGTAATGAAGACCGCCACGAACGTAAAGGAGCTGATAACAGTCAAGGAAGTGGTGGAGGCCATAGAGGATTGCGCCGACGCCATGCTTGACGCCTCCGACGCGAGCACAATTCTAGCCCTGGGAATGTAGCGATGCCGAGGCAGAGGGCGAAGGGGAGACTCTTCGAGAACAGGATAGTCGTCTGGGATATAGATGCCTCCAGGAGGTTGTTCAAGGAGGGCTACTACGGCAAGCCGCTTGGGATACCGAAGCCCAAAGACTTCGAGTTCGACGCTCCGCTCATCCTCGACCTCATGGAGGGGTATTACCTGGCCACCAGGAAGATCCTGGAGGTGGAGGATCAGTCGGGCAAGGAGCTCACTCCAAAGCAGCTCCACGAGATTTGCGAGGCCTCCTATCCTGACTTCGAAGAGAAATTCCTGGTATACAAGAAGCTGAGGGAAGACGGTTTCGTCGTAACGCCCGGAATCAAGTTCGGGTCTGACTTCGCCGTCTACGAGCATGGCCCAGGCATCGATCACGCCCCCTACATCGTGCAGGTGGTCTCCCCCGATTCAAGGATGACAGCCACCTCCATGGTGAGGTCGGGGAGGCTTGCCACCACAGTCAGGAAGCAGTTCATAATAGCAATTTCAGACAAAGAGAAGAAGTCAATCGAGTTCCTCAGGTACGACTGGTGGCGCGCGTGAATTGGAAGCGCGTAGCTTCAGGATCGGGGACTCGGGTGTCACGGTCCTCAACGTCGGAGACTTTGCCATGAGCCTCTACGATATCTTTGGGAAAAGCGCTGACCTGACGCGATACTTCGACTCGCGGGACCTTGCCGCTCCTCCCTTCTCTCCAAGCAACACGGTTCTTATCGAGACCGCAACCAGCAGGGTCCTCGTCGACCCGGGGGACAGAGAGCGTCTCCTCTCGGCCTATGGGGCTCAGCCCCCAGATGGTCCACGAGCACCCCCGAAATTGGTCGAGCAGCTTGGGACTGTCGGCGTGAAGCCCCCGGACATAGGCACGGTGGTTGTCACTCACCTCCACTATGATCATTTTGCGGGGTTGACTCGCAAACTTGGCGGGAAGACCGTTCCTGCCTTCCCGAATGCGATGCACATCGTTCCGAAAAGGGATTGGGACATGCCAGAAATCGCGGATGCCAGGACGAAGGGCGACAAGGACCTCGCAGAGACACTCGGGGTCGTCGATGAAGCAGGGCTGTTGAGCTTACTTGACGGCCCGATGGACTTGGGAGGCGGTGTAACCGTTTCCCCGTCCCCAGGCGAGAGCTCTGGCCACCAGATCGTGGGCGTGATGTCAAAGGGCGCGACCTGCTACTGCGTCGGGGACCTGTATCACCTGAAAGAGGAGGTGGAGCATCCGGGGCTCGCCGCGACCTGGGCTGACGCCGAAGTCCTCGCAAGGAGCAGGAACGCTTTCGC
>Ga0187769_10002557_pt1 | contig 10679 bp, 9 predicted proteins | sample 0116_SJ02_MP02_1_FD_133140 | JGI IMG/M metagenome (GOLD analysis project Ga0187769, IMG submission 133140) | Tropical peat soil microbial communities from peatlands in Department of Meta, Colombia - 0116_SJ02_MP02_10_MG | ecosystem: Environmental > Terrestrial > Soil > Wetlands > Peat | place... | reverse complement strand
GACCGGGAACTGGTGGGATTGGAGAAAAATCCTCACGACCGGAACACGCTGGCCAGCGTGTTCCGGTCGTGAGGATTTTTCTCCAATCCCACCAGTTCCCGGTCCAGCCGATCCAGGTTTTCGTAACTCTCGACCAGAAAATCCTTGACAATGTCACTCTCGCTCATCGCTTGCTCCCCAGATCTGGAACGTTTCCGAAAATGAATAAACGGGCGCAATCGCAACTGCGCTGGGAACTCACGCACACCTGTTCTCAACCACGCGCCCAGGCCTAAACGCCTGCCGATTGACGCCTTCGCTGTTTCTATCAGTCTTTATATCGTCCGTTCCCCCGCTTTCATTAGCTGAAGACGCGCCTCCAATGCACTTGGGTCGGTTCCGCCGCACCTCAGTGAATTCCTACTAGCTTGCAGTCGAATCAATAGAGCATTCCTGCCTTTGCCCCTTGGCTCAAGCAGTAAAGAACGCCTTGTGTCATGAGTCAGTGGAGGCGTTGATCTAAGGCAGGTTTAATAATTCGTGTTGGCAGCGGCTTGGAGATCCCCTTTCCGCCGGAATTTGCAGGTGTTGCGAGGATGGGTGCTGGGCTGGAAGCAGGGAGTGATCTCAGGGGTGGGGTACTTCAAGCGGGCGCTCGCGGTGGAGCAGAACCCAATCGCCGTTCTCACTTAGCGCTTCCTTGCCTAAACTCTCGAGACACTCGACGGCGGCCCTCGGATCACTGTGTTCCCGAATGGATTCGGCCGCGCGCGAAAACACCCCCTCCATGCGCCCATACTGCTTGGCATGCTCCCGATAAGCCATCCGGTTCGCGTAGTTGTGCAGGAGCGCTGCTAAGGCCAGAGCGGCCTCGACAAGAAAAAGAACCACCGCCACGCTCTCCAGTTCGTTATGACGAAAGTATTCGTAGTCCAACAGCATTGACCGAAATTTATAGCAAACGAATAGCAACACAATTGTCCCAACTCCTACCCCAAAGCTCGCGAATATCTTTCCCCACAGTTCAAACCGCTCAAGGTGCCGCTCGTCCCGCCCCGCTGCCCCGCGGAAGTACTCCTTTTGCGCCTCCACCCAGTTGGTTCGGACTGTCTCAATGCGGTCTAGCAGATCCTTTTCGGAGGTCTCGGCACTGGAATCCGCCCGCACGTCCCATCCTCGGAAGCCATTCCGAATCCAGTCCAATTCAGAGCGCTGCTTGCCCAGGTAGTGATCCGTGACGGCGTCTGACAAACCCACCAGCCGCCAAAAAAACCTTACGCGCAGACCTTCGGCCATGGCCCGGTAGTCCTGGAACTTCGTATCCCCCTCCCCCTTGCGAAAGCCGGACCACCGCCAATAACCGTAAGCCAGCAGCAGCAGTGACAGCAGCAAGACTCCCGGATGATGGAAAAGGTGGGCGAAGAAGGTAAACGACAGAAATGCCGCGAAAATAGTTACGTGTAACAGCTTTTCCATGTGCACTTTCTCATGCCGGAATCTCAAAGCCAGCGCATCTGCAAGGCCGAACCGATTTAGCTCAGCCCGAACCTCCTCCGGCAATTGCACCTCAGACCGGCCACGAAGCAGGTAAGTTTTGCTCTTCACGATTTCCGCCCTCAGGTCCGAATCGGCGCCGGCCACGTAGTGATTGAACTCATCGATGCGCGAAAACATGCGGCGATAGTAACCGGCGGCCAGGGCGTCGTCGCCCTGGAAGGAGTGGGGGTAGAGGTCTTGACGTTCAAAAGGCGTTCCCTTCGGAACCGAGAGGGTCTCTCGCGGGGTTGGTATCCAGTAGACCGGAAACCCTTCCTGCGCCTCCAGGCAACACGCCTCCGACGGCGGCAGGCCGTCTCGTTGAAACCTCACCATGGAGGAGGTGCCGCCTACCAGACCCGATTCCACGCCGTCCCAAAGCGCAATCAATATCTGGCTCTTCCCCACGATGTACTTGGCCACGCTCTCGTATTGCAGATCGCGCTCCCGTCCCGGGTGCATGATGCCCTCAGAGCTGTTGCCCTCAACCAGCGGAAGCTCCACAAAACCTTCGGCCTGGGCGAGCAGCGAGCGGAATTTGGCTAAAGAATCACCCGCGAAATCCCGCTCGTACACGGCCTGGCGGGTGGGCATGGGAACAAACAGCCGGGCTCGAATTTCATCGGAGAGTGCGACCTCTGCTGCCAAACGGTCCGCCCCTTCGGCCAAAGCAGAGAGCAAGATCAGAGGCGTGGCTCCATATTTGCTTTTCAGCTCGAGAAGAATACTCCTGATAGCCTTTTGCAGTTCGCCACGGTCCTGTTCTCGGATGTTCCTGTGGCCTGTAATACCCACGACGAGCGAAGCCTGAACCTGCGACAGGTCGACAGCAGGAGCATCCGCCTCGCGCGGATTGGCCTCCGCCCGAGTGTTCAGATCAGCGGCCGTATCGAAGTCGGCGATGTTCCACTCCCCGCGAGCGTTTCTCCAAACGCTACGCCCACTATGGCGCTGATATTCGCCCGTGAACCCACTGTTGTCAAGTGGAGCACGGTTCTGCTCGCTATAGAAGGAAGATCAGGAATCGGAGTAGGCTCTTGACGATTACATGAGCAACTCAATCATGCCCCCGCTGAAGCTGCGGCAGTAACGCTCCCTGAGGTTGAGAAGATCACTTTTACGGTGCCTTTCAAATCTTATGTTACGAAAAGCGGAAATTCTCGCTCGCATCGACAACTGGTCCAGCCTATGTGAACGGCAGATGAAGTGCGCATCATTTCGTTCTATTAGCTGCTAACGCCAACAATTTAACCGAGTGGTGACAATGAAGTGATGGTTCGTGAATCCGGCTCGTTCAGACTATTTTCCAAAAAACGAACGTTAATCGCTTTTCTGCTCCCATTTCTAAATGAGCGCATACACTCCTCCGGCACATTTTTTCTCAATCGCATTCGCCTTGACTGAGGTCCGGTAGCTCCCAGTTCTCGTCGTGAAGGCACAGGTCAAAGGGATTGGAACGACGTTTTTTCGGAGCTGCTGCGTTTCTTAGTCAACCTTGGAGAAGCAGTGACAAATCGGCCGCCACGCGAAAAGTATATCTGGAGGGATTCATGACCGAGAACGATGCTATTAAGGAGCTTGAAGCGCAATTGACACGATTGAAGGCAGCCCTTTTGAGGCTGAGATTTATCGTCATTGAGATTCTGCGCAGACAACCCCAGCGCTTTTCTCGGCGGCATTTGCTCGCTCTGGGAGCTTTGCCGGGTCCTGCCCGCCTGCGCTCAGCTCGTCGGAGAGGTCCACGGTGGATTTAAGGAACGTGACAAATCTTTCCACGACTCGCCCTTCGATCTCGTGCGCCAACGACGGCCCTTGTTGTTTTGGATTTGTTTGAGCCAATCGCGAGCGGCCAACGCTTTTACTTCGATCGGCGAGAATTCGCCAACTGGGGCGGATGTGGTTGCTAATGCAGGAAAGGTATGCATGCTTGTTAGAGAACGCCTCGGGATCTCTTCCCGGAGATAACTTTCAAGCACAGCGCCACATCTCTCATCTGGTACTGCCGGTTGGTCGCTGTTAATTTTGATTCGCAGGTATGCGACCTTGGAGCACCGATCATCCGCGGACCTGTTTTGATATTCATCATTTCCATGTTGATATCTCGTCCTCACTAATTACCTTTCCTCAGAAGAACGCGAATGCGGTTCATGCAAAACCTACCGCGCGGTGCGTGGCAACCTAACCTTTACCTCGCAGCCTCGCTGCCCCAAACGGTTTGCCAGTTCTAGAGACCCACCATGCGCTTCAGAGATCTGGCGCGACACCAGTAGTCCGATACCGCTGCCTCCAGGTTTTGTGGTATAGAAAGGGACGAATACATTGCTGGGATTCATTAGTCCGTTCCCGCTATCCTCGATTGTAAGAACCACGTCCTTGTCGGTCAGTTTCCATGTAAAGACTACCTGTGGTTCCAATTCGCTGCTGGCAGCGTTCTTCGACCGGCTTGAATTCTCGCCGGAAACCGGCGGTTCCATTACCGCTTCCGCCGCATTACGCAGCAAGTTAATGAACATTTGGTCGAGCTGATCAGGGTCCGCCATCAAAGTGGCGTCAGGCCCCGGAATGACCGTAACATCGACCCGAGTCTCGAGAGCAGTGACACGTTTCACCAACGCTGATATCGAACACCGTTGTAAAACTGGGGCCGGCATTTGGGCCAACAGGCGATAGGCCTGGAGAAATCGATTGAGTGAAGCAGCACGAGTCTCGATGATGCTCAAGCCGCGTGCAAAATGCTGGCGCTGTTCGGCGTCAAGATTCATTGCAGAAAGTCGCGTATTCAAGCTACCGGCTATAGACTTGATTGGCGCGAGCGAGTTGTTCAATTCGTGCCCCATCACCCGGATCAGGCGTTGCCATGCCCGCCGCTCCTCTTCGCGCAAAGCACGGCTCACGTCAGACAAAACAACCAAGGTGTGCGGTACTCCTCGCTGACGAAACGAACTACGCCGCACGAGCCAGCGCACATCGCCATTGGCTTGCAGCGGAACGAGGGTTTGGGTTTCACAAGACAATGGAATCTGGAGCCCCAACTCAGAGGCGGTTCTGCCCAGCAACCGCGCGGAGGCTTGCTGCAGTAGTTTTTCCCCAGCAGGATTCACGAGACGTAGTTTGGCTTCTGTATCAAACGCGAAAATTGGAATATCCACTTCTTCCACGACACGTTGCAGCAGGGCGGTCGCCTCAACAGCTCCCGTGCGCTGCTTGGCAAGCAGATCGGCCAAGGTGTTAACTTCGAGAGAGAGCTCTCCGATAGCATCACCGGGAACCGCCAATCGAGCGCGAACTGAGTAATCCTGTTCGCGCAAAGCATTGACGACATTGGCAAGGGTTTGCAGCGGACGAACGACGTGATCGCGCAGGCCAGCGCCAAATAACAAACACAGCAGCAATTCGGCACCAAACAAGGTTAACTTCGATCCCCATCCCCAGGGCTGCACCCAAATTAAAGTGCCGCTGACGATGAGAGCGGGGGCAACCAACAACACTGAAAAGAGCGCCACACCGCGCTCAAACAGTGGCCGCCGCTGCTTCCCTGGAACGCCTTGGGATGAATTGTTTACGTCCGGGCTAGAGCCCATACTTTTCCATCCGCCGGTACAGGGCGCCTCGGCTCAAGCCAAGGGCTTCCGCTGCCTGGCTCACATTGCCCTCGAAGCGCTGGAGCGCTTTGCGGATCAGGATGGTCTCCACCGATTCCAGACTCATTTGTTCCAGATTCTGTGCCTGCGGACGCGACACCCCGCCCAAGCCGAGATCAAGTGGCTGGATGTGATCTGTGCGGCACATCAGAACCGCGCGCTCCAAAGTGTGCTCCAATTCGCGGACGTTACCCGGCCATGAGTATTGCATGAGAGCCTGCAACGCCGCCGGACTCAGGCCGTGAATCTGCCGCCGATAGCGTGAAGCATAGCTCGACAGAAAGTGCACTGCGAGCGCCGCGATGTCTTCTGTGCGCTCACGCAACGGCGGCAAGTGGATTTCCACAGTATTCAACCGGAACAAAAGATCCTCGCGAAATTGGCCCGCTTGGCACGCAGATGAAAGATCAGTGTTGGTAGCCGATATCAGGCGGACATCAATTTTCTTGCTCCGGGACGAACCTACGCGCTCAATTTCTCCAAACTCGACCACGCGCAGCAACTTGGCTTGCTGGCGGAGGGGCAAGTTGCCGATTTCGTCCAGAAAAATAGTTCCGCCGTCGGCCATTTCGAAGCGTCCAATGCGATCGGTGCGAGCGTCAGTAAATGCGCCCCGCACGTGACCGAACAATTCACTTTCGAATACTCCTTCAGCCAAGCCGCCAGTATTCACTGCAATTAGTGCACGCGCTGCGCGCTGCGAAAGCGCGTGAATAGTATGCGCAACAATCTCTTTTCCGGTGCCATGCTCACCGGTAATCAACACGTTCGCATCAGACGGGGCAACGCGTGTGATAGCTTCGAGTACGGGCGCCATCGACGCCGCGGTTGCAATGAACTCATGCCGTCCCTGAGCACTGAGCAGTCGATTTTCCGCAGCTAATCGCTCGGCCTGTTGCAAGGCACGATGAAGTTCGACCTGCGTACGCAAGATGGAAATCAAGCGTTCGTTTTCCCAGGGCTTCTGAATGAAGTCGCGCGCTCCGCGCCGCATGGCCTCGACCGCAAGCTCGACGTTGCCCCAGGCCGTCATGACGATAACTGGAAGAGTGCTATCGAGCGCAACCGTTTCGGAAAGCAGGTCGAGCCCTTCCTGTCCGGAAGTGGTATCGCGAGTGTAGTTGAGATCGATGAGGGCCGCGTCGTATGCGGCGTGGGCCAGCGCTTCCCGCACAAGGTGAGGCGATCGCACTAGATCGACTTTGTAGCCTTGCGGTACGAGCAATAGCTCGATAGCCTCCAGAATGTGCTGCTGATCATCGGCCACCAGGATTCGCGAAGCGTCCCGGGATTTCGTGAATATTGCGGGGGCGCTCACTTCTGTCGGATTGGCCGCGTTGGGCATAGGTTAGGGGCCTGGATCGCTGGCGGTGCCTGCTATTGCATCCTGGATCTTGATTCCATTATGTTCCAAAGTGCTGCCAGTGGCACGATCTAGTTCCACTTTGGCTTTTTCGTAGACCGTCATCGCGGTAACCAAGTCGAGCTTCGCTAAGGAGAGATCGCGTTGGGCGGTCATGGTCTGGTAGGTCGAGCCCGCCCCCAACGCTTGCTCCTTCTGCATAATCTCGAACGTGCGTTGCGCCAGGTCTTGCGCTTTTCGGGCTGCATCCACGCGAGCGACGGTTTGTTCCAGCGCGTACTGGGCATCACGAACCTCGATGCGGATTTGCTTTTTCAATTGCTCCCGGCGCACTTCCGCCTGACGGTATTCCAGCTCGGAACGGTACTGATCGGCCTTCGCGACACGATTCCGGAGTGGGATATTGAGATTCAATCCGATGTAGTAGTCCGGAGAAGAATTGTTGAATGCGTTCTCCAGCGCGCCCGAGAAGTCAACGGGAACGGTGGATGAGTTCGGAACTCCTGGAACCTTATAGATCGGATTCAGAGGCCCGGCTAGCCCCGCCCCTCCGTAAAACCCCACCAACGAGAGCGAAGGCAACAAGGCGTTCCTCGCGGTCTTGCGGCTGATCTGGCGGTTTACAAGATCGACATCGGACTCCGCGAGTTCGACGCGATCGCGCAGCGCCTGGGCGATGAGGTCCTGCACCGCCTGACTGACGGGTATGTTTGTCGATTCCAACCGATCCGCTGGAATCACCGGCATGGCTTCCAGCACAGGATCGTCCAAGCTCTTGGTCAATGCATTTTTAATTAGCAATTCCTGCAACTGCAGCGAGGTTCTTGCGACCGTCAGATCCTGATCGCGTCTCGAGACTTCACCTTCGGCGCGCATCACGTCCATCGCGGGAATGCTTTCCAGCTGAAGTTGTTTCTTCGCGGTCTCGAACGACTGCCGTGCGAACGTCAATGATTGTTCACTTACTTGGGCCCATTCATAGGCATTTACCAAGTCCCAATAAATGTTTTCTATCTGCGTGACCGTGGTTATCACCTGATCTTTGAAGGCTGTGTCAGAAATCTTCCGGTCGTTATTTGCGATCCGTAGATAGCGAAGATTTGGGCCGAATCCAAAGCCGGCGAGTAACTGCTGCTGAAAGGAGACGCGATACATCGAACTAAGCACCGGAGACAAATTGAAGAACGGACTATTTGTGGTCTGGCGGCCGTTGTTGAATTGCACAGAAAGCGCGGTGCCGGTCGGAAAAGCCTGCGAATAACCGACTGTGACCTGCCCACTATTGAGCTGTAGCGACGGGGTGCCGTAGATTGTCAGATTGGCCAGCGGTGTGGTTTGATGCTCCGCTCCAACAGAGCCAGTAATCATGGGATCGTAGGATGCCACCGCCGTTCCCGCGCCCAAAGTGGACTGAACTAAGCCGGACGCGCCGGCGCCTGCTCCGCCCGCGCCGCCCGTTGTTCCTCCGGCACCCGCGCCGGGCGCTCCGGCACCAAAACCTCCGACTCCGCCGCCTGGGGTCCCCTGTACGACGCCTGCGTTTACGCCCCGAAAAATGGCCCCGGCTTTTGTCCGGAGAACGTCCATGTCGGCAATTGGCAGATTATATCGGGCAATCGCCAGGTCGAGATTATTCTCCAAGGCAAGCCGAATCGCATCTTTGAGCGATAAATACAGCTTCCCGTCGCGGATCAGTTGACCTAATCGAGGAGAATTCATCATCTGCGGTTCAGGTACTTCGTTGGACGAATATGCGTGGAAAGGATTGTGTGACTTCGGCATCTCGAAGGAGACCGATGTGCTCGCCTGAGGTAGAGACCTTGTGCTTAGGGACAGGACAACCAACCCTGCGAGCCAAGTTGATCGTTTAGCCCAGGTTTGCCGCAGTTTGCATCGAAGATCGTCAAGAAGATAATTCACGCATGCGCATCCTGGCTCAAGTTGTTCAGTTCCTCTTCGGCGACCACTTTCCCGTCGAAGAGGTGCACTTCGCGTTGCGCGTGCTTTGCGAAGTGTGGGTCGTGTGTAACCATGCAGATGGTCGCTCCCTCACTGTGCAGGTTTTGGAGTAACTCCATTACAGCCTCGCCATTGCGAGAGTCCAGATTTCCCGTGGGCTCGTCAGCGAGCAGGATGGAAGGACGACCGACAAGAGCGCGGGCCACCGCAACGCGCTGCTGTTGCCCGCCCGAGAGCTGTGAAGGATAGTGACGCACACGATGCGCCATACCGACGCGTTCGAGTGACTCCATCACTCGCTTCTTGCGATCACTGGCTGAGATTCTCTGGCGGTAGGTCAGCGGCAGTTCGACGTTTTCGTACACCGTAAGATCGCCAATCAGATTGAAACTTTGAAATATAAACCCGATCTCCTGGTTGCGAATGCGTGAGCGTGCAGCGAAGTTAAGGTTTTCCACCGCGTGGTCGTTGAGCCGATATTTCCCGTGGGTCGGGGTGTCGAGCAGACCGATGATGGAGAGAAGCGTGGATTTGCCACAACCCGACGGGCCGGACATAGCGACGTACTCTCCCCGTCGAATGTCTAAATGCACTCCGGAGAGCGCGTGAGTCTCGACCTCATCGGTGTAAAAGATCTTCGTGAGGTCTTCGATTTGGATTAGCGGTTCTCCTGCTTCGGTCATGGTTTCTGCCTCGATTGTCTACTGTTAATCTAGCCGGATACGGTCGGCATTGTCGGAGCGTGACATGTCAGAAAGAATAACAGTGTCACCTTCATGTAATCCTCCGAGAATCTGGATCGAGTTCACAGACGCGCGCCCAACTTTTACAGGAACGCGAACAGCGCCCTTGCCATCAGAATCAAGTTTGAACACACTGATCGTGCTGCTTTCTTGACCAAATGCCGGACGGCCGACGTAAAGAACATCATCGAGACGTTCTAGGTCTATGGTCCCGTCGACGCTCAGGTCGGGGCGCGCCCCCTTGGGGAGTTCGCCGGTGAGCTTCACATCCACAGTAACCGTGCCGTTCTGAACGGCTGGATCTATGCGCATTACAGTTCCAGCCACAGTGCCATTGTGGGTATCCACCAACGCAGGCTGGCCGATCTGCACATCGCGCGCCTGTGTCTCGGCTATCCTTAATTCTGCGATCAGATGGTCGGGTTGCACGACCTTCGCTAGCATCGTTCCTGGCAGCACATGCTGTCCCACCTGTAATGGCAAGTCGACCAGCACGCCTTCAATACCTGCGCGAACCTTCAGGCCTTCCAACTGTTTCTGCCTAAGTTCGGCTAGAGCGCGGACCTGATCCACTTTGGCTTGCTGTTGAACAAGCTGCGATTCAATCGCCTTCTGGTTGATATCCAGTCGTTCGTTCTCAATGTGGTTTCGCGTGGTGAGTTCGTCTGCCTTGCTTTTCGAATTTCTGTATGCCAGTCCTGAAATCACCCCGAGGTCGTAAAGTGCTTTGTCAGTCTCAGACTGCAATTTGGCCTGGCTATAGTCCGCGGTTACCGTCGCAGCTCCGGCCTTTTGATTCATCAAGTCGCTCTGCAGCTTGACTCGCAAACTCTCATATTCAGCTTCAGCGGCTCTTAACTGAAGTTTGACATCCTGCGCGGCCTGCCCCAGCTGCGGATTGCTCATCTCGACTAAGACTGTGTGCGCCTTGACTTGCGACCCGGGAAGCGCACAAATCCGAGCTACGGTGGCCTCCGTCTCTGCTGGTATTTGACGAGTAAACTCCCGGCTTGGAATAAGGGAGCCAAGCCCACGAACCTCGCGGAGCATTGAACCCCTCTTCACCGTGTCTGTCCACACTGTGCTGCGTCTAACCTCACGCGCCGCCGGCTTCAGTCGCGACACCCCTATCGTGGCGCCTCCGAAAAGCAGAGCGACAACAGCAAGCAACGCGACCTGCCGGCGACGCCTCTGGTGCTTGAATTCAGGGTGCGCGATATCCATTGTCAGCAGTTACGCACTTGTACACCCAACGCTTGATCTGACCTATCCCATTCCAACGACTACCTATACCATACATAACTATCGTGCTCTTACCTACGATTCTGTCCGCTCTTACACATCGACCGTCCGTCAGTGGACAGCTCCGTCACTACTCACACCTTACATCACTCGTCGCGATAAATCTCACCATACGTTTGACCGTTCGAGAGGCACGCTTCGCGATATCCTTCGGTT
>Ga0187769_10002556_pt1 | contig 10682 bp, 9 predicted proteins | sample 0116_SJ02_MP02_1_FD_133140 | JGI IMG/M metagenome (GOLD analysis project Ga0187769, IMG submission 133140) | Tropical peat soil microbial communities from peatlands in Department of Meta, Colombia - 0116_SJ02_MP02_10_MG | ecosystem: Environmental > Terrestrial > Soil > Wetlands > Peat | place... | reverse complement strand
CGTGATGGCCGGTGTGCTGGCGCTTACCGAGGTGTCGGTCACCGAGGTTGCGGTTAGGGTGACAGTGTCTGGGTTGGCAGGGGCGGTGTAAGTGACGGCCACGCCGGTCGTCGAGGTCGGGGCGCTAAACGAGCCGCAAGGGGAGGCCCCGCTTTGGCACTTCGCCGACCAGTTGACGCCTGCGGTGTCATTGGTGGTGGCGGTGATGGAGATGGTGGCGCTGACGTAAACAGAGGTGGGAGTGGTGCTCAATGTAACCGTGATGGGTGGCTTGCTCGAACTGCTGCTGCAGGCAACCAGAGCGGCAATCATGCCCAAGCCGATGAAGAGAAGAATCGATTTACGCCATGTCATCGCGCACCTCCGTTGCCGGCCGTCCGGAATGCGCCTGCGCCGCGACGGCGTGAGGCGCGCTCCGACTGCCCTTGCTTCAGGAATCCGCTCAGGTTGCGCACTGTGACGAGGCGTCCGCTGAAAATCACCTGCCGCGCCAGCAAATATTCTTTTCCGTGAACTTTTTCAAACGCGCCTACGATCTGCACCGGCGTTCCGGCCTTCAGCACTTCCTGCGTTTGTTTTGTCATGTACGGGCCGAGATGCGTATCGACCATTCCTTCTGGTGCATTTACCAGGACATGGAGGCCGGCGGGACTGCCGGGCCCGGGACTTGTGACAAGCTCGTTAACTGTCCCGTTCAACGTGATCTCGTGGGCCTTGTCGTAACCGAGAACCGGGACCTGGCTGTGAGCATCTCCGGGTTGGGCACTAAGTGGAATTGCCGAGATCGCAAAAAACAAGACGGTACACAGTCCCGCGATCATTCGAATGGGTTTGGTGAAAAAACTACGCCTCATGGATTCGCTCCTTAGAAAATTTTGGTTCGGGCTTGCGAACTGGGGTTCGGGTCGGCGGCGCGACGAACTACGGCGCTGAGGTTTTGAATTTCTCCCTCCGCTTCCTGGCTGGCGGAAATCCTCCACTGTCTGCGCTGGAGGAACGACTGCAGGGAATTATTCTCCGGCTGTGGCGCAAGGTCAAGGAAAATTAGGAGGAATGTTTGGATTTTTGATTCGCCCGGAGTGGCGCTAATGGAATCAGGTTAGGCGGCGCGCGTGGTCACTCGCTGGTGAAGTAATCAACCGTGACCGGGTTCTCGAAGAGGGAGTAGTCGCGGGTGACGACGGTGATGCCGCTGTCGGTCACGAAGTAGCGGGAGCGGTCGGCTTCGGTGTCATAGCCGATGGTGGTGCCTTCGGGGAGGTGGACGTTGCGGTCGATGATGCAGCGGCGGATGCGGCAATGGCGGCCCACGGCGACGTGGGAAAACAGGATGGAGGCGTCGACTTCGGAGTAAGAGTTCACGCGGACGTCGGGGGAGAGGACGGAGTTCTTGACCGTGCCGCCGGAGACGATGCAGCCGTTGGAGACGATGGAATCGAGCGCGGTGCCCATGCGATCTTTTTCGGCGAAGACGAACTTGGCGGGCGGATACTGGCGCTGATGGGTGCGGATGGGCCAGTCCTGATCGTAGAGGTTGAAGATGGGGGAGACGGCGACGATATCCATATTGGCTTCGTAGTAGGCCTCGAGGGTGCCTACGTCGCGCCAGTAGAGAGCTTCCTTCTTGTTTTCGTCGATGAAGTCGTAGGCGAAGACGCGGTAGTCCTCGACCATTTTGGGGAGGATGTCTTTGCCGAAATCGTGGCTGGAGGAGGCGTCTTCGGAATCTTTGAGGAGGGCGGGGATGAGGACATCGGCATTGAAGAGGTAAACGCCCATGGAGCCGGCGACCTTGTTTGGGTTGAAGGGAGAACGCAGTTGGGTCGTGGCGGGTTTTTCTTCGAAGCCGTTGATGCGGCCGTCCTTGTCGACGTCGACCACGCCGAAGCGGGAGGTCTCGGCGAGGTCGATCTGGATGGTGGCGAGGGTGATGTCGGCGGCGGAATCCTGGTGCTGCTTGAGCATCTTGCCGTAATCCATTTTGTAGATGTGATCGCCGGAGAGGATGAGGACATGCTTGGGTTGCTCGGAGCCGATGGAATAAATGTTCTGGTAGACGGCGTCGGCGGTGCCCTGATACCACTGGACGCTGACCCGCTTCATGGGAGGAAGGACTTCGACGAACTCTCCGACCTCGCGGCCGAGGATGTTCCAGCCTTCGCGGATGTGGCGGTTGAGGGAAAGCGCTTTGTATTGGGTGAGGATATAGACGCGGCGGAGGTCGGAGTTGAGGCAGTTGGAAAGGGTGATGTCGATGATGCGATACATTCCGCCGAAGGTGACGGCGGGCTTGGCGCGGTCGCGGGTGAGAGGGTAGAGGCGTTCTCCGGCGCCACCGGCGAGAAGGACTCCGAGTGTGTCTTTCATCGGGACCACCGTGCAAAAACAGTAGATGGTAGCACAACTTTCAGGATGACAAATCAGGGGAGTAGGGCAGTGTCGCGGTAATTTCTGATCTGCGCGCCGACGGCCTCGAGCGCGCTCAGGCCCCAGAGGTTGGCGGGTTCAATATCGTCGTCGGTGTTGGCGTTCCAGCCTTCGTCCGGGGGGACGAACTCATTGAACTGGTGGAGGATCAGAAAGATGGGACGTAGCTCGCGGGCGTACACCATGAAGGCGTTGAAGGTGACATAGACGTCATTGGCTCCGAAGCGCAGGGAGTCGTCGGGGCAATAGGGAAGGGCGGCGGAGTTGGTGGCACATCCCCAACCGTACTGTCCGGCGGTGGCGATGGAGGCGGTTAAGTTCTCCACGCGAGAGCCAGCGCGGTTATAAGAGGGATAGTAGGGGCACTGAGGCAGTGTGCAGGTTGGGTTGAGACGGTCGACCCAGCTCCAGAAACCGTATTCGGGACTGACTTCCACGGGGCCGTCGGGAGGGCCTTGATGGAGCCAGAGGCCGGGCTGGCTGTCGATATAGCCGGGCATGAGCCTGAAGGTGTAATTGCCGCTGAGCTCGGGGTGGGCGGCCAGGAACTGGCGGATGCGAGCCCAGAGGGGATGATCGGCGCGGTTGGGATCCTGTGCTGCGCCGAGGAAAATCAGCATGAGGGGCTTGCCCAGGTAGATGACCTGGCGCTGAGGGTATTGCTGGAAGAGCGCGCCGAAATATTCGATTTCCTTTTCGAGGGCGGTCTTGCCGTCGAGATCCTTGTACATGACGTTGTCGTCAGAGCCGCCGAGCAGGGGAATGATCTTGAGGCGGGCGCCGAGGCTGGTCCATGCGGGGAAGAGGTTACCGGTGTTGTCGCGGATGGTTTGGTTGAACCTGCGGAAGGCAGGCGTGCAGTAGCTGACATAGTGGCGGACGAACCACTCGCTGTTGAAGATGCAGGCCACGTTGTTGGTGAGGTCGGCGATAGCGGCGTCGACGTCGAGGGCTTGCATGCGGTCGACGTGGTTCTGGATGACCGCAGGGTCGGCGCTGTCATAACCGCCGCCGACGGATTGCATGTCGGGAGACTGGAGCAGGGGCATGGCGGCAGTGCCTTGGAAGGTGACGGCTTCAGGCCCGAACCAGGCTTCGTATTCCATGACGACGAGGTGGCTATTGGTGTCTACGAGCAGGGGGCCGTCGGATGATGAAGCAGGATTTTCCTCCTGGCAGACTGCGAGGGTGGGAGAACACAACCAGATAAGAACAATCAAGGGCAAGGCTAATCTTGGCACAGGTGTGCTCCTGCGGCGATGTACTACGGAGAAAACCCATGACATCCGGAAAAGTTCCGTGGTTCCATGGTGCAACCGCAAAGCTTATTTTTCTTCTTCGATTTTGATGCGGAGGGATTTCAGGAACTTGAGGTCCTGATCGTTGATTTTGAATTCGGGGTTGGTTGAGAGTGTGGTGATGAGGGAAGTTTTGTCGGGGTTCTTCTCGCCCTGCTTGCTAACGCCGATGGTGGCCTCAAGCACCAGAAAAATGTCGTAGCCGCCCTCTTTAATGCGCGAGACAACTTCGGCGATCTGCTCGGAATCGGAGAGAGATTCGTTGATGGCCTCGCCAAGTTCCTTCATCAAGTCTTTGAGTTGCTGGTCCACGTGTCCCCCCGATCTCCATCCGCACAAAACTTCTTAGTCAAGTTGGATGCCTGGAGCCGCGGAACGGTTCGACGGCGACAGGTTTGCGTCATTGTAGCGCCGAAGGCTGTTAAAATCGAGGCCGTGAGCAAAGTTTCTACGGCACGAAAGCTAGGCGTGGCGGCACGAGTAGCGAAGCAGGTGGCCACGGAGCACGCCCAGCGCAGCCGGGCGGTGCGGGCGGCAAGCGGCGCGGTGGCTACGACGGCGCGCGCCTTTGGGCGGGTGTTGCACCAGCTATGGCTGGAGGTTACGGGGGTTATTTTTCTGATTATGGGAGTGAGCTTCGCCGGGGCGGCGGTGAAGGAGTATGGGAAGTATCACGCTGGGCAGGCGGGGTTGAAGTGGGTGGTGGTTGCAGCCGGTTGCACAGTGATGTTTGCGTGGTTTGGGGTGAGTTCGTTTTGGAGGGTGAAGAAGAAGGGCAAGGGCGGGGCGAGGTAAAGGGGCTTTTTCACCAGGGAGGCACGGAGAAACCCCTTTTGTATTTCTGTGATCGTGGTTGGAGCATTGCGCCGAGGAGAAAAGCAGGTTCCTCGTCGCTGCGCTGCTCGGAATGACAAGTTTGAGGGATGGTCATCGTGGCGGGAATGAAGGTTGCGAATCAGCACGAGATTGAGACTTCATCGCACATAGTCGTGAATCCGCTGTATACGCCGGCGGATCTGAAGGGCTCGGACTACGAGAGCGAGGTTGGGTACCCGGGGGAGTATCCGTTCACGCGCGGGGTACAGGCGACGATGTACCGGGGGCGGTTATGGACTATGCGGCAGTATGCGGGCATGGGCGACGCCGAGGAATCGAACAAGCGCTACAAATATTTGCTGGCGAACGGAACGACGGGGCTTTCGGTGGCGTTCGATTTGCCCACGCAGATTGGGATGGACTCCGACCACGTGCTGGCGGCGGGGGAAGTGGGCAAGGTGGGGGTGGCGATTGATTCCATCGAAGATATGGAGCGGTTGTTCGCGGGCATCGAGCTGACGAAGATTTCTACATCGATGACGATCAATGCAACGGCGTCGATTCTGCTGGCGTTGTATGTGGCGGTGGCGCGGCGGCAGGGCGCGGACATCAGCCAACTTTCGGGCACGGTGCAGAACGACGTGTTGAAGGAATACATCGCGCGCGGGACGTACATTTATCCGCCGCGGCAGGCGATGTGGGTGATTACCGATATGTTTGCCTGGGCGAAGGAGAACGTGCCGGAGTGGAATACGATTTCGATTTCGGGCTATCACATGCGCGAGGCGGGGTCCACGGCAGTGCAGGAAGTGGCCTTCACGCTGGGTAACGGCATGGCTTATGTGGAGGCGGCGATCAAGGCGGGGCTGGATGTGGACAAGTTCGCGCCGCGGCTGTCGTTTTTCTTTAATGCGCACAGCAATTTTCTGGAAGAAGTGGCGAAGTTCCGGGCGGCGCGACGGATGTGGGCGCGGATCGTGCGGGAGCATTTCAAGGCCAAGAATCCGAAGTCGTGGATGCTGCGGTTTCACACGCAGACAGCGGGGTCGACGTTGACGGCGCAGCAGCCGGAAAACAATATTGTGCGGACGGCAATGCAGGCGCTGGCCGCGGTGCTGGGGGGGACGCAGTCGCTGCATACGAATTCCTATGACGAGGCGCTGGCGCTGCCGACGGAGCAGGCGGCGCGCATCGCGCTGCGCACCCAGCAGGTGATTGCCTATGAGTCGGGCGCGGCGCAGACGATCGATCCGCTGGCGGGGTCGTATTACATTGAGTCGCTGACCGATGAGATTGAGAAGCGCGCGGCGGAATATTTGGGAAAGATTGAAGTGATGGGCGGCATGCTGAAGGCCATCGAGCGCGGATTTGTGCAGCAGGAGATTCAGAACGCGGCGTATGAGTACCAGCAGGCGGTGGATCGCAAAGAAGCGGTTGTGGTTGGAGTGAACCGGTTCGAGGTGGAAGAGGAGAAGCCGATTCCGATTCAGAAGATCGATCCGGGGCTGGAGCCGAAGCAGGTCGAGCGGGTCCGGGCGCTGCGGGCGCGGCGGGAGGCAGGGCCGTGGAAGAGTGCGCTGGCGGCGATAGAGGATGCGGCGCGGTCGGGGGAGAATGTGATGCCGCGGATTCTGGCGGCGGTGGAAGCTTACGCGACCGTGGGCGAGATTTCGGACGCGATGCGGCGGGTGTTTGGGGAGTATAGGGAGGCGGTGGTGATCTAAACTGGTCGTTCGGTTTTAGTTGCCGGCGTTTCTTCTGAAGCGATTGCCGTTTCTCTCAAACTGTTCCTCGTGAACGCAAGATTCTCCTGCGCATCACAAATAGCTCAACCACCAATCCTTGCGCCGCTGTTTCAGTTCCGCCCACCAGCGGCAGGGCCAATAAAGAATTGCCACCGCGGTGATCCACATCAGATAAATAAACGGAAGATTGCCGTCGGGTCCCCCTAAGAAGAGTGCTGCACGCAACAGCCAGGGCGCCGTCGGCTGGCGGAAAACAACAGCCGTGCCTGCCGCAAGCAAGTGAATCACATAAAGATGCAGGATGTAATAAAACATCGGCACGCGCCCATAAATCAGAAGTGCAGATGAGAGCCAGGAAGGCTTTGCACCCCTGATCATACGCTTGTCCAGCCATGCCAAAAGCAACAACGAGGGACCCATGGTCATGAGCAGGAATTGCAGCGAGGGCGGATATTTTTCGACGTCGAGAAACAAGATAATGGTCTTCTCAAGCGTAGGCTGAACGTGCCAGTCGCCCTGTGAAACACCGCCCTGTCCAAGCGGGGGGTTGCCATACAAATTCGTCAGCCGTAGAAAAACAAACCCCAGCACCAACACCCAGCCAATCTGTCTGGTTATTTTTTGTCGGTGTTCAGGTTCAAGCGCAAAGATAGTTCCGAACGCGTAACCCGCGCCCATTACTGCGACCCAGGGAATGATCTGGAACAGCACGAACTCGTGGACGCCGAACGGCAGTGTGGCCATGCCCCGCACGTGAAGAATCGTCCAAACCCACGCGAGCGATCCGAATTGGGCTGGACGAATCCCGTCGAGAAGGTTATGGCCGGCAACAGCCATAAGCGACAACGCAGCCAGCCAACGTACAGGCATCCGAACCGCGGCCGCCATGATGACCATGCATGCGCCCAGCGCCCAGATCACTCCAAAGAAACCAAAGGGGACGGTGAAGCTCCACGCAAACCCCACGATGGTGAACTCCACGAAGATGAGCCATAGCCCACGCGTCCACAGAAAGCGGCTCAGCCCGGCGGGCGTGCGCCGCCGGCCATAGAAAAAAGCTCCCGTGCCAGCCAGGAAGAAGAACAATGGCGCGCAAAAATGTGTGATCCAGCGGGTAAAGAATAGTGCGTACCAGGTCGTGGCCAAGGTTTCCGGTTCAAATCGCAGATAAGTGAAATAGTTGCGCGCGTGGTCGAGGGCCATGATGACCATCACAATGCCGCGGAGGATATCGAGTGAATCGATTCGCACGCCGCTAGCAGGCTTGCACAAAGCAGCACTGATTGACGGTGAAGTGATGGTCGCTGACACGTTTCCGCTTCGGTCCCGGTGGGTTTTCTGTCTTGCATCTTAGCAGGTAAGGGAAGGGGACGCCCGATATCAAGCGGCGAATGTGGGTCTCGGGATAGGACTTAAAGAAGCGTCTAGTCCGAGGTTTTATAGTCGCAGGCGGAGCGGCAGGGTTCGCAGTACATGAGGCCGTCCTGGCAGATGCGGATGTCGAGTTGGGACTGGCAGAGGCAGCAGAATTTTTCGCACTCGCACTGGTTTTCCGGCTTTTCGCACTGCGCGCAGCGGAATTTGCTGTAGCTGGTTCCGGTGGACATGGCTGTAATCTAGCGCGGAGTGGCTCATCGGGAAACGTGCCGTTGGTAACCCTGGCAAAGCCAGGCCGTTTACAGCGTAGTGTGGCCCGTCGAGCAGCAGGTTCCCTTCGGCAAGCTCAGGGCAGGCTTAAGCGGCCGCCCCATAAGGTGATCACTTCCTGCAATGGGGCGGCTCTCCGTCTTCGTACCATATAATTCTGGGCAATGACCTTCCAACAGGTGCTGGATGGAGCGGAAGTCCTCGCGCACAGCGGGGACCCGGGAGTGAGTGGTGTGGAATACGACTCGCGGCAAGTGCAGCCCGGGTATGTGTTCGTGGCCATGCGGGGGGAATCGAGCGACGGCAACCGGTTTATCGATCAGGCGATACAGGCTGGGGCGGTGGCGGTGGTGACGGATTCGGCAGTGGAGAAGCCGCGCACGGGAGTGGCTTGGGCAGTGGTGCCGAACGGCCGGCGGGCGCTGGCGCGGGTGAGCGCGAATTTTTATAAGAAGCCGGCGGAGCGGATCGCGATCACGGGAATTACCGGGACCAATGGAAAGAGCACGACCGCGTTTCTGGTGGAATCGATTCTGACGGCGGCGGGACGGAAGAGCGCGCTGATTGGGACGATTGAGTATCACGTAGCGGGGAAAATCTTGCCGGCGCCACGCACCACGCCGGAGGCGCTGGACCTGAACCGCATTTTCAGCGAAGCATTGGGACAGGGAGCGACGGACGCGGTGATGGAAGTTTCCTCGCACGCGCTGGCGCAAGAGCGGGTGTTTGGCGTGCCCTTTGATGTGGCCGTGTTCACGAATCTGACGCGCGACCATCTCGATTACCACGAGACCATGGAAAAGTATTTCGCGGCCAAGCGGGTGCTGTTTGAGGGTTGCGGCACGGATGCGCCGCGGGCGGTGGTGACGAATGTGGACGATGAGAGCGGCGCGAAAGTGGCGGGGTTCAGCCGGAAGCGCAGTTCCGTGGTTCTGAAGTATGGATGGGAGCGCGGCGACCTGCACGCGGAGAAAGTGGAGATCACAACGCGCGGGACGCGGTTCGATCTGGTGATGCCGGAGGGGAAGATCGCGGTATTCTCGGCGTTAATCGGGCGGGTGAATGTTTACAACATTCTGGCGGCGGCGGCAGCCGGCTATGCGCGGGGATGTGCGGGGCAGGCGATTGCGGCGGGGATCGACAGGCTGGCGTGCGTTCCGGGGAGGTTTGAGCGCGTGGAGTGCGGCCAGCCCTTCACGGTGGTGGTGGACTACGCGCATACCGACGATGCCTTGCGCAATCTGACGGCGCTGGCGCGGGAGTTGGTTTCTGGCGCGGGCACGAAGGGAAGAGTGTTGACTGTGTTTGGATGCGGAGGGGATCGGGACCGGAAGAAGCGTCCGCTGATGGGTGAGGCCGCTGGGCGCGGCAGCGATTTCGTGATGCTGACCTCGGACAATCCGCGCAGCGAGGATCCAGTCGCGATTTTGAATGATGCGGTGGTGGGGCTGCAGAAGACTGGGGTGAAGTACACAGTGGAGGCCGACCGGCGCAAGGCGATTGCTCTGGCGATTGGTGAGGCTGGTCCGGGGGACATTGTGCTGCTGGCGGGGAAGGGGCACGAGAAAGTGCAGGTCACGCGGGAGGGGCCAGTTCCCTTTGATGATCTGGAAGTGGCGCGCGAGGCGCTGCGCGCGGTGGGTTTTGAATGTGGGGCGGCTCGGGCAGGGGCAAAAGGATGAAGCTCACGCTTTCCCGGATCGGCGAGTTTACTTCCGCGGAGGGAGAGTTTCCCCGCGGTGATGTGGCGACGGGATACTCCATCGATTCGCGCACGGTTGGGGCGGGCCAGCTTTTTTTCGCCGTGAAGGGTGAGCGGTTCGATGGGCACGACTTCGTCAGCATGGCGCTGGAAAAAGGCGCTGTAGCGGCGGTCGTTCGCCAAGATCAATGGCATCGTTATTCCTGGACCAATCGCGTCCTGCTTGTGGACGACACACTGGTCGCTTTGCAAACGCTGGCGACGGCGGTGCGGAAGCTTTGGGGCAGGCCGCTGATCGGGGTGACTGGATCGGCGGGAAAGACGACTACGAAGGAAGCGATCGCGCACGTGCTGAGCACGCGGTTTCGGGTGCTGAAGTCGGAGGGGAACTTTAACAATCATTTCGGCTTGCCGCTGATGCTGCTGAAGCTTGAGGCGGAGCATGACGTGGCGGTGATCGAGATGGGGATGTCGCACGCGGGCGAGATTCGGGCGCTGGCAAAGATGGCGCAGCCAGAGATTGGCGTTGTAACCAACGTCGCGCCCGTGCATCTGGAGTTTTTCGATTCGCTGGCGGGGATTGCGCGGGCGAAATATGAGTTGATTGAGTCGCTGCCGGTGGGAGGCACGGCGGTGCTGAACGCCGACGACGAGTATGTCTCGCAGTTTGGGCGAGATTTCAAGGGCAAAGTTGTGATGTATGGAACGCGGGCGACGGCGGACGTGCGGGCGGAGAAAATTCAATGCAAGGGAGCAGGCGGGTCGGAATTCGAGGTGGTGGTGGGCGGCGCGCGCGAACAGGCGAAGGTGGTTCTGGTGGGCGAGCATAATATTCTGAATGCGCTGGCTGCGGTGGGCGTAGGAGTGGAGCGTGGATTGAAGCCCGCGGAGGCGGTGGCGGCGCTGGCGACGCTGAGGCCGGCGGATAAGCGCGGGCAGGTTCTCGGACTGGGTAACATCACCGTGATTAACGATTGCTACAATTGCAATCCAAGAGCTCTGGCCGCGATGGTGGATGCGCTGGCCGCGATGGCGGCTAAGCGCCGT
>Ga0187769_10002555_pt1 | contig 10684 bp, 5 predicted proteins | sample 0116_SJ02_MP02_1_FD_133140 | JGI IMG/M metagenome (GOLD analysis project Ga0187769, IMG submission 133140) | Tropical peat soil microbial communities from peatlands in Department of Meta, Colombia - 0116_SJ02_MP02_10_MG | ecosystem: Environmental > Terrestrial > Soil > Wetlands > Peat | place... | reverse complement strand
TGCCAGGATCAGGATGAACGCCAGGCTTTGAAACAGCACCCATCCCCCCACCCGCCTGGTTACATCCATGAATGCTGTTTCAATGTTGCTAAAGCTCTGCCAGTCCGGCCAGACGCGCTGGGCGAGGTAAATTTGCAAGCCGCTGAACAACCCGGTGAATATGCAGACTAAAACCGTAGCAAGCAGGACGTTACGTTTTGGGTTTTCCACATCCTCGGCCAGGGTGGTGATGCCGTCAAATCCGATGTAGGTGAGGGCAGCAAAGGAAGTCGCAGTGGCAATCGCACCCAAATGAAAAGTTCGAGGATCGTAAAAGGGGCGTGACGACAGAAGCGCGCCCGCCCCCTGAGTGTGAACAATAAAGCGCACCGCCAACGCAATGAAGGCGCATATCATAGCGCTCATGATCACCAGAAGAACGAGGTTGGAATGCGCTGTGGAACGAATTCCACGCAAATTCAGAGAGGTCATGGCGCCGGCGAACAATGCGGCCAATACCGCGTACAGTACTCGAGGCGGAACATGGGGGACGAGGGGCGACAAAACACGCTGCACGGTTAGCGAACCGTAAATGGTGCAAATCAGGGGATTGAGCAGATAATCGAGAAACATGGCCCAGCCCGCGAGAAAGCCCAAATGAGGATTTAACCCCCGCCCCACGTAAGTGTAAGCCGAACCCGCGACTGGATATAGGGCAGCCATTCGGCCGTAGCTGAGCGCCGTCAATATCATGGCCAGCATGGCAATTAAGATCGTGGTAACCATGTGGCCATTCGAGAGTTTTTGGCCCAGTCCGAACAAGGGGACGGCCGCAATGGGCATTATGATGACGATGCCATAAAAGATCAGGTCGTGTAGTCGCAACACCCGATCGAGACGTGGCACGCTCGCAGTCCCAGCGCCCACGGATTGTTGGGTTATGCTCACTTCGGGATGTGGCGGCGCAGACCCGTGTGCGACAAAACTCCGCGCTGCCGTCCTTCCATCAATCGAGTCACGTGCGAGCCGGCTTCCCGCCGTCAGCTAAAGTAGAGCGTTGAGCACCTTTTCGAACGCTCGAATGATGTCCCGTTCGTCTTGCTCCGTCAAGCACGAGGGGATAGCGAGCAACACGGTGCGCTCGAACAGGTCGTCGGCTTTCGGACACGTCCCTTTGTTGTAGTTGTGGGCCAAGTCTCGATTTTCTGCTAACCTCCACGGGAAGCCGTTCGGATCAACGCTGGTCTTGCTCACCAAGCTGACGTTGTTGGTGTAAAGGTGGAGACCCCAGTCGGTCATCACCACATCGGAAACGCCCTGCGAGTTCGGAGTTATTCCTTCAGCCCGCAATGCCTTATTGACTCGTTGCGCGCAAGCTGGGTCGGGAAAGGTTGCAAGTAGAAAACAGCCGGTGTCGCCTTCGACGTCGAGAATTTTCCTCAATTGTACGCGTGGGAATTTCTCGAGCTCCCTTCGGATCCGATACTTGCTGTGGCGCATGTGCGCGATGATCTCAGGCAATTTTCTTAATTGCACTCGAAGCACGGCAGCGCGCAGTTCGTCCAACCTGTAGCCCATTCCCCATGAGCATAAAGACAAATCGTTGAAGATCAAACGGCCGTTATCATCCCGCGCATAACCCATGTCATGGCAGGCATCTGCCCTTTGGTAGAGCAGCTTATCATTCGTGACTACGCCGCCGCCCTCCCCGCAGGTCATATTCTTGTTCATCTGATAACTGAAAATAGCCATGTCCCCGAACGTTCCGACCTTCCTCCCATGCAGGCTGCCGCCATTGCATTGGGCGCAGTCCTCGAGCAGCCATAGCCCGTGCTGCCTCGCAATTTTCAGCACGGGCTCGACGTTACCCGGCGCGCCGCTCATATGCACAATGATGATGCCCTTGGTCCTGGAGGTGATGCGCTTTTCAAGGTCGGCGGGGTCCATTGTAAAGGTCTCATCGATATCCGCCAAAACCGGAATGGCGCCGTGATTGACTACCGCCGCCAGCACGGAAACCCACATGTAAGCGGGTACGATCACTTCCTGGCCCGGACCTACACCTAGCGCTGACAGAGCGGTCTGGAGGGCTCCGGTGCCGCTGCTCACCGCCTGGGTGTACCTGACTCCGAGTTGCTGCGAAAACTCCGCCTCGAACGCGTCCACCTCCTTCTGCAAGTCGATTCCGTAATACCGAAACAGCGAGCGGCTCTTGAGCACTCGAACCGCTGCCTTAATTTCCTCCTCGTCCATGTAGTGAACACCTGGAAACTCCAGGGCCAGCGGCTCAGCCCGGACTGGCGTTCCTCCGTCGATTACCAGACGGTCATTAATGGCTTTGCTGGCGTAATTCATCACTTGTTGTTCCTCCGTTTCCTACACCTCCACTTGCCTTAATTAACATTGTTTAGGGCTCTCACCCGATCTTACGGAACCGAGTTTCCTCATTGGCGGATCCCGCGAAGTTTGATTCTAGGTACCTCACCATCAATGTACAAAGAAGGTTCTTGCCGTCATTTCCTGCACGCCGGCAAAATCCACTTTCACGTGCCACAGGCTCGTCTGATGATCCCAGAACCAGCCAGACTTCGCCCCCTTTAGCGCATCCAGACTACTCATTTCTTCGAGCCTGGTGTTTCCTACTTCCACCCCGGACGGCCGCCGTCCTGCATAGCCCACCGTAACCGGATTCCATTCCTGATTCGAGATCACCCCCACCTGCACCCCGTCCCCCTTCGCTTCCACGGAGGCTATCCGCTTCTCCCCCATAGTCACGAACTTCTGCACGTCCCCAACGACCGCCATGGCGTTTGCCAGCAGCGGCGCAACCACAAAGTATTCGTGCTTGGCATCGTGTGAAAGGGCGATCAGCGTCGAGGCACCGACGACTGTGGCGCGACGAGTGTCAAAGTTGTAGATCACCCACTGGCCCCCGCTCATACCCAGGTCCGCGACGTTGAAGGCGCTGAGAGCCCCGGCCCGCGGCAGACTCAGCACATAGAACCACTTCTGACCGTTCCGCTCCGAGGCCGTGTAACCCACAGCACAACCCTCCAAATAACACCGGTCCAGCGGGACAATGGGGTAGTCCGGCTTCAAGAGCAGCTCGTCGCCTTCGCGGTAGGTTTTGCGCACGAGGTCGAAATTGCATTCTCCAATCCGATGCCCTAATTGGATTTCACCCCCCAGCAGGTTGGCCAGCAGTACGTCCTCGAACGCGTTGGCATCCGCACTGGTCTGGATATTGTCTCTTGACGGCCAGATCCCTACCGCGCCATAAAATGCGCTGGTGAATATCAGGTGCTTCCAGACGTAAGGGTCGTCGTCCTGCTCAGCAGTCGGAATGTGGTGGTCCCACGAACCCTGGACCGACACCACGATCGGATTCTCGGTCGATTCCATTATATTGCGTGGAAGCTGCATGCAGTACTGCATGGTGAAATTCTTTTCCTGGAGGGCCTTCGCCATGTTCTTGAAGTACGTGTCCATGCGATCGACGCCGGCCATCATCACCGGATCGCCTTCGTAGACGCTCAGGAAATCGTGCTGAAGCAACGTGTCTCCCCAGGACGCCACCTTATCCGCTGTTTGCCTCCAGTAGTCGAGCGTGTAGTAGACGTCTCCCATGCCCGCGCCCGGCGTCCGGTCTGAGGGCGTGGTGAAATGGGGAAATTGTCTCGGATATGGCCCGCGGGGAGCCAACCAGCAGTAGTAAGCCTCCAATGGCACACCCAGCTTCTCATGCAGCCATGCCAAACCATGCGGAAACAAGTCCTCCCGGGGCTCAAACAGGCCTTCGTGATCGTGCAACTGGTCTTCGTCTTGAACCTGGTAAGCGCCGATCCGCAGCCCGTGTTTCTTCGCGTCCTCAGCTATTCCGAGGATTATGTCCTCATAAGCCTTATAGCCTTCCTCCTTGAATCCATGCTCGCGGTAGTACGAGCCGTAGTCATCCCAGTAGACAGGATACTTCAGAGTGTCGCCTGCGTATTTGGAGGGAATCTGCTTCCCCGCCCGCTTGAGCAAAGTCTCACCCCAAGCTCGAAACGTTTTCCCAATTCCCTGTCCCGCCACCAGAATATGAGCGTGCTCATATCCGGCGGGAATATCCTCCACCAGTCCTTCGATACCGCAGTTGATCGCGCCCTTCGACGGATTGGTTTCATCCATCGACCCCACTGGAGCGCTTTGTTGAGTGGCGACAAGGTAATTCGCATAAGGGGAGAGGATCAACGTTTTGTATGCTTCGTCCGCGAGAAGGAGCAGATCGACTGTTCCTCCTAGGCTGGCGGCGTTCCCGTAGCCAAAGCGATGAGTGAACATTCCTCCACTCGTCCACGAATAGAGGTCATTGCGTTCGTCAGATCCCGACAGGAATTGGGGAAAAACCACGGAGGGAACGGTCCAATCTCCGCTTGCATACTGTTTGAAGCCGCGTGGGAATTTCTGAAAGAAAACCAGGCAGGGGCAATCTGAGTATAATTTGAAGCCCGTGCCGAAGCCCGTTGTGGATTCCGGAACCTGCCATGCCAGCTCAATCGATTGATAGGCTCCCAGAAAATCGGTGCCCGCGCCCGTCTTCACATCGGTTAGAGCGAGTCTTTCCTTCGTCCGGTCATAGGCGGCAACCTCCGGATATTTGACCTGGGCGCTCCGATACCAGCGCTTGCTCTCCAGTACGCTAACCAAGCCTTTTCCTAACCAGCGCTCACCTCCGTACCGTACTATGTAGACACCCTCGCTGGGGTTAACAGCCAGCGAGACGCCGAAATTGTTTTCGAGTGAATACTCGCCCTGCTGAACGGCAGGTGCGGTGGGAGAAGATTGTTGTACTGGGATTGCCAAGCCCATGGGACTTGAAAGCACCACAACGCCGGAGGCAATCGTCTTCCCGAACTCTCTACGGGTCAGGGTTTTCATTGAATTCCACCTCCCACGAGACCGCCGGCCTCACCATCTATCATCAATTCAAGAGCGGCAGACATTGAAATACACGTCCGCGGTCGCTCTTAACCTCCAGCGTGTCATTCACCCGGATATCTTGGGGTCCCGGCAGCATCCGTGCGAAAATCTACGGTAAGGATCTCGTTTTCGGCGACCTTACCGTAGATTTTCGCACGAAAACTGCTATCTTGACCTAACCCCCGCCAACATGGCCCACAAACCCTGCACACAAGTCGATTGTGTGCGTGATAGATGCTGTTTCCATTGAACTTCGCCGTCTGCAAGACGGTTGAGCAAAACGGGAAGGGTGTCAGCAGAATGGAGGGCGGAAGTGCATTGGCCCCCCAAACCTGCTCAAGCGCCGCCGCTCTTGTTTGTTCACTTGATCAAGATCCTCCTTTCGGATGTCAATCGCCCGGGTGGCCCCATGGCCAGGCATCATAGCTTAAGCTTAAAACCGGAGCTTGAGCGCAAATTGCATGATTCGGGGGGAGCGAGCTGAAGTAACCAGGCCAAAGATTCCGCTGTTGAAGAGTCCATTTGGCCCGCCAAATTGTGCGTGGTTGAAAGCATTGAAAAACTCCGCTCGGAACTGCAGCGTTTTATTCTCGGTAAGAGCGGTATCCTTGAGCAAAGTCATGTCCCAGTCGTTAATTCCCGGGCCGGTAAAGAAACGGCGGCCAGACGTTCCGAGTTGGCCCAGCGACGGCGCAGTGAAAAGAGAAGTATTAAAGTAGGGCTGCCCTGATCGTGGGTTGGTATTCTCCAGGATGGGGCCAGGCGTGAAGTTAGGCTCGCAGGTGCTGCTTCCGCTTGAACCGGTAGCCGCGTCTCCAATCAAGCATTGATCGGAGGAATCGAGGATGGTCACGGGAAGTCCGGTAACAAAGCTGGTAATGCCAGCGACGCTCCAGCCGCGAGTCAGTCGGTTGGCATGATGAAAGAACTCGTCGAACGGCACATTATAACTGTAACTCGTAACGAAGTCCTGCGTGGTATCGTAAGCGCAGAGCCCGCGGCTGAGCGCGTAATTGAAAGGGTTTACCTGCTCACTTATATCTGAACTCTGATCCAAGCATTTGCTATAAGTGTAGCTGGCCAGAAACTGTAGTCTCCCGCTGGTATGGTGCCAGCTTGCCTGCAACGAATTGTAGCTGGAATTGCCCATGGTGTCGGCCCAGCCAACACTGCCAAAGTTGGCCCCCAATGGAGTTCGCGTGCTGTTGATGACGCCTCCCGTCACCGGGGAGTAGACGCCGTTTTCGCCATAGGGCCCACAGGTGGGTGTACCTGGCATTACCTCGCTTGGTTGGCTTACGCTCAGGCACAGTGCCGGATTGCCCGGATTGGCCTCTAAGTTTACCAGAAGGTGATGTCCCTGGCTTCCCACGTAGCTCAGACTCAGCAGATCGTTACCTCCAAATTGACGCTGGAAAGAAACATTGTATTGCACGGAATACGGACTCTTGTTTCCTGGAAACCATCCGGGCGAGCCTGCAATCGGGATAAAGCCGGCCCAGTTGACGTTCGGGTCGGGATGAGCCGCGGACACGTTCAGCGGCGGCAAGGTAACGGGGAACCGCTGGCCGGCCGAGGTCTGGGTACCCCGGTTGATAAAGGGCTCGGCAAAGCCGGGCGGTACGGAAGTGCTGTAGAAGTCCCCAAATGGGGCATCGCCTATTTCCTGGGTGGTTTCGAAATCCCCCATTTGGTCAAAGAACTTGCCGAAGCCAGCGCGTATGCTGCTCTTGCCGGCTCCCCCGAAAAGCCTTTTCCAAAAACCCCCGCTCGGATTGGGAGCATAGGCGACGCCGAATCGAGGAGCAAGATTATCATAACGAATCGATGAAATAGTCGAAGGAATTCCGGGATCGCCCGGAAAGACCCATCCTGTTGGGGAGCCGGGAAACACGACGGATTGCTCGCCCGGAACAATCGTTTCTTGTTCATTGTGCTTTTCCGCCCAAGGGGTGGTCAGATCCCAACGCAAGCCATAGGTGAGCGTCAAATTCGATGTTGCGCGCCAGCTATCTTGGCCGAATAAGCCGACGTAACGGCTGCGTCCATACGCTGGTTCTTGGACACCTTGGAAGTACGATGCAGGCGCTCCGATCAGGAAGTCTGCGAAGTCAACTCCAGTCTCCTCGCCTGTAAAGATGAAGCCTCCGTCGTAATCGACTGCGATGAATTCGTTCACCTGGTCAAAATGCGTTTCCCCACCTAGCGCCACCGTGTGGGTGCCCATCACCTTGGAAAATTTGTCGATCGCCTGGTAGGTGTTCTCGTAGAAAGGGATTGGACCGTAGTCACCTAGCGTGTAATTCAGGAATAAAACATCCGGAAAAAACAGCCGGTTCGGATTGACAGGACAGATGCCCAATGTGTTACATCCTTGGACAAATCCCAGAGAGCCGGGACTTACTCCAGCCCCACCAACCGGCTGATCCAGGATGCTGACATTGCGCATGTAGTTCAGGTGAAACTCATTGACGCTGGAAGCGCCCAACGATTTTGTGTCTCCCAAGTTCAGGAGTTGTGCGCGTCCAAGGTCAACTCCATTAAAACCCGGGACGCTCGCGTAGGGATACGGAACATTGAGGCTGGAGTTATCTATAAAGTAATAGACCATCAGCGAACCCCAGCGTGTGTTCGCATCGATTCGAATAGCGCCTTTGTCATCGCCCAGGGTCTCATTGTTTGCTGAGGTGGTAAAGAAATCGTCGCCGTAATTCGGCAACGGAATATACGGCATGAGATGCGAAACAGGGGAAGCAAGCGCCTGCTGCGGGATTACAGCGTTCGGAAAGACACACTGTGTGGAAGTAGCGCACCCGCTTATATAGTAAGGCTCGCCTGAGGTAACGGGATAGCCTAACTCGCTTGAGAGCACGCCGGCCCACCCGGAACCACCCACCGTGCCAGTGAGAGAGCCGGCGAGAGCGGAAAAGTTGCCGTTCCTCTCCGCCACGGTGGGGACGGGGATGAGGCCGCTGTCCACACCTTGAATCATACGCGTTCCCTGATAGTCGGCAAAGAAAAATGCCTTATTACGGATCAGAGGGCCGCCGAACGTGCCGCCAAACTGGTTTTGCTGGAACCGGCCAATCGCACTACCCGGGATCTGAGCCCCCGAGGGACTCACTTGGTTATAGGAAAGAAAGTTGCGACTATCCAGACTCGTATTCCGCAGAAACTCAAAAGCACCGCCGTGGAAGCTGTTCGTGCCTGACTTGGTAGCCACATTGACCTGGCCGCCGCTAAAATTCCCATACTCCGCGGCGAAATTACTGGTCATGATTCGCCATTCCGCAATTGAGTCCAAATTGGGAATAACGGCAGTGCCCCGCTGAACTTCTTCCACCACGTCGGCGCCGTTTACCATAAACCCGTTAGAGCTTTCCCGCTCGCCGTTAACCGACAAGCTGCCTGGGTCAAGATCTCCCGAAGGAGCGCCGACAAGGCCATACGAACTTAGCCCAGAGCTTTGGGGCACAACGCCCGGCTGCAGAGCCAGCAAATCCGTGAAGCTGCGGCCGTTGAGAGGCACAGCGGTAATTATTTGTGAGGTGATAACTTCGCCCACCTGAGAGCTTTCAGTGTCCACGTGCAGGCCTGCGCCGGAGACAGTCACCTTTTGCGTCACCGCGCCCACTTTCAGCGTCGCATCCACGCGCAGCGCGGTGTTGACGTCCAGCACTAGGCCTGTCTGCCGGTATTCCTCAAACCCGCTCTTGGTGATTATGACCTCGTAATGGCCGGCGGGAAGGGTGGGAAGGGAATAAAACCCCGCCACATTGGTCTCGGTCGAGGTCCGAATGCCGGTCTCGGTATTGTGAGCAACCACCGAGGCTCCAGGAATGGCCGCACCTGAAGGGTCCGTCACGGTTCCTGAAATACTCCCCGTGATGCTGGCCTGAGCCACTGAGACTGCCAACAGGGATAGCAGTCCCAAGGAAAGCAGAGTCTGACAATGTTTAGGTATCGCCCGGATTTTCTGCATCGAAGGCCTCCTCCTTTTCAGTCCCCAGCCTGCTAGGCGCTCCAGCCAAGTCGCAACAAAGGCACGTAAATAAACATAGGAGCTACCGGTTGGCGAAATACTTCGTGTCTTCATATGAAGCAACCTCCTGCTTTCGAAATTTCGACCCAACGTGCCGGCGCAAAGTAATGAAACGCATTAATAAATGCTTTCAATAATACGCCACTGCTAGGCCTTGTCAAGTGGTTTTTTAGGTTTTTTCGATCTATTTCAACTGGGAACTGAGAGCCTTGCGGCATCCTCCGGAATTTCTTACCCGGGTGTTTATTTCCGCTTCGGAGGGGGCCAAGTCAGGTCGTGCCTTTTCGTCCGGGGAACTTTGGCAGGAGGCGTGGACTCGCGAGGGACCAATTCCGGCTCGATGCGCCGGTGGATGGGGGTGAAGGCCTCGCCCGCTACCGAAGCCCCAATGGCCTGGGTGAGGATTTCGACACCGATTTCTCCCAGCTTCTCGAGGGGCTGGCGAATAGTCGTCAAGGGGGGACTGCAATACGCCGCAGCGGCTATGTCATCGAAGCCCACTATAGCGCAGTCTTCCGGCACGCGACGGCTGGCTTGATGCAGGGCGCGGATGGCGCCGAAAGCGGTCACGTCGTCGAACGCCACGAGGGCGGTAAACTGCCGGCGTCGTTGCAGTAGTTCGCGCGTCGCGGCATAGCCCTCCTCGTAGCTTGAGGCGGGTTGGTCGAGTTCAACGATGAGCTCCTTCTCGAGCTTCAGACCCACCTCTTTCGCGAATTCGCAAATGCCGAGCCAGCGCTGGCCTGAGTCCACTATCTGCCGCGGCCCTTTGATGAACGCCATGCAGCGGTTGCCGAGAGCATAGAGGTATTTCATCGCAATGCGCATCCCGGCTTCGTTGTCGATGACCACAGAACTCATAGAAGCGAACGCGGACTCACGCCCAATAATCACCGAGGGGATTTTCTGCTCTTCGACCACCCCCAGAAGGTCGATGTCGAGTAGCAACGAGTTGGCGACAGTGATGATCCCCTCCACGCGCCGGTCCAACAGCATCTCGAGGTAGCGCTCGAAACGCACGCGCTGGTTCTGGATGTCCGCCAGTACCGGCAGGAACGAGGAGTGGTATAGAGCGTTGTGAATGCCCTTGAGAATTTGCGTGAAATAGGGGTCGAGTGTGTCCGAAATGATCACCCCGACGGTCTGGCTGCGCGTGCTGCGCAGCGACCGCGCAAAGGGATTGGGACGATAACGCAGCCGCTTCGCCGCTTTGCGAATTTGGTCCTTCGTGCGTTGCGGTATGTACCGCGCCAGCGGCGCATCGTTCAGAACGATGGAAACAGTCGACGGAGAAAATCCGGACTCTCTGGCGACATCCTTGAGGTTGACCATCGGATTCTACCGGCGTGGTGAGAATTCCTCACCTTTACCTAAGCACTGCGGAAAAAACACTATCGGCTTAGGGTATCCGATTTCCTTTTCCGGTGCCACAGCAAACTGACTGGTGTTCTCCGAACTCGCGTGGGCCGAGATGCTTCGCCAGGGCGCCTCACTGGGTGAGATCGGCGAGTTGATAGGCCACCATAACCCTCAGACGACCAAGATTTACACAGCATATTTACACTGGGTGCTGTATGGGTTGCAGACTGTCGCGGACTTGGTTCTGAATCAAGAGCATTCCAGCCAGGCCACTTCGGCTGGGTGCCACAATACGACGAGTTCTGCTCCGGAGTCACGAGTTCTGAAACACAGATGGCAGTG
>Ga0187769_10002554_pt1 | contig 10686 bp, 11 predicted proteins | sample 0116_SJ02_MP02_1_FD_133140 | JGI IMG/M metagenome (GOLD analysis project Ga0187769, IMG submission 133140) | Tropical peat soil microbial communities from peatlands in Department of Meta, Colombia - 0116_SJ02_MP02_10_MG | ecosystem: Environmental > Terrestrial > Soil > Wetlands > Peat | place... | reverse complement strand
GCGCCACGCCTTGCGACAGGGTGGCCACGATGTCCTCAACCGAGGTCTCCGCGGCGACTTCGACGCTCGCCTCGGAGAGGCCAAGCCGCTCGGCGCGCAGCCGAACCTGGGCCACCGCTTCTTCGCCGGAAATGTAGACCGCCCGGTGCCGATTGCGCGCAAACGCCGCGGCGACTTCGAGCAGCAGCGTCGATTTGCCGATCCCGGGATCGCCGCCGAGCAGCAGCACCGAGCCGCGTACCAAGCCTCCGCCGGTCACGCGATCGAATTCGCCGATGCCGGAGGCAAGCCGCGGGGCCTCATGGGCGGTGCCCTGCAACGGCTCGACAGCGAACAGCCTGCCTTTGCGGGACGCATGCCGCGGCGACTGAGCGCCTTCCCCGACCAGCGTATTCCATTCGCCGCAGGCCTCGCACTTGCCGGCCCAGCGCGCGTAGGCAGCGCCGCAATTCTGACAGACGAAATTTTGTGCACGCGCCGCCATGTCATACGCCCCGGTAGACGAGGTGGCAGCGCGGGCCGAGGCGGGCGAGGACTTCGTAACCGATAGTGCCGGCAGAAGCCGCAACCTCATCGACGCCGATATCCGCGCCGATCAGCGTCGCTGCATCGCCGCGATGCACCGCGCCGACCGCAAGGTCGGTAATGTCGAGGCAGACGAGATCCATCGAAATCCTGCCGACTATGGGGCAGCGCTTTCCGGCCACGATGGCAGCACCGCCCGGATGCTGATCGGTGCCGCTGCCGGCGCGGATGAGCCCGTCGGCATAGCCGAGCGCCACGACGGCGATGCGGGAGGGGCGTTTCGCCGTCCAGGTCGCGCCATAGCCGACGGTCTCGTCGCGCGCGACGCTGCGCAGCTGCAAAATGCGCCCGGTGAGTTCAACGACGCCTTTCATCGGATTGGGCCGGCCCGGCGTGGGATTGATGCCGTAAAGCGCGGCGCCCGGCCGCGCCAAGTCGAAATGTGCCGATTGCTCGAGAAAAATGCCCGGGGAATTGACCAGTGAGGCCGGAATGCCGGGATATAGCATGTGCAGTTCGCGAAACAGCCGGATCTGGCTTGCATTGAGCGGATGATCGGCGTTCTCGGCGCAAGCAAGATGGCTCATGAGCAGCGCGAAGCCGTGATTTTCGGTCTGCGCGCGCGGCGCCAGCGCCGCCGCCTCATCGGGCGTAATGCCGAGCCGGTGCATGCCGGTATCGACGTGCAGCGCCGCGCCGCCTTGCCAGGCACGGGCGCCGACGAAGGTGTCCCATTCGGCAAGCTCGGTCGTCGAATTGATGACCGGGCGGGCATTGATGTCGATGAATCCATCGCCCCAATCCGGCATGAAACCATTGAGCACATAGATCGTGGCGTCGCGCGCGCGCGAGCGCACGGTTCGCGCTTCGGTCAGGTCGGCGACAAAAAAGGTCTTGCAGCCGGCCTTGGCCAGCGTTGTCGTCACCTGCTGCAAGCCAAGCCCATAGGCATTGGCTTTGACCACGGCGGCGCATTCGACGGTGAGAAGCCGGTGCGCCAAGGCCCGCCAATTGGCTTCGATGGCGCCGAGATCGATGGTCAGCGTACCGCCGGTCTCGACCGTCGCCGGGGGAGGGACCGGCTGTTTTTTTGCGCGTGCCATGGCCGCGTTATGGCCGGAGCAGCGGCGACGGTAAAGCGGAACAATGCGCCGCCTAGAAATTCGGCCGGTGCGCGGTATCGAGATTGGCAAAGCGCGTCACCGCGGCGTCGAACTGCAATTCGACCGTGCCGGTGGGGCCGTGACGCTGCTTGCCGATGATGACCTCGGCCTTGCCATCGACGCGGTTGCCTTCGGCGAGCCACTCCTCGAATTTTTCGCGGTTCGACTCCAGGGGCTTGCGCATCTGGTGGTAATATTCCTCGCGGAACACGAACAGCACGACGTCGGCATCCTGCTCGATCGAGCCCGATTCGCGAAGGTCCGAGAGTTGCGGCCGCTTGTCTTCGCGGGTTTCGACCTGGCGGGATAATTGCGATACCGCCATGATCGGAATGTTGAGTTCTTTGGCGAGCGCCTTGAGCCGCGTGGTGATTTCAGTGATCTCCTGCACCCGGTTCTCAGCCGAGCGGCGCGTCGAGCCTTGCAGCAGCTGGATGTAGTCGACGACCAGAAGGTCCAGGCCGCGCTGGCGCTTCAATCGCCGCGCCCGCGCGGCCAATTGGCCGATCGACAGCCCGCCGGTTTCGTCGACATAGAACGGCAGGTTTTGCAGTTCGACCGAAACGTCCTTGATCTTCTCGAAATCGCCCTCGTCAATGCCGCCGCGGCGGATCTTGTTTGAGGGGATTCCGGTCTGTTCCGAGATGATGCGGGTGGCGAGTTGCTCGGCCGACATTTCGAGCGAGAAAAAGCCGACGATGCCGCCGTTAACGGTCGCCATATGGCCGTCGGCGCGAACCTCGCCGGCCCAGGCTTTGGCGACGTTGTAGGCGATGTTGGTGGCGAGCGCGGTTTTGCCCATGCCCGGCCGGCCGGCGAGAATGATCAGATCGGACGGTTGCAGCCCGCCCATCCTGGCGTCGAGATCGGTGAGACCGGTCGCTAGACCGGACAGGCTGCCGTCGCGCTGATAAGCGTGCGCCGCCATGTCGACGGCTGTGGTCAACGCCTGGGCGAAACGTTGGAAGCCCGTGTCGTAGCGCCCGGTCTCGGCGATTTCGTAGAGGCGGCGCTCGGCGTCCTCGATGTGCTGCAGCGGCGTGGATTCGACCGGCGCGTCATAGGCGAGATTGACCATATCCTCGCCGATGGCAATCAGATCACGCCGGATCGAAAGGTCGTAGACGGTACGACCGTAGTCCTCGGCATTGATGATCGTCGTCGCCTCGGCGGCAAGCCGTGCCAGATATTGATTGAGCGAAAGCCCGGCAATGTCGGCGTCAACCGGTAGGAAAGTTTTCAGCGTTACCGGCGTCGCAACCTTGTTGGCGCGGATGAGCCCGCCGGCCAGCTCGAAAATGCGCTGATGGATCGGCTCAAAAAAGTGCTTCGGCTCGAGAAAGTCGGAGACGCGGTAAAACGCCTCGTTATTGACGAGAATCGCCCCGAGCAACGCCTGCTCGGCCTCGATATTGTGCGGTGCCGTGCGGAACGTCGGCTCCGGCGGAGCTTGCTTGCGTGCGGCCGAATCGAATGCTGGCATGATCCCGGACAGTGAAATCGAGTGTGGCCGATTTACGGCGCGAGGCCGAAAAGCGGCGATGGGTCGGCTTGGGCTCGTTACTCAACATCGCGGATCACTGAAACGGCAGCGGCACACCGGCGCATTCGTCACGCAACCACGCACGTTTCCTCGAATAATCGAGCGAGCGTGCGATGGGAATCGCTCTCTGCGGCTTTCCCCACTACCCACCGAACTGCGGGGAGGAGACCAATCGGCTCTTGACGGCGCCGCGCGAGCGGGAGCATCCGGCGTATCACTCGCCGGCGAGTCGCAGCGGCGCGCTATAGCCGGCCTCGATGGCACGCAAGCGCGCCTCTTCGCGCCCGATATAATCGCGCGTCGCCGGCGTAAGCCCCTTGCGCTTGGCCGCCTGGATTTGAAACACGACCATGTCGCCTTCGCGGAACGCCATTTCGGAAGCGGCAAGATAGAATTCCCACATCCGTACGAAGCGCTGGTCGTACAGCCGCACCACCTCCTCGCGGTGGGCGAGAAAACGCTCACGCCAGGCTTTGAGCGTCTCCGCATAGTGCAGCTGCAAAACCTCGAGGTCGGTGACGATGAGCTTTGCGCGTTCGATCGCCGGCAGCACTTCCGAAAGCGCCGGAATATAACCGCCGGGGAAGATGTATTTGGCGATCCAGGGATTGGCTATGCCCGGGCGGCTGCTGCGGCCGATGGTATGCAAGAGCATAACGCCGTCGTCGTCGAGCAGGCTTGCACATTTGCTGAAGAAGGCGTCGTAAAATCCGATGCCGACATGCTCGAACATGCCCACCGACACGATGCGGTCGAAGCGGCCGTCGACGTCACGGTAATCGATGAGCTTGAAGTTTGCGTTCCGCGCGTGGCCGCGTTCGACGGCACGGTTTTGCGCGCGCTGGAATTGCTCCTGCGACAGCGTGATGCCCGTCACCGCGGCGCCGGCGATCTCGGCGAGATAGAGCGCAAGCCCGCCCCAGCCGCAACCGATGTCCAGCACCGTGGCGCCGGCTTTAAGCCGCAGCTTGGCGGCCAGATGCCGTTTCTTGGCAAGCTGAGCATCGTCCAGCGACTGATCCGGCGTTTCGAAATAGGCGCAGCTATATTGCTGGTCGCCGTCGAGAAACAGCGAATAGAGCCGGCCGTCGAGGTCATAGTGATGGGCGACATTGCGGCGCGAACGCGAGCGCAGATTGAATTGCTGCAGCCTTCGGAACAGATGGCGGAAAAGCTGCGGCGCCAGGGCCCATTTCGGCGCGGCGACGTGATCCTGCCGCATCAGGATGGCGAGCACGTCGGCAATCGAGCCGCGCTCGACCACCAGCGTGCCGTCCATATAGGCTTCGCCGAGCTTCAGCTCGGGATCGAGCAGCACCGCGCGCAGCGCCTTCGCGGTGGTAAAGCGCACGGCGACCGGCGGCCCTTGGCCGTCGCCAAAGCTGTAGGTAGAGCCCGCCGCCGTCGTGACCGTGAACGAGCCGCAGTGCAGAAACCGGCGTAACAGAACGAGCAGCAACCGACCCACGGCCGCCTCCACGCATTACCAATGCCCCTGACGCTGCCAGCGACGATCGGGCGCCTGATGCCGCGGGGCGCGGTCAATTCGGCCGCTCAATCAGCCTCTTGCGCGGGCGGGGTTCTTCTTGGTTGCCGTCATTAAAACAAAATCCTCCTTGACCAGCAATGCCGCCGACGCGGTGGGTGTGCCACGCGGCGCTCGCATTTGGCCGATTCTGGGTTAACTATGCTGACAAAATCGTCGGGATTTGAGGAGGGTAGGGTGTTGCTGCGGAGCGCGCTTACGTTTGGGCTTGTTGCCGGCTTGGCCCCGGCCGCGGCGGCGACGGCGCATGCCCAGAACAATATCGATCAAGGGAAGAGTGCGGCCGAAATTTTCGCGGCCGATTGCGCCACTTGCCATAAGTCCGTGCGCGGGCTTGCCGCCGGCAAGAACAGCTTCATGCTGTCAAGCTTTCTGCGCGAGCATTACACGGCGAGCCGCGACCAGGCCGCGGCGATGGCCGCCTATGTGCTCAGCGCCCGCGGCAGCGAGCCCGCGCCTCGGCAAAAGCCGGAAACCGAGCATGCCAGGGCTACCGGTGAGGAGCCCAAGAGTGGGGAGGCCAAGAGTGGCGAGCCCAAGAGCGCCGCTCGGCCGACGCGGGCCTCGGCGAAGCCCGAGGAGGAAGAGACCAGGCCCGCTGAAGGGGTGAGTCCGACAGGTGCCGAAAAGCGCGAGCCCAAGCCCGCAACTGCAACCCGCGAGGAGAAGAAGCCCGAGGAGGCTGCGCCGGCCCAGGAGCCCGGGCCAGTCATTGCCGCCCCGGCCGTAAATCAGGCCCCGAATTCTACCGAATTGCCGGAAGTCGGGCCGACCAGGAGCGCAGCGATACCCGGGACATCGCAACCCGGCGAAGCCGAACCGGTCCCTCGCGACCATATCCCGGACTGAGGGGAATTCGGCCGGACTTCGCTTAAGCTTCGTCGGCCGCCGGCGTGGTTTCGGCCGGCTCGGCGCTTTCCTCCGCACGCGCAGCCTCGCCGGCACCGGGCTCGAAGAAGGCCTCGGCGGCGATGACCGCGGCTTCCGCTTCGGTCGGCTCACGCAGCTGCGTCACATCCTCGCCCCGCGCGATGCGCGCCGCTTCGTCGACATTGCGGGCGACGATGACGGTGATCGAGGTTTCGACGTCGGGATGCAGCGCGATCGGCACTTTGTGCTGGCCGATCGTCTTGATCGGCGCATTGAGCGCGATCTGACTGCGGTTTAAGCGAAAGCCGGCTTCGCCAAGAAGACCGATCAGATCGCGCGGCGACACCGAGCCGAACAGCTGGCCCGCCTCCGAGGCCTGGCGCAGGACGATGAAGCTCTTGCCGTCGAGCTTGTCGGCGACCTGCGCCGCCTCGGTCTTGAGCGTGAGCGAGCGGGCTTCGAGCTCGCTCTTCATCGTTTCAAAGCGCGTGCGGTTTTCCGCCGTGGCGCGCAGCGCCTTGCCGCGCGGCAGGAGGAAATTGCGGGCAAAGCCGTCCTTGACGCGCACGACATCGCCCATCTGGCCGAGCCTGGCGATGCGTTCGAGCAGGATCACTTCCATGGCGGCCTCTCTCTAGCGGATCACGTAGGGCAGCAGGCCCAGAAACCGCGCGCGCTTGATGGCCTGGGCGAGTTCGCGCTGCTTTTTCGCCGATACTGCGGTGATGCGGCTCGGCACGATCTTGCCGCGCTCCGACACAAACCGCTGCAACAGCTTGACGTCCTTGTAGTCGATCTTGGGCGCGTTGGCGCCGGAGAAGGGACAGCTCTTGCGGCGGCGGAAGAACGGACGCCGGCCGCCGGCCCCTTGCGGTGACATGGCCATGGTTATTCCTCCGTGCCGCTATCGAGATCGTCGCTGCCTTCGCGCCCGCGCCGGTCGCGGTCCCTGCCGCGGTCGCCCCGATCACCCCGATCGAAACGGTCGCCACGGTCGCCACGGTCGCCGCGGCGCTCCTCGCGATCGCGGTCGCGCTCGGCGCGGCGCATCATGGCGGATGGGCCTTCCTCGTGCGCGTCGACCCTGATCGTGAGATAGCGCAAGACATCCTCGTTGAGGCGCTCGAGCCGTTCGATCTCGTTGATGGCCGGCGGCGGAGCGTCAACGTCCATCAGCGTGAAATGCGCCTTGCGGTTCTTGCGCAGGCGGTAGGAGAGCGATTTTACCCCCCAATATTCGGTCTTTTTAACCGATCCACCGAGTCCTTCGATGACGCCCTTCAATTGCGCGGTCAATTCCTCGACCTGCTGCGCGCTCGCGTCCTGGCGCGCAAGATAGACGTGTTCGTAGAGCGGCATGGAGCCCTTTCCTTAATTTGCCGTGCTCGCCCAGGCGCGAAGCCCCTCGAACCCTTCGGGAAAGGCTCGAATGCTCTGAAGGCGGGAACACCGGACGCCGGACCTTGAAGGCCCTACCGCGGATCTGCCGCGGCCGTCCGTTCAGCCCCCGGCCGGGGTCGAGCGGAAGGCGGCCTTATACGCGGCGGATTTAAAAAGGCAAGACGCGCCGAAACGGCATGGCCGGCGTTAGGAAACGCGGCGGCGGACTTCGGCGCCCTGGATTATTTCGGCAAGCCGCACCGCCAGTTCCACCCCTTCACGCAATTGTTTGGCGCCGGCGTTCGTGGAGGGTGGCGCCTTGCGCAGTTTCTTGATGCCCGCCAAGAGCGCCTCCATGTTCTGCTCGAGCATCTGCTGGCGGAAGGTCGGATCGGAGCGCGCCCGGTCCAGGTCGGCATCGGTAACGGGCGAGAAAGTGCTCATGACGACGGGCTCGCGACGGCAGCGTGGGCAATCCCCAACCTGCCATCGTAGCTGGCCATCGTTGTCGTTTTATTACCCCGCCATGCATTCTTGACATACGTCGCGACCCGGTATCTTTCGCCCCTTCCCGGCAGAGCCGGGCCATAATTCGCAAAGGGCGGGCATCGGACACATGGCGACAGCGTTTGTTTTTCCCGGCCAGGGCAGCCAGGCCGTCGGCATGGGCAAGGCGCTGGCCGAAACCTTCGCCCCGGCGCGCCGCATCTTCGACGAGGTCGATGCGGCGCTGGGCGAGCGGCTTAGCGACATCGTCTGGAATGGGCCGGCGGAGACGCTGACGCTGACCGAAAATGCGCAGCCGGCGCTGATGGCGGTCTCGCTGGCGGCGATGCGCGTGCTTGAAGAGGAAGCCGGCATCGCGCTCAAGCGCGATGCGACTTTCGTTGCCGGCCACTCGCTTGGCGAATATTCGGCGCTCGCCGCCGCCGATGCGATTTCCGTCGCCGATGCCGCGCGGCTCCTGCGCATTCGCGGCCGCGCTATGCAAAAAGCGGTTCCGGTCGGGGCCGGCGCCATGGCCGCGCTGATCGGCCTCGAACTGCCCGCGGTCAGGGCAATTGCTGCCGAGGTCGCAAGCGTCGGAATCTGCGCTGCCGCCAACGACAATGGCGGCGGGCAGGTCGTGGTGTCGGGCGAGAAAAAGGCCGTCGAGCGGGCCGTCGAACTGGCCAAGACGCGGGGCGCCAAGCGGGCCATGATGCTGCCGGTCTCGGCGCCGTTCCACTGTCCATTGATGCAACCGGCTGCCGACGCGATGGCGGAGGCGCTGGCGAAAGTTTCGGTCAAGGCTCCCGTCGTTCCACTGGTTGCGAACGTGCTGGCGCAGCCGATCAGCGACCCAAAGGACGTGATGCGCTGCTTGGTCGAGCAGGTGACCGGCACCGTTCGCTGGCGGGAGTCCGTGATGTTCATGGCGCAAGCGGGTGTGACAAGCTTTTGCGAAATCGGCGCCGGCAAGGTACTGACCGGCCTAATCAAGCGCATCGCCGAGGGCGCCGCCGCCTCCGCGGTCGGCGCGCCCGAGGACATAGTTCGATTCCAGGGGGAACGCCGCTCAACGATCGCCGGCTGACCGAGAGAGCCAGGAGAGCAAATGTTCGAGTTGACCGGAAAGACAGCGTTAGTCACGGGAGCGACCGGGACGATCGGCGGCGCCATTGCCCGCACCTTGCACGCCCAGGGCGCGACGGTTGCGATTTCCGGAACCCGACGCGAAATACTCGATCAGCTGGCCGCTGCGCTGGGCGAGCGCGTGCACGCACTGTCGTGCAATCTCGCCGATGCGGCCGAGACGGAGACGCTGGTGCCGCGCGCCGAAGAGGCGATGGGTCAGCTCAACATCCTCGTCGCCAATGCCGGCCTCACACGGGATAACCTCTTGGTCCAGCTGCGCGACGAAGATTGGGACCAGGTCATCGCCATCAATCTGTCCGCCACCTTTCGGCTGGCCCGCGCCGCGGTGCGGGGCATGATGCGGCGGCGCTTTGGCCGCGTGATCGCGATCACCTCGGTGGTCGGGGCCACCGGTAATCCCGGACAGGCCAATTACGTCGCGGCCAAAGCCGGCATTACCGGGATGATCAAGGCGATGGCTCAGGAATATGCCAAGCGCGGCGTCACCGCCAATTGCGTTGCGCCCGGATTTATTGTCACGCCGATGACGGAAAAGCTAAACGACAAACAGCGCGAAACTATCATCGCGAAAATCCCGGCAAGCCGTGCCGGCACCGCCGAGGAAGTGGCGGCTGCGGTGGTTTTCCTCGCCTCCGATGAGGCCGCCTATGTCACCGGCCAAACGTTGCATGTGAATGGCGGAATGGCCATGTTCTGAAGGCACTAGTGCCGGTGCCAACTGTCGGGCTGCGCTGGTCAACCGTTTTGAAGTGTGGTAACCGAACCAAAATTGGGCTGGGGGAGCCGGAATGCCGGAGCGCGGGACGAAACATCCGCCTCTGATCGGTGTCGACCCACGGCCGTCGACAGTTCGTGCAGAACTTGGACGGGATCAAGACTGAAACCGGTTGGGTCGCGTTGAAAGATGAGGTCGGAACGATGAGTGATATTGGCGAGCGGGTGAAGAAAATCGTCGTGGAGCATCTCGGCGTCGAGCCGGACAAAGTGACCGAGAACGCCAGCTTCATTGATGATCTAGGCGCCGACAGTCTCGACACTGTCGAGCTCGTCATGGCCTTCGAGGAAGAATTTGGTTGCGAAATCCCCGACGATGCGGCGGAAACCATTTTGACGGTTGGCGACGCGATCAAATTTCTCGAAAAGAATGCAAAGAGCTGACCGTCGGCAACGCCCGGCAGTTTTTGCATGAATTGCACACGACGCCGTGAGGGCCGCATGTCGCCATGCGTGGGCGGCCGGTATTGCGCCGCAGTGCTGGCGCCGCGCGCATTCGCCGGCGGCGGCTCGCTTGGCCGGGAGCGCGCTTGATGCGACGGGTGGTCGTCACGGGGCTTGGATTGGTGACGCCGCTCGCCTGCGGGATCGAGCAAACCTGGCAGCGGCTGATTGCCGGCGACAGTGGCATCAAGCGCATCGAAAAGTTTGATGTGTCGGATATCGCCTGCCGCATCGCCGGCCAGATACCGCGCGGCGACGGCACGGCGGGCAGTTTCAATGCCGACCAATGGATGGAGCCCAAGGAGCAGCGCAAGGTCGACGACTTTATTATTTTTGCCATGGCCGCGGCGACGCAGGCGCTCAACGACGCCGACTGGCATCCCAAGGATTATGACGACCAGATTGCAAGCGGCGTGCTGATCGGCTCCGGGATCGGCGGCGTCGAAGGCATTGCGGAAACCGCGCTGGTGTTGCGCGATCGCGGTCCGCGGCGGGTGTCGCCGTTCTTCATCCCCGGCCGGCTCATCAACCTCGCTTCCGGCTATGTGTCGATCGCGCATTCGCTCAAAGGGCCCAACCATGCGGTGGTGACCGCCTGCTCGACGGGGGCGCATGCCATCGGCGACGCCGGCCGGCTCATCGCGCTCGGCGATGCCGACGTCATGGTTGCTGGCGGCACCGAATCCCCGATCAACCGCATCTCGCTCGCCGGCTTCGCCGCGTGCCGGGCGCTGTCGACCGGCTTCAACGAGACGCCGGAACGCGCGTCACGGCCCTACGACCGCGATCGCGACGGTTTCGTC
>Ga0187769_10002553_pt1 | contig 10686 bp, 10 predicted proteins | sample 0116_SJ02_MP02_1_FD_133140 | JGI IMG/M metagenome (GOLD analysis project Ga0187769, IMG submission 133140) | Tropical peat soil microbial communities from peatlands in Department of Meta, Colombia - 0116_SJ02_MP02_10_MG | ecosystem: Environmental > Terrestrial > Soil > Wetlands > Peat | place... | reverse complement strand
TGCAGCACTCTGCGCGCTCCGGCAGCTATCAGACGTACAAGGAATACGCGCAAATCATCAACGACCAATCGCGTCGGCACATGACACTGCGCGGGCTGTTCGAGTTTCGCGTCGATCCGAGCAAGGCAATTGCACTCGAAGAGGTCGAACCTGCCAAGGACATCGTGCGGCGTTTCTGCACTGGTGCCATGTCGCTGGGCAGCATCTCCACCGAGGCCCACACCACTTTGGCGATTGCCATGAACCGCATCGGAGGCAAGAGCAATACCGGCGAAGGCGGGGAGGACGCGCGACGCTACGCGCAGGAGCTGCGCGGCGTTACGATCCACGACGGCGACACCGTTGCCACCCACTTGGGCAAGGACGTCGTCGAGGTTGAAATTCCTCTCCGAGAAGGCGATTCACTGCGCTCGAAGATCAAGCAAGTCGCGTCGGGGCGCTTTGGCGTCACCGCCGAGTATCTGCTGTCGGCCGATCAGATCCAGATCAAGATGGCGCAGGGCGCCAAGCCTGGGGAGGGCGGTCAATTGCCGGGTCACAAAGTTTCCGAGTACATCGCCAAATTGCGCTTCTCGGTTCCGCTGGTTGGACTCATCTCCCCGCCGCCGCATCACGACATTTACTCAATCGAGGATCTTGCGCAGCTGATCCATGATCTGAAGAACGCAAATCCACTGGCCTCGATCTCCGTAAAACTGGTTTCCGAGGTTGGCGTGGGAACCGTCGCCGCCGGAGTGGCCAAGGCTAAGGCGGACCACGTGACGATCGCTGGTCACGACGGAGGCACCGGGGCTTCACCGCTGTCGTCGATCAAGCACGCCGGCACCCCATGGGAGATTGGTCTAGCGGAAACCCAGCAGACGCTAGTGCTCAACCGCTTGCGTGGTCGCATCGCCGTTCAGGTCGACGGCCAGATCAAGACAGGACGCGACGTGATCATCGGCGCCTTGCTCGGTGCCGATGAGTTTGGCTTTGCTACGGCCCCACTGGTCGCTGAGGGCTGCCTGATGATGCGCAAATGCCACCTGAACACCTGTCCGGTGGGCATCGCAACGCAGGACCCGGTTTTGCGGCGCCGTTTTAAGGGTCAACCCGAGCACGTGGTCAATTACTTCTTTTTCGTCGCGGAGGAAGCGCGCGAGATCATGGCGCAATTGGGCGTGCGCCGCATCGAGGAGCTGATCGGTCGAACGGACCTGCTCGATACGCGCCGCGGCATCGACCACTGGAAGGCCAAAGGACTGGACTACTCACGAGTCTTCTACCAGCCCAAGATGCCAGCCACGGTTGCGCGCTTCAAGTGCGAAGAGCAAGACCACGGATTGGCGCGCGCCCTCGATCACAAGCTCATCGACCAAAGCCGTAGCGCAATTGAGCGCGGCGAGCGGGTAAGTTTCATACACCCGATTCGCAACATCAACCGCACCGTCGGCACCATGCTTTCCTCGGAAGTGGCGCGGCGCTACGGGCACGCCGGCTTGCCCGATGACACGATTCATATTCAGCTGCAGGGAACGGCGGGTCAGAGCTTTGGTGCCTTCTTGGCGCATGGCATTACGCTGGATCTGGTCGGCGATGCGAACGACTACACCGGCAAGGGCCTCTCGGGCGGTCGCATTGTCGTGCGTTCACCCAACGATTTCCGCGGCTTTGGTCCCGAGCACATTATTGTCGGCAATACGGTGCTGTACGGTGCAACCGGTGGCGAGGCCTACTTTAACGGCGTGGCGGGCGAGCGCTTTGCCGTGCGCAACTCCGGCGCCGTCGCGGTGGTCGAGGGCACAGGCGATCACGGTTGCGAGTACATGACGCGCGGCACCGTTGCCGTCCTAGGCGGCACGGGTCGCAATTTTGCTGCCGGCATGTCCGGTGGAATCGCCTACGTCTATGACGAGAAAGGCGAGTTTGCCTCGCGCTGCAATACGGCGATGGTTGCCATCGAGCCGGTGCTGGCGCGCAAAGAGCAAGAAGAGCAGATCGAGCGCACGATTTGGCATTCGCTCGGAGGCGAACCGATGACCGATGAACTCATCTTGCGCGAGCTGCTCGAGCGCCACTTTCGCTATACGGGGAGCTTCCGCGCCAAGGAGATCCTCGCCGATTGGGACCGCCAGCGCACGAACTTTCGCAAGGTATTCCCGCACGAGTACCGGCGCGCGCTCAAGCAGCTCTCCGAAGCGGTGCGATCTGCGCCACCGGAACGTATGGCTGCCTGACCCCTTTTGCCTCTTAGCGCTGCACACTGCACACAAGCGTCACGAATATGGGAAAAGTTACTGGATTTTTGGAGTACCCGCGCCAGGTAGAGGCCGCCGAGCCACCTGCGCAACGCACTCGGCATTGGCACGAATTCGTTGTTCACCTCGATCCGGAGCAATCGCGCATCCAGGCAGCACGTTGCATGGATTGCGGCACGCCGTTTTGCAATAACGGTTGTCCGGTCAATAACATCATTCCGGATTTCAATGACCTCGTGTATCGGCAGCAGTGGTACGAGGCGAGCCAGGTGCTGCAGTCAACCAATAATTTTCCCGAATTTACAGGCCGCGTCTGTCCGGCCCCGTGCGAGGCGGCCTGCACGCTGAACTTCAACGACACGGCGGTGGGCATCAAGTCCATTGAGCATGCCATTATCGATCGGGCCTGGAGCGAGGGGTGGGTGTGCGCGCAAGTGCCGGCGCGCTCCACCGGCAAGAAGGTGGCGATCGTTGGCAGCGGGCCAGCCGGGCTGGCATGTGCGCAACAGCTTGCGCGTGCCGGACACGAGGTCACCGTTTTTGAAAAAAACGACCGGCCCGGGGGGCTACTGCGCTATGGGATACCCGATTTCAAGCTCGAAAAAAGCCATATCGATCGGCGCATCGCGCAAATGGCCGAGGAGGGCGTGATCTTTCGCACCGGCGTGCTTGTGGCGCCGCAGGGCAAGGCCGACCTAGGCACGGTGTTGCGTACCGGCACGCAGCAGGTCCTGCCGGAGCAGCTCACGGCGCAGTTCGATGCCGTCGTACTGGCCGGGGGCGCCGAGCAGCCGCGCGACCTGCGGATACCGGGACGGGAGCTCATGGGCGTGCACTTCGCGATGGAGTTCCTCGCCGCGCAAAATCGCATCAACTACGGCGAAAAGGTGCCGGGGCAAATTCTTGCCAAGGACAAGCATGTCGTCGTCATCGGTGGCGGCGACACGGGCTCGGACTGTGTGGGCACGTCCAACCGACACGCCGCCAAGTCGGTCACGCAGTTTGAATTGCTTGTGCAACCGCCCGTTTCGGAAAACAAGGCGCTCACATGGCCGTATTGGCCGCTGCGCCTGCGCACTTCGAGCTCGCATGAGGAAGGTTGCGAGCGCGACTGGTCCGTTACCACGAAACTGTTTCGCGACGATGGCAAAGGCAACGTGAAGGCGCTGATGGCCGCACGGATCCAGTGGCAAAAAGATCCGGTTACCGGTCAATCGAAGATGGTTGAGGTCCCGGGTTCGGAATTCGAATTGCCGGCCGATCTGGTGTTGCTCGCCATGGGGTTTGTCTCGCCCCTTTCCATGGTGCTCGATGCCTTCGGTGTAGACAAGGACGCGCGCGCCAACGTGCTGGCTACAACCGAAGAAGGCGCGGCACGCCCAGCGTATGCCACCTCGCGGCCGAAGATTTTTGCGGCGGGCGACATGCGTCGCGGCCAATCGCTCGTGGTGTGGGCAATCCGCGAGGGTCGTCAATGCGCGCGTGCGGTCGATGAGTTTTTAATGGGATCCTCGGAATTGCCGCGCTGAGGCCGCCGGCACGCTAGTCAGATCGTAGAAACAAAGTGTTGCGCTTATAAAACGTCGCGGGCGGCGCGGCCGCGCGTTTTCCTGTGCGACAATCGCCCGCAACAAAAATGAGCGGTTGGAGCAGCGGCCGCGGAATTGGCGGGAAGGAAGATTCCTTGGCGCAGCCGCACGATGCGATCGGTGCAGCGGGGAACAACGCCCTGGTCAGTATCCAGGAGGTGACGTTCGGCTACGACGCTCGCGTGGTCCTGTCGAACGTCTCGTTGGAGTTTGACCGCGGAAAAGTCATCGCCATCATGGGCAGTTCGGGCTGCGGCAAGACAACCTTGCTGCGGCTGATCGGCGGCGTCATCACGCCGCAGGCGGGCAAAATCTTGTTCTCCGGCGCGCCGATCGATACCAGCGATCGTTCGTCGCTGTATGCGCTGCGCCGGCGCATGGGAATGCTTTTTCAGTTCGGTGCCCTGTTCACCGACCTGAGTGTTTTTGAAAACGTCGCTTACCCGCTGCGCGAGCACACAAGGCTATCGGAGCAGATGATTCGCGATATCGTCCTTATGAAGCTCGATGCGGTTGGTTTGCGCGGCGCGGCCACACTGCGGATCGCCGAGGTTTCCGGGGGCATGGCGCGCCGGGTTGCTTTGGCGCGTGCCATTGCGTTGGATCCGGAAATCATCATGTACGACGAGCCCTTTGCCGGCCTGGATCCGATCTCGCTGGGCGTCACCGCGAACCTCATCCGACACCTAAACGATGCCACCGGCGCCACCTCGCTCATCGTTTCGCACGACGTCGAAGAATGCTTCCGTATATGCGATTTCGCCTACCTCGTCTCGGGCGGGCGCGTCGTCGCCCGTGGTACGCCGCAGCAGCTGCAAGCCACTGAGGATCCGGAAGTGCGCCAGTTCATTCGCGGTGAGCCCGACGGGCCGGTTCGCTTCCACTATCCGGCCGCTCCCATCGCGCAGGACTTTGGCATCGGAGCATGAGGTGAGCGAGTTTCTTGCCAGCTTGGGCCGCCGGGCGCTGGGGATACTGGCCACGCTGGGGCACGCCACCGCGTTGTTCGTTGATCTGGTGCGCAATTGTCCGCAGAGCCTGCGGCGGCCTTACCTCACCACCGCGCAGGTGCACGCGATCGGCAATCGCTCGCTCATCATCATCGCCGCCTCAGGGGCAACGGTTGGCTTGGTGCTGGCCTTGCAGGGCTACATCACGTTAAGCCGTTATGGTGCGGCCGAATCACTCGGGCTGCTGGTGGCACTGGCGCTGGTGCGCGAAATGGGACCTGTGGTTACCGCGCTGTTATACGCGGGTCGGGCCGGAACCTCGCTGACTGCGGAGATCGGTCTGATGAAAGCCGGCGAGCAGCTCGCTGCGATGGAGATGATGGCGGTCGACCCCCGGGTGCGCGTGCTGGCACCGCGCTTTCTCGCCGGCATCATCTCGATGCCGCTGCTCGGTGCGATCTTCTCGGCGGTTGGTGTGCTCGCTGCGTACGTGGTCGGCGTGTTGATGATTGGCATCGATTCGGGCGCGTTTTGGTCCCAGATGCAAGATGGGGTGGACGTCGTCAAGGACATTGGCAACGGCGTGGTAAAGACCATCGTCTTTGGGATTGCGTCCACGTTCATTGCCCTGTACATCGGTTACGAATCGGAGGCCACGCCGGAAGGTGTGGCCCAGGCGACCACGCAAACGGTGGTCGTGTCCTCCCTCTCGGTATTGTCCCTGGACTTTATCTTGACAGCGCTCATGTTCAGCACGCCGTAAACCCGCGAAAGCAAAAGGTATGTCAAAAAAGCAGATCGAGACATTGGTCGGACTGTTTGTCTTATTGGGGATACTGGCCATCGTTTTACTTGCGCTTAAGGCCGCGAACCTCGCGAGCTTTTCCTTTAACGCGACGTATCCACTGTTGGCGCGATTTGACAATGTCGGGGGCCTGAAAGTAAGTGCGCCCGTTAAGAGCGCCGGGGTGAAGGTTGGGCGCATTGCATCGATCACGTTTGACAACAAGACCTTCCAAGGCGTGGTGACCATGGACATCGAACGGGAATACCAGTTTCCGACGGATACCTCGGCCAAAATACTCACCGCGGGGCTGCTCGGCGATCAATACGTGGGGTTGGAGCCGGGTGCGGAGGATAAGAATCTTCAGCCTGGCGACTCGATCAAAATGGTTCAATCAGCCGTTGTTCTGGAAAACCTCATCGGCCAGTTCCTGTACAACAAGGCAGCTGAGCCTCCAACCAAAGAAGGCTCAGCCCAAAAGTGAGCGCAAGCACAATCTGCCTCAAACGGGCGTGCGGTTGTGCAATTCTTGCTTTGCTTGGGGGCTGCGCCACCGTGCCGCCGGATGCGGGCAAAAACCCCATCGATCCCTATGAGCGCGTCAATCGCCAGATATTTGCGTTTAACGACCATTTCGATCGGGCCCTCGTCAAACCAGCAGCCAAGGGCTACACCAACGTGGTGCCCAAACCCGTGCGCGGCTGCCTGGCCAATATATTTGACAACCTTTTTGAAATCACCAGCATGATCAACTCGACGCTGCAGGGCAAACCCAAGGCAGCCGGGGTCAACGCGGGGCGCTTCCTGATGAACTCCACGGTCGGCGTTTTTGGCTGTTTCGACGTCGCAACGCATACTGGCTTGGAGCGCAACAAGCAGTACTTCGCCTTGACCATGGGACACTGGGGAATCGGCCCGGGACCTTACGTGGTGCTGCCCATTCTTGGTCCGAGCAGCGTGCGCGATGCCTTTGGCGAGATACCGGATTACTTTACGGACCCGCTGTCCTATGTCACTCCGGTCAAGGAGTACTATCTTGCCTACTCGGTGCGCTTCGTGGACAAGCGTGCACAGCTTCTGGAGGCGACGACCCTGGTCGAGGAGGCAGCCCTTGACCCCTACCAGTTCGTGCGCGATGCGTATTTGCAGCGTACTCGCAGCCGAATCAGCGGCGATAGTGCGCCGCCACCGCCAGAGGAGGAGGATCCGGACAACCCTTCGAGCAGCGCACCTAGCAGCAACGCTCCCACGGGTTCGGCGCCGACACCCTCTGCGGAATCACCTTCGCCTGCTGGGGTGCCGCCGGAGAATTTGCCGGCGACCGATGCGGTGCACTGACGAATCGACAAAGGAGAATCGGGCTATGGGCAGCTTGCCTACCGCCGTCGGCGGGTCGTTTGTCAATGCGGTGGCAGCGCGACTGGTGGTACTGATCACGATATTGGTCGCCGTATCGTTGTGGATGCCGTCACGCGGTGCGCTCGCCGCGACCGATGAGGCTCCGGATGCGCTGATTTTGCGCGTCTCCGCCGATGTGCTGGACGCGATTCGCAACGACAAGGCCGTTCGCGCGGGCGATTTTGAGCGTGTGCAAAAACTGGTCAACGAACACATCCTTCCTTACGTAGACTTTGACAAGATGACAAGGCTGGCGGTGGGACGCGCTTGGCGGGGCGCAAGTGCCGAGCAACGTAGTGAACTCATCAATCAGTTTCGCACGTTGCTGCTGCGAACCTATAGCGGCGCGTTATCCAAAGTGACCGACCACAAAGTGCGATTGCGTCCGTCGCGAGGGCAAGACAGTCCCAATGATGTGATCGTGCGCACGGAGGTCGCACCCACACAAGGCGAACCGATCACGCTGGACTATCGCCTCGAGAAAACGCCGGAGGGCTGGAAGATCTACGACATGAACATTCTGGGCGTCTGGCTGGTGGAGACGTACAAGACCGAGTTCACCGAGTCGATCAGCCAGGGGGGCATCGATGCACTGATAAAGGCGCTGACAGAGAAAAACCACAAACTTGCTAGTGCCTCCAAGTCGACCTGAGCGATGCGTGATGAAAATCGCCGCGGACACGATCACGAACCAAAACGCGATGCAGGTTGTGCAAACCGGCCAAAGCGCTATCCGCGCGGGCGACTGCGTGATCGACTTCTCGGGCGTGATTCGCTGCGACACGGCGGCCGTAGCTTGCGTCCTGGCCTGGTTGCGCGTGGCGCACGAAATGGGCACAAAGCTCGAACTACTCGCAGTACCCGATGAGTTGCGGAGCTTGGCAAAGCTCTATGGGGTAAGTGCGTTGATCAACGCTGCGTAGCCGCGGCCGCAAGGCCCGGCTACCCTACAATGTCGGCGTAGCGGCCGGGTCGACCCCGGCCCGCCGCGTATCTGATGTCTACCGCCGCAATCGAAGTCAGTGCCCTGACCAAGCGCTACGCGCAAGTCACCGCGCTCGACGCCGTCGACCTGTCAATCCAACAGGGGGAATTCTTCGGTCTGCTCGGACCCAACGGGGCGGGCAAAACCACCTTGATTTCGATTATCGCGGGCTTGTCTCGCGCAACGAGCGGACGCGCCAAGGTTATGGGTCACGACGTGATCGACAATTACCGCTCGGCGCGCCGCAGCCTGGGGGTCGTTCCGCAGGAGCTTGTGTTCGATCCGTTTTTCACCGTGCGCGAGATGCTGCGCATCCAATCGGGATACTTCGGTCTGGCGCGCAATGATGCCTGGATCAACGAGGTGATGGAAAATCTCGATCTTGCAGACAAGGCCGAGGTCAACATGCGAGCATTGTCCGGCGGCATGAAAAGACGGGTGCTGGTGGCGCAGGCGCTCGTACACCGGCCACCGGTCATCGTGCTCGATGAGCCAACAGCGGGCGTGGATGTGGAATTGCGTCAAGGCCTTTGGCAGTTCATGCGGCGCCTAAACCGCGATGGCCACACCATTGTGCTGACAACGCATTACCTGGAAGAGGCCCAACAGATGTGCGAGCGCATCGCAATGCTCAAGGCGGGTCGAATTCTCGCGCTCGAGCCCACACACGAGCTGTTGCGGCGAATCTCCGGTGTCCTGGTTGCCCTGCGCCTGCGCGGGCAGTTGCCGCCCGCATTGCGTGACTGGGTCATCGAGCAGGACCACGAGCACGTCGTGCTGCGTCTGCCGCATCCGCGCGAGGTCGGCGCCGCATTAGAGGCATGCCGCAGCTTTGGCAGCGAGGTTGAGGAACTCGAAGTCGGCCCTGCGGACTTGGAGGACGTTTTCTTGCAACTGATGTCAGAAACTGCCGAGCAGAGCCTCTCGTGAACCCGCCGATGCCGATGAGCGCGCTGGCGATGGCGACAGCGCAGGAAGCGAGCTCCTGGGCCGGTTTTCGTACCCTGCTCTACAAAGAGTGTCTGCGCTTTTGGAAGGTGAGCTTTCAGACGGTTGTTGCGCCGATTCTAACGGGCGTGCTGTACTTGTTGGTCTTTGGGCACATGCTCGATACGCGGGTTGAGCCATTTGCGGGCGTGCCGTACAGCTCGTTTCTGATTCCTGGTCTGGTGATGATGTCGATATTGCAAAACTCCTTTGCCAATTCCTCCTCTTCGCTGATTCAGTCCAAGATTATGGGCAACCTCGTCTTTTTGCTCCTACCGCCGCTCTCAGCGCTGCAGTTCTTCGGTGCCTACATTCTGGCCTCGCTGCTGCGTGGCCTGGCGGTTGGCGTGGGGGTTTTTGCCGTGACGGTATGGTTCGCGCCGGCCGAATTCCAAGCGCCTTTGTGGATTCCCGTGTTCGCGCTGAGCGGTGCGGCGATGCTGGCGGTTGTGGGTTTGATCGCGGGAATTGTCTCGGACAAGTTCGACCAGCTGGCGGCGTTTCAGAACTTTCTTATCCTTCCGGCAACGTTTCTCTCCGGCGTGTTTTATTCGGTTCACGGACTGCCGTCCTTTTGGCAGGTATTCTCCCGTGCTAACCCCTTTTTTTACATCATTGACGGTTTTCGGTATGGGTTCTTTGCGCGTTCGGACGTCTCGCCCTGGTTCAGTTTGCTGGTTGTGGGGCTGTCTTTTTGCGCGCTCTCGGCTATCGCCTTGACTATGCTGCGCCGGGGTTACAAGCTGCGAACATGAACCAGATCCCGACTGCCGAATCGATTCGGCATGCCATCGCGCAGGCCCTGCCCTGTGAGCGCATCGAGGTAGATGGCGACGGCCATCACTTCGAGGCACTGATTGTCAGCGCAGCTTTTGAAGGGCGAACGCGCATTGACCGTCATCGCCTGGTGTACACGGCGCTGGGTGATCGGATGCGCGAGGAGATTCACGCGTTATCCATGCGCACACTTACGCCACAAGAATTCGGCGCCGCCACCGGCGCGGCACGCCTCGAAGGAAGCTAACCGCTAAATGGACAAGTTGCGAATTCGCGGCGGCAACCGCCTGGAGGGAACCATACGCGTGGCGGGTGCGAAGAACGCCGCATTGCCGATCATGGCCGCGGCGCTACTTACGCAGGAGGAATTGCGGCTGCAAAACGTGGCGCGCTTGGCCGATACGGCCACGATGAGCCGCTTGCTCAGCGGAATGGGCGTAGCTGTGGAGCGCGACGGCGAGCGCATGGTGCTGCGCGCTACAAAGCTCGAATCGGTACTGGCGCCCTATGAGCTTGTAAAGACGATGCGCGCATCGATCCTGGTTCTGGGCCCGCTGCTTGCTCGTGAGGGCGAAGCCCGCGTCAGCTTGCCCGGTGGCTGCGCCATCGGCGCGCGCCCGATTGACCAGCATCTGAAGGGTTTACAGGCCCTGGGTGCCGAATTGCAGATCGAAGGAGGCTACATTGTCGCGCGCCGTGGCGCCGTGGGTCGCCTGCGCGGCGCGCGCATCGTGACCGACTTGGTCACGGTGACCGGCACAGAAAACCTAATGATGGCCGCCACACTTGCCGAAGGCCAAACGGTTATCGAAAACGCGGCCCGAGAACCAGAGGTCGTCGATCTGGCCGCGTGCCTAAATCGCATGGGTGCGGCGATTCGGGGCGCCGGCACGGATACCATTGTCATCGAGGGCGTCGAACGACTGCACGGAGCCGAGCATCATGTGATCGCCGATCGCATTGAAAGTGCGACGTTTCT
>Ga0187769_10002552_pt1 | contig 10688 bp, 6 predicted proteins | sample 0116_SJ02_MP02_1_FD_133140 | JGI IMG/M metagenome (GOLD analysis project Ga0187769, IMG submission 133140) | Tropical peat soil microbial communities from peatlands in Department of Meta, Colombia - 0116_SJ02_MP02_10_MG | ecosystem: Environmental > Terrestrial > Soil > Wetlands > Peat | place... | reverse complement strand
GAAAATATTCTGCTTCACCTGCACTTTACCCAGAAAATAATCGTTCGCGTCCAGATCCGTGTTGCGGAAGTACTCCCACAGGTCGCCATGGAATTTGTTCGTACCGCTCTTCAGCGTGGCGTTAATGTTGCCGCCGCCGTTGCGCCCCTGGCTGGCGTCGTAGAGGCTGGTGCTGACTTTGAACTCCTGGATCGAATCCGGACTAGGGAGAGGTGTGTAGGTTAACTCGCCGAAGGCGTAGTCGGCTACCGTTATGCCGTCGATCAGGTAGTTGTTGTTGTCCTCTCTCCCGCCATTGACGTGAATAAAGACGTTGCCGCGGCCCAACTGCGCAGCGTTATTCAAGTCGGCTGAAGCGCCGGTGGAGAGCGTCAGCAACTGCTGAAAGTTCCGCGTAGCCAAAGGAAGATCTGTAATCGTCTGTGCGCCCAGCGATTGGCCCGTGGTGGCATCGGTAGTGTTGACCTGTTCCACCTGGGATTGCACTTCCACTACCTCCTTTACAACGCTCACCTTCAATACCGCAGTCATGCGCGTCGTTTCGGTGATACGCACAACCACTCCCGGAAATGTTGTGAGCGGGAAACCCGCTGCGGTCACGCTCACGGCGTATGTGCCTACGGGCAACAGAGTGGCTGTGAATGACCCGGATGCGTCGGTCGTCAACTCGCGCAGTACTTCGCCGGTAGCTTCGCTCTTGATGGTCACCTTGGCGTTGGCGATTACGGCGCCCGACTTGTCTTGAACGACTCCCTCAACCGCGCCCGTGGCTCCGCCTTGCGCGAACATCGTCGCAGTGGATAGCGCGACGAAGAGACCTGATGCCACTATCGACTTCCACAGTGAACTCATCTTGTCCTCCAGTTGTACGATTGTGGTGCGCTCACTCGCGCCTCGAACAGCGAATGAATAGGCAGGACCGCTAGCGCGGTGAGATGACATGCCGATATATCACGAACTTGCGTCGATTTTCAAGAAATAAGCGCGGAATGGCGGACTATGCGCGCGACGAATGCAGGAAATCGAAATTTCCGATAAGGACGCCTGAAGGCCTATTCTTCGACCATCTGCGTGGTCATCTCCGAAGGCTCGCCACCCGCCACAGCCTGGGCCACGATCAACCGCCGAGCCTCTATGCGAATCTTCGGAAGTTGCAATCCGAACCAGCACGCCCCCGCTATGGACGCCAGGCCGCCGATCCCAACAGTGAGCGGAGCGCCCAAGCGCTCGGCTAGCGCGCCGCCTAGCAGCGCGCCGATCGGAGCCATGCCCATGAACATCATGGAATACACGGCCATCACCCGCCCGCGCAGAGCGTCCGGGACCATGACCTGGATTAAGGTGTTCGAGGACGCCATCTGCAGCATGATGGTGTAACCCACAGGCAGCAGCAGAATCACAGAAACCCAGAACTTGTGCGATATCGAAAACACGACCAAGCTGGTCCCGAAGCCCGCGCTGCACCATGCCACCCAGCGCCCCAGGCCCTTCACGCCTTCGCGGAACGCCAAGGTCAGCGCGCCCAGCAGCGCACCCACACCGGTAGCGCCCATCAGGATGCCCAATCCCCGCGCCCCGCCGTGCAGAATCTGGTCGGCAAAAATCGGCATAAGCACCACATAGGGCATGCCCACCAGGCTTACCACGCCCAGCAGCAACAACAGGGCGCGGATTGGTGCGGTCCGCTCGACGAAGCGGAATCCCTCCATCATGTGCTCCAGCGGCGACCCGGAGGTGGCGCGGGCCGGGCTGTACACTCGCATCATGAGCAAACCGGCGATCACCGCGATGTAGCTGACCGCGTTGGCGAAGAAGCACCAGCCTTCGCCGATCTTCGCCACCAGGATCCCGGCGATGGCCGGGCCGATCACGCGCGCCCCGTTGAACATGGAAGAGTTCAGCGCGATGGCGTTCATTAGGTCGTCCTTGCCCACCATATCCACCAGAAAGGATTGCCGACCGGGAATGTCGAAAGCATTTACCACGCCCAGCAAACTCGCCAGCACGAATACATGCCAGACCTGAACCTTATGAGACAGAGTCAGCGCGGCCAGAATCAACGCCAGCAGCATGGCTGCGACTTGGGTGGTAATCACTACGTGGCGCCGGTTAACGCGATCGGCTGTGATCCCGCCCAGAGGCGCAAACATAAACACGGGAATCTGGCTGGCGAAGCCGACTGAACCCAGCAGCAACGCTGAACCTGTCAACCGATAGACTAGCCACGATTGTGCCACGCTCTGCATCCAGGTGCCGATCAGCGAAATCAGTTGCCCGCTGAAGAAAAGCTGGAAGTTGCGGTGGCGCAGGGCGCGCCATGCCACTTGCCAGCGCGATAGCTCGCCGGCGGCCGCTTCCCTCCCGCTCGCCGCCGGAGAGTTTTCGATTGGGTTTCTCGGCTCAAACACAATAGTCGTCTTTCGATGATACGAAACTGCACTTCACACCACTATAAACGTGAACGCTGCCACGGGTGAGTGGCAGTCTTGGGCGGGTTCTGTGCGCGCTATGCTTGGCATGAATTCTCTGGGGCACAAATTTTTTGACTTCCCAGACCGCCCGGACTGCGCTACAGTGGCAGTTGCTCTCCCCGGCGATTCCCTAAGGAAGGCACGCGACCATGACTACTCCCCCGGTTGGTGTTGAACGCCGCATTGGACAGCGCTTCGCTTTTAACCTTCCCGTTTCGCTGCGCGAGGGCTCGACTGCCACCGAAGGACTGGGATTTACCCAGGACCTTAGTTCCCGCGGCGCGTTTCTGTTCACCGACATGGGGTTGAGCGAAGGCGCGGAAATCGAACTCACGCTAAAAATGCCGGCCGAGATTACTTTGGGCGAAAACATGCGGGTACGCTGCCGGGGACGCGTTCTGCGCATTGTGCGAGGAGCGGATAAGAAATCGGCAGCACTGGGAAGCGAAACCGAACCGGTGGAAACAAGGACCGGAGAAACGAAGTCTGCCGAAACCAGGATCGGCGTGGCCGTCTGCTTGAGAGGCTATGAATATCTTCCAGAAGTCGAGGACGGCTCCGCCGACTTCCGGCGCATTTCCGCCCTGCACCATCCCGCCGAGACGGAGCAAACGGCCAGGCCCATACCGGGAAGTCCGCGTGCCGCGCACTAACGTGTGGGGCTACGATCCCGATTAACAACCTCAGCGGCAAGTTCCGTCAGCAATCCCGGTCTGGACCTGACCCCGCAGACTTTAGTTCCACTTGTTACTTCTCAGTCCTTTTCAATCTCGACGGGTTGGCTTAGAATATGTAGTACGTAGTGCGGATTCGATTGGAGAGCCAACACTGCTGGGCGCTGGTCACTGGCTCTTCTATCTTGCGGTTCGCTGCTCTTCCCCCGCGCGACTGCGTGTGCGCCGTTACCTAGGTCACTTGGCGAAGGGTAGTTTCTCTTTCTAACATGCAAACACCAAGAGAAATTAGCGAGAATCGCGCCATGCATGGGATCGCCGTAGCCCTCCTGACGGAAAACCGCGAACACTTGTCGGAGTTGCAGCGTCGGGTAGAAGCCACGCGTCTGGCCAGGACGGTCTACAGCCACGACGGCTTTCCTTCCGGACCTACGGACGCCATCCTGCGCCAGATCCAGGATTTGCGTGCTGAAGTCGTCGTCATCGACATTTCTTCCGAAAACCCTCAAGCCGCTATTCGCGCGATCGAGTTAATTCAAGCCAACACTCTGCAACTGGCAATTTTTGCCAACGGCAGCATGCAGCAGCCCACCACGATTGTGGCCAGCATGCGCGCTGGCGCCGGAGAATACCTGGACGACAGCGCCGGCGCGGAGGCTCTGCTGGAGGCTCTGACGCGTTTCAGCTCCAACCGTACTCGCACCCGCGGCGGCGCGGGCAAGGCTCGCATCTTCACTTTTCTTAGCGCCAAGGGAGGCGCCGGCGCCACCACGTCTGCCGTGAATACTGCAGTCGCCCTGCAGATGACCCACGGAAACGTGGTTCTGGTGGACTTCGCTCCGGTCGGCAATGCCCAACTTCATCTGAACTTGCGGCCGAGTTTTGGGGTACCCGACGCGCTGGAGAACCTGCACCGCCTCGATGCCTCTCTGCTCGAGGGGCTGATGACCACTTCCAAGGAAGGCTTGCACCTTCTCGCCGGCCCGCAACAGCCTTATCCTTCCGTCCCAACACCCGCTGAACTGGCCCGTTTATTCGACCTTTTGGCGAATCACTATCGTTACGTGGTGGTCGATGCCTCCAGCCGTCTTGACCCCACCACGCGCTTGCTCTCCGACCTCTCGAATGCGGTGCTGCTAGTGGCTCAAACGGACGTGGTTTCTTTGTGGAGCGCAGGTCGCATCCATGCCTTCCTGGAAGAAGGCGCAGGCCGCAACCGGCTGCGCATCGTTTTGAATCGCCATAAGAAAATTCCGGGTTTTACCGACGAAGATGTCGAACAGTCCACGCGCTGCAAGGTGCTGTGGAAGATTCCCAACGCGTTTCAGGCGATCGCACCCGCCATCGATCACGGTACACCTGTGGTTCTGCAGGATACCCAGGAAGTAAGCCGCTCGTTCCGCGCCCTGGCCGCGGCATTAGCCGAAGCAACTCCCACGGCGGAAAGCGGACTCGATCTGGTTTATGCCCAGGAGAAGGTCGACAGCAAAAAGAAATCCACCGGCCGCCTGGTGATCACGCCCGCCCGCGCCGGGCAATAGTAGCCAGTTGCTAGTACCCAGTACCCAGCAAAAGCAGGTTCCCCTCGGTCGCTTCGCTCTCTCAGGGCGGGCTCTCACCCGCGCTTCGCGCGTATTCGGAATGACAATGGCCAATAATGCGACTTACGCCTTCGCCCCCTTCTTCTTTTCCAGCGCTGCGTAGATTGCGGGATCGGTGCAGATTTCGTAGTAAGTGCGGTCAGTCCAGCCCTGGACTGAAAAGTCTTCCGCATTCACTCGTGGCACCCGGCTTTCCCGGACGACGATCTTGCGGAAGATATCGCGGTCCACCGGAACGGTGGCACTGGAGAGCCGGTATTCTCCTTTATCCGGCGAAGCAGAGGGCGGAAGTTTCACGGCCAGCGGCAGCAGAGAAATTTCCTGCTCCAACTTGCGGAACGCGGCTTCATTCATGCGGATGCCGCCCAGGTTGTAGCTAATGACGGAGTCTTCGTGGTAGACCTGTTCCGAAGATAAGTCGTCGCCGCCGGCCTGGAACACATACACGTGGAAGGGCCCGGCCTGCGATTCCATCTCTTTGCGGGCGCGCTTGTTGCAGGAAGAGAGCCGGTCGCTCTCATTGAGCGCTTCGGAAATCATGATTTGGCGCTCGCCATCCATCAGATAAAGCGGGGCAGACTCCTGCAGCGTGATGCCGATACCCAGTTCGAGTTCCGGCATGCCGGAGCGCTGCATCAATTGGTTATAACCGCGAACGATCTCGATGATCTCGCGGGCCAGCACGCAGGCCCGGCTCACGGCCAGTCCGGGTTCGCCTTCGCGCTCAAAGATGGCAAGGATGATGGCATCGCCTTCGAGAAAAACTTTCTGTGCTCCATATTTGGCCAGCAGCTTGTTCACCGGATCGTAAAAATTCAGGCTGAAGTAGGATGCCGGATTCAGCCCTTTTTCCATCAGCGTCCGCGTGAGCCGCGTGGAGTCGCGCACGTCAGCTTTGAGCACCACGTGCCGCAGGACGCGATCCTCCTCAGGCTGTTGCTGTTGCTCGTCGGGCAGGAGAAATTCATAGAGCGTTCCGTTCATGCGCGACAGCTCGCGGAGCTTTTCGGTGGCCACCAGGTTCACCGCATCGAGCGCCGCACTTAAGGTCTCCAAGCGGCGCAGGTCGCGATGATATTGAGAAAAATCCTGGAGGAAGCGCGCCGCCACCTTGGCGCGCTCCGCGCCGCGACAGCCTGCCACCTTGCCCACCGCGGCATACAGGCTGGCGGGCGAAAGCTTGCCGTGCTCCTGAATCATGCGCTCCACCCGGTCGCATTCCGGGCGCGAAATTAGCGCATTCTTCAATTGCTGGGGATTAATGCGCGGCGCATACTCGCCGAGCAACGGCACCACGTGGTAGGAAGCGATCACGCATTCCATCACCTGCTCGTCTTCCAGCAGGCGTACCCACTGCGCCAGCCGCTCCTGCCGAGCCACGCCTTCTGCGGTGGAATCATCGGGCGTTCCAGTGCCAATGAGGGCAGCGGAGTTTTCCGGAGCGCACAGCCAGGCGTCGATGGTTTCGCTGGCCGTCTCCTCGCCATAGAGCGAACGCAGGAAGCCCCATACCACATCCTGCAGGCGGGGATAGCGGTCGGGATCACGATCCCAGTGGCCTAGCATGACGTAGTGCTCGGCGCAGAGGTAGTCGTCGCGGCCATCCTCGGAAAACGCCAGGCGGTTCACGAACAAGGCGTAGCTGGCAAAGCCGGCGGCGCCGGGTGCGTCCGCCTTAGGCTCGCCAAAAAACGACCGCCGGGTGCGCGCCAGGGTTTCCTTCTCGATGGCGCGCAAGGTTTCGAACAGGTCCTGCCCCGTCCTGCGCAGAATGATTTTTTTGCGCACCTGGAAGGCGGCGACACGTTCGCGATACTCGACCGCCTTGCCCTGCCGCATGCCCTCGTAAGTCTTGAGCAGAACGCGGCAGCGCTCGAGCACCTGCGCGAACTGCTGGCTCATCTCGGTACGCAGAAACTTGGTCACGGCGAGTCGAGCGAGGAGGTCAACCGAGAGCTTTTCTTCCTTCTTGGCGCGATTCAAGGCCGTCAGGTGCAACTCCGCCAGCAGCGGCTTCCAGTCGGAGGGTTCGGCGCCGCCTTGCCCGGTTTTGCGAGCCGCTCCGGCCGCGGCATTTCTCATCCACGAAGGCGCCTGGGTTTTTTGCGGAGCTTCTGCCGCCAGCAGGCCTTCCAACTCGCCGTAGCGCACAATTAAACGCATGATCTGCGCGCGCGCCGCGTCCACGAAACGCGGGCTCAGCGCCACGTCATGCCGCAGGTTGTCCACGCCGACTGCCAGACCTTCGAGCGCGAGCGATGGCTTGGCCGCCACCATTTCCGGCAGCGCCAGCTTCTCCGGCTCCTTGCCCAGACGGAAGATTGGAAAACGAGGCATTAGTAAATGGCTCAGAGTTGTTGGAACTTACTGATTACACATGTACATATCGAGGCTAGCACGCGCATCCGCCAGCGGAAAGTTACCTCAGTTATGGGCAAGGGCAGCTCATGATGAATTTTCCCCGATGGTGAGGAAATGGCGGGCCGTAGGTGCGCCGTGCCCGGCTCAGTAGCGAAGGTTGGTGAGCTACCATTCTTCACGCGCAGAGCCAAATCCGTGGTAAGATACCCGCCAGTTGTTCCCCCTCGCAGGATAAGAACCACGCAAGGACAAGGTATCCGAGGTCCGCGATGACTTTCCCGGCACGTCTTCGGTTCCAATTAGCAACCATCTTATTCGCATTCGTTTACTTCCTCTGCCCCTCGCTGCCCGCATGGGCGCAGTTCGAAACGCGCGCAACCACCACGCTTCCCCCGGGTGCTTTCTCCATAGCCGGGGGCGACTTTAACCACGACGGTTTCTTCGACATTGTCGTAATCGACGACAACGGCTTTACCGTTTCGCTGGGCAATGGCGACGGTACGTTCCGCAAGGCGACCTACTACGCGACACCCCAGCTGACGTATTCCGTGGCGGTGGGTGACTTCAACAATGACGGCAATCTGGATATTGTTTTTGCCAACCTTAATCCCAGCACCGTCACCGTTTATCTGGGCAATGGAGACGGGACCTTCCAGGCGCCCATAAGCTCGAATACGACCGAGGGCTCCTACTTCGTGGCAACCGGCGATTTCAATAATGACGGGAAGCTGGACATAGCAATCATCGACCCGCCGTACATTAGCGTCTTATTGGGCAACGGCGACGGGACCTTTCAGGCGCCCAGCGACAACGACTCTTTCCCCGACGCAGTATGGCTCGCTGTGGGCGACTTTAACAACGACCACAATCTCGATGTGATTGCAGCCGGTCACTCCGGCTCCAGCTCCAGCATCGGAGTGCTTATGGGCAATGGCGACGGGACGCTCGCGGATTCCATTACGACACCGCTGGAGTACCAGCCGGCGTCCGTCGCCGTGGGCGACCTCAATGGGGATGGGAACTTGGACGCCGTTGTCGGCGATTACCTGACCGGCTTAAGCGTCCTGCTGGGCAATGGGGACGGTACGTTTCAGGCAGCGGTTAATTACGAAGCTACCGGACTTAGCGATTACGTAATAGTCGATGATCTGAACTTGGACGGAAAGCTGGACGTGGTGCTCCCGACCGCAGTGGTGGAAGGACCTGCGGGCGTCGATGTCTTTTGGGGAAACGGCGACGGGACTCTGAGGCCCGCACAATTTCTCAGGACGGGAAAGGACACCGGTCTGCCGGCAGTCGGAGACCTAAATGGAGATGGCCTGCCGGACTTAGCATTGGCGAACGGCGAGGTCGGTGCCATCACAATGCTCAACACCGGGGCTGTCAGCTTCTCCCCAACCACCGCTCCGCTCGGCTTCTCAGGGCCAGGGGAGCAAGAGCTAACGCTGACGAATAACGGAACAAGACCGCTGTCCATTAGTTCGATTGCGGTTTCAGGCGCTGCGTTCAGCGTCCGTGATACCTGCGGCAAATCGGTAAAAGCCGGGAAAAGCTGCAATATCACCGTCCTATTCAAGCCGCCGCGCGCCGGGACCTACGCCGGGCTGATTACGCTGATAGACAGCGCTTCCGACAAGCCACAGTTCATCGAGCTTTCTGGCTCAGGCGACTAGCACGGATTGCTTTTCTCGCCAGCTCCTAGAGAGACAGCGGCCCCAGCCGCTGCCTCTCCGAAACGTTAGTGCCGCCGGACGCACTGAGGTGCGATTACGGATTCGTACCCAATCATGTCATAGGTGATGGCGAGGAGTCCCTTTATGGTCCCGCCGAACACCTGCGCCTGGTAGCCAGGAACGTTTCCGGCTGCGACGCCCTCAGCGGTCTGGCACTGGTCGACCGCGTAGAGCGAGTAGTTCGATGTTCCGGAGGGTATGTTCTGGTAGAAGATCTGGCCCTGAGTGCTGGAGTTGTTTGGACAGACGTTTGAGTTGTTGTAGTTATTAGCGGCGCAGTTGGGGTTTTGATTTTGGATGGGGGGCCGACAGAGCCACGCGGACATGGCGGTCTGGGGATAGGTGAAGGTTGGCGTCGGCCCGCCCGTCGCCGGCGGCTGGTCAACAATGCTCTCCCTTAGCCAATCTGTGTTCGAGGGGTCCGTCGTGTTAGAGGTCCCGGCGCACTGGTCCGGCTCATTCGTCCAGCCCTGGACCGCGGTTTGCGCCCCTCCTACATACTCGGCGGGGAGGGTCCAAGTCGAGCCGTTGGCGCCCAGTTTGCAGCCCCATCCATCGTTTCCCTTGGTTGGATCGCATACGGTGATTGGGTCGTTCTTGCCAAGATTGTTGCCGACACCGCACCCTTGTTCAATGTCGCCAAAGACCGGTCCGGAGAGCAGCGAGACATAGTCGAACCAGTTGTACGCTCCATAGTAGGCCAGTGAATAGACGACCGCCGCCGAACCCGCGCTGTCGCCGACGGCGCACATCCCGGCCGCCTTGTTGTTGCCTAGGACCCCCGGGAGGAAGAGGTTCTGGTTTACCCAGTTAAAGACCGTCGCCGGCCGGCACGCGGCCACCTGGATGTTTCCCGTTCCGGTCAGCGGATCCGAGATCAGTTCCCAGTCGTCTGCCCAAGACACCTGTACGACCTCGAATCCGGCCCTGAAGTAGGCGTCGGCGAGTGCGAAGCTCTCCGGCATCTCTCCCCCGGAGCCGCCGTGGAGAACCACGAGCCCATTTGCGGTCGTAACCCCGGAGACTATTCCTACTGGGTTTAAGTAGCCGATGGTCACGTTCCATGGAGAGGGAGTGATGGTCTGGCCGTTGATCACCTGAGAGCAGCCGTTCACCGTTGCTGCCTGGCACGTCATGTCCACCGCCAGGCCGGTGTTAGGGTACACGTAGTAATAGAAGCCCGCCCCGCTATTGCATGCGGCGGGGCTACCGTTGGTAGCAAGCGTCCCGAGCGACAACGTCTGGGCGTGACTCGGTACTGTAAGCAGGCAGCAAACGAACACGGCTAACGTGATGGTGACTAATACGTTGGCGGCGAAGCTGACGATTGACGAGAAGCGGCCTGAGCCCCTTATGCGGGAGCTGCGAGTCGATAGCATACTATCTCCTTGTGGAGCAGAATTAGGGGAAGGGCTGTGACGATAAACGATACAGGGGGGGGCGAGTCAAGTTAAAAAGTATCTACATTATTAACAGGCGGAGCAGATGCACCAAGGTTGGAGTTAGACAATTTAGTAAGGTTGCTGCAGGATCAGATCGGCATCGAAGTAGGTTGGCGCCGTTAAGTTACTGACTTTTCATCCGCACCGCCTCGAACTCGTCGCCCTTCTGCCAGCCGATGAGGCGCGAGAGGCTCGCCGCCTCCCAGCCCAGCGCGAATCCGAAGCGAGCCATCGCCGAATCCCCGGTGAAATCCATCTCCGGATGGTATTCATCGCTGGGCTGGTGATAATGTTTCTCCACGAATTCCTTGTCCTGCGCCAGCCCCCAGGCTTCGTCGTGGCCTTTGAACTTCATGCCTTCATTGATGGAGAACGATGGAATGCCCACGCGCGCCAGGCTAAAGTG
>Ga0187769_10002551_pt1 | contig 10690 bp, 12 predicted proteins | sample 0116_SJ02_MP02_1_FD_133140 | JGI IMG/M metagenome (GOLD analysis project Ga0187769, IMG submission 133140) | Tropical peat soil microbial communities from peatlands in Department of Meta, Colombia - 0116_SJ02_MP02_10_MG | ecosystem: Environmental > Terrestrial > Soil > Wetlands > Peat | place... | reverse complement strand
TACGGTTCTCGGACTACGAGGCCCTTACCCTCTAGTACCTCCAGCGTGTTCGTCACGCTTCCAGGGGTTATCTTGAGGATCTTGGCGATGTCTCCGGTCCGCGCGGATCCGTTCTTCACTTCGAGGTTGTAGATCGTTTTCAGATACATTTCGGGGGCCGTAAAGAATTCATGGCTCAACTCGGAAAAACACCAAACCTCTTTCGTTTCTCGAAAATAAGGGTAAGCTGCTTCGTAGAAAGATTCTTGGCATGTAAAGTAAGTAGTTTCAATTATCGCCCTAACGTAAGGCACAAAATCATTACGAGGCCCTTGGATGGTAGGAAAAAAGCCGGAAAAGAAGCCATTCGGACGGGAAGGCCCACCGAAAGGGTACCCAAAGGACCAATCCGTCTATGCGGACCCCGAGAATTGGCGCTATCCGCTCCATACATCGTGGCACGCGAAGGCGGCGAGACGCTACTTCGACGAACCCGCCAACAGACACAGATACTCACACGACGAGCAGGAATACATCGACTGGCGAATCAACCAGGCATTGAATAAATTCGGAACCGCTAGCGCGAAACCGCGCAAACGTTCTCCTCCCGGCACCTCAATCGAAGATATCGATCGCCTCACTTTGGAAGACTTGCTACGCACCTTCCTAGGGGCCCCCAGGTTCAAACGCGCGAAGGAAATTGACGAAGCATTAGTCTCGATAACTCATGAAGACTCAAGCGTAATTGAAGGAAAAGTCAAGGAGTATATGTTTAGAATCGATCTCCCGAACCGGACGATCCTGCACGACTGCCAAGACTGGCAGAAGAACATGAATTCGAAGAATATGTGCAAGCACCTAGGGAAGGTATTCTTGATGCTGGATGACGGGAAGTCAACCAATATTCTGCGGCAAGTGCTCAGAGAGAAGGACCAATGGTCGTTTACTTCTCCAGGCGAGGACAAGCGCTAGGCTGAGAGAGACTGCTTCTTCAAGAGGCCCATGATCTCGTATCCGTGCTGCAACGTTCCGATTGCTCCCTTCCTGCCGTAGGCCTCTGTGAATCGCATCGACCCATCTGGGTGGACACCCGGTCCCGCGATCAGTATGGGTACGGGATCGTCGGAATGGCCTTTGACGATGCACGGCGTCGAATGATCAGCGGTGACGCAAACAACGGTATTGGTCGAATAGCCTAGTCTAGAGAAGAAACCGGCGTCTATGTCTTCGATCGACTTTCTCTTTCCCTCGAAGGCTCCATCATGTCCAGGCTCATCCGGGCCTTTTAGGTGAACATAAACAAAATCATAAGTGCCCAGAAGCTTAGTGGCTTGGTTCGCTCGGTCGGAATATGCTTGCAAGGTTCGATTGGGCGGGAATACTTGGGTGTCTATTCCTATCACTTTGGCGATTCCAAGCTCCACTGGCATGTCAGCGACTGCTACTCCGTTGAAACCGAATTTCTGTCGAAGGGTTTCTACTTTGGGCACTGTTGATCCTGCATCTCTCATTAGTAGGAAGTTGGCCGCCAGATCGCCGCGCGCTCTTCGCGATTTGTTGACCTCGTGCCTCTCGAGTATCTCATGAATAGTAGCGGCGAAAGTGTTCACCAATTCGGCTGACTTTTCTGCTTCTTCCGTCTTGTCCAGAGGTATACACCGGGGTATAGGTGTCGGGAGTTTGATGTCGGTACGTGCAATTGTTAAGTTGCCTTTGCGTTCGTAGGCTGGGTCGAGGTTCGAGATTGCTGAAGACAGTCGTCTTGCTCCATCTCGCAGCACAAGGGCGCAACGGTGGCCTATGGTAGCCTTTAGTTCAAAATCAGCAAGCTCACGCAACTTTGCATCTTTATTCAGTGCTTCGACAAGTTGAGTTGCCTCTCGGGTAGAAACGTTCCTGCCTGCTCTTCGGTCAACTATTTGGCCGCTTTCCACAGTCGCAAAGTTGCATCTCAGTGCTAAGTCGCCGTTGCGGAAATTGATTCCTGACCCTAACGATTCGACAACGCCGCGGGACAAGTCCAGACGGCATGGGTCGTAGCTTAGGAGCGAGAAGACGCCTGCGTCGCTTTCTGGAGCAATGCCCTTGCCGACGGTGTAAGCCATTCCCATCATGCCTTTCATGGCGAGTCTATCGAGGGCGGGTGTGGAAGCAACCTCTAACGGGGTCTGGTTTCCGTATTCTTTCGTGGGCAAATCTCCAACTCCGTCGAGCACGACGAACAGAATCGAACGAGCCAAAGTAGGTCTACTTGGGCGGTTTCACGGCGGTCAAATATATTGATTAGACCTGTTTCGCAAGTGCGGCTAAGTGTGAATCTTGGCTTCGGAGAAGACGAAAACTAAAATCGTCTGCACCATTGGTCCCGCAACATCGACGCCGGCAATGATCGGACACATGATCGAGGCCGGGATGAACGTTGCAAGGTTGAACTTTTCCCACGGTACTCTCGCGGAACACGCGACGCAGATCCGAACAATTCGTGCCGTGGCAAAGCAGAAGAAGGCCGCGATCGGCATTCTGGCAGATCTACCCGGTCCTAAGATTAGGGTAGGCAGGATCTCACCTGAACCAGTCGAGCTCCGGCCAGGCTCCCAGCTGATACTGACTGCCCGGCGGCTAGTGGGAAACCAGCGAATCGTCTCCCTAAGCCACCCATCAATACTCAGACACCTCAACAAGGGGGACCGAGTCTTCCTCGAAGACGGCATAGTCAGGCTAGAGGTGACGGATGCTGAGAAAGACGAGGCCGTTTGTAAGATCATAACCGGAGGTCTCCTCTCATCGGGCAAGGGCGTCAATCTACCGGACAAGGGAATGCATCTAGAGGCCTTGACAAGAAAAGACATTGAACTACTCAAATTCGCCCTAGCAAATGGCGTGGATTTCGTTGGCGTCTCTTTCGTAACCACGGCGAAAGACATTCTCCGCGCCAAACGATTCGTCAAGGCAGCCAAATCGAGAGCATGGCTAATCGCCAAGATCGAAACGAGACTGGCCGTTGAGAATTTCGGAAAAATCGTCAAGCAAGCACAGGGCATAATGGTGGCTCGAGGTGATCTCGGCGTAGAAATGGACGTCGAGGATATTCCGGCACTTCAGAAGGAGATCATAGAGAAGTGAAACGCAGCCGGAAGACCCGTCATAACCGCAACTCAGATGCTAGAATCGATGGTGAGCAATCCCACTCCCACACGAGCAGAAGTTACCGACATCGCCAACGCCATAATTGACGGAACAGACGCCGTCATGCTTTCCGAAGAGACTGCCGTTGGCAAGTTTCCTCTCGAGGCCGTGAGCGTGATGAGGAAGGTTGCTGCGGCGACGGAAAAGAACCTGAATTACGAAGCGCTTTTGGACGCGCGCCGAGCGCGACTGAAACCCATTGTGCAGGAATCAATAAGCTTCTCAGCTTGCGACGTAGCCTACGCGTTGAAAGCGGGCTGCATAGTCGCAAACACTAGAACGGGCCTTACTGCACATAGGGTTTCACGAAATCGTTCACCGGTACCAATAATCGCCCTCACATACATCATCCCGGTGATGAATCGGCTTTCACTACTATGGGGCGTATACCCGTACATGGTGAAGAAACTGAACACTACCGCTCAAATCTTCGCATCTGCGAAGCTGGCCGCAAGGAATAGCGGAACGGTAAAGGAGGGAGACAAGATTATAGTGGTCTGCGGCGACCCTTCAACGCCCGGCGGAACTACTGACTTACTCCGAGTACAAACAGCTTAGCTCCACAACGTCAACGAAACTTGACAGGTGTGTGGTGCTTACAAGTTAGCGTCGTCGCCCGAGGTGTCCGGGCGACTTATAACCCTCAATCTCACCCCAGCGCGGAACCGACATTAAACGACAAAAACACCCTCAACCCCGCTTAAATAGGCGACATAAACTCAACTGAGCGCCTTCCGCCCACGTCTCAATACGCAAAAGAGCTCAAGGCGAACGAAACTCGTGCACAAATGCGAGTATACATACAACTGGCTGAGGGTATGGGTCTTGAAGATTAGCTGAAGTACTTTGCGACGGCCATCTCAACGCCTTGGGCCAGTGTGAACGGTATCCATTTAATTGTGGTCGGGGTGCCGAACATTCTGCTGACCATCAATGAACGGCCCTGTTCTTCGTACTGCAACTTGATAGTTCCGTCGGTCACGTATTCGATCGCGGCGTTGACCTTCTCCTCATGCAGTCCGGCTTCTAGCATGACCATTGACGTGACTCGCCTTTCCGCCAGCTTTGCCTTTACGGACTCTAGGAATTTCTGTGCCTGTGTCGGGCCAGCGTTCATGACGAAGTCGGAGAAGGAGTCGATCACCAATCGAGCACGAGAAGTTGCATCGACCTCGCCTTTCAGTAAGTCGCTTAGAACTAGGCTTGAATCGGTGAGGTTCCGCGGGTTCGCGGAATACTTCTGCTTCGATGTGCCCGTCTTCCAAGAGTAGCAGTCCAAGAAAATCAGTTTGTCAAGCAGGGCGCCGCCCCATCCGAATCCCGACATAGTCTCCTTCGCCAGATCCAACGGTTCGAATGTGTCAACAAGGACAGCATGCCTCTGCTTGGCCAGGGAATCGAAGAGGAACTGCTTCCCGAGCGTGCTCTTGCCTGAACCGGGCGCTCCTAGGACGAGGACCATGGTTCCCGCGGGAAGCCCCCCTCTTAGGAGTTGGTTGAGGCCAATTACGCCCGTGGAGATTCGTTCCAAGCCCATCACTTTCCGGTTAAGGCTCTAATCCTGTACACTAGGAACAGCGCGAACAGTGCCATTGAACAGGTATGCATGTACATGCTCCAGTCAGAGAGGTAGGTGGAGTAGGCGAAGGCTTCTCCGACAATCCAGACTAAGATTGCGATTGAAAGCTGAAGTTTGAAACTCCGGAATATGCCGCCTTCTGAATGGCGATATTTAATCGCTAGAGAGAGGAAGAGGGTGAAGGCGGCTACGAGGTCGATTATTGTGATAATTTCGGCGATCGAAAGCGCTGTAAGGGAAAAGGCAGTTCCGTACACCAAGCTAGACACCTGTTTTCCAATAGAGTATGCCAAAACAAAGCAGAAGCACGGTGCCCAGCGGGTAGAATAGAACATCTGCGACGTAACTGAATCCGATGAAATCTAGCAAGTGGTAGGCGCCGTGAGTTAGTGTGAAAGCGGCCAAGAGTATCGCTAGGGCGAATAGCCGCCGGCTCTTTGCTCTCACCTTGTACGCCATGTATAAGGGAGCGATTGCGGCAATGAGCATGAAGAGGAAGTTCAGAAGATCAAGCATCATCAGCATGTAGACCACTCAGACTTGCGCCAATCACGAATAATGCCATCCTCGTCTGGCTTCTGTTGGCTTAACCTGGATACCTTAGACAAATGAATATCGCTCTTTGGGTTGGGAAGATTGAGGGAACGTTTATTCCTCGGTCAAACAAACTTGACTCTGAGAAAAAGCATTCATGGATTTGAAACTCGCCGCGAATAAAGTGAAGGAGCGACATTAGGATTGGCTGAAGGGAAGGAGGCTACACTCTACCAATCACTGCCCCACGACAGAGTGCGTTGCACGGCCTGTGCACGCTACTGCAACATTGGCGACGGTCAGGTTGGTTTTTGTGGGGTTCGGGGGAATATCGCTGGTAAGCTGCAGCTATTCGTCTACGGCAAAATCATAGCCGGCCATATCGACCCTATCGAAAAGAAACCCGTCACCCACTACATGCCCGGATCCAAGATCTTCTCCATCGCGACCACCGGATGCTCGTGGGCATGCGCCTACTGCCAAAACTGGGATATCAGCCAGCGGCGCAAAGTCGAGGGGTTGGATGCGACGCCGGAGTCTGTGGTCGCCATGACGAAACGTTATCGTTGTGAAGGTTTGGCGTATACCTACAACGAACCCTCCATCTTCATCGAATTCGCCCATGATATTGGCGTGCAAGCCAGAAAAGCGGGACTAATGAACATCTTCGTTTCCAACGGCTACGATACGCCTGAGACTGTTGGCTTGATGAAGGATTTCTTGGATTGTATCACGGTTGATTTCAAGGGAAGCGGCGAGACTGGGTTTGTTAGAAAGTACATTACTATCGCAAATGCTGACCCAATCTTTCAGACGTTACTCGAATTGCGTGATAAGACGAGGGTCCATATAGAAATTACAGACCTGATAGTCCCGGAGGTTGGCGACGACTTAGGTGCCGCTAAGAAGCTTTCTTCTTGGATCTATGATAACCTTGGACCAGATACACCGATTCACTTTCTGCGTTTCCATCCGGACTATAAAATGATGAACTTACCACCAACTCCTATCGAAACTCTGGAGAGACATCATAAAATAGCCAAAGAGATCGGGTTGAACTACGCCTACATCGGCAACGTTCCGGGCCACCCGCTTGAGCACACGTATTGCGCAGAGTGCGGAGCAATCGCGGTGGAACGAATGGGGTTCGACATAACTAGGTGGAACCTTGATGCACGGAACTGCTGTAAATCCTGCGGAAACGAGATACCAATCGTGGGAAAACTGAGCGAGTCTATCAATGACGAACGGTTCGTACCCGTAATAATGTAATCAACAAACCCGCTAATTGGCGCTAATGCGTGAGTCTGATTTCAAATGGTATTCGCAGCAAACAGATCACTCCCTGAGGGAGCCTACAGCCTACGAGAAGTATTCTCTGGTCTTGAAGATGTTGAGCCACTAATCAAATGCATAGGTGACGAATCATCACTGGAACAGATCCTAGACAGGACTCGGGTCACTTTGAAAGACGAGGATGGTTACATGTATGTGAATGACGAAGACGGCAGCTTAGTAGTGGGGCTAGAATATTTGAAGAGCGGCGAAGAGGTTCACTTGTACCTGGACGTGATTCATGAGCTGGTCCACGTCAAACAATTCCTGCAGGGCCAGGAACTGTTTGATCGCCGGTACAGTTACGTCGACAGGCCAACGGAGATTGAAGCCTACCGTTGCTGCGTGGAAGAGGGACGTAGGATCGGAATGTCCGAAGAGGCTATCGCCGAATATCTCTATGTCGAGTGGATAACGAAAGCAGACCACGCCAGGCTGCTGAAGAGCCTACGAGTGAAGAGAGCAGCGAATTAGCCCTTCGACTTCTCCAGATACCTGACGACGAAGCGTCGAGTGTACTCCTCCAAGTCCAGTTTGAGGGCATCTTCGGGTCGCACCCAAACATAAGTCTGGAGTTCACGGCCGTCCAACTTCACTTCCTTACTCGTGGCTTTGCAGACGTAGTCCAGGAAGATGTAGTGCTCATGCTTGTGGTAGTCCTTCGGATAGATTGCCTGTTGCACAATAAGCAGATCCTCCGCGATAGAGTCTAGACCGGTTTCCTCCTTTACCTCACGCACAATCGCGTCCTCGGCTCGCTCTCCAAGCTCGATGTGTCCGCCCGGCACCGTGTATTTTTCTCCCCACTTGTGCGAACGAACAAGCAGTACTTGGTGCCTATCGTTGACTACGAGGGCGCCCACGGTAGCTTCTGGATAGGACTGAACCAATGATGATTCCCGGCTTAATCGAAATGGGGTGGCTAGGTCTTGCTGGTCATCATACCGAGCACGCCGACGACGGAGATTAGTCCTCCGACGATCAGGATAAGTGGTTCCTGGGTTCTCTCATATACTAAGCCCGTAAAAGTCGCTAGTGCGGCCAGTCCTAAGAGGTTGATTAGAACCAACCTTTGCTGGGCATGCATCCGAAACGCACCCTGTAAGCGGACTGCGGATCCATGACCTGGTCGTGTATATTTCTATTCCCATGTATGGTATTTCGGCGATACAGAAAATCTAACTCGGAGCTCTCAATCAGATCAGCCATGGAGAGACAAGGAGGAGAAGACGGTTTTGAACCGTGTAGTTCAGTCCTCTCTATCCGGTCCCAACTCTAGATTCTCCTTTGACGTAGTAGCATTGACAGAGGAAATTTATCGTGGCGACACGCCGGCTGTGTTAGATGCTCTCTCGAAGCCAGTAAGCACATACTACGTTCGTTGCAACACCCTGAAGACTTCCCCAGAAGAACTAATGCAGGCCTTGCTGCAGAAGGGTCTCAAGGTTACACAACATCCAATTATTCCAGAAGCTCTAGGAATCAATGTGGAAGGCCCGTTTGACATTTCTCCTGCCGGCAAACAAATAATTGTTGACAAACACACGGCCGAATCCATCCTGCAAGGGGCCAACGTTTACGCCCCGGGCGTCACAAACTGTGAAGCAGTACATTCGGGAGAAAACGTGACGGTCCTCTCGCAGCTTGGCGACGTGCTTGCTACGGGGCGAACTCGAATGGACGCCGACGAAATCCTGAAGTTCAGAAAAGGCCTCGCCGTGAGTGTAACGAAGCGCAGGTATGAAGCGCCTCAGATTCGAGACCTTCCTGAATACTCCCAAGGGTTTCTATACCCTCAATCCCTGGCGGCGATGGTTACATCCCATGTCCTGGAGCCGCAACCGGGCGAGGCTATTCTGGACATGAATTGTGCACCTGGCGGGAAGTTATCGCACATTAGCCAATTAATGCGCAACACCGGTAGCATTGTGGGATTGGACAGAAATGGAGAGAAGATCGTTAGAACACGTCGCAGTATCGCGGCTTTGGGCTGCTCTAACGTCGCAGTTTCAATCCATGATTCCCGATATGCCGATGTAGATCTGGCGGATCTGAAACCCGATCGAGTCATTGTCGATCCGCCCTGCAGCGCCCTCGGTCTAAGGCCAAAAATCTATGACATGACCATGAAGAGCAGAGTGATTGCCTTAGCGAATTATCAGAAACAATTCCTCAAGGCTGCGAGCAGACTTGTCAAGGCGGACGGGGTTATAGTCTACAGCGTCTGCACATACACCGCCGCAGAATGCGAAGGAGTTGTTGAATACGGCGAGGAGGAATGCGGACTCCACTTAATCGAACAAACACCAATGCTCGCATCGAAGAGCACAAACTCGAAGTCAAATCTGTGCCAACGATTCCACCCAGTATTGGACGAAATCGGCTATTTTATTGCGAAATTCGAACGCATTCAGAGCTGATCTTGCGGATGCTTTCCCGCTGTGGATTCGACAGACACTCAGCGTTTGGGAAAAGTAGTCGTGCCAGTCACACAGAGTATATAGCGGCAGCGTGGTAGCTCAACATAGGAATTGGCATGCGAAATCGCATTGTGTATTCATTCCTCCTTCTGGCGTTTCTTATCGCGTCAGTCGCGCCTTATTCCTCAGCGAACGCGCAACAGGACCTGTTCAGTCTGACTTACACGCCAGCCTTGAGCGTTCAGCAGGGGGGTTCGGGTCAGGTGGTCATCACTGTGCTTTCCATAAACGACTCTAGCCCGCCGGTGTCCCTGGAGTTCTCGGATACGCCTATCGGGGTTTCGATAACGTTTGACCCTATTAGTCCTATTACTCCACCCCCAGGAGGCACGGCCTCTAGTACGGCCACCTTCATCGTGGGCTCAACGGTTCCGACTGGTACTTATTCGGCCACGCTACTCGGCTCGAGTGGCTCCGATTTCAAGCTCTACCCTTTCACCTTGCAGGTTACTTCCGAACCGGCGCCCGGGGACTTCAGTATCTCAGTCTCCCCCTCAAGTTTGACTGCCTCGCCCGGTGGTTCCGCTTCGGCAGTGGTGGCGATAACCTCCATCAATGAATACTCGTTCCCGGTCACCTTGACTTCAAGCGGGCAACCTTCTGGGGTCAACGTCACCTTCTCTCCAGATACAGTTACCCCATCCCCGGGAGGTTACGTTAACTCAGCCCTCACTATCTCGGTCTCAAATGGCGTCCTATTAGGCTATTATCCCATTACGTTGACGGGGTCTGGGAGTAGCAGCGCGTCCTCGGGTATAATCTCGCATTCCGTTAGCATCGGTTTTTCTGTTTCCTCAGTGCAAGATTTCACGATAATTGTTAACCCGTCAAGCCTGATCATTCAGCAGGGTCAAACGAAGACGGCGATGGTGACCATTAGTGCACTGGGTGGGTTCAGTTCTCAAGTCGGACTCTCGACGAGCAATAGCGTTCCCTCCGGAGTCCAGATTGCCTTCTCTCCAAACCCAACTACACCAGGCACCTCGACGATGTCAATCAACGCGGGTACTTTCGCCCCAATGGGGACGTTCCAGTTCCAGATCTTGGGTACGAGCGGTAGCCTAAGCCACGCCATCACATTCACATTGACAATCACGCAAGGCACACAAGCGACCTTCTCCCTCTCAGCCTCATTCCGTTCCTTAACTGTCGCACAAGGTCGAAGCACAACCGCCATAATCATAGTGACGTCCATTGGCGGCTTCTTATCCCCAGTAAACACATACGCAACATGGGTTGGTTCTACTCCCGTTGGGGTTACTGTCACCGGTCCCGGAACGCTCACGCCACCACCCGGAGGCTCGACCTCTGGGCCGGTCACTATCTCGGCCACATCAAGCGCACCGACTGGAACCTATGTGCTCTCGGTGGTTGGAACTAGCGGATCGCTATCTAACAGCGTATCGATGGCCATAACCGTCACTCAAGGAGCTTCGTCGGACTTTTCGATCTCCGCAAGCCCTACAGTAATCTCGATCAGTCAAGGAAGCTCGGGAAGCTCTGTCATCACCATCCTCTCGCAGGCTGGGTTCAGCTCAGCTGTTGGTTTGACGGTTTCGTGGCTGGGAACCGCTCCGAGCGGCGTAACCTTCAACCT
>Ga0187769_10002550_pt1 | contig 10691 bp, 8 predicted proteins | sample 0116_SJ02_MP02_1_FD_133140 | JGI IMG/M metagenome (GOLD analysis project Ga0187769, IMG submission 133140) | Tropical peat soil microbial communities from peatlands in Department of Meta, Colombia - 0116_SJ02_MP02_10_MG | ecosystem: Environmental > Terrestrial > Soil > Wetlands > Peat | place... | reverse complement strand
CTCGTCACCATCTACGGAATACTCTTACCCGCGATTGGAAACGTCGGGTTCGTCCTGTTGACAGGGATTGTTCCCACGTTCGTAGTCGGAGCAATCATATACGGCATAGTTTGGGCAGTGCGCCGCAGCCAAGGTATCAACCTTAACCAACTACAGAAACAGATACCCCCCGAGTAACGCTCCTAAGGGCGGCCGTCTACTCATTAACCATCTCCGATTGAGTTGCTCATTGCAGCTGAACTAGAACCTAAGAGCCAAGAAGAGCCTTGAAACGGTGCCCGGCACTACGCACAGTTCATACCTTGATCCGCGGATCGATAAGGGCGTATAGGATATCCGCGACAAGATTCGCTGTCACCACGCCGAGCGTGATAAGCACAGCGACTCCCACGATTGACGGGAAGTCGAAGGATAGTATGGATCGCTCTAGGTATAACCCGATGCCCGGCCATTGAAAGATCGTCTCTATCACCACCGAACCACTCAATAGACCTCCAAGCAGTACACCTAGGATCGTCACAGTCGGGATCATCGCATTTCTCAACCCGTGCTTAAGCAGGACTGTTCTCTTACCCAATCCTTTCGCGAAAGCGGCGCGTATGAAATCTTTCTCTAAGATCTCGAGCAATGATGCCCTAGTTACTCGGGTTATGATGCCGAAGTAAAGCATGGAGAGCGAGGTTGCAGGGAGAACTATGTGCCATACGGCATCGGTGAAGTCCGGCCAGTTCTGAGTGAGCAGACTGTCGATTATCACCATACCGGTGATGTGAGCTGGAAAGTTCAGGCTGGCTGATAGTTCTCCTTGAGTTGGAAAGATTCGCAAAGTGTATCCGAAGATCAGGATCATCAGCAGAGCCACGAAGAACGGAGGAGAACAGTATGCGCCTAAATAGAAGAAGCGAATCAAGTGATCTGGCATTCTTCCCCTGTACGTCGCAGCTAGGAATCCGAGCGGGATGCCAATGAGGATCACAATCAGTAGTGATGTGAATGCCAGCTCGAGAGTGGCCGGGAAGAAAAGCGCGATGTCACTTAGAACCTCTCTGCCTGAGCTTGGGACTAGACCCCAATTACCGGTTACCAGGTTTACAGTATACCAATAGTACTGCATATAGATTGGATCGTGGAGATGGTATCGCGCGCTCAGCGCGGCGATTGCTCCAGGAGTGGCTCGCGGGCCCGCCCAGGCTCTGACAGGGTTTGGGACTGTGACAAAGGAGATTACGAATGTTACCAGCGTCACACCGAGAATTACTGGAATTATTAGGAGAAGTCTCCGTCCGACGTAGCTGATTGTACCCGTCTGCTGTTCACGTAAATTCGTGTAAGCGTCGCATAGATATTTCACGATTATGGTCGAAGTGCAAACCCAGTCTGGATGACAATCCACCCGAGGCTAGACTTCGAGTTGTCTAGTTTATTCTGTTCTCCGCTTGCTCCGCGCTGTTTAGAGGCCGCGACATCAGCCAGCTCGTGGGAGTGTTTTCGAGGGTGGGGAGCTTGATTTCTGTGATTGAGGGGGCAAATCCATGCTAATGAATTCCTCGGCGAAGTGGCATGCGGCCCAATGTCCGGGCAGGATTTCCCTGAGAGCCGGTTCGATCACCCTACACTTATCCTGCACGTGGCGACATCTGGGGTTGAAGCGGCATCCTCGAGGTGGGTTAACAGCGCTGGGCACCTCTCCGGTTACTGGCATAGTCTTCACTCGTTTCGTCGGGTCCGGCTGCGGAATGGAAGAGATCAGGGCGACGGTGTAGGGATGTAGTGGCTGTTCGAGGACTTCTCTGGTGGATCCCATCTCGACGAGTTTTCCACAGTACATGACGGTCATCCTGTTGGCCATGTACCTGACCACGCCTACGTTGTGTGTTATCAACAGATAAGTTAGGCCAAGCTGTTCTTGCATTTTTCTGAGGAGATTCAGTATCTGTGCTTGCACAGATGAGTCGAGTGCACTCGTGGGCTCGTCGAGGACGATGAATTGCGGTTCAAGGACCATGGCGCGGGCGATGGCTATTCTCTGTCTTTGCCCCCCTGAAAATTCGTGGGGAAACCGACTGAGGCCATCGATTGGAAGATTTACCGCGGTCGCCACGCGCTTTACCGTCTCTTTCTCAGCATCTTTCCTTGTCCCGAAGGCGCGAAGTGGCTCAGCAATGATATCGTTGACCCTAGTCCTCGGGTCGAGCGAGGAGTATGGATCTTGGAAGACTATTTGCATCTTCTTTCTGAAGGCTCTAAGCTCATCTCCCTTCATCTCCGAAATCGTTTGATCTTGAAAGGTGATGGTGCCGGAAGTCCTTCGTTCTAACATCAGAACGGTCCTGCCAAACGTTGTCTTCCCCGATCCGGACTCGCCGACGAGCCCAAGCGTTTCGTTTTTCGCGATCGTGAGGCTCACATCATCGACGGCATGAACCTGCAAGGCGGTTCTGCGCATAACTCTGGCTAGGATGGAGTGCGACACAGGGAAGTACTTGACAAGATTCTTGACCTGAAGAATGTTTTCCGTCATCGTGGATACCTCAGGAAACAAGCGACTCCTCTCTTAGGCTTCGGTTCGACCAGTTCCGGATGCTCTGCTCGGCATCTATCAAGAACGTACTTACACCTAGGATGGAACCTGCACCCAGGGGGAGGCGACTTGAGGTCTGGCACGTCACCCGGAACTGCATCTAGCCATCCCTCTTCCCTGTACTTGTGAGGCTGCGAATTCAGAAGTCCCTCTGTGTAGGGGTGAAGGGGCTCATCGAAGAGCTCTCTCACGTCTGACAGTTCGACCAGTTCACCCGCGTACATTACCGCTATTCTATCAGCAACCTGAGCAGCAACTGCGAGGTCATGTGTGATGAGTAAGATCGAGGAATTTATCTCGTTACGTAGTTCCTGTATGAGCTGTAACACTTGAGCTTGGGTAGTTACGTCTACGGCTGATGTAGGTTCATCAGCTATCAGCAATGAGGGCTTCTCCACCAGCGCCTGTGCTATCATTACTCGCTGCAACATACCACCACTGAGCTCGTGCGGGTATTTGTTGAGGACCTGTTCCGGGTCAGCTATCTGCACTCTCTTCAGCACATCTACCACCTCCCCGGTCCAGGCAAATTCCTTCCTTGAACTGGGGAGGTGCACACCCAGGAGCCTGGTAATACCTCCTTGTGTGTTCTTCCTCAGTTCAGGATTGGTTCTAGGAAATGGTCCGTAACTCTTCGATGCTTTCCTTCCGTCGCGAATTTCAATCGCTTCGTTGATCTGGTTCCCGACGGTATAGACAGGGTCCATAGAGCTCATTGGCTCCTGGAAAATCATGGATATGCCTGTCCCCCTGAAACCTGCCATCTCCCTTTCGCTAAGTTTCAGCAGGTCATTACCCTTGAAGAGGATCTTCCCAGAGTCGACCTCAGCCGGGGGTTTCTGGAGGAGCCTAATGATTCCTAGGCCCAGCGTGCTCTTGCCGCACCCTGATTCACCTACCACCGCGACTATCTGAGAAGGTTCGATCGTAAGACTAACATTGTTCAGGGCTGTGATGCCCCTCACCGCTGACCTATAAGTCACGGTCAAATCCTTGACTTCGAGTAAGTTTACGGTTTGCACGGTTCATCCCCTCCTATCCAAACAGGCTTCTGATCTTCGGGTCCATGGCGTCTCGCAGACCGTCACCGAGTAGGCTGAAAGCAAGAGCGACGATGAAAATCGCGAGGGCTGGTAAGATCGGCGCCCATGGTGCACTGAGGAGAAATTGCTCTTCCTGCACCGTAGCAAGGCCCCATTCGGGGTTCGGAGCCTGTGCGCCAACACCTAGGAAGCTGAGAACCGAGAAGACCAGTATCACATTCCCAAAATCAATTGTTGCGTAGACCAACAGCACAGGGATTACGTTCGGTATTATATGATGAAGAAGGATGTACCAAGTCTTGTGCCCTGCGGCTCTGGATGCCTCGACGAACTGCCTTGACTTCATGGAAAGCGTGTCACCTCTGGCTAGGCGAGTGTACGTTGGCCACCATACGGGAGCGAGCGCGACGATCGAGTTGTTTATTCCTGGACCAAGGGAAGCCGCTATCGCAAGTGCTAGAACGAGACCCGGGAAAGCGAGGAAGATGTCCGTGATTCTCATTATGATCTCTTCCACGGTTCCCCCGACGTAACCCGCGAGTGTGCCTGTCGTGACCCCTAACGTTAACGCTATGGCCAGCACAGCGACTGGAACTTCAGCGTCATAGGGGGCAGCCGCCAGAAGTCTGCTGAAGATATCTCTGCCTAGATTGTCGGTTCCCAAGATGTGCGCGAACGACGGAGGCTCGAGCAGAGCGTTCGTGATCGTATATGGGTTGTAAGGCAGGATGGATCCATTCGTAAGCCACATGACTGTTGCTAACACTATGAATCCTACGGAGACAACCAAACCCGCCGCTGTGATGGCGCTTGACATAAGGATGCGGAAGGTTATTGCCGGCTCCTTCGTATCAAATGGCAGACGTGACTTCTTGGACATTAGTTTAGCCCTGTGATGTGAAAACGAGAGGACAGCAATCGCCATTTAAGGGAAGCTGCAAGGTATTTTAATTGCAATCCGCACTTAGGTGAACGACTGCTGGCCACTATATACTTGGTCTATTCTCGTCGTAAATGCAGAATTTTGCTCTAACAATTCTAAACGTAATGTAATGTACTTTAAATATCTTCAGCACGAAGTTTGAGAAGCATGAGTGCTGTCTCTCGAGCTAAACGGTCGATTCTTGCCGCGGTCGTTATCATCGTAGTTATCGTGGCGGGGCTTGGGATTTACTTCGCTACCCAAACCAAACCCTCTGTATCACTCTCTTCAACTAGCACCGCGGGTTTGCCGAACACTCTCGTTGTAGACGATAACGCTCCGCCGGACACATTGGATCCGGGAGTAACCCTCACCATTGCTGGTGTGGAAATCACCGATAACGTTCTCCTGCCCCTTAATGCCTGTGCTACCACCGCATGCACAAGTCTCGTGCCCGTGCTGGCGACATCGTGGACCGCCAGCTCAGATGGGTTGACCTACACTTACCTTCTAAGGAACGGAGTATACTACAATAACGGTGATCCCTTCAACGCCTATGTTGTTTGGTGGAATGTATACCGTGATATGATTATGAACCAGCCAATCGACTTCCTCTTCTACTCATACTTCAACACGACGGGAGTTACCGCCGCGGACATTAACTCGTTGAATAACCCTCAGAATACGCCGGAGGCTAGCCTTCTTCAGGTGATGGAGAACCCGCACAATAGTGTTACGGTTTTGAACTCTAGTGCGATACAATTCCATCTCACCAACCGGTTTGTCGCGTTCATGGTAACCGTTGCTACTGGAACACCGTGGGCATTCAACGACCCATACGTAGTCGAGCAGCATGGAGGTGTTGTAGCGAACCAGCCGAACAGTTGGATGGCAACTAACGGTACGAACGTTGGAAATGGTCCGTATATCACGCAACTGTATGTTTATGACGAGTATGCCAAACTGGTTGCTAACCCGAACTACTGGGCGCAAAACTTGACCAGCTCAGAAACTAATATCTTCCTTCAACCGGCGAAGATACCGGAAGTAATAGTAAACTACAAGACTGATGAGTTGACTCGATCGCTTGACGTAGAAAGTAGCACGGCTCAAGCAGTGGCCATAACTTTTGACGATATCAAGAAAGTTCTGGCTGATTGTGCAAACTGCTACGTAGCAAACTTAGGTCCGACTGCTACGGTAGAGTGGGTAGCAATCGACTCGTTGAAGCCGCCATTGGACAATGCTCTGCTTAGGAGGGCTATCATATCGGCGATCAACGTGACGCAAATACAGCAGATTGCCTACAATGGGTACGTTGTTCCCGTTGTCGGACCTGAACCAACTACTTGGCCGTATTACGATAGATCCATTTCGGCCCCTGTTTATAATGTGACGTTGGCGAAGCAACTGCTGGCTGAGGCAGGTTACCCAAACGGAGCGGGATTGCGTCCGATTGACTATTACTATGGAACGAGCACTGTCCAGACTGTCGCCGGTGAAATCATGAAGGCGGACTTGGCGGAAATTGGTATCACTGTTAACCTGCACGAGATCAACATGGACACCGTACTCTCGATGGCTGACACTCCAGGCCAGAATGCGACCGCCCCCGACATGTGGCAGATGACATGGTCATGGTACTCGGACTTCAGTGCATACGAATATCCGGTTGACAGCGCGTTCGGCTCTTTCGCAAACATGCACAATGCCACGATTGTCAACCTCATCCTCGAGAGCGATGCCGAAATGAACCCGACGGTAAGGGCGCAGGAGATCTCGCAGATAACGCAGGACGTTCAGCAATCAGCCTCGATAATTTGGCTCGGACAGGATATCGACACGTTCGGCACTGGTGTTAACGTGTTCAACAAATGCGTAGCGGGTGTCTATTACAGCGCCGACTTTCCAACCAGCAGTATTGCCTTCAACTCAGTTTACTACACTTGTGCTCCGTGAGATATGGGGCGCACAATCGCGGCTACTGATCATCAGCCCTGATGCTACCGCTGCCGAAGTCGACCAGATAGAGCTTTTCGATTACAGTTTGCTGACTATTGAAATTTCGAATTCATTTAAACGAAGTCGCATTATCAACTGCCCTCCTGAGTACGTTTCTGTAGACTTCGTAGGGTGGCTGTCTTCCTGAGCCAACCTGAGGCTGATAAGAAATCCCTCTAGGGCCATCGCGCAGTCTCATTATCAACCTACCACCTGGACGAAGTGCGGCGTTCCTGCTCGCGCACGCGGTTCTCTACCAATGCGCATTTGCGTCAGCAAGAAGAAAACGAAATGGTTTAGGTTAGCTCTGCTATAACACGCTGACAAGATTCGTTAGTGAAGTGAGAGATACTTTCAAGCAGCACTAGGGCAGACGACATTACGTTTTTGTTGATGCTACGATGCTTACGCTCGGTTCCTATCGACTAACGTGAACGGGTGGTATTCGGTCCCGCCAGGGGATGACTTTTTCAAATGTACTTGCCAATCGAATCAAAATATCTTCTCTTCCAAAACTCGCGGCGAACTGAATTCCAATTGGTAGACCAGACTTACTCTGACCGAGAGGCAGTGAGATGGCCGGCTGTCCCGTCACATTAAATGGCGCTGTATGCATGGCAAGTTCATCGCCAAGTCGGAAGTAACTGGTGAAATCTAGGTCGCTGCGGGTGAGAGCGTATTTCCCAAGAGGCTCCGGGAGTTGTGCCAGGGTGGGAGTCAATAGTACATCACAGTCTTGAAAGAATTGTCCGAGATTCCGGCGAAACTTGTTCAAGATTCTGTCCGATATAGTGACGTCCGTCGATGTTAGACGCGCGGCGTCGTGATAGCACGACAAGGTTATCGGTTCCAACGTTTCTTCGCTGATCTTTCGGTCACATTCCGCTGCGAGTGAATCCATGCTCACGTCAAAACCAAATTCCCAAGCGATACACAGAGCCCGAAGGTATTCTTCATAGTCAAAGACGGGGGTGGTCTCAACGACTTGGTGACCCATCTCCTCACACAATGCCGCTACCCGCGCAACGCATCTCTCCACTTCAGAATGTACAACAGTCCCGGGTTGCCATGATTGCGCGGTCCAAGCAATGCGCAACTTGCTAACTGGCGCCCCTATTTCCTGAATGTAAGATCTCTGGGGTTGCATGATTATGAATGGATCACCTGGAGCTGGTTGTGACACGGCGTCTAACATGGCGGCAGTGTCTCTCACAGTTCTGCTAACGACAAATTCTTGCGCCATTCCTGCCAAACGTTCGCCAGAATCAGGCCCTTGGGTCACGCGACCGCGCGATGGTTTCAGCCCGACGAGGCCGCATGCGCTTGCTGGAATGCGGATTGATCCGGCACCGTCGCTAGCGTGGGCTACCGGCAATATGCCGGCCGCTACACTGGCTGCTGATCCTCCGCTAGAACCGCCAGCGAGCAGTTCCAGATTCCACGGGTTTCGTGTGAGCCCTTGCAAGATCGACTCCGTCGTTGGGGCAAAACCGAATTCCGGTGTGGTCGCACGTCCTAGAATAGTCAAACCAGTTTGTCTGAAACGCGTGGTCAAGAATGAATCTTTGTCCGAGACATGGCCTTTCATAAGGCGAGAACCGCATTCTTGGAGCTTTCCTTTCTCGGCTGCGCCGAGATCTTTCATCAAGAACGGTACACCAGCGAAGGGACCGTTATGAACTGCCCTTTCGTGCAGTCCATTCATGCGTTCCGCGTAGGTCTCAATAACGGCGTTGATTTTCGGGTTAATCTTCTCTACGGCTGCTAGGAACAGTCGCGCTAGTTCGTTCGCGGTCACCTCGCCTCTGTTCACCAACCCGGCCAGACCGAGACCGTCATATTGGGCGTATTCTGCTAGGTCCATTCGAATTTCAGCTTGTCACAATTTTAGCGAGAGCAGAGGTAAATGGCAACATTTGCTTTTATCTCTAGTCTACTAACCACCCGTGGATGTCACTCAATCACTAGACGAGGGCCAAAGCCGCGTCTAGAATACTTGTCGCCTCGTTGATTTGCTCCTTGGTCACTATCAGTGGCGGAGCGAAACGAATTACGTGACCACGGAGGCCCGCCGGATACAGCAACAATCCTCTGAGCAATGATTCGTTCAGTACCTTTTTCGCGGCCGCCGGATTCGGCTCTCGATCCTTGCCTGGGAGTATAAATTCCATACCAACCATTAACCCCACTCCTCGCACATCTCCGATGAATGGATACTTCTTCTGTAGTGCTTTAAGGCTTCGAATCAAGTACTCGCCATTTGTCTTGGCATTGTCCAGCATTTTTTCATCTCCGATCGTTTGTATCGTCGCGATAGCTGCAGCGCACGAAACAGGATTACCGCCAAAAGTAGTTCCATGCACAGTCGGTTCCCAGCGGCTCATTAAATCTGATCGAGCACATACAGCGCTAAGAGGAAAACCAGACGCGATGGATTTTCCAATAGTCATGATATCAGGTGTGACCCCAAAACTCTGAGCCGCAAACCATTCACCCGTCCGACCGAAACCCGTCCATACTTCGTCAAATGACAGTAGGATATCGTGACTATCGCAGATTTCGCGTAGCTGTTGTAGAAATTCCCTCGGGGGTACGATGTAGCCGCCTTCTCCTTGGATTGGCTCCACGATCATCGTTGCTATCTGGGATGGGGCGATAATTCGATCTAAGACCGTTTGCAGACTGCTGATAGATTCTTTCACGCATTGATTCGGATCATCGGGATGAGCCGAGTGGTATGGGTCAGCGTAGGGCGCGAAATATACGCTTGACAGAAATGGTTCGAGATTTGTGCGGTAGACGGCTTTCGAGGCAGTAAGGGAAGCAGCACCAAACGTACGACCATGGAATGATCCTGTGAAGGCAATGACGCCTGGTCTTTTAGTGATGTTGCGGGCTAACTTGATAGTTCCCTCGACGGCTTCCGAGCCGCTATTGCCAAAGAAGAATTCGTCCATGGCGCCTGGAAGGATCCCAGGGAGCTTCTCAGCCAATCGAAGGACAGATTCATGCAGTGTTACACCTACAGCCCCATGGACTTGCTTCTCCATTTGTTCCTTTGCCGCGACTATCACGTTAGGATGGTTGTGTCCGACGTTCACAACGCCGAAAGACGACATGAAATCCATGTAGCGCTTCCCATCTAGACCATACAGATAGATGCCCTTCGCCCGAAGAACAGGGAGATTCGGCCAATCCTGAGCCAGAGATGGCGCCAACAGTTTTTCACGGCGACTTACCAAATCTGAAAAACTTCGCTCGGTTTTCGCAACTCCATTCAAGAATTCCGATACCTCTCGCAGGGGCGTGGAATTCAGCAGGCAGAAAAACGTGTCTATTTCAGCGAAGCTCAAGGAAGAAAAACTCTAGCGCGATTTAGTGCTATAAGAGAACCTTGTTCGAGGCACCAGTCTAAAAGTTATCTAGGATAAAAGGAAATCAACCTAGACCTGCTGAGCAAAAGATACCACCTGAATAACGCTTTTGTGGAATCGGTCAGAACCATACGTAGGCCGAGTGTGTTAGCCACGGGGTAGGGGCGGAACTATCCGCCGCCAGTGCGGCCTTAAGCTACCAATTCATCTGGAGCAGGTATAATCTGGGCGTTATCGCCCATCTTCATCCTGACTTTACGTTTCTTGGCCAACCCGAACACTTCCATTAATCCTGTACGAAGATAGAGTGTACCGTCAAGGTATTTAATGTGGCTTGGAGACGCAGGCGTAAGGGGTAACTATCCTCGATTTCTACCCAGTAGTACGAGTGGACCTCGCAGATTAGTAAAGGCATCCAAAGACGAGGGCGTATCTGCAGTGTTATTCACTCTGAAGCGCTTTTGATCGATGAAAATCAGAGAGAACGATCAGGTTTCTGCCGTGATTGAGTTGTTACCTTTAGGATCCTTTTCGGTTCTTTTGTGGGGTTAGCAGAAGAGGTAGACCGGTGCGGCATCGACATAATTCAAGGAGGTGTCGCTATCAGTCGACGTACCTCTTGTGAGTGGATCAAAGGTTTTCAATTAGGCCGGAACGGTTGCGGAACCTTCAAACCTTACGCGATAGTCTCGAAGGGGTAGACAAGGAAGGAAGCTGGAAGTGGAGATAGGAATTATCGGACTCGGAAGGATGGGGGCCAATATTGCACG
>Ga0187769_10002548_pt1 | contig 10699 bp, 11 predicted proteins | sample 0116_SJ02_MP02_1_FD_133140 | JGI IMG/M metagenome (GOLD analysis project Ga0187769, IMG submission 133140) | Tropical peat soil microbial communities from peatlands in Department of Meta, Colombia - 0116_SJ02_MP02_10_MG | ecosystem: Environmental > Terrestrial > Soil > Wetlands > Peat | place... | reverse complement strand
TCTTCCCGATGTCCCCGGTGTAGAGCCATCCATCCCGGATCGCGCTGGCAGTTTCTTCAGGCATTTTGTAGTACCCGCCGGTAACCTGGGGTCCTTTGATGATGAGCTCCCCTGCTTCCCCCACGGGCATTTCTTTTGTCCCCTCAGTCAGGTCTACGACCTTGATATCGGTATCGGAGACCGGGAGGCCGATGGACCCCACTTTCGTCTTCCCTCCGTATGGGTTGGTCGTCACGACCGGGCTAGTTTCGGAAAGACCATACCCCTCGCAGATCTGAGAGCCAGTCTTGGCCTCAAAGTCCTTGATGACCTCTACCGGCAGGGGGGCAGCCCCGGAAAAACATCCCTTGATGGAGTTCAAATTGTACTTGGAGGCGTCCGGATGATTGAGCACTCCCACATACATGGTGGGTACGGCCGGGAAAAAATTAATTTTGTATTTGTGAATCGCCTCCAGGATCGCCTGCGGTTCCGGTCGAGGGATCAGGACATCCGTCCAACCCATCCAGACGCAAATGTTCATGCAGCAGGTCAACCCGAAAGAGTGGAAGATGGGCAGTACTCCTAAATGAGAAATCTCTCCTTTGTTGAAACCGGGGAACCAGGCAATGATCTGCTGGACATTCTTGGAGAGATTGGCGTGGGTTAGCATTACTCCCTTGCTGACGCCGGTCGTACCTCCCGTATATTGCAGACAGGCCAATCCCTCAAAATCAATCGGAATCTTCGGATCAGTGGTCGGATATTTTTTCAAGATATCCGTCCATTCATGGACCTGGGCGGTGGGTGGAATATTTCGGTGCTTATCCTTGGCTACAATAGGCAGAAGCTGCTTTTTGGGGAACCCCAGATGATCACGGATATGCGCAATCACGATATTCTTAATCTTCGTTTTGGGCCTCAGGGCGATCATCCTCGGTCCTAAGAGGTCTAGGGTGACTAGAAAAGTGGTTTCGGAATTATTGAACTGGTATTCCAGCTCCGGATCCGTATAGAGTGGGTTGTTCATAACTACAATTGCCCCGACCCTCCAGGCGCCGTAGACGGCGGCAACCAGCTGGGGCATGTTGGGCAGGAGCATGGCAACCTTATCGCCCGGCTTAGCGCCCATGCCGATTAGCGCATTGGCAAAGCGGTTGGCCATGTCATTCAGCTGCCGATAAGAGATCTTGGCATCGATAAAAACCAGGGCGGTCTTGTCAGGGAAGTCCCGGCTGGTGCGGGCCAGAGCCAGGGGCATCGGCGTTCTCTCGTACTCCAGCTGGTAAGGAACACCTTGAGCATAAGATCGGTACCACCGTCTCTCCATTTTAGGCCTCCTTTTTTGGTAGGGGATAATCTGATCTATACCCGCCTTGGGGAATTTCTCCCCGGATACCCGGAAAGCTATGAGAACCTTATAGACTAAATAGAGATCTTTTTTTCAACGGAAAAAGAGCCCGAAAGCCTTCCTTGGGCGATCCCGAGGACCTCAGCCTTTTTCTTTTGCGGCTTCAGAATTTTATTGATCCCGGAAGGAATTAATATTAGAATTCTGGAAGTCTTTTCCCTTCATTGAATTTTGACAATGGGGTAGAAGTTGGACGAATCCTTCTCCCTAAAGGGGGGACCTGAGTCTAGGCTAATTCGGATAGGAAACCGGGAAAATGAAAATCAATACGCTCATCTATTTAAAGAATTTATTCACGGACATTCATGTCGCCTCGGTAACGCCGACCTCCAGGTTCGGCGTGGAAAGGGTCTGCGAAAAGATCAGCTTTCCGGAGAGTAAACTGATCCTGGAATACGGCCCTGGTACCGGGAATTTCACCTCTCTCTTATTAAGAAATATGACCGATCATTCCAAGCTGATCGCCATCGAGCGGAATTCAGATTTCTACGGCATTCTGCAGAAGAGCATCTGCGACCCCCGTTTGGCGATCTTCCATGATTCTGCCGAAAATGTCCTGGACATCCTCAAATCCTGCAATGGGGCCGGCGAGCTGAAGGCCGATTATATCATTTCCGGAATACCCTTCTCCCTTTTTTCACGGAAGAGGAAAATGGCCATCCTGAAAAATACCCATGCGGCCTTAAAAAAAGGGGGGAAATTTCTGGCCTACCAGTCATTCTTCCAATTCCCCGATATTTTGAAGACCCCTTTAGAGGAAATCTTCGGGGAGGTCCAGGCCCAATATTATATGCTCTCCCTACCCCCGCTCCTGATCCTGGAAGCGGTTAAGGGGGATTAACCCGGGTCACAGAATTCACTCCTACAATTGGGCTCCACTACCCCGATTTACCGGATAAGCTTGAGGAGCCCTTCGAAAAGAAGATGAATCACCACGAGGGATGTCGATTGGCATGGGAACGGAAAAATCTGCCAGGGAAAGCGAATAGACCAGACTTTTTCATCGTCCAGGCCAGTTCAGAAGAGATGAAAAGAGAAAAAGAAAAGGCCCGGGTCCTGCGCCAGACCCGATGGTGGCAGCAGAAGTTGGCCCGGGGCATCTGTTACTATTGCGCCCGAAAGTTCCCCTCTTCTCAACTGACCATGGACCACATCGTTCCACTGATTCGGGGAGGCAAGACCACCAAGGGGAACGTGGCTTCGGCCTGCAAAGAATGTAACCACAAAAAGAAATACCTCCTCCCCATGGAATGGGAAGAATATTTAAGAAGCCGCAAGGAATGAGGCCTAACGGGTAAGCGGCAAAGATCCGGGCTCGCCAATCGAGTCTTTGCCCTGACTGCTCACGGCTTGCGACCTACGGTAAGGCCGGTTGAAGAACCTGAAGTTTTGTGCCCAGCACCATACCTTTCACATCTTGCCGATATTCCTGCATGTGCGGTGTACTCAGGTGGGCTTCCAGGGATTTTACATCTAGCCATTTTTCCATCATAGTAACAACGTTTTCCCGCATCGGCATTTGAACCTTGATACCCGTCGGAGCATCAACCGCCGGACCATATTCCAGGCATCCCTTCTCGGCCCGGACCATGGGAACCAGTCGTTGCACTCTTTTCAAAAAGGCATCTCTCTTCCCCTCCCCCAGTTCGATGGTAGCGATCACGTAGATCATGCCTTATCCCCTTTCCGGTCAAAAATGTCCCCTTATCTCCTCACCTAGATTTCAGCCCTGAAGATAAATCCCCGGCTGCATTGTCATCCCCCCTTCACCGCTCTCCCCATTGTCTGGCCGAGCTTTTCGCACTCCGCCAGGTCTGCTGCTTTGGGCTGCCACTTGGCCCGTACCCCCTGGGCCGCAAGCGGGATTTTGCAACGGTTGAGGTGCTCTTCGATGAGCTTTACCCCCTCGCCACTCCAGCCGTAAGTACCGAATGCAGCCCCGATCTTGTTTTGAAACTTCAGGCCTTTCAGATCTTCCAGGATGGGAGCAATGGTCGGCAGCAACCCCTGATTTAGGGTGGGGGACCCGATGACGATGGCTTTGGCTTTAAAGACTTCTGTGATCACATCATTCCGGTCCGTGACCGCCATATGGAAAATCTTATGGATTACCCCTTCAGCGGCCAACCCTTTTCCGACGGCTTCGGCCATCTTGCGTGTCCCTTCCCACATGGTGTCATACAGAATTACGGCCGTTTTCTGCGGAACCTGGGCCGCCCACTCCTGGTACTTTTTTACAATCTGGAGCGGGTCTTTGCGCCAGATGACCCCATGACTCGGCGCAATCATCGCGACGGGCAATTTCAACGCCAGAACTTCTTCTATCTTTTTTGTGACCAGATTGCTGAAGGGCGTGAGAATATTGGCATAATACTTGATTGCTTCCTCGTACAACTCCTCTTGATCCACTTCATCGTTGAAGCGAAAGGCGGTGGCGTAATGCTGGCCGAAGGCATCATTGGGCATGAGAATATTCAGGCCGGTCAGATAGGTAAACATGCTGTCCGGCCAGTGGAGCATGGGGGCTTCCACAAAGATTAAATCGTTCTTGCCGATGTTCACCTTTTCCCCGGTCTTGATTTTTTTAAATTTCCAGGGCTGATGATGATGCCCTTCTACGCTCTCTTCCCCCCGAGGGGAGACAATGATGTTAGCATGAGGGATATGGCGCATGACGGCCGGCAGACCGCCTGAATGATCGGTTTCTGAATGGTTGGCCACAACGAGGTCGATCCTGGCCGGATCGACAACCTCCCGGATATTTTCGATGAGCTGATCCTGGAAGGGTCCCCAGACCGTATCTACCAGCACGATCTTTTCGTCTATAATCAGGTAAGAGTTGTAGGTCGATCCTCGATGGGTGCTCAACTCATGACCGTGAAATTTCCTCAGCCCCCAATCAACGACTCCTACCCAGTAAACTCCATTCATCAGTTCCTGAACCATTTGATCTCCCTTATCGAGAATTTGTCGGGGCACCGCGGGGATTTAACTTCCCGAAATACAATCTACATTTTAAATTAATTTAGGCGATAACCCTTGTCAACTCCAATTTTCTCTGACGCCGCGTTGCCGGCATTTTCCGGCTACTTATGATTTCCTCTCCCCACCCTTATCCTGCCTCAAGTATTTGGCCGACCGAATTTTCTTCCGCAAGGGAACATTTACGTTTACACTTTCCTGTCTCTGGGGTATAGAACGGATGGGAAAACCCCATATTGGCCCAGGGGTCTTCACCGGGGCCGAAAGAGGTTCGTTTCAATAGAATTCTTTCCAGAGGCCGATCGGACGATTTGCCGGAATATTTTCAGAAAAGAGACCGGAGAGAGATTTCTTACGGCGCCACGGTCCCCATCGCCCTGGCGGATGAGTGTATCTTGAACACGGGCAGCCTGGAGGATGCGCTGCAGGCGCTGGACCGAATTGTAAAGGGAACCTCCCGATAGTTTTTACCCAAGCCCGGTGGCTTCGATAAACTCCTGGATTTCCGCAAAATACTGCTTGAGACCGGCAAACATGATCGTATTATGATCGGCTTGGGGGATGATCACTAATTTCTTTCGGGCTGAACCCAGGAATTGATATAAATCCTTGGCCTCTTGGAGTGGCACGAGCATGTCCAACTCTCCATGGATGATTAACGCGGGAGTCGATATCTTCTGGATTACGGCCAGTCGTTCCTTCTCTATCGGCTCCAGGTTAATACCCCGTGAAGGAAGATTCAGGTGTTTGATGAGCCGGGTCACGCTGGCAAACCCACTCTCAATCACCATTCCCTTCATCCGGTCCGGGTAATGGTAGGCCAATTCGACGGCAGAGAGACTCCCCATGGACCTGCCCATAACCCACAAATCCTTTTTCATGCCCCTTCGGGCCAGTTCCTCCTGAGCTCCTTTCAAAATGGAATGGGCATCCTGAAAAAGGCCGGTAAAATTCGGGGATCCCCCACTGGCCCCATACCCCCGGTAATCCGCTGTCACCAGATTGATCTCTTTTTGGTGATAGAGGGGGGCAATCTCGTCGTAGTCACTGACCACTTCCCCATTTCCGTGAAAATACAAAAGCCAGGGCCAGCCCTTGTTCTGCGCATAGAACCGGCAGGAGATAGAGATTTCTCTCTCTACCGGAATCAGAAGGTCAAACGCGCCTTCCGGACAGGGAGTGGAGTCTTTTCGAGGATAAAAAAGAAAGGACAAAAGGGCCGACCGATCAATCTGAGAATAATCAGCCATTGGCGCTCCAGGAACGGCATGCCGCCGTTCGATAGTGCTGTGGCCCTGCCAGACAGAAAAGGTCGATCGCCCCGGCAGCCCTGCAGGGCCGCATGAATTAGTCCAGCGCAACCTTCACGACGAATTTTTTGACCGATTGGGGGTTGGCTCCGGCGATACCTGGCATGTGGGCATCCTGCGGGAAAAGGATAATAAAAGTTCCCTCCCGGACGAAGAAAAAATCACCCCTTTCCCCTCCCTGAAGAGAGAGGAAATCTTTGGCCTCATCATAGGTCCCCGCTTTCAAATCCAGCAGGTTGGCATAACCGAACAGCTCCTCGCCTTTATGGACATACTGAACGTCAATGTACTTCCGGTGGGCCTCCCAGCGCCCATTTTCTCTTGCCTTGGGATCATACTGTTGCACCATGGCGTAAACTTTCCGCCCGTCAATTTCGTAGGTACCGGGTTCAATCTTAGAGAGGTCGGTCCTGCGAAGGTAATCAAATGCGGCGGCGAGTCTCTTGTGGATCCCCACGTAGTTTGAGGCATTGCTCAGTCGGTCGATGATCATTTTCCACCTCCGGGTGAGTCCTTTTTACTTTTTAACGATATTCTCAAATTGTTTGAGGTACTCCGACCGAAGGGCGGGGTCCTCCAGGTCGAGAATGCCCCAGATGAATTTTCCTTTCCAGAAGAGGTCCACTTCGCCGTGGTAATGGTCTTTCAGCCGGTAGGCCCCTTCAGAAGCCTTTTTTACCTGAGGATCTGTCTGCTGCAAGTATTTTTCCATCATACTCCGGCAGTCTTCCTGGCCATTTCCCTGAATGACGAAAATCTTGAATTTTTTTCCCGATCGTTCATAGTCGGCGGTAAAACCGGAATGGAAAAAGGAATACCCCAGGAAGTTCTTGGAAATGAATTTTTCAGTATTCTTCTTTTTCCCTTCGGCGGGAAAAGAGGAAAGGATTTCAGGGAGAGAATTTTTTTCCCCAAGCATTTCCTCCACCTTCCGCCCAAAAATAAGCATGATCTTCTCGTCTTCCACTCCGGTATTGTACCCGTTGATCTTTACATAGTAAGGTCCGGCCAAAAAGTTCAGGACCATGGGTTCCCGGTAGCCCTGGGTCCCGATTTCCAGGAAGTTCGCGTTGGCCAGGCGCTCCTGGCTGTAGATCCCAAAGGCCTGGGTCGGACTCTTGTGCCGGTAAATCTCAACGGTAACCGCAGCTTCTCTTTCATTCCGGTATTCGGCCACGTTCAAATCCTGAAATTCATAGCTCAAATAAAGGTCCGCCGCCCCGTTGATGTATTCATAAAGAGTCGTTGGGGAAAAAAGCTGAGGTTTCTCGGGCATTCTCCACCCGCTTATTTCCGGGAAGACGAATGTCTTCCCCTCCAGCACGGGGACCCCTCCCAGAAGAGCCGCTGCCAGAGTCCAGGAAAAAATAATAAGCGTTCGGCAAATTTTCTTTGTTTTGGGCCCTTTCATCTTGCTGCCTCCCTTTCTTCTTCTCAGGCGATAAATTCCGGGGGAATCTCCCGGAGACGGACAATGTTCTGAACCCGCTCAGAGACGTTCCACTGGTTCAGACATTTTACCGGACAGGAGGAGCAGTCTCCGCAGAGGTTCGAGGGAAGACTTAGAGAGGATAAAAGGTCCTGAGCGGCCCCCAGGTTCCGGTACCCATAGACATACATGTAGGCCCTCATCAGGTCCGGGATGGGGAGTTGTCTCACGCATTGGGTCAGACAACTTCCACAGCCCTGGCAGTACAGGCCTGCCCGGAGAGCCGCCCGGCGGAGGTTTTCCTTTTCTGATCTCAAAAGGGTTAGATCATTCAGAACCGAAATATCCAGCTCAAATTGGTCAAAGGTGGTGAAGCCGGCAATGATCGTATGCACGTTAGGGTCTTGCAGGGCCCATTTGAAAGCGGCTTTGGTATCAATCTTTTCCTCATGGTAGGAACCGCCGACATTCCCCCCGATCGTTTTCATTGCTACGATTCCCAAGCCAGCATTGGCTGCCCGGGCAATGGCCTTTTGGACTTCTTCGGCGTGCTTCTGCCGGTAGTTGTACGCCGTCAAAACCACGTCGTAGACCTTGGAATCGACGGCCGCATGGATGACCTCGGGCTCATTCCGATGCGTGGTAATTCCTATGAAGCGGATCTTGCCGGCCTTTTTCGCCTTTACCAGAGAATTCAGGATCGGTTCATAGAGCGCAGATTCTCGAACCCAAACGTTGTGATGGTGATAGATATCCACATAATCTAACCCCAAGCTCTTGAGGCTGGTGTCTATTTTCTTGCTGAAGGCTTCTTCGGTAGCCTCCTCCGTGTAAATGCCGGTGTTCTGGTTATTCGGAAGGCGGGCTTTGGTGGCTATGGCGAATGAATCCCGGCGACGCCCTTTGAGCACTTCCCCGATCATGGATTCATTCGTGCCCCTCTGATAGGTCTGGGCGGTATCCAGGTAGTACATCCCCCCATCCAGGGCCGCCCGCACGAGCGCGGGGTTGCTGGTATTCATGACCCCCATAGTAATAACGGGAAGCCTCATCCCTGTCTTTCCCAAGGTCCGGAAGGTGATCTTATTCTCTCTCTTTTCCACCCCTTTCTCACCGGGACTATTCTGATTGGAACTCAGATAGACGAATCCACCTAATCCGGCCGCCGTAGATTTCAAAAACTCCCTACGTCCCATTTCCTTCTTCATCATAATCAAAGCCCTCCTGTCCGGTACAATCTGTTACCCAACCATTCACGGCTTGACCCCCCAAATGGTCCCCCAATCGGCCTTTCAGACCGGAATCTGCCCGGCTGATATTCCCCAGGCAAAAGCTTGGAGTTATGGATTTCCAGGAGTTGGCAGAAAGACATCGATCATTTAATCAATCCAAATAATCTATCATTAATTTGCCCGCCCCATCAAGAAAATGTTTTTAATCATAAAGTTCTCATATTTCTTATTTCTAAATTGATCCATTCATGAGGATGAAATGGGAGGTTTTTCTACTGGAGAAGCCTGAACCCCCAAGGCCCATAGAAGCATAAGAGAAGTTGATCAATCCCGTCGATTCCGATTATTCTCAATACCCGGACCCATGGCCGTCGCGGAGCACGAAAATGAACACGTCCGGCATGAAAGAGCTCAATAAGGCACGAAGTAGTCTATCAAACGGTCCAGATCCATACCGCGATCTGCCCCGAATGCGGGAGGGAATACGTGTCAGGCGGGAAAAAAACGACAGGAACCGAGGCAAAACCCAAACCGGAAGCCGGCCTGGGAAAAGATATAGACCGTGAGACTGAGCTGTGGAGAGGTTCGTAAACCGCCCTGCGACTATGTTCCGATCCTTAGGACCTTCGCCCCGCGAATCCTCCTCTCTTTAAGTTCCAGCAGGGCCTGATTGGCTTCTTCCAGAGGGAATTCCTGAACCTCGGGTTTGATGGGGATTCGGGCCGCCAGTTCTAAGAACTCGCGCACATCCCTCCGGGTCACATTGGCTACACTTTTGATTTCCTTCTCCATCCAGAGGTGCCGGGGGTAATCGATCTTCTTCAGATATTCCCGGTCCAGATCTTCTTTCCGGATCGCATTGATTACCAACCGGCCTCCGGGCTCTAAATTTTCCAAAGCCCAAAGGACCGGCCTCCACACCGGGGTTGTGTCAATGATGCAATCAAGCTTTTCCGGAGACTCCTCCGCCGGGTCTCCTGCCCAAACCGCTCCCAGTTCCCGGGCAAAGGATCTCTCTTTCTCACTTCTGGCGAACACGTAACATTTGGATTTGGGGTATTGATACCTGGCCATCTTCAAAACCAGGTGAGCCGAAGCCCCGAAACCGGTTAATCCTAGCTTCTGCCCGTCCTGAAGAGCCGTTAATCTCAAAGACCGGTAGCCAATCGCACCCGCACACAATAAGGGAGCCGCCTCGGAATCGGAAAAAACATCAGGGACCGGATAGGCGAAGGCTTCTGACACGGTCATGTACCGAGCATAGCCGCCATTGACATCCCGGCCTGTGGCTTTAAAATCCGGGCATAGATTCTCATTTCCTTCCAGGCAGAACTTGCATTTCCCGCAGGCCGAATAAATCCATCCGACCCCAACCCGGTCACCCACTTTCAAGGCCCTCGCATTTATTCCAGCTCTCTCCACCCTCCCGACGACCTGATGGCCCAGAACCATGGGAAAACGGGGAGGAGGCACTCTTCCCTCGATTTCGTCCAATTCGGTATGGCAAACGCCGCAGGTGGAAACCCGGATCAATATATCTCTCTCCCCCGGAACTGGGGTGGGCAGATCCACCATTTCCAAAGGAGTCCGGTTTTCTTCCAGACTGCAGAGCTCCTTTAAGACCATGGCTTTCATGGAAATGAATCTGATTTCCTTTAACGCTTCTGGGAGGAGAATTCCAATTCAGGGAGCTGCGCCCCTGGCCCGATCCAACGACCTGCCATTTCTCAGATTCCGATTGTCCCCGGAAATATCTTGGCAGCCATAGGTTTGTTTTCACGGGTCCGCAGCCGCAGGCTTCAGACTCGTACCCGCCGACAACCCTTAACGCCAGCCCAAAGTTTGGGCCGCAAGGGATGGATTTTCCGGGCTCATTGCAGAAGAACCTTCTGCAGCAGGCGGAGATCCTCTCTTCCCCTCCAGCCTATTTCCCGCCAGAAGGCCTCACCACCGGAATTGTTGGAAAAGAGAAATATATTGCACTTCAAGATATTCAAGGCCCGGAGGGAAGAAAGGCACTTCTCTACAAGAGCCCTGCCGATTCCCATCTTTCGATAATCCCTCGCCACGGCCAGGTGATGGAGATATCCCCGCCGGCCATCGTGACCGCAGAGAACGGCCCCGACGATCTGTTGCTGTTCATTTCGGGCTACAAAGCTCAATTTTGGATTGCGCTGCAGGTAAGCAGAAAGGGCTGGCACCGAATCAGACTCATTCAACCCGATTCCTTCCATCTCCTTCCAGAAGCAAATCACTTCGGGTAAATCTTCCGGGACCATTAACTGAATCCGGGATGGCAACAAATTTCCCATCCTCTTATTTCTTCTCCTCTTTCTTCTCTTGAATGGAGATCAGT
>Ga0187769_10002547_pt1 | contig 10699 bp, 10 predicted proteins | sample 0116_SJ02_MP02_1_FD_133140 | JGI IMG/M metagenome (GOLD analysis project Ga0187769, IMG submission 133140) | Tropical peat soil microbial communities from peatlands in Department of Meta, Colombia - 0116_SJ02_MP02_10_MG | ecosystem: Environmental > Terrestrial > Soil > Wetlands > Peat | place... | reverse complement strand
GCGCCGTTGGCCGAGTGGCCGAGGGCGAGCACGGCGAGGATGATGAAGAGCAGAACCCCGTAGATGACGTTGCGGTGGCGGCGCAGGCGCGCGTAGTCGATGCGCGAGATGACGAGCATCAGCACGAAGCCGACCGCCAGGTAGGTCACCTGACGCTCGACGTAGTAGTGGGGTCCGGCGGGCAGCAGGGGGTTGCGTGCGGCCACTTTCAGCGCCAGCAGCGAGCACACGCCCAGACAGACCACCGCGAGCGTCAGCACCGGGTCCAGCGGCAGCCGCAGCGCGCGTAGCGGTGTCACGGGCGACTCTTCGCGGGACTTGAACGGGCTGAGCGGGCTCAAAACGTCTTGGAGGTGCCGGCGACGAACTTCTTTTCCTTGCCGTACCACTGCGAGGCGATCAGCCGTGCGATCGGCGCAGCGGTTTCAGCGCCGAAGCCGCCTTCCTCGACGGTCACGGCGATCACGAGCGGGCGCTGGGCGTTGCCGATGTAGCACATGTACCAGGACTGTTCCACATGGCCCGTGCGTTCTGCCGTGCCGGTCTTCCCGTACACCGGGTCTTCTTCCTGGTTCCAGCCGGCCCACACGTCGGCGGAGGTCCCGCCCGACTCGCTGGCGGCGTCGTGGATGCCTTCCATCACCAGGCTGAGGTCTTCGTAGTTGAGGTGCACTGGGCGGCTGCGGAAGCGCAGCGTCTGCAGCAGGCTGCGGTTGGCTTCGTCGATCTGTTTGCCCAGGTGCGGTGTCACCACCGTGCCGTTGCCGCCGTTGCGGTAGGCGTTGGCGAGCGTGGAGTAGGCCACCGCCATCTGCAGCGGGTCGGTCAGCAGCTCGCCCTGTCCGACCGCCAGGTCCATGTTGTAGCCGACCGTCCACGGCGCGCCGGGTTCGCCGACGATGTAGCACGGTTGGCCGTGGTGTTCGCGCTGGCATTTGAATTCGAGCTCGTTCTGTTCTTCAAGCCACCTGGCGTTGGGCACCACGCCGGGGAACTCACCCGGCAGGTCGATGCCGGTCGGCTCGCCCACGCCCAGCTCGTGGGCCTTCTTCTGGATGATTTCCCCGCCGTGTTCCTGGGCGAGCTCGCCGACCGTGAAGAAGTACGTGTCGGAGGAGACCTTCAGCGCATCCACCAGGTCCGCCGCCCCGTAGTCGGCGTGGCCGGCGTTGCAGAACTGCTCGGCGCCGACGACGATGCACTGGCCCGCGCCGAGGCCCTCTTCGGGGGTGATCACGCCGGCTTCCAGGGCCGCCATGGCGGTGATCGGCTTGAACGTCGAGCCGGTGGGGTATTCGCCTTCGTCGGCCAGGTCGGTGAGGCGGCCGGGTTCTTCGCCGTTGCGCCCCGCCAGCGCTTCGTATTCGCTCTGGCTGAGCGGTTTGGCGAACTTGTCGGGATCGAAGCTCGGGGAGGAGCCGATCGCGTAAATTTCGCCGTTGAGCGGGTTGATCGCCACGAACGCGCCGGCGATCGCCGGTTTGCTGCCCGCGCGGGCGTGTTCCATGCCCTCCAAGAGCGCCTGTTCGCCCGCTCGCTGCAGCGGCAGATCGATCGTCGTCTGCAGCGTGTAACCGGCGCGAGGCGGCGTCGAGGCGAGCTTGCTGGAGGGGACCGGCTGGCCTTCGGCGTTGACGGCGATGCGCTTGATGCCCGGCACGCCGCGCAGGTAGCGGTCGTAGGAGTACTCGAGCCCGCTCTGGCCGACGATCGTGCCCTGCGTGACGCCGCGGAAGGCCGGTAGCCCCAGCTCGGGTTTGCTGACCTGCCCGACGTAGCCGAAGATCTGCCCGGCCATTTCGCCGTAGGGGTATTCGCGGATGGCGACGGGTTCCTGGACGACCCCCGGGAATTCGCTGGCGCGCTCACCCAGGACCGTGAGCGGGCCTGGGCCCGCGTCGGTCTTGATCGTGACCTGCGCGTAGGGCGTGGTGGCCATGCCCTCGACCACGCGTTCGTCGATCGCGCGGGGACTGGCGTGGATGAGGCCACCGAGGCGGTCGAACAGGCTGTGCAGCTTGACCGCCGAGCGCGGCAGCGCCGGCACCGGCACGCGCGGCGGGCCGGTGGCGTCGCGCAGGCGTCTGCGCTCGATCCGCTGTGCGCGGCTCAGGTGCCTGACGCCGCCGAGCGCGGCTTCGTAGCGGGACAGGCGGGCGACTGCCTTGCGCCGGGCGGCTTCGGCGACGTCCAGCTTTTCCTGGTACACGACCACCTGCGCAGAGATGCTTTCAGGCAGTTCGGCCGGCGCTATCTGCACGGAGTTGGTGACCGTCGAGCCCACCAGGGTGCGCCCTTCGCGGTCGAGGATTTCGCCGCGTGGCGCGGGGATCGGCAGCTGGCGCGCGCGGTTGGCGTTGGCCTGCACCACGTACTGTTCGCTGGAGAGCACCTGCAGGTACCACAGGCGGAAGAAGATCACGCCGAACATCACCATCGCCACACCGCCGATGATCGTGACGCGCAGCGCCAGCTGCGGCGAGACCGGGATGCGCGGATCGCGCCGCCGGACGGGCTCGATCGCGCTCATGCTTTCGACAGGGGGCTGAGCCCGCCGGTGGTGTACGCGCGCCGGCGGCGGCGACGGGGATCCTCGGGCAGCGCGCCTTCGAGCGTGCGTCGCGTCAGCGCCCACATCGGCAGCGCCACGATCGCGTTGACGAGCACGCCGAGGACGATCTCGCGTAGCAGCTCGAAGCTGACGGGAGCATCCACCCCGAGCATGAACTCCATCAGCGAGTAGCCCACCAGCGACAGCGCTGAGGCGCTGACGCCGAGGAGCAGCGGCGTCAGCGGGCTCTGGGGGTCGCGCAGCTCGCGCAGGCGCCCGCACCAGTAGCCGATGAGCGTGAAGATCAGCGAGGTCAGCCCGAGCGTCTGCAGGAGCGCGAGGTCGATGAACAGGCCGACGGCGAAGCCACAGGCGGCGCCCACCATCGAACCGCACAGCAGCCCCGCGAAGGCCACCAGCAGCGCGCACAGTTCGGCGTTGACGCCGAACACCGGGACCTCGGAGACGACCCCGATCTGGAAGGAGACGACGACGAACGCGAGCGCGCCTAGGCGCAGCGCCAGCGGTCCGGGCGCGGCGCCGTTCATCCGCCCACCTGCGTGGAGGCCAGCTGTTCGCCGCCGCCCGTCGGCGCGTTCTGTCCCGCCGGGAGGCTGACGGCGAGCTGGCTGAGGTTCGACGCGCGCGTGCCCGCGCCGGTCGTCAGCACCTGCACGATGTCGAGGTTGTGCAGGTTGGCGACCGGGTGCACGTTGACGGACTTGTAGGCGCTTTCTTCGTCCACCGAGGTGACCTGGCCGATCAGCAGCCCGGGCGGGTACAGCGAGGGGTAGGAGGGCGTGATCGTGCCCGAGGTGACGACCCATTCGCCGGGGTTGGCCTGGGTGTTGCTGGGCAGGTAGCCCAGCAACAGGTCGTTGGGGTCGCCCACCTTCGGCTGCACGATGCCTGTGGCCTGGCCGGTGCCGATGCGCGCGGAGACGCCCATGGAGCTGTCGGTGATGAGTTCCACCAGCGCGCCGTCGGGGGCGGCCTGCGCGACCTTGCCGACCAGCCCTTCGCTGTTGATGACGGGGTCGTTGCGGTGCACGCCGTCGGCTTCGCCCTTGTCGATCAGCACCGTCGAGTACCACACGTTGGGGTCTTTCTCGATCACCGTGGCGTCCACCGGGTGATAGTCGCCGACGCCCAGCTGGTCGAGATGCGAGAGCGCCAAAAGCTCGCGGTAGGAGCGTTTTTCGGCCTGCTCTGCGACGAGCTCGCGGCGCAGTTTCTCGGTCTGCTTGAGCGCCTGGGCCAGCTGGCTTTTCGCGTGCAGTGTGTTGCCGAACCAGCTGAACAGGTCGCGCACCGGCTTCAGCGCCTTGTTGGCGCCGTCCTGGATCGGCGAGACGACCGTCAGGAAGTCGCGCTGGATGCTGTGCAGGCGTCCGCCGGGAGCCTCGCGAAAGTAGGCCGTCAGCAACAGCAGGGAGAGCACGACGAGCAACGCGAGGACCGCTCGACGACGCCGTACGGTCTTGTCAGACACCGATTGTCACCTTCCGGAGCGGGCTTCGCTGACAGAGTACCCACGCGCGAGGCGGGCTGTCACGCATGCCGCTAACGCCGGCGGCGACCGTGGGAGGGGCGGTTGGAGCGGTGGATCGCCTCGAACTCCTCCAGCGAGCGCCCGGAGCCCACCGCCACGCACGTCAGCGGCGACTCGGCCAGGTGCGCGGGCATCTGCGTCTCCTCGCGCAGGCGCTCGTCCAGGCCCTGCAGCAGCGAGCCGCCCCCGGCGAGCATGATCCCCCGATCCATGATGTCCGAGGCCAGCTCCGGCGGCGTGCGGTCGAGCGTCTCCTTGACCGCGTCGATGATCTGGTTGAGGGGTTCGGCCAGCGCCTCGCGGATCTCCTCGCTGGTGAGCACCACCGTCTTGGGCAGGCCGGCGACCATGTCGCGCCCGCGGATCTCCGCCTGCAGCTCCTCGCTCATCGGACAGGCCGAGCCGATCTCGAGCTTGAGCTCCTCGGCGGTCTGCTGTCCGATCAGCAGCTTGTACTCCTTCTTGGCGTAGTTGATGATCGCCTCGTCCATCTCGTCACCGCCAACGCGGATCGACTGCGAGACCACGATCCCGCCCAGCGAGATGACCGCCACCTCGGAGGTGCCGCCACCGATGTCCACGACCATCGAGCCGGTCGGCTCTCCCACCGGCAGCCCGGCACCGATGGCGGCGGCCATCGGCTCCTCGATCAGGTACGCGGTGCGCGCGCCGGCCGACAGGCACGCCTCCTCGACCGCACGCTTCTCCACGCCGGTCACCCCCGAGGGCACGCACACGACCACGCGCGGGTGCGCCCAGCGGTTCTGGTGGACCTTCTGGATGAAGTGGCGCAGCATCTGCTCGGTGACGTCGAAATCGGCGATCACGCCGTCCTTGAGGGGGCGGATCGCCTGGATCGTGCCGGGCGTGCGTCCGAGCATGCGCTTGGCCTCGATGCCCACCGCGTGCACTTCGCCCGAGCGCGAGTCGATCGCCACGACGCTCGGCTCGGACAGTACGATGCCGCGTCCGCGCACGTAAACGAGCGTGTTCGCCGTTCCCAGGTCGACCGCCATGTCGCGGCCGCCAAAGCCTGTCAGATAGCTGAAGATGCCCATGTATGGAGAGAGGGAGACGCGCCGGAGATCCGGGACCGCGTCACCGAGCGCATCGAGGAGATCGCCTCGGTTGCCCGCGCTGATCGGCCGCGCGTGCGCCGCAGTCTAGCGGACGCTCGCGCCCGTCCGGCAACCTGTGCGAGCGCCTTTGCAGGGAAAAGCGCCGCTCAGGCGCGCAGCTCGGGGCACAGCTCGAGCAGGGTCTGAAGCGGCAGGCCGACGACGTTCTCCGCTTCGCCCTCCACCGCCAGCGCCAGCCTCGCACCGGCGCCCTGGATGGCGTAGCCGCCCGAGCGCCCGCGCCACTCCTCGCTCGCCACATACCACTCCAGCAGCTCGGCGTCCAGCACCCGGAAGGTGACCCGAGTGCGGGCCACGGCCGTGCGCTCGAGGATCTGCGCAGCGCCCGGCCCGGGGCCGAGCACAGCCAGGCCGCTCAGCACCTCGTGCGTGCGCCCGCCGAGCGCGCTGAGCGTGCGCCGCGCAGCGTCGGCGTCGGGCGGCTTGCCGTAGATGACGCCGTCGAGCACGACGATGGTGTCGCAGCCGAGCACGAGCTCACGCGTGCCGGTGTGCGCGCGGCTGGCGGCGCGCGCCTTGCGCAGCGCGTTCTCGACCGCCACCTGCGCCGCGTCCTCGCCCTGCTCGATCTCGCTGACATCCGCGGCGCGGACCGTGAAGGGCACACCCAGGCGTTCGAGCAGAGCCTTGCGCTGGGGCGAGCGGGAGGCGAGGACAAGCGGCGGGCGCTCCCGCTGGGGCGATGCGGACAGCGGCTCTACAGGTCTTCGCCTCCTCCGGCTACGGGGAAGAACAGCGCGGCCTCGCGCGCGGCGGACTCGGGCGAGTCCGAGCCGTGCACCATGTTGGCTCCCATCTCGATGGCAAAGTCGCCGCGGATGGAGCCGGGGGCGGCCTCCAGCGGGTTGGTAGCGCCGATCAGCTGGCGCGCGGCGCGCACGGCGTCGACACCCTCCAACACCATCGCCACGATCGGCCCGGAGGTGATGAACTCGACGAGCTCGCCGAAGAACGGGCGCTCGGCGTGCTCGGCGTAGTGACGCTCGGCCAGCTCGCGGGTGACGGTCATGTGTCGCAGCGCGACGATGCGCAGGCCCTTGCGCTCGAAGCGAGCGATGATCTCGCCGGTCAGGCCACGGGCGAATGCGTCGGGCTTTACCAGTATCAGCGTTCGGTCCATGTGCTCGCTTTCTCGGGTGGGAGTGGAAGTGAAACGGCGCCGTCAGGCGCCGGGGCGTGAGCGCCCGCCGGGACGGCTCGCGCGCCCGCCGCCGCTCGCCCTGCGCTCGGCCGAGCGGCGTTCAGCCGGCGTCATCACCTGCTCTGCTTCCCCTGTGGGAGGCGGGGAGGACGCCCTCGCCAGCGTGCTCTCACTCGGCGCGGCCTCGCTGAGCTCCTCGGGCGCCAGTGCGGCAGCGACCGGCGCCGCCTGCACCTCTCCGTCGCGCTCTGGGGACAGCGCGAGCTCGCCCTCCAGCGCCCCGGCGCCGCGACGGCGACGCGAGCGCAACCCGCTCGACGCGGTCGCGGAGCCGATGCCGGGGACATCGGCCTCGCAGTAGGGACAGATCGTCCACGCGCGGTCGAGTGGGCGCGAGCAGTTGGCGCAGCGCTCCTTGAGCTTGCGCAGACAGCTCGGGCAGCGGATGAACTCGCTCTCGATGCGGTAGTTGCAGTGCGGGCACAGCGTCTGCTCGAGCTGTTTGAGCCGTGCTTCGGCGGCCTGCGTCTCCAGTTCACGCTCGCGCACGTCCTCGATGTACTCGGGTGGGCGCACGACCATGTAGACGATCGCGCCCACGAACGGGAACAGTGCGGCCACGACGGAGGCCCCCACGAGCACCGGGTCGGGGATCCTGCGTCGCGCGTCGGCGTACGTCCAGTAGACCGACGCGAAGTAAAGGACGACCACGAACACGATCAGCAGATCGATGGCCAGATTCAGGCCACTGCTTTCGATCCCGAAATACGCGAGTGGCGACATCGGCCGGCTGAGTTTAGAGAAACAGCCGGCCAAAACCGTAGCCAGCGGCGAAAAATACGAGTATGACGAGCGCCACGAAAAGCGCCACGGCGCCGATCATGGTGAGCACCGAAGGGGTCCTCGGATCCCTGTCTTTCACCTGTGCGAGCTCCGCTGCGCTGTGAGCACGGCCGGCTGTACGTCGCTGCGCGGCTGGCGCCCACCGTCACCCTCCCGCGCACCGGCAAGCAACTCGCCGACCAGGTACACGGACCCCGTGGCCAGGACCGCGCCGGCGCGCTCGCCCGCCCACGCCTGAGCCTGCGCCAGCGCGTGCGCGGGCCGCGGCTCGCAGACGCTCGCCTCGAAGCCGAGCTGACGGGCCAGCGACTGCAGCGCGGCGGGTGAGAGCGCCCGCGGACTGGGCGGCGCGGTAAACCACGCGCACTCGATCACCGGTAGCAGCGCGCTCAGCATGCCAGCGGCGTCCTTGTCCTCGAGCACGCCCAGGACCAGCGCCAGCGGCCGACGGGGCACACCGTCGCACCCAGCGCTACGCGCTGTCTGCCCGCTGGGCCGGGCGTCCAATACCTCCGCGAGCGACTCCACGAGCGCGACGATCGCATCGGGGTTGTGCGCGCCGTCGAGCAGCGTCGGCACGGTGGCGGCCAACAGCTGCATGCGCCCGAGGACAAGCGTGCTGGCGGCTGCACGCGCGATTGCCTGCTCGCTGACGGGGAGCGAGCTCAGCTGCAGGTAGGACTCCGCGGCGGCGCGCGCCAGCGCGAAGTTGCGCCGCTGAAAGCCGCCCCGCGCGAGCAGCTCCTGCGGCGCCGGCACGCGCGGGCGTACGATGCGCGCGTGGCGCTCGCCAGCCACGCGCTCGGCGACAGCCAGCGCGGGGGCGGCCAGGCCCTCCCCCAACACCAGCGTCCCGTCCTGCGGCACCGCCGCCAGCTTCTCCTCGGCGATGTCCTTGACGGTGGGGCCGAGCCAGCGCGTGTGCTCGAGCCCGACGTTGGTGAGCACGCTGAGCAGCGCCACCAGCACGCTGGTCGCGTCGTAGCGCCCGCCCAGCCCGGCCTCGACGACGGCCACGTCCACCTGCGCGCGCGCCATCTCCCACAGCGCGGCGGCGGTCAGCAGTTCGAACTGGGTGACGTGGTCGTCCTCCGCGAGCGTACGGTTGACGCGCGCGGCTGCCCACGCGGCGCGGTCGATGGCGGCGGCGAAGGCGTCGGTGTCGAGCTCGCGCCCGTCGATCAGCACGCGCTCGCGATAGGAGATCAGGTGCGGGGACAGATAGGCGCCGGTGCGCAGGCCGTGGCCTTCGAGGATCGCCGCGATCATGCGCGTGGTGGAGGTCTTGCCGTTGGTGCCGAGCACCTGGATCGCGTCGAAGCGCCGCTCGGGCGATCCCAGCGCGGTCATCATCCGGCGCATGCGCTCCAGGCCGAAGCGCATGCCGAACAGCTCCAGCGAGCGCAGCTGGCGCTCGGCCTCGGCCTCGGTGAAGATCCCCCTGCGGGGACGATGCGTGCGCTCGTTCACGCGGCCGCGCGCTCGCCTACGCGCCCGCGCGGCGCCGACCCCGGCCGCCTCCGCGGCGCGCCAGGCCAGCCAGTTCGCCGGCGAGAGCGCGCAGGTCCAGCTTGCGCAGCAGCTTGCCCAGCTCCCTGCGCTCCTTGGCGCTGAGGTTGCCGAGCCGGCCCTGGGAGTCGCGCACGAGGCGGCTGAGACGTTCCCGGTCCTTTTCCGAAAGCGAGCGCCAGCGCTGGCCGATCAGCAGGAACGCCTGCGCCAGCGCTGCCCACGGCAGGGCGCGCACGCGGTCGGACGTGGACTTCTTGCGGGCGACGGGGCGCCTGGGCACAACCGGGATGGTAGCGACGCACGTAGACCGACGCGGCCTCCCAACACGAGGCGGGCGCCGCCGGCGGCGGCTGTGATCCTGTGATTCACAGTTTCACAGTCAGTCGCACGGAGGCTACGCGGACTCCTCGCGCAGCGAGCCCTCGTCGGCTTCCTCCGGCGCGGCTTCGGTGACGAGCGTGGGCGTCAGCCCCTTCTCGACGGTCTCCTTGGTGACCACGCACTTCTTCACATCGCGGCGGGAGGGCAGCTCGAACTGCACCTCGAGCAGGATCTCCTCGATGATCGAGCGCAGCCCGCGCGCACCGGTTTCACGCTCGAGGCCGCGTTCGGCGATGGCCACGAGCGAGTCCTCAGAGAAGACCAGCTCGATGCCGTCGAAGGCGAAGAAGCGCTGGAACTGCTTGACCAGGGCATTGCGCGGCTCGACCAGGATCGAGACGAGGTCATCGCGCGTGAGCTGATGCACGGCGCTCATCACCGGCAGGCGCCCGATGAACTCGGGGATGAGACCGTACTCGATCAAATCCTCGGGCAGGCACTGCTCGAAGACCTCGCCGGTGTCGCGCTCGGCCTTGACCTCGATGGCGGCGGCGAAGCCGACGCCTTTGTGACCGATGCGCCGCTCGATGACCTTGTCGAGGTTGGCAAAGGCGCCTCCGCAGATGAACAGCACGTTGGTGGTGTCGATCGTCAGGAACTCCTGGTGGGGGTGCTTGCGCCCACCCTGCGGCGGCACTGACGCCTGCGTACCCTCGAGGATCTTCAACAGCGCCTGCTGCACGCCCTCGCCGGAGACATCGCGGGTGATCGAGGGGTTGTCGGCCTTGCGCGCGATCTTGTCGACCTCGTCGATGTAGATGATTCCCGTTTCGGCCTTCTTGACGTCGTAGTCGGCGGCCTGGATCAGCTTCAGCAGGATGTTCTCAACGTCCTCGCCCACATAGCCGGCCTCGGTCAGCGCGGTGGCGTCGGCGATGGCGAAGGGCACGTTGAGGATGCGCGCGAGCGTCTGCGCGAGCAGCGTCTTGCCGCAGCCGGTGGGCCCGAGCAGGAGGATGTTCGACTTCTGCAGCTCGATGTCCGAGTCGCCGGAGGTCATCATCTGAACGCGCTTGTAGTGGTTGTAGACGGCCACCGACAGCGTGCGCTTGGAGGCGTCCTGGCCGACCACGTACTCGTCGAGCACCTCGTAGATCTCGCGCGGCTTGGGCAGGTTCTCGATGTCGAACGCCGGCGGGGCGGAGAGCTCCTCGTCGATGATCTCGTTGCAGAGGTCGATGCACTCGTCGCAGATGTACACGCCCGGGCCGGCGATCAGCTTCTTGACCTGGCGCTGGGACTTGCCGCAGAAGCTACAGAGAAGCTGCTCGTTGGAGTCTGTCGGTCTTGCCATATCCCTTTGAACCTCCTCCCGCTCTATTCCGATTCTGACCGACAGGCGTTCGCTGGGCAAGCGAGGCAAGGACGCAGGGAGCGAAGTGTGCTCCGCACACGAGCGACCGAGGACGCCGCCTCGCGCCGCTCAGCGGGCGCCTGTTAGTGCTCGGAGATCACGCGGTCGATGATCCCGTACTCCTTCGCCTCCTCCGAGCTCATGAAGTAGTCGCGCTCGGTGTCCTTGCGCACCTGCTCGAGCTCTTTGCCGGTGTGCTTGGCGATGATCTCATCCAGGCGCCTGC
>Ga0187769_10002546_pt1 | contig 10702 bp, 5 predicted proteins | sample 0116_SJ02_MP02_1_FD_133140 | JGI IMG/M metagenome (GOLD analysis project Ga0187769, IMG submission 133140) | Tropical peat soil microbial communities from peatlands in Department of Meta, Colombia - 0116_SJ02_MP02_10_MG | ecosystem: Environmental > Terrestrial > Soil > Wetlands > Peat | place... | reverse complement strand
TCACTGTGTGGTTCGCAACTCGGCCGGAGAACACGGACTCGGGGTCGGTTCCCGAGGAAAGGGAGCCCCGGGATGCGACGACAGGGCGACTCGATTGACCTCTCCGTCAGGCACTGGACGGGTGCAATGCCACTTACGCCCTAGACAAGGTTGTCTACGCTGCCTTCCCTTGAGATACGGGCAGGGTAAATCCGAGATTCTCGGGTGTGCGAAGTCTCGGAGTGAAGGGTGGAGTAGGAGAGCACTGCTGAATGGTTGAAACCCCCTGCTCTTGAGGGTTGAACGGCAAGCGCGCCTGCGGGATTGTGCGTTATCGGGAATGCGTGAGGGCATGATTACTAAGGACTGGAAATCCCGCCGGGAGGGTCGTGCACCAGGTGTATCCACGGCCAAGGTGGCGAGCTCGAGGAGACGCTTGAGGCACCTGTTGGACATGATCGAATCTCCCGCCGGCCCTTCATCGCCCACTCAACCCCCACGCAGTTCGATTCCCTCTGAGCCCGTCGCGTGCAACCGGCAATGGACGAGAGAGGACTCGATCGACAGGGCGTGCCCCCGGGGTCGGGTGCGACCTAAGTCTTGGGCCCGGATGGAGAGAACCTCACCCGCACGTCGATCCGTTCCCGCTTCAGCTCGACCCTACCCGAGGCGGGGGACGGATTGAGCCCCAGGGCGGAGCCGACGACATACGAATGAGTGCCGCTGTGGGCCGTGAACATGATCTCCTCCACCACGGCGGATTGCTCGCTGCCGTCGAGCGCGACCGACCACCGGGTGCCGGGGGGAAGGCCGGCCTCCGTGAAGACGATTGGTATCTTGTGCCGGCGGGCCGCAAGGAAAAAGATGAGGATGACCAAGAGTCCGATTACGATGCCGAGAAGGATGTATCCATCCAAACCGGGGAGCCCGAGGAACCCGGAGCTCGAGCCGCTCGGCGGCGAGCTCCCCACCGAAGAGAATGTGATCTCCTTGGACACGGGGCTCCCGTGTACCTGCACCGACCCGGAACTAGGTGCCGAAGAGTACCCCGAGACCGAGCCGACCGTAAACGAATAGCTGTTGTTCCCCTCGGAGAACACGATGGCTGCACCCGTGGAGTTCTTCGCGGTTCCCCCGAGGGTCACGTTCCACAAAGTCCCGGTGGGAAGACCCGTCTCCGTGAACGTGACAAGGTACGTTGCGGGCGCAACCGCCGTGAAGACGATCGTTACGGTTTGGGGAGCTCCGTTCACTGTTACCGGGCCTGACGACGGCGTCGGAACGTACCCCGAGACCGCACCCACGGAGAACGTGTAGGACCCGTTCGGCACCGAGTACGCGATCGAGTTGGTCGTGGACGAGTTCAGGGTAGCGTTGAACGTGACGTCCCACGTGGTCCCGGTGGGCAGGCCCGTCTCGGTGAACGTTACGAGGTATTTCCCGGGGGGGATGGCGGAGAAGACAATCGATATGGTCTGCGCAACCCCGGCGACCATTACGGGGCCCGAAGCCGGTGCCGGGGTGTATCCCGAGACGGCCCCCACCGAGAAAGTGTAGGAGCCGTTCAACACCGAGTACGCGATCGAGCTGGTCGTGGACGAGCTCAGGGTAGCGTTGAACGTGACGTCCCACGTGGTCCCGGTGGGCAGGCCCGTCTCGCTAAACGTCACGGTGTAGTGAGGGGCGCCTGAGACGCCCTGCGGAGCGATCACCGCGACCGTCCCGTCGACGGAATCGCCAGCGTACAGATCGCCCGTCACGGGGTCGAACGCCAAGGACGAGGGGGCGGTCCCGACGGGAAAGATCGATCCTACGGTGGTGTCCGTCACGTCGGAGATCACCGTGATGTTCTCGAAATCGCCGTTGAAGTTCCCCACGAAGATCTCATCGGCCGCCGGATCGTAGGCACTTCCCCACGCGAAGGTACCCGTGTAGATCGACGCCACCACCGTATTCGTCGCGTCCGAGATTACGCTGACGTTGTCGCTGCCGTAGTTCGGGACGAAGACCTCACCCTTGCCGCTGTCGTAGACAATCTCCCCGCTGGGCGACTGACCTATGTTGATCCGGGCCACGATAGAGTCGGTGGTGTCGTTGATCACGGTGACGTTGGAGTTGAGGACCGCACCGAACAGGTTCGCCACGAAGATCTCTCCCTTCCCGCTATCGTAGGCGAGACTCCACGGGTCGTCGCCGACGTGGGAAATCGTCCCGACGATCGTGTCCGTGGTGTCGTTAACGATCGTGACGTTGGAGCCGGATTCGGTGCCGACGAAGATTTCCCCCTTGGCCGGGTCGTACACCATCCCCGTGGGCGCGACGCCGGGGAGTGGGATAGTCTTCACCACGGTGAACGACGTGTCGTTGATTACGCTGAGGCCGACCCCCCCCGCGGAGTCGGAGGTAAATACCTCTCCCTTGCCGCGGTCGTAGACGACTCGGTACGGCTCGACACCCGCCCCGCCGGATTTCGGGAGGTGGATCAAGGCGACCACGTGGTTGGACGTGTCGGAAACGACGGCGACTTCGCTGGCGGATTGGTCGGCCAGGAACTCCTCTTGATGGGCACTGTCGTACGCCCAATATCGGGAAGTGAAGGTCAGTGTGACGTTCACCACCACGGCATTCGTGGCGGTCGAGATTGCGCTCGCGTATGCCGGGTCGCCATTGAGGACCCATACCTCGTTGTTGTCTGAATCGTACGCTGCGCCGTCCGCGGCGACGTCCAGCAGGATGGTGGCGACCACAGTGTTCGAAGCATCGGAAACGACAGTGGCGTTCGATGTCAATGCCCCACCGGGGGAGATGAAAAAGACCTTGTTCTGGGCGGGGTCGTAGGCACCCGAATTGGCCGAGCCGGCGGACAACCCGATCGTCGTCACCACCGCGTCGGTGGAGTCGTCGATCACACTCACATTCGCTGAGCCGCCGTTGGCCACATATACGTAGCCCTTTCCTCCATCGTAGACGATCGCGTCGGGGTCGACTCCGACGTTGATCGAATGGACGACGGCGTCCGTGGCGTCCGAGATCACGCTGACGTTGGCCAAAGTGCCCAAAGCGTTGGCAACGAAAATCTGGTGGGTCCCGGGGTCGTAAGCGACCGCTCGGGGGTCTTGGTCAGGCAGGTTGATTGTATCAACGACCTTGTCCGTGGCGGTACTGATTACACTGACATTGGACGAGAGATCGTTCGAAGCAAAGATTTCGCCGGTTCCACTGTCGTACGCCAGTCCTTTGAGATCGTACTCGCTCACGTCTCCTACGGAGATTGTCGTGACGAGCGTGTTCGTCGCGGCCGACGTTACCGCAACGGTACCGGGAGAGCCCGTGTACTGAGTGAAGATCTCGTTGTCCTTGAAATCGTAAACCATGGACGTGAGATACTGGACCGTGTCATAGGGCTCGAATAGGGCCACGACCTCGTTGGTGGTCTCCGAAATCTCCTCGAGCGAGTCCGCCACGCCGGGGACATAGATGTCGCCCGAGTGATTGTCGTATGCCATCGGATCGAAGCCAACCCCGGCGCCATTGAGGAGAACCGGGAAGTTCCCCGGGATGAGCGAGTTGTTGAACGTGACGAGCGTATCCGCAACGGACCATTGTGTCGCCAACGGCAAAGCGCTCTCAGGGACCTCGGAACCGGATGCTTCCTTGTTCAGGGGCGACGACGGACGCGTTGCTCCGTAGTAGGACCCTTGGCTCAGAGCCCCGGAATCGGAGGGCGATCCGTGGGGGACCGTGGCTGGCCCGGACGCGGAATTGTAGACCACCGACACAACCGAGCCAAGTCCTGCCGTCGCACTGAGGACCGCGACGACCAAGAGAATCGTGGTACGAACCAGCTCGCCCGTCAATCCCTTCACCGGGCCAAGAAGCCGAACATCCAGAAGCGATTTCCGAGATGTCTGGAAGATGAGGTAGTATATGGATGCGGTAGGTGGCCTCGTTCGGGGAGAGATTGAAATTGAGATTGCCAACCGTACTCGGTCGGAGCCGGTTTCCCTGACTCATCCGACCCCGGGGGAGTATCCTAACGGATTGGATCTTCCACCTGGGATCCTTGTGCATCCCGACCCAGATTGGAACTTGAGTCTGCTCGCGTCAGTCTCCCGTGAGAGGGTGCTTCTGGGGCTGGCTGCGGGTCACGGATGACCGAGGCCCTGCCAAAATCGCCAGCAGGGGCCAAACCGCAGGGTGATACTCACCGAGCGAAAACCGCCGTGTTCTCTCAGAGGCGCGGCCCCTCGCTTCGAGAGCCCGCAGGCAGCCGATCGACCGGTTCGTTTTCCCGGCGCCAGATTGACGGGAAATGTCGGAGGGGGTGTTCGAACCCCCGGGGGGTTCAAATCCCCGCCGTAACGGCGGTCGCATTCCGCGCACGACGGGCAGGATGACGTGCAACCCCTCTTTCACATAGGGCGCAGAGCGCTGGGCGCTATCCTGTTGCACTCAGCCCAACACGAGAGCATGCTCGGGCCACCCGGCTGGAGCTTGGTTTAAGGTCTACGGGGTGCTTCCGCCTATCCGTTCGATATCTTCGCGGGAGATTAGGCGGAGGCGATTCGCCCAGGAGTTACGCGGGCTCGATCTTACTGCGGACCTAGGCGCTGCGTAGGGAACGGGGGTAACCAGCTCGCGCACGAGCCGCTCGGGGCCACTCGGGCGTTCATTTCAGGCGAAAGTCCGAGTCTCCTATCTCCCTCTCTTTCGTGCAACGATCGTCGCGTATCTAGATTCGCGACACCATATTCAACTAGGTGCCCTGCGTAGGTCGCCCGTTCCCTGATGGGATGAAGGAGAGGAGAGATGCGGAGCTCGAGATCGGGGCGCTCGGTCGTCGTGGTGGTGGTCGTGTTGGGGGCGCTGATCCTCGTCGGCTGGCTCCCGAGTGCTTCGTCCGCGCAGCCCGCGCTCAAGGCTGCGACCGGCGTCACGGCATGCGGGGTGGGAAAGGGACCGGGGTTTCCCGGGTACGACCCGGTTAACCACGACGTCTACGTCCCGAACGCCAAATCGGGCAACATTACGGTTCTGAGCGGTACCTGCAAGCACGTGGGCTCGATCAAGCTCCCGTCGGGAGCCTACCCGGTCTATGCGGCGTTCGACCCTCAGAACGACCGCATGTACGTCTCGGACTACGCCCTCAACCAGGTCTACGAGATCAGGGGAACGTCTGTAGTCTACACGTTCAATCAAAACTTCAACGGTCCGATGGGAGAGGTGTGGGACCCCGGAAACAGCGCCATGCTCGTCGCCAGTTACAATTCGAACCAAGTGATCGCCATCCAAGGAATCAATTACACCTCGATAAATACCGGCACCGGTCCTAGCTACCTCGCCTACGACCCATACTTCGCGACGGTGCTGGTCACCAACTTTTTCACCGACAACGTCACGATTATCAACGCGCTCTCTTTCAGGCACGTTGGCGACACGCCCGCGGGAAGCGGCCCGATGGACATCGCTTTCGACCCGGTCAACGATTATGATTACGTGACGAACGAGTACAGCGGGAATGTCACTGTGATGTGGGGGGACGGGACCGGTGTCGGGTCGATTGGCGGGTTCAAGACGCCAGCGGGGGTCGCGTTCAACCAGGCCAACCTGCGGATGTACGTGGCCGAATACTCGTCGAAGTTGGGCAAGGTCGCCCAGGTCACCGCGCTCAAGCAGGTCGGTTCCAACAACACCGTTAGCGGGGCCCAACCGCTCGGACTGGCCTTCGATGAGTACAACAATTACATGTACGTCACCAACTTCGGGGGAAGCACCGTTTACATCCTGACGTAGGCTGGCAGCCGACTTGTTGCGCCCGCGGGACCAGTGTTCTTCGGGCGGCCAACCGGGCTCCCTGCACGCTCCCTAATGACTCGAGGGAGTCACGGTTGCCACCAGATCCGGGGGCGAGCCTTAGGTGGGTAGCCCCTGGCTGCCGCTCTTTGCTCCCGTTCGATGAAGAGCAGTAGCTTGTCCGGGTAGAAGCCCCTTAGAGATCTACGACTTGACGGGTGTGCTGGACTCGCCGCTTGTCGTCACTCAGTCGCGTCGAGCTATCCTGTCCCAGTGTCGGAGGGGGGATTTGAACCCCCGGCCCCAGGATTTCTCCCGGGACGCGGACGCGCGTCCCGCTATGAGTCCCGTGCTCTACCAGGCTGAGCCACTCCGACAGGGAACGGATGCGCCATGCCGCGCCCTCGGGACCTACGCCGCCGGCGCCGCGTCGCCGTTCGCGACCGCGGCCGGGGGAGTGGGAGCTTCGGGAGCCGCCGGCGCCTCCGGCGGGATGACCTCGTCGGGGATGACGCCGAGGACCTCCGAGCGCCGGATTTCGATCTTCTTGAGCGGGTAGAGCGACTTCACGCCGTGGGCGAGGACCTTCGCGAGATCTCCCTGGAGCATCTCGCGGACGAACTCGGGGGACGTGCGAAGCTTCGCCTCCTCGTTCAGGACGTCGACGATGCGGTGCCGGAGCTCGGCCCGGAACCGGGTCTGGAGCCGCTGTTCACCCACCGCGACCGGCTTGAGGACGACCTGGACGCCGTCCTTCGTCGTGACGAGGAGCGAGAGGTCGATCTTCGAGCGCTTCCGGCGGGCGAGCCGGCGGACGTAGTCGGACGTCAGGTCGTGGCCGACAAACCGGGCCTCGGCCACGCCGTCGCCCGAAATCCGCTCGACCTGGAACCGGAGCTTCACATGGGTCTTTCCGGGGTCCGCGGAACCGGCGAGCTCGGGCAGGGTGACCTCGAGGGTGCGTCCGATGACCTGCTCGGCCTCGTTCGCGGCCGTCTCTCCCAGCTCGACGTGCTGAAAGAGGCCGGGCGCCCGCACCTTGAACCAGACCTTGGCGCGCCACTTGTCCTTGACCGTACGGGCCAGGGTGGTCTTCTTCGCGGTCTCCTTCTCGGGCATCGCTCGCGGGCCGCGGACCGATGGACCCTACTTAAACATGGCGACAGGGCCGATCCGGCTCCCCACGGCGAGCGGGCCCTGAAGTCGGCCCCCTAGCCGCCCTCTTGGCAAACTACATATCCCGAACCCAATTCCGCGGCCCGTGGCCGATGCACTGAAGGGAATTCCGTCGCCCGGTGCCCGCGCCACGGCCGCCGAGCTCAAGTCCGCTCGGCTGCCGGTGGAGAGTCCCGGGGAGCGGTTCCGGCACGAAATCCTGCGCATGCTCGACGGACTCCGGGCCAAGGGACTGGACCGGTCGGAGGCGTTGCGGGCCCTGTTCCCGAGAACGATCCTCCCCGACGCGACCTACGAGGACCTCATCGCGGCGGTCGTCTCGGGAGCCCACCTGCTGTTCTTCGGCCCCTCCGGGGCCGGGAAGACCAGTCTCGCGAAGGACCTCTGGACGCTCTTTCCGAAGGGGGTCTGGGTGGTGGAGGACTGTCCGGTCCTCGACCCTCCGTTGAGCCTGGTCGACCGAGCGGTCGCGGACCGATTTCCCCCGTGCCCCATCTGCCGCCGACGGTTCGCCCCGGACGGTGACCTCTCCCGTTTCGACCCCGCGTCGATCGATCCGTCGCGGGTCCCCGCACGGTTCGTCCAGCTGCGGGAGGGGTACGGCTTTGCGCGGGTCCAGGGAAGCTCGGAGGTGTTTCCCGACCACCTGACCGGCAACATCAACCTCCGCAAGCTCGAGGAGATTGGGGACCCGATGAGCCCGCTCGTCCTGGAGCCCGGAAAGCTCCTCCAGGCGAACCGCGGCTTCCTCCTCGTGGACGAAATCGGGAAACTTCCCCTCGGGACCCAGAACGTGCTGCTCCAGGCGCTCCAGGAAGGGACGGTCACCCCGTCGAAGTCCCGCGAAAGCTTCCCGGGCGCGTTCGTCGCCGTCGGGACCTCGAACCTCTCCGACCTCGACAACATCAACGACCCGCTCTCCGACCGTCTCACCAGCCTCCACGTCGGGTTCAACGACCGTCACGCCGACAACCGCCGCATCGTGAGCATCGCCCGGTCGGACGGAGGGTCGGACTGGGTCCCCGAGATCCTCGTGGACGCCGGGGTCCGCGTGGTCGAGTCCTGGCGCCTTCGGATGAGCGAGGACAATCCGGACGTCGGCGAGGTCGGGTCGAACCGTACGCTCATCGATGTCGGGGAGCGCACGAACTCGATCGCGCTGCTCGCGGGGCGACAGATTCCGACCAGCGGTGACCTGAAGGCCGGCCTGCTCCATGCGATGCGGGGTCGGATCCGCGCCCGCAGCGGGGACTCCTTCCGGCAGAACGAGCGCCGTGTCTCAGAGTTTGTCGACCAGTACCTCTCCTCGGCGTTGAAGCGCAGCGCCGGGGTCTACTGGTGCCGGTACTACCGCGGCGTGCTCAAGGAGAACTCGGGCGAGGCCGAGGCGCTGGTCGGCGAAGGTCGTCGCCTCAAGGACGACGCCGCGCTTACCGCCGAGCTCGCCCAAGAGGGTTCGACGTTCCCGAAGTTCCGCGCCTTTGCCCGATTCGTCGGGGATCGGGAGCGACCGGGGCCGTCCCTCTCCCCCACCGACGCGGCCGTGACGGTCTTCCGCCTCCTCGAGGAGTTCTCCCTCTTCTCCTGCCGGGAGGAGGACGCCGACGACGCCCCCCTCTAGCGACGCCATCGCCCTGCCCGATTGCACGACGTTCACCGACGACGTCACTTCGGACGACCTCCTGGATGCTCTCGACCGGGCGGCTCTCGTGCGCGCCCTCGCGGAGGAGGGCGTCGAGGGGGCCCGGGCGCTGCTGAGGGAGCGGTCGAAGGATGACCCGGAGCTGCGCGCTCGGATCGACCGCCTCCGTGACCAGCTTCGGCGCCAGGCCCGTCGTCGGGTCGATCGGGTGGTCGGGGACTACGACCGGAGAGTGGCCGAGTTCGACGCGGTCCAGCGGAGGAGCGACGAGGAGGTCGCCCGTCGGATCGCCGAACTCGAGGCTCGCTTGCAGAAGGCCCGGGCGGTCGACTGGTCCCACCTACCCTCGGTCGACCTCCTCGGCGAGGTCCAGAGTGCGCTCCTCCTTCCCGATGCCTCGTGGAACCAGCCGCCTCCTCCGCCCGGCATACTCGAGCGAATCCGTGCGTTCTTTCGCCGCCTCATCGCCTGGTTCCGGCGCCTCTTCGGCCGCCGCGCTCCTCCCGAGCCCGCGCGACCGGCGGGTCGTCGGGTGACCTTCGCGGTCGCCACCTCCGACGGCCGGGCCCTCGGTCCCTCCGAGGTCGGCGAGGTGCTGGCCCGGATGAACGAGTCCGAGCGGCACGAACTCTCCGGTCGCGTGGAGGAAGGGATTCGCGCCCGCGAGCGGTCGGTCGAGCGGGAGGCCGAGGAGAAGCGGCGGGCGGCCGAAGCCCAGCGGCGGCAGCTCGAGGAAGAGCGGGCGGAGGCGAAGCGTCGCGCCGAGGCGAAGACGGAGGACCAGGTCCGAGAGGCCGAACAGCACCGGTTGGAACGGGAACTCAAGGAACGGGGGTTCGTCGCCGAGCGCGCGGGCGAGCTGGTCGTCACCTATGGGCTGGTCGAGCGGTTCGCCCGTCTGCTGCTGGAGGAGGAGACTCGCCGTCTCCCGGGAGAGGTCCGTCTCTCCCTGAGGGGCGGGGGTTCGACCGGGATCTACGAGAAAGCCCGCCTGCGGCGCCCGGAAGAGGTCGCGCATCTCGACGTGCCCGGTTCCGTGGTCGAGGCCCGGCTCACCGGGTCGCGTCACATCGACGAATCGACCAGCTTCGTGTACCGCGAGATCACCTCCGAGCGGGTCCACATCGTCCTCGCCTTCGACCGCTCGGGCAGCATGTCCGAAGAGGGGAAGCTCGAGGCGGCGAAGAAGGCGCTCCTCGCGCTCTACGTCGCGATCCGTCGACGGTACCCGGATGCGACCATCGACCTCCTCGCGTTCGATAACCAGGTCCAGGCGCTCGACCTGGTCGAGCTCTGGGAATGCAAAGCCGGCGCGTTCACCAACACGGCCGAAGCCCTGCGGACGGCCCACCTCCTGCTCCGGGCCTCCCGCTCGAGCCGTCGGGAGCTCTACCTCATCACGGACGGTCTTCCGGAGGCGTACACGGACCCCGACGGGCAGGTGCGGAGCGGAGCCCTCGACCTCGCGATGGAGCAGGCGCTCGTCCGCGCGCGCGAGCTCGCCACCGTCACCCCGCTCCACGCGACCGTCCTCCTCTTGAAATCCGAGCACCCGGAGTACGAGGTCGCCGCGCGAACGATCGCACGCACCCTCGGAGGAGAGATGGTGGTGACCGAGCCGGCCCACCTGGGCGTGGAGCTCCTCGTCCGCTGGGCGCACGGGACCGAGACGGAGCGCCGGCTGGTCGAGGCGCCGGCGGCCCCGCCTCCACCGGCGGCGGGCGCCCGCGGACGGGGGCGGCGCCGTCGGGCGGACCGGCGCATGGGTGGCTGACGCCGGTTGCCGGTCCCCGTCAATCTTTATCTCCCTCGACGGGGGGTACGGCCGCCGAGGCCGACCATGCCCGAGAGCCGGGAGCAGGCCCAGTTCCGCCAGCACCTCTCCGAGATGAGGGGCGCCGCGGCGGGGCTAGGTCGGGACTTTAAGCACGAATTCGAGGACCTCGACAACAAGATCGAACGCCTGGGCAACTCGACCGCCAAGGAAGCGAAGTACCTCGCCCTCGACATCCAGGACGAGTTCTCCCACCTCGGTCGGTCGATCGCCACGGAGGTCAAGAAGACCCCGCAGCGGATCCATGACGCCGGGGTCGCGATCGGCTCCGGGACGGC